>WNFT01001394.1_pt1 | contig 20864 bp, 21 predicted proteins | sample 5400191 | NCBI WGS metagenome assembly WNFT01 (sample SAMN13153359, study PRJNA577476) | soil metagenome | isolation source: 80 cm saprolite under Madrone tree | place: USA:California | collected 2016-06-14 | reverse complement strand
CGGACGTCGTAGCCCTGGTTACGCATCAGCGTGCCGAGCAGCACGGAACCGAGCCGTGGGATGCAAACGCGACTGTAGATGTGCAGGTGCGTGGATTTCGGCTCGACGAACACAAGCTTCTTCAGCGCGCGCTTCATCGGTGGAGTCTCCCCAGTGGCCGCAGGTTGCCGCAGAAGTCGGGCAAACGCTAACACCGCGCTCGGAGCGTTGTCAAACAACGTCGCACGTCTGGACGGATGTCGAGGGCCAGGAAACCCACGAACTCGTCGACCGTCGACAGGCCCCAGATCTTGGGTTCACGGGCCGATCGGAACCCCGTATGTTGGATTTTACCCTTGACACGCTCAACGGCCGCTTCTAGCATGCCGCGTGACGGACGCGTCGGGGAGGGAGGTGAGCCAGTGGCGAAAATGACGGACGCGTCGGGGAGGGAGGTGAGCCAGTGGCGAAAAAGAAGGCCGCCAAGAAAAAGAAGAAGTAAGCGCCGTTGAGGCGCCCGGCCCTGTCGGCTTTGCGTTCCGGCAGGGCCGTGCCGTCCCGAGCGATGCTCGATCGCGCGTTACTTGGTCTTGGCGAGAATGCGGGGCTTGGGGACGGCGGTGACGACCGGCTTGGCTTTCTGATCGAGCAGTCCTTGCAGCTGATTCACGGTCTCGGAAAACTGTGAGACGTCCTGGAAGGCCTTGTAGACCGACGCAAAGCGCACGTAGGCCACCTGGTCGAGGCGCTTGAGATGGTCCATCACCAGCTCACCGACCTCGCGGCTCGTGATTTCCTTCTCGGCGCGCTCGTGCAGTCGCGCCTCGATGTCGGCCACCACCTCGTCGATGCGGGGCAGGCTCACCGGACGCTTGGCGCAGGCCTTGAGGATGGCCGTCCGCAGCTTCTGGCGATCGAATTCTTCGCGCCGTCCGTCCTGCTTGGCCACGTGGAGCGTCACGTTCTCGATGTGCTCGTAGGTCGTGTAGCGCCGCCGGCACTTCAGGCACTCGCGGCGCCGCCGGATGAACTCGCCGTCCCGTCCGACCCGCGAATCGACGACACGATCCTCCGTGTGGCCGCAGAACGGACACTTCATCGAGTCCCTCCCGTCATGACCGGCGCTCGGGATAGAGCGGGAAGCGGTTGGTGAGCTCCTGGACCTCGCCCCGCACGCGCGCCTCGATCGCGGTCGAGCCGAGGTTGGCGAGAACCTGGTCGATGAGGGCGGCGATCTGCGCCATCTCGGGTTCGCGCATTCCGCGCGTCGTCACGGCCGGCGTCCCGATGCGCACGCCGCTCGTCACCATCGGGCTCTTCGTCTCGAACGGCACCGTGTTCTTGTTCACGGTGATCCACGCGCGATCGAGCGCTTCCTGGGCGTCCTTGCCAGTGATGTTGCGGCCCGAGAGATCGATGAGCATCAGGTGCGTGTCGGTGCCGCCGCTGACCAGCCGGTAGCCCCGCGCCATCAGAGCGTCGGCCAGGGCTCGCGCGTTCTCGATCACCTGCCCCTGGTAGCGCCGCCACTCGGGCGTGAGCGCCTCTTTGAACGCCACCGCCTTGGCCGCGATCACGTGCATCAGCGGACCGCCCTGCACGCCCGGCATCACGGTCTTGTCGAGGGCCTGAGCATGCGCCGTTCCACACATGACCATGCCGCCCCGCGGGCCGCGCAGCGTCTTGTGCGTCGTCGTCGTCACGAAGTCGGCGAGGCCGACCGGAGACGGATGCAGTCCCGCCGCAACGAGGCCGGCCGGATGAGCGATGTCAGCCATGAGGACCGCCCCGACCTCACGGGCGACGTCGGCGAACGGCTGGAAGTCGATGGCCCGCGGGAAGGCCGAGCCACCGGCGATGATCATCTTCGGGCGGTGCTGCTTGGCCAGATCGCGCACCTGATCGAGATCGATCCGCTCGGTGTCGCGGCGCACGCCATACGGCACGACGGTGTAGAACTTTCCCGAGTAGTTCACCGGGCTGCCGGCCGTGAGGTGGCCGCCGTGCGAGAGGTTGGGGCCGAGCACGGTGTCGCCGGGCTTGAGCGCCGTGAAGTACACGGCCATGTTCGCCTGCGCGCCCGAGTGCGGCTGAACGTTAGCGTGCTGAGCGCCGAACAGCTCCTTGGCCCGTGCGATCGCGATGTCCTCGACGATGTCGACGACTTCGCAGCCACCGTAGTAGCGGCGCCCCGGATACCCCTCGGCGTACTTGTTGGTGAGGACCGAGCCGAGCGCTTCCAGCACCGGCTCCGACACGAAGTTCTCCGAGGCGATCAGTTCCAGATTGCGATGCTGGCGTTGGGCTTCCTCGCGCAACGCCTTCGCGACGTCGGGATCGATCTCAGCGAGCCGAGGCATGACCGTGCTCCAGAGCCATGAGCTTCTCGACGCGGCGGACGTGACGGCCACCGGCGAACGGTGTCTCGAGCCATGCCTGGAGGATCTCGACCGCGCTCCGGCCTTCCGTCAACCGGGCGCCGAGGGCCAGGACGTTGGCGTCGTTGTGCTCGCGGCTCATCCGGGCCATAAGCGGATCGAGGCACACGGCCGCTCTCACACCATCGAGCTTGTTGGCTGCCATGGCCATGCCCATGCCGGTTCCGCAGACCAGAACGCCGCCGGCCGCGGCCCCCGAAGTCACCGCGTCGGCAACCGGGCCGGCGAAGTCGGGATAGTCGACGGATTCGAGAGAGTGCGTACCGAAGTCGAGGACCTGATGGCCGCCGCCGACCAGCCACGCCTTGAGGTCTTCCTTCAACGAATACCCGGCGTGATCGGCGCCGATCGCGATGACCGTCATACCCCGCTCACCATACCGGTAGGGGGGACAACGTGTCAAGCCACCAAGATACTGGGGGGGCGGCTACTCCGGGCGTTCTGCTGACCCGGCGGCGTCCCGATCCGCCAGCACGGTGCAGCACGAATGATTTCTGAGGATCGTGGCCGGGACGTCCAGGTCGATTGGACCCTTCGTCAGGCGCTCCAGCGCCCGACGCTTCCCTCGACCGCTCACGATGACGACCACCTCGCGGGCCCGGGCGATCGTCGCCAGGCCCAGCGTCACCGCGTGCTCGGCGAGCGGACCGGCGCAGGCCGTCACGTTCGGTCCGTCGGAGGCCATATAGATGACGCTCTCCTCGAGCAGCCGTACGGGCCGGGTGAACGAATCGAATGCGGTCCCCGGCTCGTTCGAGGCCAGGTGAGCGTTGGGCCCGAGGCCGAGCATCACGAGATCGAGGCCACCCAGGCGAGCGATCGTCTCCTCGTACTCGCGGCACATCACGTCAAGATCTGGGGCATCCACACGGAATGGATGGCAGTGCTCGGGCTTCACCTCCGCCCACGACAGGAACTCGCGGCGTACCTGGCTCCAGAAGTAGCCGTCGGCGGTCGCCGGCGGGCACAGCTCGTCCACGCACAGCACGCGCATCCCCGAGAACTCGACCGGCGCGTGCGCCTGCAGATCGCGCAGCCGCTCGTACATTCGCCGCGGCGTACGGCCGGCAGGGACGGCCATGACGAGGTCGGGCCTGGCCGTGACGCGATCGCGGATCAACGTGGCCGCGGTCTCGGCGAGCGCCTCGGCGTCGGGCAGCACGACGAGTCGCACGTTGTCAGACGTCGACGCGCTGGCCGTCGGCGGCGACGGCAACGCGCCAGCCGAGATCCCTGGCGATGACGTCGCGGAGCGCGGCGGCCGCATCCGGCTCGCCGTGCACGGCCCACGTCGCCTGCGGCGGGCGTGCGAGCTGTCGCAGCCAGCGCAGGATCTCGCGCTGGTCCGCGTGAGCCGACAGCGCATCGGTGGCAAGGATCTTCGCTCGCACCGGAATCTCCTCGCCGAAGATCCTGAGGGTCGTCGCGCCATCACGCAGCAGGCGGCCGCGCGTGCCGGCCGCCTGGTAGCCCGCGAGCAGCACGGTCGTACGCTCGTCGCCCAGTCGCCGGCGCAGATGGTGGAGGACGCGGCCACCCGTGGCCATCCCGCTGCCGGCGAGGATGATCGCGGGGCCGTCCAGCTCGTTGAGTCGCTTGGAGTCGCCCGGGGTCGGGGCGAGATGGAAGCGCGACGGGACACGACCTGCGGCCCGAGGATCCTGCTCGTCCGGGTAGCGCGCGTAGATCGCGTTGGCCGCGGCCGCCATCGGGCTGTCGAGGTAGACGTCGAGCCGAGGAATTTGGCCGGCCGTCTCGAGCTCGGCAATGAGGAACAGCAATTCTTGCGTCCGCCCCACCGCGAACGCCGGAACGAGCAGGATGCCGCGCCGACTGACGGCCCGTTGCACCGCTTCGACGAGAATCGGCCGCCCGTCGTCGCTCGGATGAAGACGATTGCCGTACGTCGATTCGATGACGAGCGTGTCGGCCTCGCTCACGGGATCGGGATCGCGCATCACCGCGACGCCGTAGCGGCCGAGGTCGCCGGAGTAGACGAGCCGCCGCCCCGCCGTCGTCACCTGCACCACCGAGGCGCCGAGAATGTGACCGGACATCGACAACCGCGCAGTGACGCCGGGCGCCGGGGTGAACGCGTCGCCGAACGCGACGCGGCGGACGAGGCCGAGGGCGCGCGTGGCGTCCGCCTCGGTGAACAAGGGGAGCGCCGGCTGGTGACGCGTGGCCCCCGTCCGGTTCCGGAACTCCGCCTCCTCCTCGCTGAGACGAGCCGCGTCGGGCAGCATGATGCCGATCAGATCGGCGGTCGCCGGCGAGCAGAAGATCGGTCCGTCGAAGCCATCGCGCACGAGCCGCGGGAGATAGCCGGAATGGTCGATGTGCGCGTGCGAGAGCAGGACCGCCTGCAGCGTGGACGCCTGCACCGGCGGCGTCCAGTTGCGCTCCTGCAGCGACTTCGCGCCCTGGAACAGCCCGCACTCGAGCAAGACACGCGCGCCGTTGGACTCCAGGAGGAACTTGGAGCCGGTGACGGTCCCGGCGGCGCCGAGGAACGTGAGCTGTGGCGTCACGACCGCGACGCGACCGCGGCCGCGGGAAACTCGAACGTCTCGAGCCGCGCGCCCTCCACGCCCAGCGTGATCAGCCGCGGCAGCTCGAGCCGCGCTTCGGCGGCGACGATCTCGTCCGCCGAGACTCGGGTGGCGGGATGGCGCGGGACGAACAGCGTGCAGCAGTCGGCGTCGGGCTCGATGGAAATCTCGAAGGTCCGCAAGCGCTGGGCTTCGGCCGTGATCTCGAGCTTGTCCATGCCGATCAGCGGACGTAACACTGGGATCTCGGCCACCTCGTCGACGCGCGCGATGTTGTGGAGCGTCTGCGAGGCCACTTGCCCGACGCTCTCCCCGGTCGCCAGCGCGAGCACGCCGCTCTGGCGGGCCAGCGCCTGCGCGATCCGCACCATCATCCGCCGATACACGACGACGCGCAGCGGCGGTGGAACCGTCAGGACGACCTCACGCTGGATCTCGCCGAGCGGGACGAGCATGAGCTGCGACCGGTACTGCCACTCGGTCAGGCGCTCGACGAGCGCGCGCGCCTTGGCCTGCGACGTCGCGGGCAGATAGGGCACGCTGTGGAAGTGCACGAACAACACGCGGCAGCCTCGCTTCATCATGCGCCAGGCCGCGACCGGTGAGTCGATGCCGCCCGACAAGAGCGCCGCCACCGTTCCGCTGGCACCGACCGGCAACCCACCCGGTCCCGGCGTCGGCTGAACGTAGACGAAGGTCTCCGCCGGCAACACTTCGAGGTGGACGTCGAGGTCGGCGTGGTGCAGATCGACCCGCGTGGCGTCGTGACCGATGCGCTCGAGCACGAACGCGCCCAGCTCGCGGTTCAGCTCGACGGAGGTCATCGGGTAGGTCTTGAACGCGCGGCGGGCCGAGATGCGAAAGCTCGGGAAGCGCCTTCCATCGACGATCTGGGCGACCGCCGCCTTCATCGCCTCGATCGTGGACGCCACCCGCCAGGCCAGCGCCACGCTGGCGACGCCGCAGACGCGCGCGGCGCGGTCGCGGACGGCCTCCGGGTGCTCGTTGCCGTCCAGGTCGAGCAGGATGCGTCCCGTGAGCTGACGCAGCCGCACCGGCCCGAGGTCGCTGACGGCGCGCTCGAGGTTGCGTGCGAGTTGCCGGAGGAACAGCGGGCGGTTGCCGCGTTTGAGGCTGATCTCGTGGTAATGCACGATGACCGCGGGACGGAGGCGGGCCATGGCGCCTCAGTACACCGCATCCGGGAAGGTCGTCACGCCGGCCGCCCGTCCGGGCACGCGATACATCTTCACTCCGGTCGGTCCCTGACCGAACGGCTCACCGAGGACGCCGTCGTGGATCGCCCAGCTCCGGCCCCGCACGGTCTGAGCGAAGCCGGGCCGGCGAAACGGCGTCGAGCCGTCGAGACGCCCACACAGGGCACCGCCGGGCTGGAATCCCGCGTGGATCTGGTCCATTCGATCGCGGCCGATGAAGTAGTCGCAGCCGTGGCGCTCGTAGTGCAGCGCGGAGTGATAGAAGAGCGGCTCCACGAGATAGAAGTCGCGACCGAGCAGGCGGCAAAAATCGTCCATGCACTGGAGCACGTGAGCGAGCATGCGGAGGCCCTGGCGCACCTGTCCCGGCGCCAACCCGGCGCCGAGGGCGCGCACCTCCTCGTCCACGTTGCGTGAGGCCGTCCCGAGCAGCGTGTCGTGACCCTCGGGATCACGGTCGATCCCGAAGCGGGGCGCCTTCGGGTCGATCACCTGCACCAGGGACAACTCGGGCGCGCCGAACGCCGACATCCCGACGTCGAGCAGCAGCACCGGATCACGGTCCTGCTCGCGGTGACGGAGCTCGATGCGGGCCCACGTCTTGTCTTCGGCGGCCGTGATCCTGACCAGGCGGTCGCCGGCCGGACCGCGCAGCGTCGCCGGATCGACGCCGAATCGATCGATGAGATCGCCCGGGATCAGGCGGAGGTAGAGCTGGTCACGCACGCCGGCCGGCAGCGCGTTGAGCGCGCCGATGCTGACCATCACGCGCCCTCCCCGGCGAGCGCGCGGGCCCGCATCAGCTCATCAGGGGTGTTGACGTTCATGAACACGACCGCCGGATCACCCCACGCGGCGATCTCGCTGGCGGCGATCTCGACGACCCGCACACGATCGAAGAATCCGACGATCTTGAGCCGCCCGGCCCGCAAGCGCTCCTCCATCGGCGCCAGGCACGCCTTGCCGTACACGGCGTGCATCGTCTCGAGCTGATCGCCGACTCGCGGAATGACGACGTCGCCCTCGGCAGCGCGGCTCACGACGAAGCGGGCGACGTCGGGCTGGACGAACGGCATGTCGCAGGCCACCGTGAAGACGGCATCACCGGGCGCCGCCTTGAGCCCGGTGAAGATGCCACCCAGCGAGCCACCCTCGGGATAGGCGTCGGGCACCATCGGCAACCGGAGAAACGTGTAGAGCTCCGGCGTGTTCGTCACGAGGAGTACATCGTCGACGGCAGGCTCGATGGCGTCGAGCACGCGCTCGATGATGCGACGGCCGGCGAGCCGCATCAGTGCCTTCGGCTCTCCTCCCATCCGCGTGCTCTTGCCTCCCGCCTGGATGACGCCGGTGACTCTCACTGGATGCCGCCGGCGACGCTCATTCGGTGACGCCGGTCACTCATATTCGGTGACGCCGCCGACGCTCGTTCGGAGTCAGCGGTCATCGCTCAGACGGCGACCGCACCGGCACGAAGCACGTGCGCCGGTTCCACCGTGACGTCGAGCACCGTCGATGGCGGCCCGCCGGCGGTGGGGCCGCCGTCGAGCACGAGGGCGATCGTGCCGTCGAAGTAGGCGCGCACCTCGTCGGCCGTCGTCGGTGGCGCACCGTCGCTGACGTTGGCGCTCGGGGCGGTGACGGGGCCGCCGAGCGCCGTCACGAGCCCCGTGGCGATCGGATGCGACGACCATCGCACACCGATCGTCTTCGTCCCCGCCGTCAGCTCGCGCGGCACGTTCGCAGCTGCCGGAAGCACGAGCGTCAGCGCCCCTGGCCAGTGGCGCGCCATGAATCCACGCGCGGCTGCCGGGACGGCGGCGGCGACACGCTCGACCATCTCCACGGAGTCGATCAGCACCAGGAGCGGCCGCGACTCCGGCCGGCCCTTCACCGCGAACACCCGACGCACGGCTTCGGCGTCCAGGGCGGCAGCGCCGAGACCGTAGAACGTCTCCGTCGGGAACGCGACGAGGTCGCCGCCACGCAAGAGTGCCGCGGCGCGAGCGAGAACGGCCGGATCGGGGCGGCGAGGATCGACGGTCAGGACTTCTGTGAGCAGCGCGCTCTCACCTCCGCACGATCAGGTGGCTTGTCGAGCCTTCATCTCGTCGGCGACGCGGCGAGCCCGTTCCTCGACCTCGTCGGCCAAACGCTGGCGGTACGCGGCCAGACGCTGGGCCAGTCCGGCGTCACTGCCGGCCAGGATCTGAGCCGCGAGAATCGCGGCGTTGGCCGCTCCCCACTTGCCGATCGCCACCGTCGCCACCGGGACGCCCTTGGGCATCTGGACGATCGAGAGGAGCGCGTCGAGCCCGCCCAGCGGCGTCGCGGCGATGGGCACGCCGATCACGGGCAAGGGCGACGACGCCGCGACCACACCCGGCAGCGCGGCGGCACCGCCAGCGGCGGCGATGAGCACGCCAATGCCACGGGCGTGCGCGGTGGAAGCATAGTCGTGCGTCCGCTGCGGTGTGCGATGGGCGGAGGCCACGACGACTTCGCTGCCGACTTCGAGCGTGTCGAGCACTTTGACCGCTTCCAGCATCACCTCGAGGTCGGAGTCACTGCCGAGCACGATGCCGACCCGGACAGCCGCGTTACGTTGTGGCGATCGCGCGGTAGCCAATGTCCCTCCTGTAGTGCAGGCCGTCGAACGTGATCCTGGCGGCGGCCGCGTAGGCACGAGCCATCGCATCGCGAACGTCGCGGCCGTTGGCCGTGACGCCGAGCACGCGGCCACCGGCCGTGACGAGACGGCCGTCGCGCTCGGCGGTTCCCGCGTGAAAGACCTGAACCCCGTCGAGCGCCGCGGTCTCCACACCGGCGATGGCGAGGCCCGTCGGATAGCGGCCGGGATATCCTCCCGAGACGAGGTTCACGCAGACGGCAGCCTCGGGCTTCCACGCGACGCGAGCCGGCAGCGGCGCGCCGTTCGCCGCGGCGAGTAGCAACGGGACGATGTCTTCATCGAGCCGGGTCATGATGACCTGGCACTCGGGATCGCCCCAGCGGCAGTTGTACTCGAGGACCTTCGGGCCGTCGGCCGTGAGCATGAGGCCGACGAAGAGCACGCCGCGATACGGCGTGCCCTCTCGGGCCAGCGCGGTGATCGTCGGCCTCACGATGGTGTCCATCACGCGCCGCTCGAGCGCGGCGTCGAATCCGGGCACGGGCGAGTACGCGCCCATCCCGCCCGTGTTCGGGCCGCGGTCGCCGTCGAACACCGTCTTGTGATCCTGGGCCGCGCCGAGCGGGACGGCATCGAGTCCATTGGCCAGCGCGAAGAACGAGATCTCCTCACCGCGCAGGAACTCCTCGACGACCACGGTCATCCCGGCGGCGCCGAACACGCGCTCCTCCATGCAGGCGCGCGTGGCCTGGGCCGCTTCCTCCAGCGTCGCGCACACGATCGCGCCCTTGCCGGCGGCCAACCCGTCGGCCTTGACGACGAGCGGGGCGCCGAGCGTCCGACAGTAGCGCCGGGCTTCCTCGGGATCGACGAACGTCTCGAAGCGCGCCGTGGGAATCGCGTGACGCGCCATCAGTCGCTTGGAGTAGGCCTTGGATCCCTCGAGCTGAGCGGGCTTGGCCGCGGGGCCGAGGACCAGCAGGCCGTGCTCGGCGAACCGATCCGCCAGTCCGGCCACGAGCGGCGCCTCCGGGCCGACGACGGTGAAGTCGATGCGCTCGCGCTCGGCGAGCCTCACCAGGTCGTCGTGGGCGTCGACCGGGATCGCCACGCACCGGGCGTGACGTGCGATACCGGGATTGCCGGGCGCGGCGAAGAGCGCGTCGACGAGCGGGCTCTGCGCGATCTTGAAAGCCAGCGCGTGCTCGCGGCCGCCGCTGCCGACGAGGAGCACCTTCACTGCGAACCGCTCCCCTCGGGCGGCTCGACGACCTCGAGGTGCGCTCGCGCGATGCGCGCCCACGGGCTGCCGGCGTCGAGCTGCAGATAGCGCTGCCAGTGACCGATGGCGTCCGCTCCCCGGCCCGAGCGCGCCAGCGCCGCGGCCAGGTTGAAGTGGGCGTCCGCGTAGTCGGGCTTGATGGTCAGCGCGCAGCGATAGTGCTCGATCGCTTCTTCCACCGCGCCCATGTCCTCGTCCAGCGAGCCCAGGTTGTAGGCGGCCTCGGCGCACTCGGGATCCTGGGCGAGCGCCGACGCGTACGCTTTTCGCGCGTCCTCGTACTGGCCCATGCGGTGCAGCAACAGCCCGAGATTGTTCCAGGCCGCGGCGTAGGTCGGGTCGATGGCGATCACGCGCCGGTACGCCGCGATGGCGTCCTCCCACTGGACGGGATCGGCATCCCACTCGCTGGCCCGCTCGAACCAGACTTCCGCCTGCTCGGCCGGGGGTTGGAGCGGACGCACGAGGCCGGTGGCCAGCGTCGCTTGCGCGGCCTTGGTGAGATCGACGGTATCGAGCGCCAGCACCGTCTGGCCGGACCGCGGATCGAAGCGAACGCGATCGGACTGCGCGAGCAGCAGGCCGCCATCAACGATCAGCCGAACCTCGGTCAGCGGATTCCTGATGCCGGGGTCCTGCTTACGGATGGCCGTGAGCGCGTCGCGGATCTGACGCACGGACGCGCCGGCGTCGAGCAGCGCGCTCGCAGCGCGCAGGGCCAGGAGATCGCGAAACGTGTAGCCGGAGTCACGGCGCAACAGATCGAGCCGGCGGAGCTGGGCCACGCGCTTGGGCGTGAGCGACAGGATGCGCGTCAGCTCGCGCAGGCCATAGATCCGCTCGGGGCTCGGCCGCTCCATCAGCTCACTCGACCACCGGGCAGTTGTCCGTGAAGGGCGACGCGGCCGTGCGCGACGAGCGAGCACGATGGCTGGCGACGGCAGTCGGCCCGGTGGCTGTCATCAGTGGCGAAAGTGGCGGATGCCGGTGAACACCATGGCGATGTCGCGCTCGTCGGCAGCCGCGATCACGTCCTGATCGCGCAACGACCCGCCGGGCTGGATGACCGCCGTCACGCCCGCCGCGGCGACCACGTCGAGGCCGTCGCGGAACGGAAAGAACGCGTCGGACGCGCAGACGGCGCCCTCGGTGGCGAGCCCCGCTTCGCGGGCCCGCATGACCGCCAGGCGCGCGGAGTCCAGCCGGTTCATCTGTCCGGCGCCGACGCCGACGATCTGCTCACGGGTGGCGAGCACGATCGCGTTCGACTTCACGTGCTTGGCGACCCGCCACGCGAAGCGCAGCGCGGCCAGCTCGTCGCCCGTCGGCGCGCGCCTCGTCACCGTCTTGAGCTGCTCGGTGTTCAGGTCGGCGGTGTCCGCGGACTGAGCCAAGAGCCCGCCCGCAACGCTGCGGAGCTCGACCGCCGTCGGCCCAGCTCGGCGGGCGCAGGGGACCTCGAGCACGCGGCACTTCTTCTTGGTGCGCTTGAGCTCCTCGAGCGCGTCGGGGGCAAATCCGGGAGCGAAGAGGATCTCGACGAAAATACCGGCCAGCGCCGCGACCACCGGCAGGTCGAGCGTGCGATTCACGCCGACGATACCGCCGTAGATCGACACCGGATCGGACGCCTTGGCCTTCTCCACCGCGGCCCCGACGCTCGCCGCCACCGCGACGCCACACGGGTTCGTGTGCTTGATGACGACCGCCGCCGGCTCCTCGAACTCCAGCAGCAGGGAGAGCGCCGCCGAGAAGTCGAGGAGGTTGTTGTAGCCGAGCTCCGGGCCGTGGAGCTGGCGCATCGCGCTCAGGCCCCACGGGGTACCGTCGGCCAGTCGGTAGAACGCCGCACCCTGATGCGGATTCTCGCCGTAGCGCAGCGGCAGCACCCGCTCGGCCCGAATCTCCACGCGCTCAGGGAATTCTTCAGCTGGGGGGACCCCTTCGGCTTCCCCCCAGACCCCCCTCTTTGCGCCTCGATCGAGCCGGGGGCTCGCTCGCGCTTGCAAAAACTCCGCAATTGCCGCGTCGTACTGCGCCGTGCGCCCGAACGCTTCTCGAGCCAGACGGGATCGTGTCTCGGCGCTGAGCGCGCCGGTCTTCTCGATCTCGTCGAGCACGACGCCATACTGAGCGGGATCGGTGACGACACCCACGCTGCCGTGATTCTTCGCCGCCGCGCGGATCATCGCGGGGCCACCGACGTCGATCTGCTCGATCGCCTCGTCCAGCGTCACGCCGGGGCGGGCGACCGTCGCCTCGAACGGATAGAGGGCCACGACGACGAGGTCGATCGCCGGGATGCCGTGCTTGTCGAGCGCGGCCAGATGCTCGGGCACGTCGCGCCGGGCCAGGATTCCGCCGTGGAGCTTGGGATGAAGCGTCTTCACGCGCCCGTCGAGCATTTCCGGGAAGCCGGTGACGTCGGCCACCTCACGAACCGGAATCCCCGACTCTCGGAGCAGTCTGGCCGTGCCGCCGGTGGAGACGATCTCGACGCCGAGCCCGTGGAGCCCACGCGCGAGCTCCACCACGCCCGTCTTGTCGTGGACACTGATCAGCGCCCGGCGGATCTTCATCGAATGCTCACCTGCCGGCCGGTGACGTGGAGTCGGCCTTCGGCGAAGAGCCGCACAGCCTCCGGGTAGACCCGATGCTCCTCGATCAGGATGCGAGCGGCCAGCGTCTCCTCCGTGTCGGTCGCCTCCACCGGTACCGCAGCTTGCAGGACGATCGGCCCCGTGTCTACCCCTTCGTCGACGAAGTGGACCGTGGCGCCGGCGATCCTGACGCCGTGGTCGAGAGCCTGCCGCTGAGCGTGCAGTCCGGGGAACGCTGGCAGCAGCGAGGGATGGACGTTCATCAACCGTCCTTGCCAGGCGCGGACGAACACCGGACTGAGGATGCGCAAGAAGCCCGCGAGACAGACGAGACCGACCTCGTGGTGTTCGAGCGTCTTGGTGAGCACGGCGTCATAGGCGGGACGGTCGCCGTGATCCTTCGGGTTCACGAAGAGCGAGCTCACGCCGGCCGCCCGGGCGCGGGCCAGGGCGCGGGCATCCTCGCGATCGGAAACGACGACGACCACACGCGCCGGATAGTCGGGCCGGGAGCCGGCATCGAGCAATGCCTGGAGATTCGAGCCGCGACCGGAGGCGAGGACCCCGACGCGAAGGAGCCGGCTCACGCGACCTCGCGCTCGCTCGGGCTCGCCCCGGGGAGGGCGCAGATCGGACAGCGCGGTGGCTGGCGCATCATGGAAGAGTCGCGCGGGAAGAACTGCGCCAGCGACCAGTCGAGCGCCACCTGGATCTGCTTCCGGAGTCCGACGAGCTTGTAGAGGTGGAGCGCGTTCCAGAACAGCCACGCCAGGTAGCCGGAGAACTTCAGGCCCATCACCTCGACCACCGCGTCGCGCTCGCCCAGGGAGACGAGCATGCCTCGCGGCGCGAAGTCGATGACGGCCAGGGGGCGGCCGGCGAGGTCGGCGATGACGTTCTCGGCCGCCAGCCGCGCGTGAGCGAGCGCCGCCGGGATGATCGGAATCGACGCCCCGGGGTTGCCCTCGATCGTGATGGCGTCACCGGCACCGTAGACCTCGGGATGTCCAGGAATCTGGAGCGTGTTGCTCACGACGATCCGTCCGAGCCGGTCTCGCGTTACGGGAAGTCCGGACAGCGTGGGATGCCCCTTCACCCCGGCGGCCCAGATGGTGAGCCCCACCGGGAGCTGAGTCCCGCCGCTGACTTCGACCGCCCCGGGAAGCACCCGCGTCACGCGCGTGCGCACCCGAATCTCGATGCCCTCGCGGTTCAGCCGACGCTGCGCGCGCTCGGCCAGCGTGGGATGAACGCCGCGCAGGATCTCGTCGCCGGCCTCGATGACCATCAGGCGATAGTCGCCCGGCTCGATCCCGCGATAGCGCGGGACGACACAGGACGAAAAGAAGTCTTCGAGCTCGGCGACCAGCTCGATGCCGGTGTAACCGCCGCCGACCACGCACACGGTCAGCATCCGCCGGCGGCGCTCCCGGTCGGGCTCATGATCAGCGTGCTCGGCCAGGTCGATCAGGTGATCGCGCAGGAGCACGGCATCGTCGAGCCGCTTGTAGTTCAACGCGTACTCCTCGACGCCGGGAATGCCGAAGGTCGGGGTCACGCCGCCGACCGCGATCACCAGCCGGTCATAGTCGATGGTGCCCTCGGCGAGGATCACCCGCCGGCCGGCCAGGTCGATGTCGCAGACGGTGTCGCGCCGGAAGCGGAACCGCCGGGCCCCTCGGATATCCCGGATCGGCTGGACGATGTGGCGTGGCTCGACCAGCGATGAGGCCACCTGGGGCAAGAGCGGCGTGAAGAGGAGGTAGTTTCGATCGCTGACCAGGAGCAACTCGATATCGTCTCGCCTGCGGTACCGCCGCTCGAGAACGCGGATGGCCTCCAGCCCGGCGAAGCCACCGCCGAGGACCACGATGCGCGTCACGGCCGGAGCTCCACGCCGCTCTCGCCGGCCACGATCTCGCCGAGCACGTAGACGGTCTCCCCGGCCGCCCTGAGCACAGTGCTCGCGGCCTCGGTGACGTCGCCAGGGACCACTCGCGAGCCGTCGATGATCTTCGCCTGCTCGGCGACCCCGACGGCGAACCCGGCCAGGTCGTACTCTCCCGGCGCGTACAGGTCCGGCAGCTCGGCGGTCTCGCCGCCGACCAGCGCGCACTGCGCTTGCCGGCAGCCGTTGGCGATCCCGGCGACGATGGACTCGATGCGCGCCGGATCGAGGTGGGCACAGCCGATGTAGTCCAGGAAGTAGAGCGGCTCGGCGCCGTGGACGAGCAAGTCATTGACGCCCATGGCGACGAGATCGATGCCCACGGTGTCATGGCGGCCAGCCAGGAAGGCAACCTTGAGCTTGCTGCCGACGCCGTCGGTGGACGAAACCAGCACCGGCTGGCGGAACTTCGGGGGAATCTTCCCGAAGGCCGCGAAGGCGCCGATGCCGCCGAGCACTTCGGGGCGGGACGTCGCCCGGGCCAGCGGCGCGATGCGGCGCACCGCTTCGTCGCCGGCGTCGATGTCCACCCCGGCTGACCGGTACGTCAGGGGGTCCATGCGCTTCCTACTGCTCAAACAACCTGAGCTGGGGACTTGCCTCGGGTCCGATGCCGATCTTGTAGTTACCGGTGAAGCACGCGTGACAGAACTGCGCGGGGTCGCTGCCCGTCGCCTTCAGCATGCCTTCCAGCGAGAGATAGCCGATAGAATCGGCGCCGACGTAGCGCCGGATCTCCTCGACGGTGTGGCTGGCGCCGATCAGCTCCTTCCGCGTCGGCGTGTCGATACCGTAATAGCAGGGCCACTGGATTGGCGGTGACGAGATCCGCAGGTGGACCTCTTTGGCGCCGGCGCTCCGGATCATCCGCACGATTTTCCGGCTGGTCGTCCCACGCACGATCGAGTCGTCGACGACGACCACCCGCCGGCCTTCCAGCATCTCGCGCATCGGGTTGAGCTTCACCTTGACTCCGAAGTGACGGATGCCCTGCTTGGGCTCGATGAATGTCCGGCCAACATAGTGATTGCGGATGAGGCCCATCTCGTAGCGGGTTCCGGACTGCTCCGAGTAACCCAGCGCCGCGCTCGTCCCCGAGTCGGGAACCGGGATGACGACGTCGGCACCGACCGGATGCTCGCGGGCGAGCTCGCGGCCCAGCGCCTTGCGCACGGTGTGGACGTTGCGGCTCCACAGCACGGAGTCGGGGCGCGCGAAGTACACGTACTCGAACACGCAGTGCTGGCGCTCGGCCGCCGGGAAGGCGCGGATCGATTCCGGCCCCGCGTCGGTGATGGCAACGATCTCGCCCGGCTCCACCTCACGCTCGAACTTCGCCTCGATGAGGTCGAGCGCGCACGTCTCGGATGCCACGACCCAGGAATCAGCGAGCCGGCCCAGGCTGAGCGGCCTGAAGCCGCTCGGATCACGGACCGCGTACATCGCATCCGGCGTGAGGATCATGAGTGAATAGGCCCCGGTGACCTGCGCCAGCGCGTGCGGCAGTTGCTGCTCGAGCGTGCCGGCCGGCGCCCGCGCCAGCAGGTGCAGGATGACCTCGGTATCTGAGTGCGACTGGAAGATGGCGCCCTCGCGCTCCATCTGGGTGCGCAGGGTGTCGGCGTTCGTGAGGTTGCCGTTGTGGGCGATGGCGATGGGGCCGCGGGCGGTGTTGGCCGTGATCGGTTGGGCGTTCCGCGCCTTCGATCCACCGGCCGTGGAATACCGCACGTGACCGATGGCTCGATGCCCGGACAGCCTTCGCAGGCGCTCCGGGGTGAACACGTCGGCCACCCAGCCCATGGCCTTCTCGACGTGGAACTGCTGGCCGTCGGTGGCCGCGATGCCCGCGGACTCCTGCCCGCGATGCTGGAGGGCGTAGAGACCGAGGTAGGTGACGTTGGCCGCTTCTGGATGATTCCAGATGCCGAACACGCCACATTCGTCGTGGAACTTGTCGTCACGCCACGTGACGTTCAAAGCCCCTCCTCCACGCGTGCTGGAGCCCGCGGAGATCGGCGTCGACAACCGTGGTCGCACCGCGCCCGATCCTGAGCCTCTCGCCGCCGGTCGCTCCGATCCATCGCCACGGGATCGCCGACTCGGCCATCAGCGCCTCGAACTCCAGCGCACGCACCGGATCGACCGACACGATGATCCGCGACGGCCCCTCGCCGAACAGCGTCAGATCCGTCCGCCCCTCGGTGGACACGCTGACCGTCGCCCCGATCGGCTCCGGCCCGGTCATGCACGCCTCGGCCAGCGCCACGGCCACACCGCCTTCCGAGCAATCGTGAGCCGAGAGCGCGAGCCCGGCGCCGATGGCCGCCTGCACCGCCCCCTGCACTCGTCGCTCCACGCCGAGATCGAGCGGCGCCAGCGTCCCGCCAACGGTGCGGTGGAGCACCCAGAGATACTCGCTGCCCCCCAGGCTCACCGCGTCAGGCCCGAGCAGCGCGATCCGATGGCCCGCCGCTTTGAACCACTGTGTCGCCAGCCGGCTCGCGTCCTCGAGCACACCGACGACGCCGATGATGGGCGTGGGCAGGATCGCTCTCCCACTCGTTTCATTGTAGAGGGAAACGTTGCCGCCCACTACCGGGAGCTCGAGCGCTCGGCAGGCCTCGGCGATGCCCTCCACCGCCTCGGCAAGCTGCCACAGGATCTCCGGCCGCTCCGGCGAGCCGAAATTCAGACAATCGGTGACGCCGCCAGGCCGAGCGCCTGCGCAGGAGACGTTTCGCGCCGCCTCGCACACGGCCATGGCCGCACCGCGCCGCGGATCGAGGAAGACCTGACGGCCGTTGCCATCCGTCGCAATGGCGAGCGCCCGGCTCGTGCCCTTGACGCGCAGGACGGCGGCGTCGGAGCCGGGCAGGACGAGCGTGTTGATGCCGACCTGCTGATCGTACTGGCGGAACGCCCACTCCTTGCACGCGATGGTCGGCGCCCCGAGCAGCGTCGTCAGCGCCTCGTCGTAGTCGTCGGGCTCGGCGAGGGTCAGCGGATCGAACGCGAGCGCGCCGTCGAGCCAGGCAGGCCGCGTGCGCTCCTTGTCGTACTTCGGAGCCTCGCTGAGCGCCTCGATGGGAACACGCGCCACGATCTCACCCTGGCTCCGGATCACCAGATCATCGCCGGTGGTGACGCGGCCGATCTCGACGGCGTCGAGCTCCCACCTGGCGAAGATCGCCTTGACCTCGGCCTCGCGGCCCCGGGCCGCCACCAGCAGCATCCGCTCCTGCGACTCGGACAATAAAATTTCGTAGGGCGTCATCTCGATCTCGCGCTGGGGCACGCGGTCGAGCTCGACCTCCATGCCGGTGTGACTGCGTGCCGGCATCTCCGACGTGCAGCAGGCCAGCCCGGCCGCCCCCATGTCCTGGATACCGACGACGGCACCCGAGGCCATCGCCTCCAGACAAGCCTCGAGCAGGAGCTTCTCGGTGAACGGATCGCCGACCTGCACGGTGGGCCGCCGCTCGTGGGCGTGCTCGTCGAAGGTGGCCGAGGCCATGGTGGCGCCATGAATGCCGTCGCGGCCGGTCTTGTTGCCGACGTAGAAGACCGGGTTGCCCACGCCGTCGGCCCGGGCCCGGAAGATGCGGTCCGCGCGCACGAGGCCCACGCACATCACGTTCACGAGAGGGTTGCCGCCGTACTCGGGGGCGAAGGCGATCTCGCCGCCCACGGTCGGACAGCCGAAACAGTTCCCGTACCACGAGATCCCGGAGACGACGCCGTCGATCAACCGGCGTGTGCGCGGATCGTCGGGATCGCCGAAGCGCAACGAGTCGAGGATGGCGATGGGCCGCGCCCCCATCGTGAAGATGTCGCGCAGGATGCCGCCGACCCCCGTGGCCGCGCCCTGGAACGGCTCGATGAACGACGGATGGTTGTGGCTCTCCATCTTGAAGACGACCGCCCAGCCGTCGCCGATGTCGATGGCGCCCGCGTTCTCGCCGGGGCCCTGGAGGACACGCGGGCCCTGGGTGGGCAGCCGGGAGAGGAAGATGCGCGAGTGCTTGTACGCGCAGTGCTCCGACCACAGCGCCGAGAACAGCCCGAGCTCCGTGTAGCGTGGCTCGCGGCCGAGGCGCTGGATGATGCGGTCGTATTCGTCGGCGGTGAGCCCGAGCTCGCGCGCGAGGCCGAGAGTGGCCTTGGGTTCGGACCCCGCCACTACCGCTTGAGGAAGCTGCCGTCCTCGACGAGCGTGCCGAGGAGCGACTGGAAGATCAGGAGCCCGTCGGTGCCCCCCATCGCGCGCTCAGCAGCCCGTTCGGGGTGCGGCATCAGGCCGAGGACCGTGCCGTCCTCGTTGATGATCCCGGCGATGTTCTCCAGCGATCCATTGGGATTGGCGGCCTTCGTCAGCTGGCCCTCGGCGGTCGCATACCGGAACACGACCTGCCGGTTGCGTCTGAGCGCAGCCAGCGTGTCGGGTTCGGCGTAGTACTTGCCCTCACCGTGGGAGATCGGCATGGTCAGCACCTGGCCCGCCCGCATACCCCGCGTGAACGGCGTCTCGACGTTCTCGACGCGGAGCTGCGTGGACTGACAGCGGTACTGCAAACACTCGTTGCGCATGAGCGCGCCGGGCAAGAGCCGCGCCTCGCAGAGGATCTGGAAGCCGTTGCAGGAGCCGAGCACGTACCCACCCCGGGCCACGAAGTCAGGGAGCGCATCGACGACCGGCGACCGGCCAGCGACCGCGCCGGCCCGCAGGTAGTCACCATACGAGAACCCGCCGGGCAGGATCACGCAGTCGAAGCCGCTCAGATCGCGGTCGCGATGCCAGAGGTACTTGACGGGCTGGTGCAGGGCTTCGGAGATGACGTAGTGGAAGTCGCAGTCGCTCCACGTTCCGGGGAACACCACCACGCCGAATCTCATGGAGTGGACGATCTCCTCTCAGGAAACGAACGGCCCCATATTACCACCGTCACTCGATGGTGTAATCCTCCAGGACGGGATTGGCCAGGAGCTGCCGGCACATCTCGTCGGCACGTTGCCGTGCCCCGGCCGTCGTGGCTGCGTTCACGTCCACCTCGATGACTTTGCCGATGCGGAGATCGGTGACGTCGTCGAAGCCGAGCCCGGCCAGCGCTCGCTTCACGGACGTGCCCTGGACATCGAGGATCCCCGGCTTGAGCCGCACGAGGACGCGCACCTTCATTGTAGCGACGCGTCGGCGGCCGGATCGGGCCGCAGGTGGCCTGGCCGAGGTGCGCGCGGCTCCGCACGCCCGGTCATGGCGCGCGCTCAACCAGGCGGCGGTAGACTTCCTGATACGCCTCCTCGACGCCGCCGAGATCCTGGCGGAAGCGGTCCTTGTCGAGCTTCGTCTCGGTCTCGGCGTCCCACAGCCGGCAGGTGTCGGGCGAGATCTCGTCGCCCAGGAAGAGCGCGCGGCCAGCCCGGCCGAACTCGAGCTTGAAGTCGACGAGCACGAGCCCGCGCTTTTTCAGGTGGGGCACCAGCACGCTGTTGACCTTGAGCGCCGTCCGCTTGAGCCAACTGAGCTCGGTCGGCGTGGCGAGCTTCATCATCCGCACGTGCTCGTCGTTGATCATCGGGTCGCCGAGCGGATCGGACTTGTAGTAGAGCTCGACGATCGGCGGGGTGACCCGGGTGCCCTCGGCCAGCCCCGTGCGCTTCTGCAGGCTGCCCGCCACCACGTTCCGGACGATCGTCTCGATCTTGATGATGTCGAGGCGCCGGCACAACATCTCGCGCTCGGACAGCGTCGCCACGTAGTGCGTGGGGACGCCCTTCTTGCCGAGCACCGTGAACAGCGCGGCCGACATCTGGTTGTTGACGACCCCCTTGCCCACGATGGTCCCGCGCTTGAGGGCGTTGAAGGCGGTGGCGTCGTCCTTGAAGTACTGGACGATGTAGCCCGGCTGGTTCGTGGCAAAGACGATCTTGGCCTTGCCCTCGTAGAGCTTCTCCCGTTGCTCGACGTTCGGAGTCGGTTTCTTCGCCATTTCGTTCCTCGCGCTGGATTTCGACTCGTGCCGGATTAGAGGAGTCCGATCCGTTTGAAGATCGCATCGACGTGGCGCAGGTACCAGGCCGGATCGAAGCAGGCCTTGAGCTCGTCGGCGGTGAGACGCCCGCTCACCTCGGGCTCCGCGGCCAGGAGCTCCAGGAACGAGCGCCGCTCCCGCCACGCCCGCATCGCGTTCCGCTGCACGATCTCATAGGCGACCT
>WNFT01005873.1_pt1 | contig 20886 bp, 13 predicted proteins | sample 5400191 | NCBI WGS metagenome assembly WNFT01 (sample SAMN13153359, study PRJNA577476) | soil metagenome | isolation source: 80 cm saprolite under Madrone tree | place: USA:California | collected 2016-06-14 | reverse complement strand
CTGGTGGCGGCGGCGTGCGGTGGCGCAAGCCAGTCCAGCGTCCGTCCCCTGGGCGGGATCCTCACCGTCGCGCCGGCCATGCTCGATTTCGGAGACGTCGCGCTGGGCAGAGAGCAGACGCAGCGGGTCGTCCTGCGGAACACGGGCCTCGTCTCCATGACCGTCGGACAGCTCGCTCAGTTCGCCGACCCGGCGTTCGAGGTCAAAGGATTGCCCGAGACGCTCGGTCCCGGCAGCGCGGTGGACGTCGCGGTCCGCTACCGGCCACCTCGAGGACATCTGCGATCTCGCCAATTTCGGGACGCTGCTGGAGAGCTCGCTGGGAAACCTGCTGCTGCCGCTGACGAGCTTCCCGCTCTCCGCGCTCCCCAAGGACCCGCAGTCGATCGCGGTGACGGTGAACGGCGCCCCAGCGACGCAGTGGACCTACGATGCAGGCTCGAACCGCATCGTGTTTCCGGCCAGCGCAGTGCCACCGCCGGGGGCCCACATCACCGCCAGGTACGAGCCTGCCTGCCTGTGAGCGCCCGCATGGCCGCCGGCGTCCCCCCGTGGACGTGAAATGCTTGCACCGCCCCCGTCCTGGGGGGATCATCGATCGACCTGCATGGCGATCCCGAAATCCCCCGCCGATTCCGTCCAGGACGTGTTGCGGGACCGCGAAATCCAGCGCCTGCTCGAGAGCCCGGAGCACCAGGGGCTGGAACTGTCGCCCAGCCGGCAGATCTACACGAACCGGGCACTGCAGATGGACCAGATCGGCGTGGTCGGATTCGACATGGACTACACGCTCGCCGTGTACTCCATGCGACAGATCGAGGAGCTGGCCTTCCACATGACGCTGGACCGCCTGGTGGCGGGACGCGGATACCGGGAAGAGCTGCGCAACCTCAAGTACGACCACGAATACGTGATCCGCGGCCTGGTGGTCGACAAGGACTACGGCAACATCTTCAAGATGGACCGGCACAATCACGTCGGCCGCTGCTACCATGGCCGGCGGCAGCTCTCGCTCGACGAGCGCCGGGCGCTCTACCAGACCAACGAGAAGATCCGCCTCAGCTTGCCGCGCTTCGCCTGGATCGACACGCTCTTCAGCTTGCCGGAGGCGTGCCTGTACGCCGAGATCATCGAGGCGCAGGAAGCGCGGGGCGAGAAGGTCGACTACCACAAGCTGTACGACGACACGCGGGAGAGCATCGACGAGGTGCATCGCGACGGGTCGCTGAAGTCCGAGCTGCGCAAGGACCTGGGACGCTTCATCAAGCCCGATCCCGAGCTTCCCTCCGCGCTGCACAAGCTGCGATCCGGGGGAAAGAAGCTGTTCGTCCTCACCAATTCGCTCTGGGACTACACCGACGCGGTGATGAGCTTCGTGCTCGACGGGCGGCTTCCCGAATATCCGTCCTGGCGCAACTACTTCGACTACATCCTGGTGGGGGCGCAGAAGCCCGCGTTCTTCGCCGAGCACCGCCCCTTCATCGAGCTGAACCCGAACGGCACCGTGGCCCGGACGGAAGTCGACTCGCTCGAGCGCGGCAAGATCTACGAAGGCGGCAACCTCTTCGACTTCGAGCGGATGAGCGGATTCGCCGGCGACCGGGTCCTGTACGTGGGCGACCACATCTACGGCGACATCATCCGCAACCGGAAGGCATCGCAGTGGCGCACCTGCTTCATCGTCCAGGAGCTGGAGCGCGAGATCGAGTACATCGAGGAGCACGCCGAAGACGTCCTGCGCCTGAACGAGCTGGACGCGATGCGTGCCCGCCTCGACGACATGATCAATCACCACAAGCTGCTGCTCAACGCGATGGACCGGCGAATCGAGCGCGGCGGACCGATGTCCTCCGATCTGGAGGCCCGCCGGCAACGCGAGAAACATGATCTGGAGAAGCTGCGGCGAGCATTCAAGGCCACCCTCGCCGGGGGCGCCGAGCTGGAAGCCCGCTTCGAGACGGGCGCGAACGCCTATTGGGGCTTGGTGTTCAAGGAAGGCAACGAGAACTCCAGGTTCGGCGAGCAGGTGGAGGACTACGCCGACCTCTACACGTCCAGGGTCGCGAACTTCCTCTATTATTCGCCGATGCAGATGTTCCGCTCACCGCGCGCGACCATGCCGCACGAGCGCACCACGCTGCGGCGCGGTTGAATGCCACACAGGTCGCCGGGGTCTGACATGGCGCCGCGGCCGCCCTGAGGCCACCATGCGCTCAATGAGCCCTCGTCTGTTGTTGTTCACCCTGCTTTCCACGCCCGCGTTCGCCCTGGGAGTCACACCCGCTCGGCTGCAGCCCGGGCCGACGCTCTCCCTCCCCTGGGCCGAGCACGGCCGGCTCTCGCAGGTAACCGGCCGCGCGCCCATCGGGTGGTCGCAGGAAGCCTACGTGATTCCCCAGCGGCCGGGAAAGAACCTGGTCCGCTATTTCGATTATCACTGGCGGGACCACGACTACCTCGACGACGACGGCTCGGCGGGGCTGCGGCTTTATTTCTATGACCGCGAATATCCGGTAGCGCGCATCGCCGGCGGGCTCATCCGCGAGAGCTGGCGCTACCTGAGCGACCGGTTCCAGTACAAGCCTTCGTTCAAGGTCCCCTACATCCTCTACAACACCTACCGGGAGTTCCTGGAAACCAACGTCTTCGCCGTTCAAGAAGGCGTGCTCGGCGTCACCAGCCCCCAGGACCTGCGCATGTCGCTGCCCTACGCGGGCGAGCGCGAGTTCTTCAAGCTCGTCTCCACGCACGAGATGACGCACCAGTTCCACATCCAGAAGGTGGCCGAGCGCGCTGCCAGCGCCGGGATGGAGAGCCCGATCGGCCAGTTTCCCCTCTGGTTCATCGAGGGCCTCGCTGAGTACTACGCGCACAACCAGCAGATGGACAGCGAGACGGAGATGTTCCTGCGCGACATCGTGCTGAACCCGAACGGCGAGATCGGCTACGACTTTCCCCGCCTGGACGAGGACCGTCCGTATTCGTACCTGTACACGTACAAGTACGGCCAGGCGAAGCTGGTGTTCCTCAGCGAGACCTACGGCGAGCGCGTGATCCAGGGCGTGCTCGACCAGAGCCCGCGCCTGGTGGGCGGCGGGCGCGGCCGCGGAGAGCCCCGCGAAGGCTTCATGCAGCTGCTCGGCCATGTCGCCGGCGACACTCCGGCGCAGCTGAATGCCCGGTGGTCCACCTGGGCGCGCAAGCGGGTCATGCGCACGTATCTCGACGCCAAGCAGGACCTGCCGGACATGACCGAGCTCAAGCTCTCCAACGAGCTGGACGCGTTCACCAGCTCGAAGGACGGCAACCTGCTCTTCTACCGCGGCGTCGAGCGGGAGACGGCGCGCGCGAAGCTGGTGGTGCTCGATCGGCGGGACCCCTCCTCCGCCCGGCAGATCGCCATCGATCAGCATCCCGGGACCGAAAGCCTGCACCCGGTGCTCCGGTCGGTGATGGCAGTCGGCGACGAAGCCATCGCCTGGTTCGCGCAATCCGGAGACTCCGACGTGCTGCACGTGCGGCCCCTGCGCCGCCGCGAGCGCTCGCCGGGGAGGTCGCCGCGCGTGCGGATCGATCTTGATCTCGGCGAGACGCGGATCATCCGGGTGATCCGCGATGGCCTGATCGAGGCCGGCGATCCGACCTTCAGCCCGGACGGGACGCAGCTCGCGTTCTACGGGCTCGATCGCGACGGCAAGATCGACATCTATACCTTGAACCTCAAGGACGCCGACCCGCACGTCCGCCGGCTCACCGACGATCTGTACAGCGAACGCGATCTCTCCTGGGGGGACGAGGGCATCGTCTACGCGGGGGATGCGACCGAGAGCGGCCGCTACAATCTCTTCCGCATCGATCCCGTGGACGGAACGCGCACCCGCCTCACGGACGCGCCGGTCGATCAGCGTTACCCGGTGACGCTGGCGGGCGGCGCGGTGGTATTCGCGAGCGATGCCGGGGGAAAGTACGATCTCTGGTTCCTGCAGAACGGCAGGATCAAGCGGGTCACCGACTTCGCCACGGCGCTCTCGCATCCGGGGCTGGCGCCGAACGGGCTATACGGGGTCGCCTTCTACGGCGCGCGCTTCCGGCTCTTCGAAGTGCAGACGCCGGCGCTGCTCAGCGTCGATGAGCAGGATGCGATTCCGCCCGGCTATCTCGCCACCATCGACAAGCCGCAGCCCTTCCCGGACGAGCCGATCCCGCAGAACGCACCGGCATACGATCCGTACGACGTGGGAAAGAACTGGAAGGTGGAGGGAGGCGGCGCGGCGATCGGCGGGGCCGGCGTCGGCTTCGCGCCGGTGGGATCCGGCGGCGTGCTGTTCGCGGACATCATGCGGGACCGCTCGGCGCTCATCAACCTGGCCATCTACGGATCCTTCGACCTGACCGACGCGCTCGCCTTCTACGTCGATAAATCGGAGCGGCTGATCTGGGGCGTCGGCGCGTTCCATACCTTCCAGCAAGGGCGCGACACGCAGTTCCCCAGCGCCAGGCAATGCTTCCAACCTGCCACCGCGCAGAACCTGGCTACGGCGTGCGAGATCCTCTACCTGCAGCGTGAATTCGGCGTGGAGGGGCTGCTCTCGTATCCGTTCTCCACCTTCAGCCGTGTGGACGCGAGCGCGCGCCTGATGGGCGTCAGCCGCAGCCTTTTCGACAACTTTGCCTATGACCGCTCGGGTTTCCCGACGGGCAACGTTCCGGCGAACGAGCTCAACGCGATCAAGGGCTCCGATCCGCAGGGGGAGCTGAGCCTCTCATATGGTTGGGATACCACGCGCTACGGCTTCAGTGGCGCGATCGGTGGCACATCGCTGCTGGTGCAGTTAGGCGGTGGCGACATTCCCACGCGCGGCTACGACGGCTTGTACACGTACCTGCAGGCCGATGCGATCCACACCCTCCGCGTGATCGGCCGGAGCAGGCTCAACCTCCGCCTGGCTAGCGGGGCGGCGCAGGGCAGCCGGTTCGGGCGACGGTTCTACCTCTCGAGCTTCGACAACCTGCGCGGGTTCCGCTGGGGTGACGCGCGGCTGCTCGGCGACGGCTACTACGTCGGACAAGCGGAGTTCCAGTTCCCGCTCGACGTGCTGATCCGGTTCGCGTTCTTCAGCGGGCTCACCGGCGTGGTCGGCTTCGATTTCGGCGGAGTCGTCGATTCCAACCGCGCCGTGCAGAACCATGCCGGGCGGGGATGGACGAAGCTGCACGCGACGCTCGCGGAGGCCTGGGCGAACCGGACCGCGGACTACGTCCTGGGCGTGAACTTCGGATTCGGGCCGTTCGAGCTGCGCGTCCAGTTCGCGCACGGGATCAACGTCGGAGGGATCGTTCCCGAGCAGGATTCACACGGCAACACGACCTGGGTACCAAACATTTCGTTGCACTATGTGTACTTCTGAGGAGATCGCGGGCGCACAGGTGTAGTGAAAAGCTCTAGATCCGGCGGCTCCGCCGCCTCCACCATGGGGGAGCTCGCTCCCCCATGGACCCCCCCAAGAGCGATTCGGACATATGCCTGGCGGGCGGGCGGTCGCTCGTTGAAAACGCGCGCCCCCATGCCGAACCTTGGCGCACACCGGAGGCACCGATGGCGCTGGCACTGGAGTGGAACGAAGCGCGTTTGCGCAAGGAAGCGGCGTTGATTCCTCCTCGCGCGGCGTTGGGCGCGAGCATGGTCTACCATGGGCTGGGAAAGCTTCGGAAGGGCGCGCCGCAGCAGGTGGGCGGCTGGTTCGAGAGCATCGGGTTGCGGCCCGGCAAGCCTCTCGCCGTTGCGACCGGGATCGCCGAGGTCTTCGCGGGCGTCGGAGCGATCCTCGGCCTCTGGACGCGTCCTGCGGCGCTGGCGGTGCTGGTGACGCAGTCCTTCGCGCTCGGGAAGGTCCACGCGAAGAATGGCTTCGACTTCACCAAGGGCGGGTTCGAGTACAACATCGCCCTGATGTGCATTGCGGGGGCGCTCCTGATCGCGGGGCCGGGAATCTTCTCGGCGCACGAAGGCATCGAGCGCCTGGTCGAGGGACGGGGCGCGAAGAAATTCCTGCGCAGGGCGAAGCCGTCTCCAGCGCTCCGCCTGATCAAGCTGCTCAAATAGAGGGTCAGCGGCGCGACTCCCCTCGCGTGACACCAGCGTCGCGGATTGGTTTGACATCCTCCGGACGAGTTTTCGGCCGCGCACCCTGCTTCTGCTCGTGGTAGAGAGCGCAGCCCTATGTTCGCCCTGCTCTTCGCCGTCCTTCTCGCCATCCGTCCATTCACACCGGAAGAGCTCCTCGCCACCCGGCGGGTCGACGACGTCCAGGTGTCTCCGGACGGCAAATGGGCTTCCCTCACCGTCCGGCAGAAGAACCTCGAAACCAACAAGGACGACAAGGACATCTGGCTGCTCTCGCTGCCCGCCGGGCAGCCGCGCCAGCTCACGCGCAACGCCCAGAGCGAGCACGCCCGCTGGTCTCCCGACGGAAAGCAGCTGGTGGTCGTGCGCGACGGACAACTCTGGCTGTACGATCTGAACGGCGGCGATGCCCGTCCGATCACGGCCCTGAGCGGTGGTGCCGACGCCGCGGTGTTCTCTCCCGACGGCCGCTGGATCGCGTTCAGCAGCGAGGTCTATCCGCAGTGTGGCGGAAACGACGCCTGCAACAAGGAGCGCAAGGAGCAGAGGGAAAAGAGCGGAGTCCAGGCGCGCATCGTCGACCATCTCTTCGCGCGCCACTGGACGGAATGGAAGGACGGCAAGCGCACGCACGTGTTCGTGATGCCGGCGGGCGGCGGCCCCGCACGGGACGTCACGCCGCTCGACTCGGACTGGCCGAGCGCGCGCATCGGCGGCGGGGACGACTTCCGCTTCACTCCCGACGGGGAGCTGATCGTGAGCAGCAAGCCGGCGCAGCGCGAGGCCTGGAGCACAAACGGAGACCTCTGGCTCATCGACCGCGACGGTGGCCCGCCGCGCGACCTCACCCCCGACAACCACGGCGACGACGCGCAGCCGCGGCCCTCGCCCGACGGCCGCTACCTCGCCTGGACCTCGCAGTCGCGAGACGGGTACGAGTCCGATCAGTGGAAGCTGAAGATCCAGGACCGGAAGACGGGCCGGATCACCGACGTCGACATCGAAACCGACGACGTCGCGAGTTTTGCCTGGCGCCGCGACAGCAAAGGACTGGTCGCGTCCGTGCTGCAGAAGGCGCGGTTCTGGCTCTACTCGGTCTCGCTCGACGGGAAGTTCCGCCGCTTCAGCGAAGCGCCTGCGGGAGGGAGCGACTTCGATCTCGCTCCCGACGGTACGGCCATCGTCGCCGCCGCCGGCCTGACCCGGCCGCCTGAAGTCGTCGCCATCAGGCCGGGCGGACAGCCGGCGAGGCTCTCGCGCTTCAACGACGAGCAGTACAAGGAGTTGAACCTCGGCACCGCCGAGGAGATCTGGGTGGACTCGCAAGACGGGAGCAAGGTCCACTCGTTCATCGTCCGCCCCGCGAATGCGCCGCCGAAGCTCCCGCTGCTGATCCTCATCCACGGCGGTCCGCAAGGCTCGTGGGAGGACGGCTGGACCATGCGCTGGAACGCGGCCGTGTTCGCGACGCGCGGCTACGTCGTCCTGGAGACCGACTTCCACGGTTCCAGCGGATACGGCCAGAAGTTCAAGGAGCAGATCTCCGGCGACTGGGGCGGCCTCGCATACGACGACCTCATGCGCGCCACCGATGCCGCGGAAAAGCTGCCGTTCGTCGACCCAGCTCACACCTGCGCCGCGGGCGCGAGCTTCGGCGGGTACATGATCGACTGGATCGCGGGCCACACCGACCGCTTCAAGTGCCTCGTCTCGCACGACGGCGTCTTCGACCTGGTGAGCGAGTATGGCTCCACCGAGGAGCTCTGGTTCCCCGAGTGGGAGTTCCGCGGGCCACCCTGGACGAATCCCGAGCTCTACCGGCGGCTCTCTCCCAGCAGCTACGTAGAGAACTTCAAGACGCCGACGCTGGTGGTGCAGGGCGAGCTCGATTTCCGCGTGCCCGTCGAGCAGGGCCTGGGCATGTTCACGGCGCTGCAGCGCCGCGGCATCGAGTCGCGCCTGCTCTACTTCCCCGACGAGGGCCACTGGGTGCTCAAGCCGCGGAACAGCCAGCTCTGGTACCGCACGGTGCTCGATTGGATCGACGCGCACGCCCGGCCACGAAACAAGCAGGCCATCCGGCCGTAGGAGTGCGCGTTTCAGTCAACCGGAGATTGCATGAAGCGACTGCTCTTCCCCATCCTCGTCGCCGCCGCCTGTACTTCGGGCCCGCAGAGCAAGCCCGTGAGCGAGCCGGCCCCGGGTACCGCGCAGGCTCCGCCCTCGCCTTCGAATCCCGCAGGCGCCGCCACGGCGGCGGCCGCCTCTCCCGTTCCTCCTGCCGCCGGCCAGCCCGCAACTCCGCCTGCACCACCGGCCGGGACCAGCGCCGCGGCGCAGGCGAAGCCGGAGCCGCCGGCCATCGACGAGAGCGCGATGGACGAATCCGTCGATCCCTGCGCGGACTTCTACCAGTACGCCTGCGGGAGCTGGCTGAAGAAGACGCCGATTCCGGAAGACCGCTCCAGGTGGGCCCGCAGCTTCAGCGAGATCAACGAACGCAACGAAGCGCTGCTCCATGACATCCTGGAGAAGGACGCGCGCGGCGAGCCCGATCCCGCCGATCCCTACGCGCAGAAGGTCGGCGATTTCTACGCCACCTGCATGGACGAGCAGAAGGCCGAGACCTCCTCGCTGCAGGCGTTGCGGGGCGAGCTCGCGAAGATCGACGCGATCACCGACGCGAAAGGGCTGGCGCGGGAAGTGGCGCATCTGCAAGCGCGCGGCGCCGGCGTCTTCTTCGGACTCGGATCGCAGCAGGATTACAAGGACGCGACGAAAGTGATCGGCGGCGCCGACCAGGGTGGACTCGGGCTGCCGGATCGCGACTACTACCTGAAGGACGACGCGAAGATGAAGGAGCTGCGCGCGCTGTACGAGAGCCACGTGGTGGAGATGCTGAAGCTGGCGGGGACCCGCGAAGGCGATGCGCAGAACCAGGCCAAGGCGGTGATGTCGACGGAGACCGCGTTGGCCAGAGCATCGATGGACAAGGTCGACCGGCGCGATCCCAAGAAGGTGTACCACCTCAGCGATCGTGCCGGGCTGAAGAAGACCGCGCCTCACTTCTACTGGGACACCTACTTCACGGAGCTGGGAGCGCCCGGAGTCCAGACGATCAACGTGTTGGTTCCGGGGTTCTTCACAGCGATGGACAGGCTGATCGCACAGCCGGGCAAGCTGAACGACCTGAAGACGTACCTGCGATGGAAGACGGTGGAAGCCGCAGCCCCAACGCTGGGCAAGGCGTTCGTCGAGGAGAGCTTCCGGCTGACGAAAGCCCTGACGGGCGCCAAGGCCATCCTGCCGCGCTGGAAACGCTGTGTGCAGATGACGGACCAGGCTCTCGGCGAGGCCCTCGGGCGCAGCTTCGTCACCACCACCATCGGCGACGAAGGGAAAGCCATTGCCAAGGACATGATCGAAGAGATCGAAGGCGCTTTCGAGCGCAACCTGGCGCGGGTCGACTGGATGGACGACGCGGCGCGCGCTGCTTCTAAGGAGAAGCTGCGGAAGATCAACAACAAGGTCGGATATCCGGACCGGTGGCGCGACTACTCGACGATGAGCATCGGCAAGGAGTCCTTGCTCGCGAACCTCGCGGAAGCGGCGCGCTTCGAGACCCGGCGGGACCTGGACAAGATCGGCAAGCCCGTCGAACGCAACGAATTCGGGATGACGCCGCCGACCGTGAACGCGTACTACAATCCCTCGATGAACGAGATGGTGTTCCCGGCCGGCATCATGCAGGTGCCGTTCTTCAAGACGGACGCGCCGGAGGCAGCGAACTACGGCGGCCTCGGGATGGTGATGGGCCACGAGCTGACGCACGGCTTCGACGATCAAGGGCGACAATTCGACGGGAACGGCAACCTGAACGAATGGTGGTCCAGCGGGGTGAGCGACGCGTTCAAGGAGCGCGCCGAGTGCGTCGCCAAGCAGTACGACGGCTATGTCGCCGTCGACGACGTGAAGCTGAACGGCCACCTGACGCTCGGCGAGAACATCGCGGACATCGGGGGCTTGAAGCTGGCGCTCGCGGCCCTGCGCCAGAAGCATGATGGCCAGCTCGACACAAAGAGGGAGCAGGACTTCTTCCTCGCCTTCGCGCAGGGGTGGTGCACGAACCAGCGGCCCGAGGCGGCGCGGCTGCAGGCGCAGACCAATCCGCACTCGACGGCGCAGTGGCGCGTGAACGGTCCTGTCTCCGACAACCCGGATTTCGCAAAGGCCTTCTCCTGCCAGGCCGGCGCCCCGATGGCTCCGCAGAATCGCTGCACCGTCTGGTAGGAGCGTTTCTTGCGCCGGGTGCACGGGGGTGGGTAGGAAAGAAGCCGGTGCCCTGCTCGTCTCCACCGGAGCCGGCCGCTTCCTTTTGCGCGTTTTTCTCAGCATGTGGGTGCACGAGCTGGGGCACGCCTCGACGGCTTGGCTCTGCGGGTTTCCCGCATTTCCGGGTCCCTGGCTCACGCCGATGGCGGAGTCGCGATCGCCCTTCTTCGGCTTCATGGTGTTCGGGGCTATCGCCGCGGGCGCATTCTGGGCGTGGCGCAGGGAGAGCTGGCGCCTCTGTGCCGCCCTCGCCGGGCTGCTGGCCGTACAACTCTTCTGCACCGTCGCGCTCTCCGCGGCCAGGGCAAAGCAGCTCATCGTCTTCATGGGCGACGGCGGCTGTCTGGTGCTCGGCTCTCTCTTGATGCTGACGGTCTATGCGCCCGAGGAGAGCGCGCTCAAGCGCGGTTGGCTGCGCTGGGGCTTTCTCGGCATCGGGGCAGGCGCGTTCGTGGACGTCTTCGTCCAGTGGTGGGCGTCGCGGACGGACTTCGACCGCATTCCATTCGGAAGGAACGAGGGCGCTGGCCTGAGCGACCCGAGCGTCCTCAGCGAGACCTTTGGGTGGTCGACCGACCAGATCGTGCACCGCTACGTCGCGCTCGGCTGCGTCTGCCTGGCCGTGCTCGCGGTGGCATATCTTCGGGGACTCGCTCGCAAGATTGAGCTCAGCTCTTCGCGCCGAACAGCGCTTGCATTTCCGCGTACGTAAACGCGCCCTCGCCCAGGACCGCCCAGCTCCCACCGGACTTGAGCGACGAGGCGAGCTGCCGCAGCCGTCCGTACGCGGCTCGCGCCGGTCCCGAGCCGACGCTCACGCGCCGCACGCCCATGCGCTCCAGCTCGGCGAGGGGCGGCGATGTGGGCGTGGCGAGGACGTTGAGCGGTCCGCGGATCTCTCGCGCGAGGCGGGCGATGGCCTGCCGGTCGCTGACGAACGGCACGAACGCGCAGTCCGCTCCTGCAGTCAGGTACGCGTTCGCCCTTCGGATCGCTTCCTCGATCCCCGCTTTGGGAAATGCGTCCGTACGGCCGTTGATCACTAGATGGCTCGCCGCCGCGCGCGCGGCGCGGATGCGCCCGACCTGCGCCTCCATCGGCAACAGCGCGCCGTCGGGCGTCGCGTCCTCGAGGTTCATCCCGACCGCGCCTGCGGCAACCACTCCCCGCGCTGTTTCCGCCGCGGCTTCGGCCGTGGTCCCGTAGCCCGCCTCCATGTCAGCGGTCACCGGCACGGCGACGGCCGCCGCGATGCGCCGGATCATGTCCAGCATCTCGGCACGGCTGATCCGTTCGCCGTCCGGATAGCCGAGCACGTGCGCCACGCCGGCGCTGGACGTTGCAACCGCCGGAAATCCGGCCTGCTCGACGATGCGGGCGCTGGCGACGTCCCAGGCGTTGGGCAGGAAGAGCACAGGGGGCCCCGCATGGAGCCGCCGCAGGATTTCCGCCTTTTCCGGAGACATGCCTGGGCAGGGTATCACCGCGGGAAGTTTCTTGAGTTTCGAAGGTCACGCATGTAACGAAATCGCGGGCCGGACGTACCTGTGTGCGAAGTCCACTTTCCTGGAGGAAATCCATGTCGATCAAGAATGCCGTCCTTGCCACCGCCGTCGCCTCCCTGTTCGTATCGGGCGCGGCGTTCGCGGAGGGCAAGAAGGAGAAGAAGGCCGGCAGCAAAGTCATGTGTGCCGGCGTCAATGAGTGCAAGGGGCACGGCGCGTGCAAGAGCACCGCCAACGCCTGCAAGGGCCAGAACGGCTGCAAGGGCCAAGGCCTGACCGAGACCAGCGAGAAGGACTGCAAGGCCAAGGGCGGCAAGGTCGAGGTCGCCGAGAAGTAGTCCGCGCCGGAGCGAGGATGTCTTTCGCGCGCAAGGACCTGGGACACGGCATCGGGCTCCGCCCGAAGCACTATGGCCGCTTTCTCTCCGAACAGCCGTCCGTGGACTGGGTGGAAGCGATCAGCGAGAACTTCCTGGCCCCCGGTGGGCGTCCGATCGCGGTCCTGGAAAAAGTGCGGCGCGACGTTCCCGTCGTGCTGCACGGTGTCTCCCTCGCGATCGGGTCCGTGGATCCGCTCGACGAGCGCTTGCTGCGGGGGCTGCGCGAGCTCGCTGGCCGGATCGAGCCCGCGTACGTGTCGGACCACCTCTGCTGGGGACGGCACGGCGGCCGCTACGCGCACGATCTGTTGCCGCTTCCTTACACAGAAGAAGCGCTCGCGCACGTGGTGTCGCGCGTGCGCCAGGTCCAGGACTCGCTGGGCCGTCAGCTGCTCCTCGAGAACGTCTCCAGCTACGTGGCGTACGCCTCGTCGACGATGACGGAATGGGAGTTCCTCGCCCGCATCGCCGAGGAGGCGGACTGCGGGGTCCTGCTCGACGTGAACAACGTCTACGTGAGCGCGCGCAATCACGGATTCGATCCGGATGCGTACCTTGCCGGCATCCCGGTGGACCGCGTCGGGCAATTCCACCTGGCCGGCCACAGCGACCAGGGAACGCACGTACTGGACACGCATGACGCTCCGGTCGTCGACGGCGTCTGGGAGCTCTACCGGTCCGCGCTGCGCCGATTCGGCCGCGTGCCTGCATTGATCGAGTGGGACGATCACATTCCCGAGCTCGAGGCCGTCGTCGAGGAGAGCCGCCGCGCCCGCGAGATCGAGACGGAGGTCCTCGGATGAATCTTGCCGAGACCCAGGAGCTCTTCTGGGAGCTGCTCCAGGGTCGCGAGCGTCCGCTGGACGCCTTCGTCGGATCGGCGGACCTCCCCGCGGAGGAGCGGGTCGCGATCTATGCGCGCATGTTCCTTCACCGGCAGATCGACGCGCTGCGCGAGATGTTCCCCAAAGTGGTTGCCGCGCTCGGCGACGAAGCGTTCTTCGAAGTGGCCGCACGGTACGTGCGTCAGAATCCCTCGGAGCATCCGGACCTGGGACAGCTCGGCCGCAAGCTCGCTGCCTTCCTGGATCGCCCGGATCTGCGCGACCTGGCCCGTCTGGAATGGGCGCGCGGCGAAGTCTTCGAAGCGCCTCCCGCCGAATCCCTGACTCCCGAGGAATTCGCCTCGCTGGCGCAGGATCCGGTTGAATTCATGCACTACCGCGTGCGCCTGATCCCGGCGCTGCGGCTGCTCGAGCTCGACCACGACGTCGCTCCCCTGTGGGACGAGACGGCGGCGTCAGCGGAGCAGCGGCCGACGCAGTGGGTGGTCTGGCGCTCCGGCTTCGACGTCTTCCACGTCGCCGTCGATCCGGACGAATCGCGCGCAGTGCGGCTTGCCCTCGCCGGCGCTCCGCTCGCCGACGTCTGCGCGGCCCTTGACGATCCGCAACGCGCCACCGAGGCGCTCCAGAGCTGGCTCGCGGAAGGCTGGATCGCCGCCGCCAACGGAGCTTGAGGCGAGCTGGCTCGCGTTATTTGGCGACCGCGACGTGTACGCCGTTCCAGTGTGGCGGCGGCGGCCGTTCCAGCAGCTCGCGGCACCGCGCCAGCAGCACGCGGGAAGGTCCGTCGTCGGGGTGCTGCGCAAGCACCGCGATCGCGGCGGCGAAGTTGCGGGTCGTGTACGCGTCGAGCGCCGTTTCGTACGCCCGCGCTGCCCGGAGGTTTCCGATCTCGTCGCCCGGTGCGCCCAGAAGCTCATGGACCCAGACGCCCGCTGTCCTGCCCTTGACCGCGACGCAGTCCAGACGCCGGAACAAGAACTCTCTCTGAGCGGCGTCGACCACCGGCTGGCTGACGATCGCGTCCACTTCGTACTGTTTGCACAGACTCTCCAGGCGCGACGCTAGGTTCACGCCGTCGCCCAGCGCCGTGTAGCTGAATCGCTCGGGCGCGCCGAAGTGACCCACCATCACGACATCGCGGTGGACCCCGAACCGCGTCCGCAAGGGCGGGAGGTCCTTCCATGCGGACGACGCGTACAGTCGCGCCGTGGCCGACCGGCAGGCGAGGATCGCAGAGCAAGCAAGCCGTGCATGGTCCGGCCGCAGCGAGGGCGCGTTCCAGAGGGCCATCACCGCGTCTCCGATGAACTTGTCGATGGTGCCTCCGCAAGACCGGATCGCGCCCGTCATCGCATCCAGGTACAAGCCGAGGACCTGGGCCAGCTCGTCCGGGCTCAGCCGCTCCGACAGCGAGGTGAACCCTTCCAGGTCGCTGAAGAGGATCGACAGCTCCCGCAGCTCGCCTCCGAGCGCGGGCTCCCGGTTCTGCGCGTACAGCTCGCGCACCAGGTCGAGCGGAGCGTACTTGCCCATTCCGCGCAGGGCGGTCTTCGCCTGCTCCAGCCCGGACAATACGTCCTGCACGCCGCGAAATGCCGTTTCCGTCGAGGAAGGCGCGAAGTCCAGCATGCGCATCCGCGCCGCGCCACCCCCGATCTGGCCGAGGCCTCGACGCAGCGCGATCAACACCGCGGCGCCGCCGAGCAGCACCAGCGCCGTGATCATGGCGCACGCCACGAGCAGCCGCCAGCGCAGCGCGTGCAGCTCCCGGGTGTACGCAGATTCCGGCACGACCACTCCGACGAACCAGTCTTGCGATCCGGCAAGCGCGCGGAACGTAGCCAACCAGCGCTCGCCGTCCACGGTCAGCTCCCCCTTCCGCTCCACCCCCTGCTCCTGGTCGAGCAGCGGACCGCGGAGCGCGAGGGCGATGGCGGCGGGGAGCCGCGCCGGCGAGATGCGCAGGTCGTCTCCCATCAACGTGACGCGATCGTCCGCGGAGAGACGGGTGATGAGCCTTCCATCCGCGTCCGTGAGGAAGATGCGATGGGGATCGCCGGGGCCGAGCCGCAACTCGGAGACGGAATCGATGGCGGAGGCGAGCAGCGCCGCGCGGACCACGCCGATCAACCTGCCCTTTCCGTCCTCCACCGCCTTCTGCACGGAGACCACGACGCGGCGGGCCTCGGCCGGTAGCCCTTGGTCGAGCTGCGACCATGCCAGGTCCGTCCAGATCGGCGCGCCGGCTACGTCGCGCGAGGCGGCGGACATGAACGTGAGGTGGCTGGTCGGGTCCGGCGCCTCGCCTTCTTTCACCCATGCACCGTCCGTCAGTGCGCCGCCCATCGGACGATGGCGGACCTCCGAGTTGCCGGGCTCGATCCGCCGCGTCAGCACCGGTGAGTCTCCGCGCAACCCGGAGCGAAAGACGGAGAGCTGCCAGCGTCCTGCCGGCGCGAGCGTCGGGTTGCCTTCGGCGTCGTATCCGGTGCGGTGCGCGTGGATTAGCGTCACCTCGGCAAGGGCTGGGTTGCGCGCCACCTGCCGGAACAGTGCCGCCTCTACGCTCGCGAGATCGTGCGGCCGCACCACCCCGAGCATGATCTCGCGTTCCAGATCGGAGATCGCGCTCGAGGCGCCGTCGAGCTCGGCGCGAACCTGCGCCTCCACGCGCCTGGCGGCGGCATCGCGCAGCTTCTCCGCGCTGGCGAGGATGGATCGCCTGGAGCTGTCGAGCACGATACCCGCCAGCGCCGCCAGCAGCACCCCGATCAGCGCGAGCGCCCCGACGAACGCTCCCAATAGGGTCACGCGCGGCGCACGCACCTGTCACCCGCCGGACGCGAGGTCTGGATGGAGGGTCATGCCACCGTCGACGCACATGCTCGTGCCCGTAATGTAGTCCGATTCATCGGAAGCCAAAAATACCTCTCCAGGTACGCTCCAAGGCTGGGCGGCGTTACTGGCCGTAACCGAAGCGCTCCACCCGCGGTACTCTGCGTAACGGAATCGCCCGCCGCGGGGCGTCTCCTCAACTCTCCGGAGCAAACCGATGAACCTCATTTCGCGCCTGCAGACCCGCTTTCTCTCCATCGCCGAGCGCCTCTCCTTTCTCGGTCCCACGCTGGCGCGCCTGACGCTCGGTGTCGTGTTCATCGGTACCGGCTGGGGCAAGCTCCACGGCCTCGACAAAGTGACTGACTTCTTCACCGAGCTGGGCATTCCCGCGCCGGCATTCAACGCGGTCCTGGTTGCATCGGCCGAGCTCATCTGCGGCGCGCTGCTCCTCGTCGGGCTCCTCAGCCGGCTGGCGGCGATCCCGCTGATCGTGGTGATGACCGTCGCCATCCTCACCGCCAAGCTCGAGAACCTGCACGGGATCAGTGATTTGCTCGGATTCGAGGAATGGACCTATATCGTCCTGGCGCTCTGGATCGCGGTGGCCGGCCCAGGACCGCTCTCTCTCGACCGGTTGTTGCACCAGTGGCTCCGCCGCCCGCGCCATGCTCCAGAAGGGCACCCGCGCGCGGCAACCGTGTAGGGCGGATCGGAGCCACCGGGCTCCGCAAGCGTACTGGAGGAGGACCATGCCCACGCGCGAGGAGCAGAGACTTCTGCAGTCGCGCGATCGCACCGACCACTGGAAGCGCTGGGGACCGTACCTGAGCGAACGAGCCTGGGGCACCGTCCGCGAGGATTACAGCCCTGGAGGCACCGCCTGGGACTATCTTCCGCATGATCACGCCCGTTCGCGCGCGTATCGCTGGAACGAGGACGGCATCGCCGGGATCTCGGACCGCCACCAGACGCTCTGCTTCGCCCTCGCTCTCTGGAACCGGCGGGACCCGATCCTGAAGGAGCGGATCTTCGGGCTCACCGGCCAGGAAGGAAATCACGGCGAGGACGTGAAGGAGCTGTACTACTACCTGGACTCGACGCCGACGCACTCGTACATGAAATACCTGTACAAGTATCCGCAGGCGGAGTTCCCGTACGCGCAGCTCCTCGACGAGAACCGCCGGCGCGGCCGCGCCGGCCGCGAGTACGAGCTGATCGACTCCGGCGTCTTCGACCAGGACCGGTACTTCGACGTCTTCGTCGAGTACGCCAAGGCGGACGTGGAAGATCTCTGCATCCGCATCGAGGTGGCGAACCGCGGGCCCGAAACTGCGGCGATCGACGTGCTGCCCACCCTCTGGTTTCGCAATACCTGGAGCTGGGGTCGGGAGCAGCGCCGCCCTTCGCTGCGCGCCAGGGGTCGGTCCTCCGTGGACGCCAGCGACTACCACCTGATCTGGGAAGGCGCACCCGAGCTGCTCTTCTGCGACAACGAGACGAACTCGCAGCGGCTCTTCGGAGTGGCCGGCCCGCGCTACCCCAAGGACGGCATCAACGACTACGTGATCCACGGCGCGCAGACCGTGAATCCGGACCGCACCGGCACCAAGTGCGCCGCGCGGTACGAGTTGACGATCCCGGCGCGAAGCAGCGCGGTCGTGCGGCTCCGCCTGTGGCGCGGCAGCAGGTCGCAGCGGGTCGATGCAGAGGATTCCATCCTGGCGGCGCGCAAGGCGGAAGCGGACGAGTTCTACGCCTCGGTGATCCCGACCAGTTTGTCCGCCGACGCCCGCAACGTCATGCGCCAGGCGCTCGCGGGGATGCTCTGGTCGAAGCAGTACTATCATTACGTCGTGCGCGACTGGTTGGAGGGCGATCCCGCCCAGCCGCCGCCGCCACCGGAGCGGAAAAACGGCCGAAACAGCGACTGGGGGCACCTCTACAACGCCGACGTTCTCTCCATGCCGGACAAGTGGGAGTATCCCTGGTTCGCGGCCTGGGATCTCGCTTTCCACTGCATCCCGCTCACGCTGGTCGACAGCGACTTCGCCAAGGAGCAGCTTCTGCTGCTCCTGCGCGAGTGGTACATGCATCCGAACGGCCAGATCCCCGCCTACGAGTGGGCCTTCGGCGACGTGAATCCTCCGGTCTTCGCCTGGGCCGCCTGGCGCGTCTACAAAATCGAGAAGAAGCGGCAAGGCTCGGGCGATCTCAAGTTCCTCAAGCGCGTCTTCCACAAGCTGATGCTGAACTTCACCTGGTGGGTGAACCGCAAGGACGCGGAAGGCCGCAACGTGTTCCAGGGCGGGTTCCTCGGGTTGGACAACATCGGCGTCTTCGATCGCAGCAAACCGCTGCCGGGCGGCGGTCATCTCGAGCAGTCCGACGGCACCAGCTGGATGGCGATGTACTGCTTGAACATGCTCTCCATCGCGCTCGAGCTGGCGCGCGAGGAGGAGGAGTACGAGGACGTCGCCAGCAAGTTCTGGGAGCACTTCGTCCACATCGCCCGAGCGATGAACACCATGGGGCTGTGGGACGAGCAGGACGGCTTTTATTACGACGTCCTGCACCGCGACCACGAAGAGATTCCTCTGCGGATCCGCTCGATGGTCGGCCTGATCCCCCTCTTCGGGGTGGAGCCGATCCCGGCCGACCTGATCGAGAAGTTTCCTTCGTTCGCGCGCCGGCTGGAGTGGTTCATCGACCACCGCCCTGATCTGACGGAAGGCGTCGCCTGCATGCGCACGCTCGGCGCCATGGAGCGGCGGCTCTTCTCCGTGGTCCCCCCGGACAAGCTGCGCAGGATCCTCCAGCGGCTCCTCGACGAGTCCGAGTTCCTCTCGCCGCACGGGATCCGCGCGCTCTCACGAGTGCACCGCGACCGACCGTACAGGCTGAGGGTCGACGGCGCCGAATATGGCGTGCGCTACGAGCCGGCGGAGTCTTCCAGCGGGCTCTTCGGCGGGAATTCCAACTGGCGCGGCCCGGTCTGGTTCCCGGTGAACTACCTGCTCATCGAGGCGCTGCAGAAGTTCCACCACTACCTGGGGGAGGGATTCACCGTCGACTTTCCCACTGGCTCCGGCCGGCAGCTGACGCTGGCGCAGGTGGCCGCGGAGATCTCGCGGCGGCTCTCCTCCCTCTTCCTCCGTGATCATGAGGGCCGCAGGCCGGCGTTCGGCAAGACCGAGAAGCTGCAGCGCGATCCGCACTTCCGTGACTACCTGCTCTTCCACGAGTACTTCGACGGCGACGACGGCTCGGGCGTGGGCGCGAACCACCAGACGGGCTGGACGGGACTGGTCGCGAAGCTGCTGCAGCAGAGCGGAGAGTGAGATGCGGTGAACCGGAAGATCCTGCAGGACCATGCGCTTTCGTCGCGCTTTGAATGGCTGGAGACGAACGGCGCTGGCGGCTTCGCCATGGGCACGGTGGCCGGCACCAACACGCGCCGATACCATGGGCTCCTCGTCGCCTCGCTGCGGCCCCCGATCGACCGCCACGTGCTGCTCTCGCGCCTGGACGAGGTGATCTCCGGCGGAGGCGTCGCAGACGTCGCGCTCGCGACCAACCAGTACCCGGGCACGCTCTCGCCGCGAGGGGATGCGCACCTGATCGAGTTCCGGCTGGATCCGTTTCCGACCTGGGTCTTCGACGTCGGTGGCGCGCACGTCGAGAAGCAGCTCTTCCTCGTGCAAGGCGAGCAGACCGTGGTCGTTCTCTACCGCGCGACCCGGTCCCGGAACATCGCCATCTCGCCGTTCGTCGCCTTCCGCGATTACCACGTGCTGACCCGCGCAAATGCCTCGCTCGACGGCTCGCTGCGCGAGGAGCGCACCGACGGCGCCTTGGTGGTGCGCACCCGCCCGTACGCCGGCCTTCCTGAGCTGACGCTGCACACCAGCCCGGGCGCGCGCCTCGTCCGGGACGGCACCTGGTACTGCTCGAACGAATACCTGGCGGAGCTCGATCGCGGGCTCGACTTCCGCGAGGACCTCTGGAAGCTCGGCACGCTGCAGCTCGAGCTTGAGCCAGGCAAGCCGGTATTCGTCGCCGCATCGATTGGGCCACGCCGCTTCGACGCCGCAGCGGTTGCGGATCTTGCCGCCGCCGCCCGCGAGCACCGGCGGTCGCGAAGCGCCGATCCCTTCCTGGCGCGGCTCGATCTCGCCGCCGAACAGTTCGTGGTCCGGCGCGCGGACGGAACGCCGACCATCATCGCCGGCTATCCCTGGTTCACCGACTGGGGCCGCGACACCATGATCTCGCTGCCCGGTCTGTTGCTCGCGCGCGGCCGCCTCGGCGAGGCGCGCGAGGTGGTGCGCGGGTTCCTCTCGCATGTCGACCGCGGACTGATCCCCAACGCGTTTCCCGACCGGCCCGGCGACAAGCCCGGGTACAACGCCGCGGATGCGACCCTCTGGATGTTCCAAGCCGTCCACGCCTACCTGCAGGCGAGTGGCGACGTGCGCTTCCTGCGCGAGGAGTTCCATCCGGCTGCGGAGGAGATCGTCCGCTGGCATCTCAAAGGCACGCATCACGTCATCAAGGTGGATCCCGCGGACGAGCTGCTGTCCGCCGGCGTTCCCGGTGCGCAGCTCACCTGGATGGACGCGCGCGTCGGCGACCGCGTGATCACGCCCCGGCACGGGAAGCCCGTCGAGGTCAACGCGCTCTGGTACAACGCGCTGCGCCTGATGGCGCTGTGGGGCGGCGTGCTCGGTAAGGCCGAGGCCGCCGCGGAATTCGCGGCCAGAGCAAATCGCGTCCGATCCTCGTTCGAGAAGGCCTTCTGGAATCCCGAGCGCGGGCATCTGGACGACGTGGTGGGCGATCCGGCGCTGCGGCCCAACCAG
>WNFT01001335.1_pt1 | contig 20896 bp, 20 predicted proteins | sample 5400191 | NCBI WGS metagenome assembly WNFT01 (sample SAMN13153359, study PRJNA577476) | soil metagenome | isolation source: 80 cm saprolite under Madrone tree | place: USA:California | collected 2016-06-14 | reverse complement strand
TCTATGAGGTAATCAAGAGGCGGCTTCCCCTCAAATGCCATTCGGGCAGGCAGATAGCTGCTGAAATAGGTGCGATACACCTCATTCATCGCGGGCCAGTCGCTCGCGGCGTGCAAGTGAATCGTGACTTTCACCAGATCGTCCATAGTGGCGCCGACCGCTGTGAGAATCGCCTTGATGCTGTCGAAGACCTGCCGGGTCTGGACAGCGATCTCACGAGCAACGACCTGGCCGGTCACAGGATCCACCGGTACCGTGCCGGAGATGAACAGGAAGTCGCCGGCACGTACAGCCTGCGAATACGGTCCGACTGGTTTCACCGCCCTGTCGGTGAAGACCACCTGCTTGGACTTCCCCATTGAGCCCCCTCCTTACTAACTAGCCGCTTCCCTGCGATGCCGGTGCTGTTCGCCAGGGCGACCGATCGTTCAGTATAGTAGGTGGCGTGATCGGAGCGGTGTCGCGTGCGCACGCCTTGGGTCCTGCGCAGCAGTTGGGGCGTTCAATTCGCGCCCATCGTGAGGCGGCTCGGCTGTCGCTTGGAACGCTGGCTGCGAAGAGCGGGGTGTCGAAGGCTAACCTCTCGACGATTGAGGCGGGCGCGGGAAATCCGTCACTGGAGACGCTATGGCGGCTGGCGGGGGCTTTGGGCTTGCCGCTGGGAGTGCTCTTGGGTGAGGCGGAGCCGCCACGCACCAGGTTCCTTCGCGCAGGCGAGGGTGCTCCCTTTGCGTCCGAGTCGGGGCTTGCCGGGGAGATGCTGTTGACGGAAGGGCGGCCGCATCGGACGGAGATCTTGGCGCTCGAGTTGCCGGTCGCAGCCGATTACCGCTCGGGGCCGCACCAGGTTGGGACCGAGGAGTTCGTCCTGTGTATCGCCGGCACGCTCGAGATCGGCCCGATTGATCAAGAGCAGTTCCTGAGGCCGGGCGATTCGCTTTGGTTTCCAGCCGATCGCGACCACCGGTACGCGAGCCGTCGCGGCGCTCGCGCCCTGAGCGTGATCAGCTATCCGACGTTGAGGGAAGCGTGATGGGAGTTTCGGGCACCTGGGCCCGCGGGCCCGGACGAACCGGGTCCGCGGGTGATCCAGATGCTGCGGGGGATGGGTTGGTTAGCGGGGCGGGAACTGTGAGTTGGGGGCGGGAGCGACCAGGTTCGCGGTCGGCGGCTCGTCGATGAACCCGATGACCGCGCAGTTGATGTCGATGCCGACGCTCCCATAGGGTGCGCCGCCCGGGCCGGTGATGAGGTCGGGGCGAGTAGCGGCCAGGTTGAAAACGACGTTCTCGTCGATCTGCCGCTTGTCGAAGCCCTCGTCGATCGCCTTCTGAGTCCACTGACCGAGCTGGGCGTCCCACAGCGGGCTGTAGGCATCCGCGTGTCGCGGGTCCTTGAGGGTTGGAAAGTCACCGAACACGTTCAGAAGGTCACCGCCATTCCGCAGCGCGTCGATCAACGCGGTGTTGGCGGCCGAGGCGTCCTCAGCGGCGTGTCCGTCAAGAACGATGTGCTGGAAACCTTGCGACTGCGGGTTGTTCGCGCCGGTCTGGCCGTTGATGAAACCGAACAGCCTCTCGCGAGCCGAGCCGAGGAAGTCGTCGCCACCGTTGTAGGCGGCGTTTGCGAGCGCAGGAACGTAAACGGAGCGCTCCAGGACCGCGGCCAGCGGGTCGCCCGCCTCGGTGCTGAGGTACAGGATCGGCTGGCCGGCGTCGAAGCCCTTCACCAGCAGCAGGTCGACCCAGGAATCGAGGAACTGACCGGGCGGCGGCGGGGGAGCGATGTGAATCCCGAGCGCCCGGTCTGCCGTGTTGGTGTGGGTTGTCACGTCAAACGGTCCGTCTCCGGTGGCCACGATCGGCGCGTTGTAGACGACATTGCTGCCGTCGATCCGGATGAACGGGCTGTAGCCAGGGCCGGCGATCGCGCCGGGCGAAAAGCTTGCCGGCGGGAAACCGTTCGGTCCTGGGACGAGCGTGCGGGTTGGCGTGAAGTCGGGCTCGCCGGCGAAGTGGACGATCGCCGGACCGAACTTGTTCGCGTCGGCCGTCGGCGAATCCAGCGTGACCGTCTGCACGCAGGCGGGACATGAGATCCCGATGTTGGCGAGCTTGGGGGCGTAGTTCAGGCCGCTGTTCTTGGCCAGTCCGGCATCCGAAGCCTCGGTCAGGATGAACCAGACCGTGTGGCCGTTTGCCGTCCCCTTGTACAAAGGCAGGCGAACGGTCTCCTTCGAAAGATCGACCTGGAGTGCGCTTTCCAGGACGAGGTTTTTCGTCGGCAGCAGGCCGCTGAGCTGCCCAAGTCCGTGGGCCGCGCCAGGCATCCCATTTTCAGCCTTGGCCGGCGAGGAACCGTACCAGGCGATCCCCACGAGGACTACGGCGATGGCGATGAAAATCGAGGCCAGCCACCGGGTGCTGCCCCGCAGCGTCAGAGCTCGCATGTCTGGCTCCTCCGCTGACATAGAAGCGAACAAAGAGCGTCGTTTTGCATCTACACACTCCTTTTGTGTTGACCCGTCGGTGACGTGTCGGATGGAGGTGTAGTCCCCGGCCGGCGCCGGACGTTACAGCACTGTCTGGGAGTCTCTCCAGCGACGGAACGCGCTCAATAGGGAGTCGACAGTCTCGGGCTCCAGCGATCTGGTGGTCAGCTTGCCAGTGAGCCGAATCAGGGCTCGCATCTGCTCGAGATACTCCCGGCAGGACGCGCACGAGGCAAGATGGGTTTCGAAGCGCGCGCGGTCGAATTCGCTGAGAGTTCCCTCCAGGTAGCCGGTGATCACCTCGACCAGCTCCTGGCACGCCATCTCTCGGCGAGTGTCATCGTTCATCTGTGCTTGCCCTTCAGTATCGGGACTTGTGCTTCTGTTACGCATTGTCTTTGAAATAGTTCTCGAGAACTCCCCGTAGGCGGCTGCGGCCGCGGTGCAGGAGCACTCGCTGGTTGCCCTCACTCAAACCAAGCACTTCGCAAACTTCGGCCGCCGGCCATCCCTGCACATCGCGAAGCGCAACCACGACGCGCTGCGACGCCGGTAAGCGATCCAGCTCACGCTGCAGTACCCCCATCGTCTCGCGGCCGACGACAGCGTCTTCGGCTGACGCGGACCACGTGTCGAGAGGACTTGCCCAATGACCGGGCCACGTGGGGTGGGAGGTGGGCAGGAATCGTACAGGGTCGACGGCGGGTTGATCGGGCTCGAAGGGATCGTCCAGTTCCGAGAAGTTGATGGTTCGTCTTTCGCGGATTGCACGCGTCTTTGCGCGGTTCGCCAGGATCTTGAAGATCCACGTCTTGACGCTCGAGCGTCCCTCAAAGCGAGCTATCCCAGTCAGGACGGCAAGCCAGGTCTCTTGAACCACCTCCTCCGCCACCGCTTCAATTGGTACGAAGGCCAGCGCGAGTCGTCTCAGTGACGCGCTGTACGTGTTGACGAGACAAACGAATGCGGCCTCGTCGCCGCCTCGCAGGCGGTCGATGAGGTCCGCCTCCGCAGAATGCAGCTCCACCATAGGCATCATTCGCATGTTTCGTACCGGCCGACGTTACTCACGTGTTACCGCGGATTGTGCCGGGCAATTCCGCGATTGGGCACCGAGGCCGCGTCCCACACCAGCGCGGCGGCGAGTCCGTTACAACGCGGCCGTCATCAGATTCCCGCCACGCCATGGGTGCAGTTGCGACCGAGCTCGACTACTCTCTTCAAGGAAGGAAGGACGTCATGGATCTTGAACTGGCGTGGCTCCGCTCGTGGCTGGAGGTAGTCGATTCGGGAGGATTCGCCAAGGCGACCGAGCGGATTCACCTGTCTCAGCCGCGCGTTTCTGCTCATGTCGCCAGCCTTGAGCACGCCCTCGGATGCTCCCTGATAGAACGCAGACTTCGTCCTCTGACACTGACTGATGAGGGAAAGCGTCTGCTGCCGCGTGCTCGCTCGATCATTGCCGCTGTGGACGACACGGTTTCGGATCTCCGATCCACCAAGACAACGATCGCGGGCAGGATCGCGATCGCAAGCTTTGCCAGCGCCAGCTCTGAGTTCCTGCCAGACGTTCTGATGCAGTTCAGATCGGCCAACCCGCTGGTTGAGATCAGAGTCATCGACGGAGACGTGCAAGTAATCGAATCCGCCCTTTCGGATCGACGGGCCTCCGTCGGATTACGGCCTAGTCGCCCCGAACCTACCGACCGCGCCCTCGTGATGCGTCCGCTCTGGCGCGAGCCTTTTGTGGTCATCGCTCCGCTTCGGCATCCGATTCTCGAGTCGGAGCTGGTCGGACTTGAGCAAATCGTGTCCTATCCGGTGATCACGATCGGAGATCCCATGGCGGACCAGAGCGTGGGCTACGAGGCGTGGTCTGCAATTCGCGCGACCCGCCTCAAGCCACCCATTGGCATCGTCTCGCATCAGCCCAGCACATTGGCGGCGATGGTCCGAGCCGGGCATGGTGTGGGCTTGGTGAACCTCCTGGTCGCTGCGATGGTTCGAAAGGACGGACTTGAAGTCCGGGAAATCGAGAACAGCAACCTGTATCGCGACGTGGGGCTCTGGTGGCATTCCGAGCGTCCGCTCAGCCGCGCTTCGCTGGCGTTCATCGATCTTGCGATGGCAGCCCCACTGCCACCTGGAACGTCATCCGTGCCAGAGGCGGACTGACCCTCCACCGACATCAGTGAAACGTATCGAGGACATCCGGTCTTCGGTGTTGATGGTCTGTTGTCGCGATGGCTTAATCGCACGTACAAGAGCAATCGTTGAGCGACAACCCGACGATGCCAGTGCGAGAGGTACACCCATGGGTGGCTGCGGCCACCGCCGGCCCGAGGTTCGGGGTTGGTCTCGGTCCCCAGACGCTACCGGAGTGCATCGAGTTCGTTCAGCTCGCTGAAGAGCTCGGATTCGATTCCTACTGGGCTAACGACCATCCGACCCGAACCGCCGATCCCTGGAACGTGCTCACGGCTCTTGCGGCCACCACGAAGAGAATTCGGCTCGGGTCTCTGGTCAGCTGCGTCTACTATCGCAACCCGGTCGTTTTGGCCCGGCAGGCGGCTGACGTCGATCGCCTGAGTCAGGGACGCCTGGTCCTTGGCCTCGGCATCGGTGACGACGCGAGGGAGTTCGACCAGTTGGGATTGCGCTTCCCTTCTGTGGCTGAGCGCCACGAGGCGCTTGGAGAATCGATAGAAATCGTTAACGGCCTTTGGGGTGAGTCCCCGTTGACCTATCGGGGCACCCACTTCCAGATTGAGGACGCCCTGCTGGCTGGACCGGGACCGGTGCAGCGGCCGCACATTCCAATCCTCATCGGTGGCGGGGGAGAACGACGAACCCTGGAGCAGGTGGCGCGCTACGCCGATGTTTCGAATTTCGGTGAGCACGAATGGGTCGGTGGCGCCACCAAGGCCAACGATGTCATTCGCAAATTTGCTGCGCTGCGCTCGCACTGCGACGCACTCGGCCGTTCCTTCTCATCGATTCTCCGAAGTCATGTGGCCATCTTCCTGGTGCTGGCGGAAACGCAGAGCGCCCTTGAGAGAAAGGTTGGCGAGCTGGCGCGCAACTCCGACATCGGCCGATTTGGGGCGGCCTTGTTACCCGACGGCAGCACGAACGCAATCGATCCGCCTCCGCAGCTGCCAGATGATCTACGCGCAAGCCTGATCGCCTGCACACCTCGCGAACTGGTTCATCGATACCGATCGCTGATGGCGCTCGGGATGCAGTACTTCATTGCGCTTGCGTATGGAAACGATCTCGAGACCATCCGCCTGCTGAGCCGGGAAGTCATACCCGAGCTGAAACAGGCTACCGATCAAGGCGCTGCCGTCAGCTGATATCGCGACAGCCGCGCGCTGCCTACATCAGCGAAACGTATCGAGGACATCCGGTCTTCGATGTTGATGGTTGTGCGGTGCCATGCCTTAATCGGACGCGGATGGATTCCACGAACGGCGCACGCGGCATCCTCTCGTCGGCGGTGGTAGACCTGCCGCCCGGCGACGAGGGCGCGTTGATCACGTCCGTCGAAACCTACGCCTTGGCCGTGCCGCTGGTTAAGACGATCGCGGACTCGACCGCGTCGATACCGGCCTGGATCGTGCCCGTCGTCGAGCTCCACACAGCCGATGGACGCGTCGGCACCGGTATCTCCGGCGTTCACTGTGGACCCGAGCTCCTTTGCGACATCATCGACCGGTACTACGCGCCCGCGTTGATCGGAGCATCGTCGCAAGACATCGTCGGTACATGGAAGCGCCTGTACTGGCTACCGACACACTGGATCGGCCGGGCCGGTGTCGTTCACATGGCTCTCGGAATGGTTGACATCGCGCTCTGGGACCTAGCGGCCCAACGTGCGGGAGTCCCACTGTGGCGCTTGCTCGGAGGGTCAGCCGACGCCATCGAGACGTACAACACCGATGGGGGTTGGCTCAACCTCGAGCTCGACGACCTGATCAGGGACGTCAGCTCTTTGATCGACCAGGGCTGGCGTCGGGTCAAGATCAAGGTCGGCAAGCCCGGGTGGCGCGAGGATGCGCATCGCGTTCGCATCGTCCGTCGAGCGATTGGCGACGACGTTGCACTCATGTGCGACGCCAATCAGCGCTGGGAGCTGGCGACCGCCGCCCGAATGCTTCCGGTACTGGAAGAAGTGGGGATGGACTGGGTCGAGGAACCCATCCACGCGGACGATCTCGATGGCCACGCCCGTTTGCAGCGGTCGACCGTCTCAGACATTGCGGCCGGCGAGAGCATCTACTCGTACCAGGCGTTCGCCAGTTTCATTGCCGCCGGCGCCATGCGCGTGGTTCAGGTCGACGCTACACGTGTCGGCGGAGTCACCGAGTGGCTCCAGGTCGCCGCACACGCTGCCGGCAGGGGCTTGAGGGTTGTTCCTCATGCCGGAGACATGATGCAAGTGCACCAGCATCTGGTCGGCACGGTCCTGTCGGAAGGGCCTCCGCTCCTCGAGTTCATCCCCTGGACACAGGACGCCTTCGTAGAGCGAAGCGTTGTGCGCGATGGCTTCCTCGAGAGGTCGCAAGCCCCTGGGGCCTCGACGGCAATTAGGCCTGACGCTCGCAGCAAATGGGAGATGCCGGGCATCGGGAGACGCAGCACGACATGAGGCTCGAAGCAGGCGAGCGCTGAAGCGTTCGCTGAAGCAATGAAGACGAAATTGGAGGAGGCAACGAAATGAAGCTAGGAGAGGCATTGAAATGAACCGTACGTTTGGGAAGCTGTTCGCATTGGTGGTGATCTCAGCGGTATTCGCAGTGGCATGCGGAAACTCGTCTCCGGCGGCGAAGAAGACGGTCATCGGTGACATCCTCTACAACAACGACGCCTACCAGACGGCCCAGCAGAAGCAGATGCAGGCTTACGCCGACAGCCTGGGCATCCAGATCATCTTCGAGAACCAGCTCGGCGTGGGCACGAACGCCCCGAACCTGATGGACGACCTGCTGTCCAAAGGTGTGGACGGAATCATCTTCCAACCGGCCGATGCTGCCGTTTCGGTCCCTCTCGTGAAGCAGGCCCAGGCCAAGAAGATCCCCGTGCTCGGCTGGGCGATTCCCTTCGGGCAGGGCATCACCGCACCCTACGTCGGCCTGGATGAGCGGGCACAGACCGTCGGGGCGGGAATGCGCGCCGCGCAGTGGGTCAAGAGCAACTCTCCGGGCAAGCAGGTGGACGTGCTGCTCGTCACGATCCAGGGAGCTTCGATCTGCCAGGACATCCGGATGGGTGGGTTCAAGGAGGGCGTCCTGTCCGTGGCGCCTGACGCGAAGATCACGATCGTCGATGGCGCCGGTTCGCGCGAGAAAGCGGTGACTGTCGCCGAGGACGCGCTCCAGCGTGACAAGGGCTTCAACGTCGCGACGGGCTGCAACTCAGATATGGCCTTTGGGGCGCTGCAGGCGTTCAAGGCGGCAGGCTTAGGCGGAGCCACCAACAAGAAGCCCGATCACACGTACTTCTACAGCATCAACGGAACGGACGAGGAGCTGAAAGCGCTCGTGGATCCAGCGTCTCCCCTGATGGAAGTGCTCGGGCTCACGCCCAAGGAAATCTCGCAGACGCTCATTGATACCGTGCTGAAGATGATCAAGGGTACGATCGACCCGTACGGTAGCTACAGCGCCAACGTGCCCGACAAACCCATCCCCGCCGACTGCACCGCTGCCAATACGTTCAACAAGGTCGAGTACCTGGCAACCCAGAACCTTCCTTGCACGTAGTTCTTTCCGACCGGGGGAGGGACAGGTTCCTCCTCCGGTCTTCGATCTCCCATCAGCCGAATGACAGATGAAATGACTTGCGCGAGATGAGCGAGGTAAAGATGCGCGAGCTGCTGGCCGTCGAGTCCCTTTCGAAGAGCTACGGAGGGGTAAGGGCGTTGCGTTCGGCGGAGCTGGACGTGCGCGCCGGTGAGATCCACGCGCTGCTCGGCGAGAACGGGGCCGGCAAGTCCACGCTTGTCAAGATCCTTGCGGGAGCGACAACGCGAGACTCCGGCGAGATCCGCCTGGACGGCGTTCCGGTCGACTTCCGATCACGGGCGGAGTCGATGCACTCCGGCATCAGCGTGATCTTCCAGCACGCGAACCTGATCCCTCAGCTCACGGTGGCCGAGAACGTCACGCTGGGCGTCGAGCAGTCCCGCTTCGGCTTTCTCCGCGACTCCGCGCAGCGACGAATTGTGCGAGACGTCCTTGCGCGCCTCGGATCGGGCATCGACCTGAATCGCGTTGCCGCAAGCTTGCGCTCCGCGGAACGTCAGCTCGTCGAGATCGCACGGGCGCTCCTTCACGATTCGCGTCTCCTGATCCTCGATGAGCCGACAGCCTCGCTCGGCTCCGACGAGGTCACCCACCTGCATCTGGTCCTCGCTCAGCTCCGCGCCGCGGGGCTTGGGATCATCTACATCTCACATCGGATCGAGGAAGTATTGGCGGTGAGCGACCGCTTCACAGTGTTGCGCGACGGGCAGACGATGGCGACCCGCGAGGCAGCCGGTACCCGGATCGAGCATGTGGTCAGCTTGATGATCGGCCGCGACTCTGACCACGTCTTTCAGACCACGTCGCATGCCCGTCCAGACGTCGTCCTGGAGGTGCGCAACCTGAGCACTGAAACGGGGCTGCGCGGTATCACCCTCACGCTCCACGCCGGCGAGGTGCTTGGCGTCTATGGGCTGCTCGGCTCGGGCCGGACGGAGCTGGCCCACGCCATATTTGGCGCAGACCCGATCACAGGAGGCGACGTTCATATCGCGGGAAGCACGAGGTCCATCGGTACGCCGCGACGTGCGGTGCGTTCGGGCATCGGCCTGGTGCCTGAAGAACGGGTTCTCCATGGCCTCTTCCCGCAGCTGTCGGTGTTGGACAACATGAGCTCCGCTCGGCCGTGGCTGTATTCGCGCTTCGGAGTTGTAAACGACGGCGCACGCTTCCGGCTGGTCGATGCGATGGCCCGGCGGCTCGGGGTAAAGGCGGCATCGCTCGAGCAGGTCGTATCAGCCCTGTCGGGTGGCAATCAGCAGAAAGTCGTCCTTGGCCGGTGGCTGATCGGTGGGTCGAGGCTAATCATTCTCGACGACCCCACCGTCGGGGTCGACGTTGGCGCGAAGCAGGAGATCTACAAGCTCATCTCGGACTTGACCTCCGACGGGACCGCCATCCTGCTCATGTCGTCGGAGCTCTCCGAAGTGATCGGGCTATCCGATCGCGTCCTGGTTCTCAACGAAGGAAGCATCGCCGCAACATTCAGGCGTGGCCAGATGTCGGAGGAGTCAATCCTGCGCAGCGCCCATGGATTGTCCGCATGAGCAAGCCGACCAGCATTAACGAGAAGTTGACAGTCGCGCCGGCAACGCGGACTGAGAGGCTCGTGGCCTATCGCGGTTCACTCCGCACGTGGATTGCACGACCCACGAACCAGACGTTCGCCCGCAACATCGGAATCCTGCTCGCGGTGGGAATCGTGTTTTCCCTGACCACAGATCGTTTTCTGACGGTTGAGAACCTGACCAACGTGCTGCGTCAGGTTTCATTCGTCGGTATCGCAAGCTGTGCCGTCACCCTGGTCATGGTTGCCGGAGGACTCGACCTGTCGGTGGGATCTGTGGTCGCAATCGCCGGCGTGGTTGCCGCCAAGTTTGCCGCCGAGGCCGGCTGGCCCCTCCCAGCGGCCTTCGCAATGGGGATTCTTGCCGGCGGCACTTTCGGTTCGCTGAACGCGTTTCTTGTGGTCGGGCTGCGAATCAACCCGGTCATATCCACCCTTGGCACCCTCTACATGGGACGCGGGCTGGCGCTCCTGCTGGCCGGAGGCGAGCCGGTGAAGGGCGTGCCCCTTGCATTCAACGACCTCGCCACGAGCACGATCGGGCCCATCTCGACGCCCGTTGCCATCTTCGTGATCGTAGCCGCGGTCTTGTTGCTGATCGAGCGCAAAACCCTGCTCGGCCGCTGGGCCGTGGCCAGCGGCGGCAACACCGAGGCGGCTCGTTTGTCCGGCATACCGATCGACCGGACCCGAATCACCCTCTATATCTTGTCGGGCCTGGCCGCGGGGATCGCCGGCATTTTCATCAACTCACGGGTGGCTACGGGCGATCCAAATTCGGGCGTCGGTTTCGAGTTCGACGTCATTGTGGCCGTCATCCTCGGCGGTACAGCACTCGCGGGCGGCCAGGGAACGATCATCGGGACAGTCGTTGCCGTCTTCATTCTTGGGGTCTTGGGCAACGGCCTCAACCTCCTCGGCGTGGAGTCGTTCTCGCAGTACGTCGTCAAGGGCATCCTGCTGGTCTTCGCCGTGGGTATCGGCGAGGTCTTCCGTGGGACACGCAGGACCCTTACACGCCTCGGACGCCTGTCGAGCCTCAACAGTGGTTAGCAGAGAGAGGAGACCTTGAATCCATGACCACCCCAAGAGAAGTTGGCGAATCGTATTGGCGAGCCGAGGCGCGGAGGGACGTTGAAGGCGTACTGTCCCACTTCCATAGCGACGCGGTCTTTCATCCTGTAACGGGTCCCTTAGTTGGCCACGATGAGATCCGGACTTTCTACGAAGGCATGGGGGATGACTTCCCAGGCCTCGAGGTCACAGTGGTCCGAGACATCACCGCAGGTGACGAAGCTGCACTTGAGTGGGCCGCAGTGCTGATCGACCGAGCCGGCAACCGGTTTCCGATCTACGGGGTCAATCTCGTGCGGATCCGAGATGGCAAGTTCACGCACGTTCGTGCCTACTACGACCCGACGAAGTTCCCCCAGCCGGCGGGTCGCTGATGGATCTGAACGCACGCGTCAGGGTTGGGAAGACGAGCCTTGCAGTCCCCCGGGTTGGAGTGGGCACCGCGCCGCTCGGAAACATGTTCGAAGCGCAGTCAGACGAGCATGCGGACGCGGTTCTCGCAAGGGCCGTCGCGCACGGGCTTCGGTACTTTGACACGGCGCCGCTCTATGGCCACGGCCTCGCCGAGCAGAGAGTGGGTCGGGCGGTTGCCAGGCTTTCGCGCGACGAGGTCTTTGTCTCCACGAAGGTGGGCCGGCTGCTCCGGGCCGATGCGCCTCGAGATGAGAGCCAGTTCTACCTCGGCGAACCGTTCTACAAGGACGTTCCGCCGGTCGGACCTGTCTGGGACTTCACCTACGACGGGATCATGACGTCGGTTGAAGAGAGCTGCCGGCGGACTGGGCTCGACCGGTTTGACGTCTTGCTCCTTCATGATCCGGACGACCATTTCGACGCAGCCAGCACGACGGCGTACGGGGCGCTTGCCAAGCTGCGAGACGATGGAACCACGCGTGCGATTGGCGCCGGCATGAACCAGACGCCAATGCTGGCCCGACTTGTCGAAGCGTGCGACCTCGATGTTCTCCTTGTCGCTGGTCGCTACACGCTGCTCGATCAGGTGGCGATGGACGAGCTGTTGCCCCTGTGCGAACAACGGACGATCTCGATTGTCGTCGGCGGAGTGTTCAACAGCGGAATCCTGATCGATCCGGCGCCCGGCGCCAGATACAACTACGTTCCCGCTGATTCAGCCGTGATAGCTCGAGCGGAAAGGATCAAGTCGGTGTGCGATCGCTTCGACGTTCCACTGCCCGCGGCAGCCCTTCAGTTCCCCCTTGCACATCCGCGCGTGTGCACCGTTCTCCTCGGAATTCGCTCGATCGACGAGTTGGAGAGGGACCTGCGGTGGCTCGACGTCCCGATCCCCGACCAGCTCTGGGCCGAGCTCAAGCACGAGGGTTTGCTACGCGTGGATGCGCCGACTCCGTCGAGCACACGGGTTGAGTCACGACCGCAATGAAAGAAAGCCACCCTCGCATCGATGGCCATCAGCACTTCTGGGACCCAACTCGAACCACCTATCCATGGATGGTCGGAGACGCCCTGGACCCGATCAGGAGGCCATTCACACCAGGTGACCTTGCCCCCGAGCTCACGGCTCAGCGTATCTCCGGGACCGTGCTCGTTCAGACGATCTCGAGCGTTGATGAGACGCGCGAATTCCTTGGACTCGCTGAACGCTGGGATTTCATCTGGGGGGTCGTCGGATGGGTCGATCTGTCGTCCGGTCGCGTTGCAGATGACCTCGATGCGCTCATCAGCGGGACTGGCGGCGACAGGCTCGTCGGAATCCGCCATCAGGTCCACGACGAAGACGATTCCGAATGGCTGTGTCGCACCGATGTTCGAAAGGGGCTAGTCGCCGTGCAGCAGCGCGGGCTGACCTACGACTTGCTCGTGCGGGCTCGCGAGCTTCCGGCAGCGATCGAAACGGTTCGAGCCCTCCCTGATCTCCAGTTCGTGCTCGACCACATCGCCAAGCCGCGCATTTCCGAAGGGAAAGACCCTGCGTGGCAGCAACACATGCCCGCGATTGCGGCGCTCCCGAACGTTGCAGTGAAGCTATCCGGAATGGTAACGGAGGCAAACTTGGCTTCCTGGACTCCCGCCGACCTGCGGCCATTCGTTGGGTCGGTCGTCGACTGGTTCGGCGTCGGGCGACTGCTCTTCGGCTCCGATTGGCCGGTTTGCCTGCTTGCGACGTCCTATGCCGGCGTTCTCGAGGGCCTTGAAGAAGCACTGGGACCCATGTCCTCTGGCGACGCGGAGCGCATCTTCGGCTTGAACGCCGTCAGCGTGTATCGGCTGCGCAGTCATGAGCAGCTAGCCGATGCCACATGATGCTCACCGACTGGCCGCCTTCGTAACAGGGGCCGGCTCCGGAGGGGCCCGCGGACGGGGCGTTCCTGGACCGTCAGCCAGGTTGGCACCATCCAAGGCGGTCCGAAATCGGCGACTGAAACGACTCAACCAATTCCCGTGCGGCCGACGTCCTCGCGAGGTCTGACCGGAGGGTTGGCGGCCAAGCCTTGAATCGGGCTCTTGACCCAACATCCTATTTCCTATAGCATTCGCCGGATCCCGCTCAATCACACGAGCAATTGGATTCCCATCTCGTGCTGCGCAGACAAGGAGGAAGCCGGATGACACGTAGAGCCCTGGCCCGATCATTGGCCATCGCCACGATGCTGGTTGTCGCTGCGTGTGGAGGGACCACCTCCGGCGGCGCAGCCAAGACCAACGCCGCAGTGGCAATCGTTCCCGGAGGTCCGCACCCCTACTTCGAGCCTATGCGGCAGGCGATAGTGGACGCGAAGACAGACTTCAGTCTCACCAAGGGCACGTTCGAGGTGCCGACCGACTGGAAGCAGGACCTTCAAAACCAGCTGCTGACCAGCCTTGCGGCGCAAGGCTACGACGGCTTCGGCATCTTCCCGACCGACGGCAACGCGGCCAACGGCATCGTCACTCAGCTGGCCGCGAAGAACTACCCGGTGATCGCCGTCGGCGGCTGCATAGCGGAACCGACCAAGACCACCTTCTGCGTCGCGACCGACGTGGGCAATTCCGCCTACACCGGCGCGAAGGCCACGATTGCGGCCATGGGTGGCAAGGGCGTCCTGCTGCACGGCACCGGACTTCTGACCGACCCCAACACCGTTCTGCGCGTTGACGCCGTGAAGAAAGCCGTGGCCGAAACCAACGGCGCCGTCACGCTGATCACCATCACCGACATCGACAAGGACGCACAGACCGCTGACACAGCCATCAACCAGGCGCTCGCCACCCACAAGGACATCACCGGCATCGTGACCAGCGCCTACAACCCGACGGTCGCCGCGGCCAAGGCGCTGCGGACCCTGGGCGACAAGAAGATCAAGATGGTCGGCATCGATGACGACCCCGTCGTCCTGCAGGCCGTGAAGGACGGCTTCCTCACCGGGACGATGGGCCAGAACCCGTACGGCCAGGCTTACATCGCCGCCTACGCCATCAACCAGATCCACCAGGGCTGCAAGAAGAAGAGCGGCGCGCCGTACTTCATCGACTCCGGGACGCTGGTGATCACCCCCGACAAGGTCGCGACATATAAGGACGACTTCAAGTCCCTGACCAAGGGCATCGTCTCGAGCTTCAAGGACAAGTACCTCTCCTGCTAGTGCGACAGGCCACCACGTCAACCGACTCGCTCAAAACGCCAATCCGGCGAGTCGACACCTACCTCGTCGACCTGATTCCGGAGCGACCTCGGACCGACGCGATCCAGAGCTTCACAAAGCAGGAGACGATCTTCGTCGACATCGAGACGTCCGACGGGGTGGTTGGCACCGGCTACGCGTACACGATTGGAACAGGGGGACGGGCCGTGCTCGAAATGCTTCGGCACGACCTTGTCCCGTTGCTGGCCGGCCAGGATGCGAACCAGATCGAAGCCATCTGGCAGAGGCTCTTCTGGGCCACCCACGGAACAGCGGTCGGGGCGATCACGAGCCTCGCCCTCGCGGCTGTGGACATCGCCCTTTGGGACGTGCGCGGCAAGACTCTCGGCCAGCCGCTCTGGCGCCTGGCCGGGGGCGCGCGCCCAACGGTTCCGCTCTACGACACCGAAGGCGGCTGGCTCCATCTCTCCACCAAGGACCTTGTCGACGGCGCCCTCGCGTCCAAACGGCAGGGCTGGCCGGGCGTGAAGCTGAAGGTCGGCAAGCCCCGCCCCCAGGAGGATGTCGAGCGGCTCAGCGCCGTCCGCGAAGCGGTCGGGCCGGCCTTCGACATCATGGTCGACGCCAACCAGTCGATGACTTTCGCGGAGGCCAAACGGCGAACACATCTCTTCGAGCCGCTGGACCTCTACTGGCTGGAGGAGCCGCTTCCGGCCGAGGACCTCGGCGGCCACGTCCGGCTGGCGGCCGCGACCAGCATCCCGATCGCGGTCGGGGAGAGCATCTACTCACTCAGCCATTTCCGCGAGTACCTGGCGGCAGGCGCCGCCGGCATCCTGCAGCCCGACGCCGCCCGTCTCGGCGGCATCACGCCGTGGCTGAAGGTCGCGCACCTCGCCGAGGCCTTCAACGTCAAGGTGGCGCCGCACTTTTTGATGGAGCTTCATGTCAGCCTTGCCGCAGCCGTGCCCAACGCCATCTACCTGGAGCACATACCGCAGCTCAGGCAAATCACGCGCTCGGAGATCGAGATCGTGAACGGCCAGGCCGTGGCCCCCGAGTCACCTGGAGTTGGCATCGACTGGGACCGTGAGGCGATCGCTAACCTTCGGATCGGTTAGCGCGGGCCGCTTGACCGGCGGCGCGCTCCTCCGGCAGGTCGCCCTGCTCGCACTGCTCATCGTCACCGCCGGCTTGTGGATCTATTTCTCGGTGGCGGCGTCCGGCTTCACGTCCGACTTCAACCTCTTCTCGCTACTGCGCTTCGCTGCCATCCAGATCACCATCGGCTTCGCCCAGATGGTGGCCCTTTCGATCGGCGACCTCAACCTCGCCGTGGGCGCCATCGGCGGCGCGACCGGGATGATCGCCGGGTGGGCCATGCAGATCCTGGGCCTGCCGCCCGAGGTCGCGGTGCTGTTCGCGCTGGCCGCCGGCACGCTGCTTGGGTTCGGCAACGCGCTGCTGATCACCTGGACGCGGATCAACAGTTTCATCGTCACCCTTGCCACGGCGAGCCTCATCACCGGGGCGATGTTGATCCTCACCCATTCCGATCCCTTCAGCCGGCTGCCCGACTCTTTTACGAGCTTCTCCGAGACCGAGGTTGCCGGCCTTCCGATCTCGAACCTGGTCCTGGTGATGCTCGCGGTTGGCGTGGCCCTCTTCTTCCTTTACCGCAACCTCAGCCTGGGCAGGGAGATGCTTGCGGTCGGGGCCAACCGCCGGGCGGCTCGCATGTCGGGATTGTCCGTCGACCGGGTAGTGCTCCTCACCCACGGACTTTCCGGAGCACTGGCCGCCACCGCTGGGCTGATGGCGATCGCCGCCGACCACACCGCCTCCCCTAGCCTGGGCAGCGACTGGCTCCTGGCATCTTTCGTAGCGCCCGCGATCGGCGGGACGCTCCTTTCGGGCGGCCTCGTGTCGGTGGCGGGAACAATCGTCGGCGGCGTCCTGCTAGCGACCATCTCCAACGGCCTGCTGCTCGTGGGCATCGACAACTTCTGGATCACGGTCTTTCTCGGCGTGGTCCTGCTGCTGGCTGTGGTGCTGGACAGGGTGACCCGGGCAGCAGGGGGTGCGGTCCCGTGATGACGCGCCTGCGCAGTCTCGCTCCAGGCGTGGCCCTCGGCCTACTTCTCATCGACGTCGTCGGCATGCTCGTGCTCTCGGTCGTCAGGCCACAGTTCCTCTCGACGTACAACCTCTTCGTCACCGGCCGCGACCTTTCGATCCTGCTCCTGGTCGCGCTGGCTCAGATGGTCGTGCTGTCGCTGGGGCAGATGAACCTTTCGATCGGCTCGATCGGAGGCCTGGTCGCCATCATCGAGTCCGGTCTGATGGTTCGCTACGGCGTCCCGGTGCCGGTAGCGCTGGCGACCGGCCTCGTGCTCGGCATCGTCTGCGGCGTCATCAACGGACTGCTCGTCTACTGGACGAAGATCAACAGCTTCGTGCTGACCCTCGGCACGTCCTACGTGTTCGCGGGCATCAACCTCGGCATCACCCACGCCACGCCCTTCTATCACATCCCCAACGAGATCAGCTCCTTCGGGCAGGCGCGCGTCGGCTCGGTTCCGGTCATGGCGGCGGTGACCATCGTGCTCACCCTTCTGCTCGCGGGGTTCCTCTATCAGGTGGTGCTCGGCCGCCAGCTGCTGGCTGTGGGCGGCAATCCGGTGGCGGCACGCCTCTCGGGGCTCCCCATCCGCCGCGCGACCCTGACCGCTCATGCCATCTCCGGATTCTTGGCTGCAGTCGCCGGCACGATGCTCATGGCTCAGCTGGGACAGGGTCAGCCGACGATCGGCGCGACGTGGGTGCTTCCGTCGTTCGCCGGTCCGATCATCGGCGGCGCCGCCCTTTCAGGCGGAAGCGCCCCCGTCCTCGGCACCGTGCTGGCCATGGTCCTCATCTCGCTGATTGACGACGGGCTTGTGCTCGTCAGCGCGGATCCCTTCTGGGTTCAGTTCCTCATCGGCGCTCTGATTCTCGGTGCGGTCGTCCTGGGACGCACCCGCCTTGGCGACATCAGGGCTTTCCTCAGGATCAGCACCGCGCGCCGCGTGGGGAGCACCCGATGAGCGCCGTGCCGAACCCAAGCCCGCCCGAGGTGCGGCTGGAGGTCTCAGGCATCCGCAAGCAGTTTCCGGGCGTGGTCGCCCTCGACGACGTTTCGCTTCGCCTGCGCGCGGGCGAGATCCACGCGCTGCTCGGCGAGAACGGCGCCGGCAAGAGCACGCTGATCAAGATCCTGACGGGCGTCTATCAGCCCGATGAAGGCGAGATCAGGCTCGACGGTAGCCCGGTGCGCTTTGCCTCACCGCGCTCGGCGCTGGCCGCGGGCATCAGTGTCGTACATCAAGAGCGCAACCTGATCCCACAGTTCACGGTGGCGGAGAATATCCTGCTGGAGCGGATCCCGACGAGGGGAGTGCAGCTGGTCGATCACGCCGCGATCAACCGGCTGGCCAGGCCGTGGATCGAGATGGTCGGGCTCGACGCCGCGCCGGCGACGCCGGTGGCGGACCTGAGCGTGGCGCAGATGCAGCTGGTCGAAATCGCCAAGGCGCTATCGCTGCAGGCGCGCATCCTCCTGATGGACGAACCCACCGCCGCGATCACTCCCCACGAGGTCGGTTACCTCTTCCGAATTCTTGGCGACCTGCGCCGCCACAACGTGGCCCTCGTCTTCGTCAGTCACAAGCTGGAAGAGGTGTTCGAGCTCTGCGACCGCGTCACCGTGCTTCGGGATGGACGGAACGCATCCGCGGGCGTCGAGGTGGCCACCCTCGATCGAGACCAGCTCGTGACGTACATGATCGGACGGGCGGAGGTGATCGCTGCGCTGCCGCCCAAACCCGCTGTCGGCGAGCCGGTGCTGGAGGTGGCAGGGCTGACCACGAACCGTGGCGACGCCGCGCTGAGCCTTGTACTCCGAAAAGGCGAGGTCCTGGGCCTCTACGGTCTGGTCGGAGCCGGGCGCTCGAGTCTCGCCAAAACGCTGGTTGGTGAGATCAAGGCGACCGGCGGCGAGGTTCGGGTGCGGGGCGCGATAACGCACATCAAGAGCTTCCGGGAGGCCCTCGAGAACTACCGCGTCGGGTACGTGAGCGAGGACCGCAAGCAGGAGGGTCTGATCCTGCTCCACTCAGTCCGTGCCAATACATCGATCACGATCTGGCGGCGCCTGCGCTCGTTCGGCCAGTGGATCACACGCTCTAAAGAGGAGGCGGCGATTCTCCCATCCCTCCGCCAGCTCGACGTCCGCGCGCATTCGCTGTCGCAGTCGGTGGGAACGCTCTCGGGCGGCAACCAGCAGAAGGTCAGCATCGCCAAATGGCTCGCCGCCAAGGCGGAGATCCTGATCATCGATGAACCCACGGTGGGGATCGACATCAAAACCAAGAACGCGCTGCATGAGTTGATCTGGGACCTTGCCGCGAACGGTAAGTCAATCCTGCTGATCTCGAGCGACATGCCCGAGCTGATACGTCTGTCCGACCGGATTCTCGTGATGCGGAACCACGCGATCGTAGGCCAGATGCCAAACACCCACCAATATGACGAGATGAGCGAGGCCATCATGGCCCGGCTGAGTTGAAGGGAGTCGAATTGCAAACCTACGGAATGACGCTGATGCTCAAGGATGACCAAGAGATCGTCGACCGCTACCGGCGATACCATCGCGACGCGTGGCCAGAGGTGATCGTCCGCTTGCGGGAGGTCGGCATCGTCGAGTTGAGGATCTATCTTGTTGGTCGCCGGCTGTTCATGTATATGGAGGCGGTCGATGGCTTTGCTCCCGAGCGCGATTTCCCAAAGCTGGCTGAGGATCCGCGCTACCGCGAGTGGGATGAGCTGATGCACGGCCTCCAAGAGCCGGCGCCCGAAGCGAGGGCAGGCGAGTGGTGGGCTCCGATGGAGGAGGTCTTCGACCTCAGCCGGCAATGAGCGAGAAGGCCCTTCCTCTGCCGCCTTCCCGTCAGACCCTGACCGACAGCGTCTATGAGGCGGTCATGGAGCTGGTCATGGACCAGCACATCAAGGCGGGCGCGCGGGTCAACATCGACCTGGTCGCGCGCCAGTTGAACGTCTCGCCAACACCGGTGCGGGAGGCGCTCGCCCGGCTGGAGATGGACGGCCTGGTTGTCAAGGAGCCGCTTCGGGGCTACTCCGTGACCCCGATGCTGGACACCAAGAACTTCAACGACCTCTACGATCTTCGCCGGCTGCTCGAGCCTTTCGCGGCGCGCCGCGCGGCCGAACGCCGCGACGAAAAGGTCTTGCGCGTGCTCGATCGCGAGCTCGCCGAGATGCGCCGATTGGTCGGCACCAGCAGTGGGTCTGACGGGGGCACGTACCACGACTACAGCGCCTTTGCCCTGCAGGACGCACGATTCCACGAAGCGATCGCGGGCACGTCTGGCAACGGGCTGCTGAGCGACACCCTGCGGCGCCTGCGCTCGCACCTGCGCCTTTATCGCCTGTATCACCACTACTACACGATGGCCATCGGCGCAGCAACGGTGATCGAGCACGAGAGCATTCTTGCATCGATACGAGCGCGCGACGGCGACGGCGCCGAGGCCGCGATGCTCCATCACATCAATCAGTCAATGGAGCGATCGGAGGGAGCGCGGGTGAGATCGGGCAACCGCCCGACCTAGCCTCCCGACCGTGCCTCCCACCTGTGAGAGGCAAGCCCGTCTCACGAAGCGAGCCCGGCTCAACAGGGAGCTCGCTATCTTTTCCTCGAACATGTGCTCAGTGGACGAGACCCCTTAGATTTCGGGACCGTGAGGCCGCGCGTTCAAATCCCTCGCCCCCGACCAAAATCTGAATTCAATCGGGTCTAAGGGGCTGTACCTATCGTGATAAGCCCGGTGTGGTGGTGTAGCAATGATGCAGCAACCGGGGCGCATGCTCGATGCGCAAGGAGCATCTTAGGCGCAGGTGATGATCCCCCGAGAGAAGGTTGAGGACCTGACTCTGACGCTCGACAAGCTTGACTACGTCGATTACTCCTCGTGCTGATAGAACTTGCCAATGGGATGGCTCCTAGTTTCGACTCGGCGAGCGTGAGTCAGTCGAGCCGCGTTAGCCTGAAGAGGCGGAGGTCAGGTCGTCAGCGGACGTCGGTTCCCCCGGCGGTTACGAACGCACGGCGACCGAAGGCCCAGTTCCTGCCAGTCAAGTACGCGCCCAGAGCGATCAGGATGATCGCGTTGACGCCATGCAGCGCCGCGAGCGTCGCAAGCGGTGTGTGATCGAGAAAGCTCTGGACCGCCACGAGCAGCCATAGCACCGCGGTCATGATCGTGGTCCGCCATGGGTATCGGGGGGCGAACGA
>WNFT01001333.1_pt1 | contig 20908 bp, 21 predicted proteins | sample 5400191 | NCBI WGS metagenome assembly WNFT01 (sample SAMN13153359, study PRJNA577476) | soil metagenome | isolation source: 80 cm saprolite under Madrone tree | place: USA:California | collected 2016-06-14 | reverse complement strand
TCAGGCCCAAGGTTCGATTCGGATTTCCTCTTTGGGCTCTCCTTCGCCTTCGGAGGGCTGCCGGACCCAGGCGATCAAGTACAGCAAAGAACTGATCAACGCTGTAAAGCAAAGAAGCAAGACAGCCCCGAGCCCGTCGAACAGCCCGGCATCTCCACCAGTTAGCAGGTATCCCATGATCGTGAAAAATATCCAACCGAAGTAAGATAGCAACATCGCTGCGACTTTTCCGAGCCAGTGCGATACCCGCATAAGCCGAAGACCAAGCCTTGCTGTTACGAATATGACGGCTCCCTGAAGAGCCACAAACGGAATAAACGCCAAGAGGAAGAGGATGGTCATCGGCGCTTCGCACTCCTTCCATCACCGTACCTGAACTACATTCGCAGACGAAGAGTCTGCTTTGGGTCGATGCTGTTGAAAAAGGTTTTTGGTCTCCGGAAAAAGCAATTTTGATTCAACGGCAGAGGCCCAATTTGGGCGAGAGTGTTAACTTCGGCGGGTGGTCTTGCTTGTACGCCAAAGGCGGCGTTGACCTCGGCTGAGGTCAGCAGCGAACATGGAGAAGGCGAGCCCTGCGCGGTAACATCATGCGGAGAAATCGCCACCGCTGAAGACAAAACCGCCCCGAGAAGGTGATGAACCCTAGTTCGCATTGTAAGAGTGCCTCCAATACTCACAATTCCAACTGTGGCAGTCCCTGGGTTTAAAGATCGCAAATTTTTGCCGCTTGGCGCGGATTTCCATGTAGTAGCGGCGAATAGGCTCGGTGCACGTCGGTACAGTACCTTAGCCCGCTTAATCGTCGCATCTGGTGAGGGATGCACGGCCACGCAGAGTCCGTTCATGGCGACACATTGCCCTTCCAAAGGGTCGGCCGGAACGACAGGAATGCGCTCATGAACGGACCTTATGCCGGCGACGATGAAGGCGTTGCCGCGCTGCATGGCTGGCGCGCCGAAGTGTTCGGCAACGATGCGGTGGCGTTGCGCGAAGGACGACTCGCGATCGCGCTCGAGAACGGCGAAGCCGTCGTCATCGACCCCGGCGCCGAACGCCGCGCGCGGGTAAGGCGGAGGTGAGCATTTCAGGCCGCTCGCGGATGGAATCTGACCCTATTTCTCACGCTCGGATGTGCGCTACATGACCGCTTCTTGGCATATTTTATTGAACAACTCGGCGCCGCGTGGGCCAGTGCCATGCGACGACTTTTTGTCAAAGTCGATCGGAGAGGCTATCGCTTTTACGATCGCCCACATGGCGAAGCTCAAGGTTTTCAGCTATATTTTCAACGGGCCTGAAGCGGGCTTTATCCGAGCTTTAAGCTGGGCGCCGTTGTGAAAACCGGTGTGCCGGGGCTGGAGTTTTGCATCGAAATCAGACGCTGAACTGGAACGGAGGGCATAATGTTGGGCTGCAATTTCGTCGTCGCGCGCACGGCGCGGATTATCGTCGCTGTTTTGGGTCTAACGCTGCTCTATGGATGCGCGACGCCCTATATCGACACCACGCTTCACGATTTGACCGCCGCTGAAAAGGTCAAGATCGCCAATCCCCAGCCGGTACAATTGCTCTTCGATTTCGAAACCAAGGGCGTCCATAATGGGCGAGGCACCGATCTCGCGAAAAAGTTCGCCGTCACCGCCATTCAGGATACCGGCCTCTTTTCGCAAGTCAGCAACGATCCCGTTCCCAGTGGCGCGATTCTCAATGTTGTCGTCAATAACGTTCCGCTGACTGACGATGCTTATGCCAAGGGATTCGTCACGGGACTTACGCTTGGCCTGGTCGGGAACACAGTGGGCGATGGTTATGTCTGCACGGTGGATTATCTACCCGGTCCGAACGCGGCCAAGATCAGCAAGAGCATGAGAGACGCGATCTATGCCTCGATTGGTGCAACAGCGGCCATGCCGGAGCACGCGCAAAAAATGCCGGGCTTACAACAGGCCTTCGAGGCGATGATCCACAAGCTGGTCGGGAACACGGTAAATGAGGTGGCCAAGGATCAGGCCTTCGCCGCAGCCGCCACGGTGGCGAGCCGATGAAGCTCGTCAAGCTCATCATCATTGCGCTGGCCGGCTTGACCGCCGGCTGCGCGCAGAGCCTGGGAGCCCACCAGGTATCCTTGCAGGCGATTGAAATGTTGCGCGCCGACTCCATTCCGGCCATGCGCGTCGGCACGTTCGCTCTGGCGCCGGGGCACAGTCCCTCGATGGACCGGAGCGTCACAATTCGCAGCGTGAATCTCTCTTCGCCCGATAACGGCTCCTTTGCCGCCTATCTTGGAAAAGCGCTCGAGATGGACCTGCGCGCGGCGGGCAAGCTCGACGCAAATTCCACGCTTGTGGTGCAGGGTCTTTTAACGGACAGCAAAGTCGATGCTGGAATTTCCACCGGCGATGCGGTCCTGGGCGCCAAATTCTCCGTTTCGCGCAGCGGCAGCACCGTGTTCGAGAAGGACGTCACCGTCCGCTCCCAATGGGATTCGTCCTTTGTCGGCGCAATCGCAATTCCCGAGGCGATGAATCAGTACACGGCGCTTTACGACAAATTGATCTTGCAGCTGCTGACTGACGGCGACTTCAGGCGTGCTCTGGCGCCGGCGGTGAGTCTGGACGCGCCGTCCTCTGGCCTAACCCAGCAGATCCAGTATCGGCAATAAGCAGATGGCGGCTTGCCGCGGGCGACGACGAAGGCGTTGCCGCTCTGCACGGCTGGCGCGCCGAGGTGTTCGGCACTGATGCGGTGGCGCTGTGCGACGGACGGCTCGCGATCGCGTTCGAGAACGGCGAGCCGTCGTCATCGAACCCGGCGCCGAGCGCCGCGCGAGCAAGGCAGACGTGATGATTCGTAGGCAAAGCAGACCCGCGCGCGTGCTTGGGCTCCCGGTCAGCACTCCGCAAGGGCTTGTCTGGCGTGATTTCAGCGAATGGATCGCTAACGCCGGTACAGGCGCGAGCAGTCATATTGGCGCGACGGAAGACCGGCGCTGGTTCCCGGCGTGTTGCTGTTTGGCGTGATGGGGTTGGTGTCGAGATCGGTACCGTTCTCGTCGATGAGCGAAACCGACTGCGAGAATAGCAACGCCGGAAAATCGTTGGGCAGCGAGACAGCCTCGGTGAGGTAGAGGCGATGATTGGCCATGTAGACACTGCCGAGAAGGAAGCGTCCGTTGGGCAAAGCGATTTGGAGCTGGCGGCCGGGAATGCCCGGCTCGTCGTAGAAGACGTGGAAGTCGAAGCGAACCTCACCGCTCCGGCGCAAGCCGTCGGCGGCGTTGGCGATCAACTGCGGCTCCAGCTCGGGGCCATCGGCGAAATGGACGACGGTGACGCTGAGCAGGCCGGCGTCCCGCTCGACATAGAACTGCCGGGCCGGCGCGGTGCGCGCACCGTCGCGATAGGTGAGGTCCCGGATCTTCGGTTCGCTCGGGAATTGGGCGGCGACGCGATATTCGCAGTTGGTATAGACATCGTCGCCGACGATCTCGCCAAGGGGCGCGGCGCCCTGCAGCAAGGGCGCGAGCACGGCTGAAACCAGCGCAACAGAGACGGCGTAGTGCTTGGACATAGAAGAACTCCCCCCTTCGGCCGCGTCCGCTGGGCCAACGTGTACTGAAACGATAGCATACCGCATGTGATTACCGATGACCGAAGATCAGAGGGCGCTTCTGCCCCAAGGGCCGGAATGATGTACTATCCGCGCTACGCTCAAAACCGGGGAGGAACTCCATGAGGCATGTCATTTCAGCATCGTTATTCGTGCTCGCCTGCGCGCTGGCGCAGCCGGCGTCCGCCCAGCTCGAGGACAAGCCGGTGCCCATGGACAAGGCTCCGTTCCACATCCCGGTGTTCTCCAACGACTACCTCATCTTGCTGAACGTCAATATTCCACCCGGGCGCAACACCGGCTACCACATCCATTATGCCGACTCGGTGTCGGTGAACCTCACCCCGGCCTCGCAGACGAACCAGACTTACGGGTCGTCCGAAGTGAGCAAGCCGGGTGCGGGCGGCGACGGTGAACCCGGCCGTGCCACGTTTACGAATGTGACCAAGGACGGCCCGCGTACGCACAAGGCGACCAATGTCGGGCCGACGCCGTTCCACAACATCTCCTTCATCCTGAAAAATCGCGCGCCGGCGGGAACCGCGGTGTCGGACCGCTCGGGTGTCGCCGGCTACACCCAGATCATGGACAATGCGCGCTTACGGGCTTGGCGTGTCGTTCTCAAACCCGGAGAGGCGAGCGGACAGATCACGCAAAAGGCACCGGGACTCAGGGTCTACATCCAGGGCGGCGTACTGGCCGAAATGGTGCCCGGATCGGCCGATCGCGCCATGGCTCCGTACGTAGGCGATTTCATCTGGCAGGACGCCGGGCAGACCAGGGCGGTGAAGAACACCGGTACGACCCTCGTCGAATTCGTCGAATTCGAGCTGAAATAGGGCTGCTCCGGTCGAGGGAAAAGCCCTTATCGTCTTCCCGGCGACAATGTTATGGTGCGGCCAAATTGCGGTCCGGGGCATGGGCAATTTTTCGCCGAATTGAAACGCCGGCATCGCACCACCACGGAAACGGCGTGCCCGAGCGCACGCGATGGAGGAATAGATGCGCGATCTTGATCAGCCTAAGACCGACGGCACGCCCCGCCGCAGCTTTTTCGGCATCGCCGCCGTGTCGGCGCTCGGCCTGTTCGGCTTTGCACCGACCGCGGCGCGCGCCCAACCGGCTGCATCGGACGGCCCGGATTGGCCGGGAACGCTCAAAGGCCGCCATAAGGCGGTTTTCGACATCTACGGCATCAACGACGGATTTCCGCTCGGCTTCGTCAACAACTTCCTCACACCGAACACGTCGGCGACGGCGGTCATGATCTTCCGCCACCAGGGGCTGCCCTACGCAATCGGCAGCGCGATGTGGGGGAAATACAAGATCGGCGAAACCTTCAAGATCATCGACCCGGAAACAAAAGCGCCCGCGGTGAAGAACCCGTATTTCCAGCCGAAGCCCGGCGTGCTGGCGAACGAAGACACGGCTCTCGATCGTCTCGCCGCTAAAGGCACGGTGATGGGCGCGTGCGCCGTTGCGCTACGGGGCCAGAGCCGCCGGCTGGCCGCAAATGCGGGCGTGACTCCGGAAGAAGCGTTGAAGGAGTTCACCGCCAATCTGATCCCGGGCGTCACCGTCATCCCTTCGGGGACATGGGGCGTCAATCGGGCGCAGGAAGCAGGCTGCACCTATTGCGCAGGAGGCTGAAGCAAGGACTCCGCGCCGCTTGGTTTCGTGAGCTATAGTTCGCCGACAACACCGAAGTGAGGGAGGAAATTCATGCGTACACAGATGGTTTTCGGCGTCCTAGCCGTTGTGGCCGCGCTGGCCGCGCCGGCCGTGCGGGCAAATGCCGCTGAGGCCGCCCCAGATCCGAGCACGCAACGAGAATTCAGCGCCAAGTTGCTCGTTTGCAATGTGTGCCACGGCGACAACGGCGTACCCAAGAGCGCGCTCATTCCGATCATCTCGGGTCAGCAGGAGAATTATCTCTTAAAGCAGCTGCATGACTTCCGCGATGGACAGCGCGCCGTGGAGGTCATGTCGTGGATGGCAAACACGCTCACGCCGGCAGAACAGGCGCCGGCAGCGGCTTTTGTCGCGAAAAAGACCTGGCCGGCGCGGCGCGCCGCAGCCGCCGCCCCGCCGCCGCCCCGCGGAATCGCCGTATGCCAGGCTTGTCATGAGCAGAACTACCTTGGCGCCGTGCAGGCCGAGGGCATGACGACACCGCGGCTGGCCGGCCAAGGCTACGAATATCTGGTCGAGTCGATGCGCCGCTTTGCCGACGGCGAGCGGACCAACAATGCCGACATGGTGCAGATTATGAAGGGGATTTCGGCCGCCGATCGCGAGGCCATGGCGCGTTATCTGTCCGCCCTCTGATCGGCAGCGGGTAGTCCAAAGTCTGCTCGCAATCCCGCGAGATTCGGTATAAACTTGCGTTGATAGGACGTTCGGGCCAAGGCATAGCTCAAAATCAGAAATTCGCGATCACAGGAGGGAATCATGGATTCCAATGGATCTAGCCGCAGGCGGTTCCTGAAACAAACTGCTGCGCTGGCTGGCGTGGCCGCAGGCGCAGGATTGGCCGCAAGAGGCCAGTCGGCTTCGGCTCAAGCACAACAAGGTGAAGCACAGAAACACGTCTTCCGCGAGCCGCCGCGCCGAGGGGCCAGATACGGCCTCGATCACCTGACGCACTACACCCCGCTTCAGGATTATTCGGGAATCATCACACCGGCCCCGGTCCATTTCGTGCAACAGCACTCCTCCGAGTTTCCCGAAATCGATGCGGCGCAACATCGCCTCACGATCCACGGCATGGTGGATCGTCCGTTGAGTTTCTCCATGGACGATCTGAAGCGGCTGCCTTCCGTATCCCGGGTCCATTTCGTGGAGTGCCATGGCAACAGCTCTCCCCAGATCCATAATGCTCAAAATTCTAAAAATCCGAACATGGGGTTGCCGGTCCAGTACATCCACGGGATGGCCAGTTGCAGCGAGTGGAGCGGCGTGCCGTTTTCCGTGCTGTTGAACGAAGCCGGCGTGAAAAAAGAGGCGAGCTGGCTGGTTTTGGAAGGCGGGGACCAGGGCAAGTTCAGTCACACGCTTCCGCTGGCGAAGGCCATGGACGACTGCTTCGTGGCCTACGGCCAGAATGGCGAGTCGTTGCGCGTTGAGCAGGGTTACCCGATTCGGGCGTTGGTCCCCGGCTGGGAAGGACCCCACAACGTCAAGTATTTGAAACATATCAAGGTGGTGGACGAGCCCTACAACACCTGGAATGAGAGCATGAATCATTCCGTCTCCAGACCCGATCTCGGCGGCAAAGCGCGCTGGTACCATTTCCAGTGGGGGCCGAAATCGGTGATCACGCGGCCTTCAGGCGGAATGGAAATGCGCAAGGGCTATGTCCAGATTACCGGCTTGGCTTGGTCCGGTGCGGGCAGGGTCAGCAAGGTCGAAGTATCGACCGACGGCAAGAATTGGAAGGAAGCAAAGATTCAGGGGCCGGTGCACTCAAAGGCGCACACAAGGTTTACGTATGACTGGGCTTGGGACGGACAAGAGGCCATGCTCATGTCTCGTTGCACGGATGAAACGGGTGACGTTCAGCCCTCACTCGCCGAGTTGACTCAACACTGGGGCATGCAGTTAGCGGATTGGAAGAAACCCGACCGCCCCCGCGCCATTCACATGAATGCAATCCAACCCTGGAACGTAGCTCGTGATGGGAGCATTTCCGATGCAATGTTCACTTAAATTACTTGTGCCAGTGATGATCCTGGCAGCCCCTGTGGCGGTGCTGGCGGCGGAGTCGCGCGCCTTTCCCAATGTGGGTACGCCCTTAAGCCAACAAGATATCCAGAACTTCGACCGCATGATCGGCCCGGAGGGAAAGGAACTTCCTGTTGGGCGCGGGACCTCCAAGGAAGGCGAAGCGATCTTTGCCAAGCGGTGCGAGGTCTGCCACGGGAAGAATGGCGAAAACGGGATAACCCACCATCTGGTGGCGGGCAGTCCCGGCAAGCCTTTCCGCGGTCCTTTTTATGGCGTGGAAAAGGACGGTCCAAGCTACTTCCCGTATGCGACGATTGCGTGGGACTATATCAACCGCGCGATGCCTGCAAGTAACCCGGGATCGCTCAAGCCGAACGAAGTCTACTCGCTGGTCGCGTTCCTGTACTACCGGAACGGCATCATCAAAGAGACCGACGTGATGGACGAGAAGACTCTGCCGAAGGTCGAGATGCCGAACAAGAACGGCTTCGTCCCGGCAAAACCGGTCTATCCCCCGGAAAAGAAACCGAGCTGGTACTGAGCGATAGGCTCGATGGGATGTGCTTCATAAGTCGCTGCGAGCCTTCCGGTTCGCGGCGACTTTTGCGTTAGCCCTTCCGCTCTGACCATGACGATCAAGACCACGCTTCATTGGCTGAAGATCACAGTTGTCAGCGCGGTCGTCCTTGGCATTGTGGCGGGAGACGCCGTTGCGGCATCGCGCGAGATCTGCGCCGGAGACATTTGCGTCAGCGATCCTTGGGCGCGGGCCACTCCCCCAGGCGTGCAAAGCGCGGCGGTTTATTTCTCTATGGTCAACAAAGGCCGTACGGCAGACGCTCTTGTCTCTGCGTCGAGCAGCGCCACGGCTAACGCCATGGTTCACCGGTCGGTGCTGACGGGAAACATCGTGCACATGGAGATGCCTGGAGTCGTGGAGCTGGCTCCAGGCGCGCATCTGACATTTGCGCCGGTCGGTTACCATCTCATGCTTGACGGATTGAAGCAGCGCCTGACTGAAGGCTCGACGATTTCGGTGACATTGGATTTCGCCAAAGCCGGTAAGCTTACACTCCCCATTCCGGTGTTGGGTGTTGGGGCGGCCGGACCGAAGTCTAAGGACCAGTGATCGCCGCCCGCTTTCGGTCATGCAGCCGGACGATTGAAACGCCAATCAGCTGGGCAAGAGCGTCTTCATCAAGTCGGCAGCCATCTCGTCGGGCAAGATACCCTGCGAGTAGTAGGCGACGAATTTTCCCTCCGGGCTCATGAGATAGACGTTACCCGTATGATCGATGGAGTAGTCCGCTCCATTTCCGTGCAGTGCGTCCAAGTGCGCGCGGTAATAGACGCGGTAGAGGTCGGCCGCTTTAGCAATCTCTTCGTCGGTACCCGTCAAGCCGACGAATTTGAGACGCGCGGAGGGCGGTTTCGCGTCGAACGCCGCAAGATAGGACTTGAGTTTGTCCGGTGTGTCTCGTTTGGGATCGACGGAAATGAAAATCGGCGCGACGAGACCGGCACGCGAGCCGAGCTTGTCGAGCGCCTCAGCTTCGATCGCAAGCGTTGTCGGGCAAACATCCGGACAGGACGTATATCCGAAGAATATCAGCATGTATTTTCCGCGGAAATCCATGTCCGTGCGACGCATGCCATCTTGATCGGTGAGCGAAAATGGACCGCCCAACTCGGCCGACGGAGAGGCCGGCGTCTCCGTTACGCTTTGCGAGCGCGGATCGCCCAGGCGCCAAAGTGCGCCCGCGGCCACGAGAGCCAGAAGAACGAGAATCGGCAGAACGGTCAGGGGAAGGCGTTTCATTCGATACTTGCCTTCGGAGCACTACTCAGCAGACTGATTTAATTGACGAATTCAACGAATTCAAAACTTAGCATCGCTGCGTGTCGCAGTAAATCGCTCGCTGTTGCTGCACACGCACCTCGCTGCCGGCGCCGGCGAGGTTCGGTGGGCCTACTCTTGTGCCACACTTAGTTGTGAGTGCGTTGACAGCCTCACGATTTTGCCAAACAGTATAAAGTTATATTGTCGGACGCGTTCGGGCCAAGCGAATCGGAAAAATTCGCGATCACGGGAGAAAGTCATGGATTCCAATGGATCTAGCCGCAGGCGGTTCCTGAGACAAACTGCTGCATTGGCCGGAGTGGCCGCAGGCGCAGGATTGGCCGCAAGAGGCAAGTCGGCTTCGGCTCAAGCACAACAAGCTGAAGCACCAAAACACGTCTTCCGCGAGCCCCCGCGCCGCGGGGCCAGATACAGCCTCGATCACCTGACGCACTACACGCCGCTTCAGGATTATTCGGGAATCATCACACCGGCCCCGGTCCACTTCGTGCAACAGCACTCCTCCGAGTTTCCCGAAATCGATGCGGCGCAACATCGCCTCACGATCCACGGCATGGTGGATCGTCCCTTGAGTTTCTCCATGGACGATCTGAAGCGGCTGCCTTCCGTATCCCGGGTTCATTTCGTCGAGTGCCACGCGAACAGCTCTCCCGCGAGTCATAATGCTCAAAATTCTCAAAATCCGAACTTGGGTTTGCCGATCCAGTACATCCACGGGATGGCCAGTTGCAGCGAATGGAGCGGCGTGCCGCTATCCGTGCTGTTGAACGAGGCCGGCGTGCAAAAAGGGGCCAGCTGGCTGGTTTCCGAAGGCGGGGACCAAGGCAAGTTCTCGCACACGGTTCCGCTGGGCAAGGCCATGGACGACTGCTTCGTGGCCTACGGCCAGAATGGCGAGTCGTTGCGCATTGAGCAGGGTTACCCGATTCGGCTGCTCGTCCCCGGCTGGGAAGGGCCGTTCAACGTGAAGTATTTGAAACATATCAAGGTGGTGGACCAGCCCTACAACACCTGGAATGAGAGCATGAATCATTCCGTCTCCAGACGCGATCTGGGCGACAAAGCGCGCTGGTACCATTTTCAGTGGGCGGCGAAATCCGTGATCACGCGGCCGTCAGCCGGGATGGAAATGCGCAAGGGCTATGTCCAGATCACCGGCTTGGCTTGGTCCGGTGCGGGCAGGATAACCAGGGTCGAAGTATCGACCGATGGCGGCAAGAATTGGAAGGACGCGAAGATTCAGGGGCCGGTGCACTCAAAGGCGCACGCAAGGTTTACGTATGACTGGGCTTGGGACGGACAAGAGGCCATGCTTCAGTCTCGTTGCACGGATGAAACGGGTGACGTTCAGCCGTCGCTGGCGGAGCTGAGCCAACACTGGGACATCCCCTTTGCGGATTGGAAAAAAGCCGAAAAGCCCCGCGCCATTCATTTCAATGCCATCCAACCCTGGAAGGTGGCTCGCGACGGGACCATATCCGACGGGATGTTCGCTTAAATTCCTCTTGCCGGTGACGATCCTGGCAGTTGGTACTGAGCGCGATTCTCCCTAGAGCATGATCCGATCTTTAGCGTCCAATAATAGTGCCGGTCATGGCGCGGGGATCGCGCGCCGGCCATGCGTTCAAATCGACCTTTTCAAAGAAGGCCTCGAGCTGCGCATTGAAAGCGTCCGGCTCCTCGAGGTTGATCGTGTGCCCCGTGTTGGGCAGGACGACGAGCGCGGCCGAAGGAATCGTCCGCTTCAAGAAGAGAGCGGGCTCCAAGCACGGCCAATCTTCATCGCCGGTCAGAATCAATGTCGGCACGGTGAGCGTCTTCATTTTGTCGGCGAGCTCATACAGCGACGGCCGGCGTCTCTGAACGCCGCGCAGCGTCAAGGCGGCACCCAGGCTCGAGTGTTCCGCGAGCTGCGCCGCGAATTTCTTCCAGGCTCGTGGATTCTTGTTCTGGAATTGAACGCGCGTCGGCCCGAGCGCGTAGGACTCGGCAGCTTTCGCCATGCCCTGCCCTTCGAAATTTTTGGCCGCCGCTTCGACCTCCGCGGCGAATTGCGCGCGCGCATCGGGCGCCGCTCCATACCCGCAACCCGCGACCACCAACGAGCGGGCGCGCGCCGGATATTCAAAACCAAAATGCAAGGCCGCAAATGCACCCATGGAAAGGCCGACGATGTGAGCCTGATCGATGTCCAAGGCATCGAGGACGGAGCGAATATCGTCGCGGGCGCGCGCTTGCGAATAATGTTCGACATCCTTCGGCACGTCGGACGGCGGGTAACCGCGCGCATTGAAGGTGACGCAGCGATAGTGCCTGCTGAAATGCCGAACCTGCGTCTCATAGGAACGATGGTCGCCGGCAAATTCATGGACAAAAATTACCGGAACGCCGAAGCCCACATCCTCATAGTAGAGCTTGATCCCATCGTCCGTCGTCAGATGCGGCATGATCGCGATTCTCTTGCGTATGCTCGAGCGAAGCCGTCGTCATCGAGCCCAGCGTCGAGCGGCGCCCCAGTATTCAAACCGTTGAATATGTTGCTGGCCCATAACCCGGTCCTCCCTACCCCGGTTTAATCGACATCCCCGTCTGGCGAGGCTTGCCGCGGCACAATGCGGTGTTCCAACGTCACCGGCAAGGCAGGGTTATCGGGGACCTTCGTGCCGGCAAGCGGCAACGAGACTATCGGCACAGTGGATGCCGTGCGTTAGACTGCACATGTTTCTGGATGCTGGAGCCGGAAAATGAGGATGATTTCGGGAAAATATTTTCGCCGGGTTGCTTTTGGTCTCATCGCGACAGCGATTCAGATCCTGCCGGCCATCGGCGCCGAGAGCGCGACAACCGTCCCGGATTTCTCCGGCATATGGCGTCATGGATCCCTTCCCTGGCTCGTGCCGCCGGCGTCGGGACCGGGGCCGGTGACGAACAGATCGCGGCGGCAAGACGACGGCACGAGCGACTACGCCCAGCTGGTCGGCGATTACACCAATCCGATCTTGCAGCCCTGGGCGGCGGACGTCGTGAAGAAGAAGGGCGAGATCTCGCTGGCCGGCGAGGCCTTTCCCAGCCCCGCCAATCAATGTTGGCCCGAACCGCCGCCGTTTCTTTTCAAGCACATGGCCATTCAGCTGCTGCAACAGCCGGACAAGATCGTGATGCTCTTCAACGAGGATCATGAAGTCCGCCACGTGCGCATGAACGAGCGGCATCCCACGAAGGTGACGCCGTCCTGGCATGGCGATGCCGTCGGACATTACGAAGGCGACACGCTGATCATCGATACGGTCGGGATCAAAGCGGATCGGAAATTTGCGATGATCGACTTGTTCGGTACGCCGTATACCGGGAAGCTGCATGTGGTGGAGCGCTATCAGCTCGTCGATTTCGATGCCGCGAAGGGCGATCTGGAACGAGCCGCAAAGGAGAATTGGCGCCCCGGGGGACCCGTCAACCCCAACTACAAGGACAAGTATCTGAAGGTCCAATTCACGATCGAGGATGAAGGCGCCTTCACGACGCCTTGGACCGCGAGCATGGTTTATCTGCGCGACCGCCTCGACTGGCCCGAAGTGGTGTGCGCCGAAAACCCGTCCGGCTTCTATCACGATAAGGACGTCGGCGTTCCGACGGCGGCCAAGCCTGATTTTTGAATAGAGGAGAACGCGATGTTCAAAACAGCTTTGTCGTGCAGCGCGGCGCTGATCGCTTTCTTTGCGGTGGGCAGCGCCGCACCGGCCCAGGCAGAGGAAAGCGCCATTCCAAATTTGATGTCTGCCGATTTCGGCTGGCAGCCCGCAAGCGGCTTAAACTTCCTGCGCGTCGAGGGGAAGGTTGCACCGGTGGGACGCGGCCCTTTTTTGGAAGGGATCGAGCGGCTGTCCGATGCCGACAATCCCAATCTTACGCCCTGGGCGGCGGACCGGATGAGGATGCACAACGAGCTGGTGAAGAACGGCCATCGCGCTTTCTCCGCGCAGTCCCGCTGTTGGCCTGGCGGCGTGCCGGGTCAATTGCTGTTCATCGCCGAGCCGATCTATTTCATTCAGACTCCGCAGGAGGTCTGGATCATTTGGGAGCGCGACCATCATGTGCGTCGCATCTATCTTAACCGCGAGCACAGCCTGAAGCCAAAGCCGAGCTGGTTCGGCGAATCCGTTGGCCGTTACGAGAACGGCGAGCTTGTCATCGATACGATCGGGCTCGCCGAGCACGAGTACAGCTTCGTAGACAATTACACCACGCCCCACACCAAGGACCTTCACGTGGTGGAACGCTGGAAGATCGTCGATGGCGGAAACACGCTCGAAGCGACGGTGGCGGTTGACGATCCTGGCGCATTTAAAGCGCCTTGGTCGGGCAAGGTCCGCTGGCAGAAGACAAACCACGCGATGGAGGAATGGGTCTGCGCGGAAAACAATTTGGGCTACGAGGAGCTGTTCAAGCTGCCGGAATATCCGATGCCGGTAGCGAACAAACCGGATTTCTGAGCACGAGAAGAGAAGTTTTCAGCACGGATTGAGCGCGCGCCCATTCAGGATGCGAAGGCGGACCTAAAGGCCTATACTACCGCGGTAGCAGGGCAGCCGGCCTTAAAAGGGATACACCGATGGGAAATCGGGTGAGAGGCACGAGATTTGCGCTTGCTGCAGCCGCCTTGATAACCGCCGCCCTCCTGCTGGGCTTAGTAGCGACCACAAGTCAGACGCAGACTTACAAGGCACCGCGTACAGCGGACGGCAAACCGGACTTGAACGGTATTTGGCAGGCCCTCAACACCGCAAATTGGGATATCCAGGATCACGCGGCGCGGCCGGGACCGGTCGCCCTGCTCGGCGCGGCCTTCAGCATTCCCGCAGGGCGAGGCGTCGTGGAAGGCAACGAGATTCCCTATCTGCCGGAAGCAGCGGCGAAGAAGAAAGAGAACGCCGCGAAATGGTTGACCTCCGACCCGGAAGTCAAATGTTATTTGCCGGGCGTGCCGCGCGCCACATACATGCCGTATCCCTTTCAAATCTTTCAATCTCGCGAGTCCATCCTGATCGCCTACGAGTTCGCAGGCGCTGCTCGAACAATCACCATGGATGGCAAGCAGAAGAGCCCCAGCGATACATGGATGGGGTGGTCTATCGGCCATTGGGAGGGGGATACACTGGTTGTCGACGTCACGAGTTTCAACGACCAGACATGGTTTGACAGAGCCGGGAACTTTCATAGCGATGCCTTGCACGTCGTCGAGCGCTACACTCCCATCAGCCCGGACGCGCTGGATTACGAAGTCACGATCGAGGATCCGAAGGTGTTTTCGCGGCCCTGGAAAATGAGGATGCCGCTGTATCGCCGGCTGGAGAAGGACGCTCAAGTGCTGGAATACATGTGCGTGGAGTTTACGGAAGAGCTTCTCTATGGGCCTCTGCGCAAGCAGCCAAGCAAGTAAGGGGTTGAGATGAGCGATCGAATTCTTGGCTTAAGGGGTGCCGTGGCTGTCGTTATCGGCCTCGGATTGCTGGCGCCGGTAAGTGTGGCTGGGCAAACCCGGTCCACGACGGCGCCCGCGAACAGCTGGACTCCGCCACGCACAGCGGATGGCCGGCCCGACCTGCAGGGCGTATGGGACTATCGCACCATCGCCCCGCTGGAGCGGCCCAAGGAGCTCGGAACGAAGGCGTTTTTTACCGACGAGGAAGCGGCGAACTTCGAGAAGCAGGAAAATCAGCGCCAGAATCGCGACCTGATCGATCCAGAGCAAGGTGGCTTAATGTACCCGCCGGGCGGCGTCATCCCTTACAACGAATTTTGGTACGACCGCGGCGACAAGCTCGGATCAAAGCGCACGTCGTTGATTGTGGATCCGCCCGATGGGCGGCTTCCAAGCTGGACGCCGGAGGGGCAGAGGCGAGCGGACCTTCGCGCCGCCGCCGCGCGCGACGACCAGCTCGGGCGTCCGCACGCGGACTCGTGGGAAGACCGGCCGCTTCAGGAGCGCTGCATTGTGGGCCTCAACGCCGGACCGCCAATGACTCCAGGCGCCTACAACAACAATTTTCAGCTCGTTCAGACTCCCGGATACGTCGTGATTCTCAATGAGATGGTCCACAGCGCCCGCATCATCCCCTTGGATGGCCGTCCGCATGGAACTATTCGTCAGTGGAAAGGAGATTCGCGCGGCCATTGGGAAGGCGACACGCTGGTCGTCGACACGACCAACTTCAAGCGCGAGACGAATCTCGCCGGCTCCAGCGCGAACACGCATCTGGTCGAACGCTTCACGCGCACCGGCGCCAATACGCTCGTCTACGAGTTCACGGTCGATGATCCGACGACGTGGACGAAACCCTGGACAGCGATAATTCCGACGTTGAAGAGCGAGGACCCTATCTATGAGTACGCGTGTCACGAAGGGAATTACGCCATGACGGGTATCCTCGCGGGAGCGCGCGCCGCAGAGAAGGCCGCGCAAGACGCCGCGAGGAAGGGATCGAAATGAGCCGCCGAGGTCGCTCTCGACAACGGCGAGCGCTTCTCTGGGAGAACGCGAGAATGGCAATGCTATCAAGATGTGCTCGGCTCCTGCGGACAGTAGCCTGCCTCGGCGTTTTCACCTTGGCGGGGCCCGCATGGGCGCAGGCACCTACGTTCAGCATCACCTTGACCGGACAGTCGATGATCCGGTCCGATATTCGCGCCCACGTGCCCGCCGCCGTGCCGGTCATCAAGTCGCTGCTGAAAGGCGACGTCGTGTTCACGAATTTCGAAACCACCATCCTCGACGTCAAGAAGGGACAGTCGCTGAAGGACGGCCGATTCCTGTCTCCGCCCGAAACGCTGGAGGCGCTGAAATCGTTCGGCTTCAATCTCATATCGCTCGCCAACAATCATGCATGGGATTTGAAAGTCCCCGGCATCGAGAACACCTTGGATCAGGTGAAACGCCTCAACCTGGCGCACGCCGGGACCGGGCACAATGTCGCTGAAGCCGTTGCGCCGGGTACCTTGAAAACGCCAAAGGGCACGGTTGCGCTTATCGCCATGGCGTCGGGGCTCATTGCCGAGGGCGGCTCGGCCACGGCGAACCGCGCGGGCGTGAACGAGCTCCGCGTCGAAGGCAACAAACCCAATTTGGAAGACGCGAAACGTATTCTCCAAAGCATCCGGGACGCCCGTGCCCACGCCGACCTCGTCATCGTCTACGAACACAACCACGTCTTCGACAAGCCGTTCCTGACCATGATGGTAGAAGAGTTGCCGGAGCGGCTGGTACCTCCCGATTGGCTCAAGAAATGGACGCATGACGAAGTGGACGCCGGTGCCGACATCATCGTGATGCATGGCGCGCCGCTCCTGCATGGCGTGGAGATCTATAAAGGAAAGCCCATTTTCTACGATCTCGGGAATTTCATCTTTCAAATACCGCCGACGGAGATCGTGCTCGACGAACCGATCAATTGGGAAAGCGTGGTCGCCTATGTCGAGTTCCAGGGCAAGACCTTAAAATCCATCCAGTTCCGCCCCGTCACGCAAAACAAGATCGGCGAGGGACAGCCGGACTTCAAGGACGAGCACACCAACAATCTGTTCCTGCAGACGCGCGGGCTGCCGAGGCCAGCTACCGGCGACCAGGCGCACTACATCCTCGAGCGGCTGGCCGATTTGTCGCGTCCCTTCGGAACGAAGGTTACGGTGCACGGCGATACAGCGGAGATCGAACTGAAAGGCGAAAATTAGGGAAATCGCCATGGATCGGTTGGCAGTCGCGTTTTTAGGCGGCATCTGTAATATGACGGCATGAAAAGGGAGATAGCGGGAGGCTCGTATGGCGCTTAGGGTTCCAGCCATAACAATTATCAGCCTGATCGCCCTTGTTGGGCCAGCCACGCCTGCGCCGAGTGGGGATCGCGCGGCGCCGATGGACATGAGCGGTGCCTGGTCGCGGCTCACCTTCGGATTTGAGCCGCCCGCGCGCGGGCTCGGCCCGATCGGCAGGTATAGCAACCAGCCCAATGCCGGCGGAAATTTCAACAATCCTAATCTCAAGCCGGACGCCGCCGCCATCGTGAAGGCGCGCAGCGAGATGTTGCGCCGGGGAGAGGACTATCCAAATCCATCGCTCAATTGCTACCCGATGGCCTCGCCTTACATCTTCCGGGTTCAAGAAATGGCGGTGATCCAGAAGAAGGACGAGGTCATTTTCCTATTCATGCAAGACCACCAGGTCCGCCGCGTGAAGCTGAACGCTCAGCATCCGGCGAAAGTCACGCCCTCCTGGAACGGCGATTCCATCGGGCATTACGAAGGCGACACGCTCGTCGTGGATACGGTCGGCTACAAATTGGGACCGTTCCCTCTGGCGGATCAGTTCGGCTCGCCGTTCAGCGATGCGCTTCATGTCGTGGAGCGTTACCGCATGGTCGATTACGAAGTCGCCAAGGCTTTGCAGGAGCGCAATGTCCGCAATCAGGGCGCCGTCGCGACCGAGCAGGCAGCCTTCGTCGATGAGAATTACAAAGGCAAGGGACTCCAGATCGAGTTCACGGTCGAGGATCCGAACGTCTTCAATACGCCATGGTCGGCAAGCGTAACCTGGCGCAGGGCCGGCGGATGGGTGGAAAACGTCTGCGCTGAAAACACGAACGAATACTACAACAACGGCTCCACCAAGGTGCCGCAGGCGGACAAGCCGGATTTTTGACGCGTTGAGAATGTCGGTTGCTGACCGGTTCTCTGGAGAAGAGTTTCTATATTCCGTGCTGTGGGGGTCGCATGCGCGTCGGTCCACGAACGTTTATTCTCAGTGCCACTGTCGGTTTCGTCTCCATAGCAGCGTTCATTTGGCTTGCTCTGGGCGCAGAGGCCGCTGCTCCCATCCCGGACCTCTCAGGCCATTGGGCACGCCCTTATATCGGCTTTGAGCTGCCGCTATCGGGTCCCGGCCCCATCGTCAATCGGTCGCGTGTACAGGGTCAGAGCAACATCAATCAGTTTGTCGGAGATTACAGCAGTCCGATCTTAAGACCCCAAGCAGCGGAGATTGTAAAGAAGCACGGGGAATTGGAGCTCAAAGGATTGGTAGCCCCCAACCCGTCGAACCAATGCCTGCCGATGTCGCCACCCTATATTTTGCAGCGCCAGGAAATACAGCTGCTGCAGCAGAAGAATCAAATCACCATCCTCTACGCCGAAGATCAGCAGGTCCGTCGCGTGCGCCTGAGCGCCAAACATCCCGCGCGCGTGATCCCGAGTTGGTATGGCGATTCCGTCGGCCGCTTCGAAGGCGACACGCTGGTGATCGATACGATCGGCATCAAGGTCGGGCCGTATTCCATGGTCGACTCGTACGGTACGCCCCACAGCGAGGCCTTGCATCTTGTCGAGCGTTATCGGCTCATCGATTACGTTGATGCTGAAGCAGCAGCCAAAATGAGCGAACGAGAAAATCGCCGCCTGCTCGCCGATAATAGCCTGGGCAACGGTGTAGGCATCGATCCCGATTATAAGGGAAAGGCCTTGCAAGTTCGCTTCACGGTCGAGGATGAAAACATCTTCACCGTGCCGTGGTCGGCAACTTCGACCTATTGGCACGCTTCCGGCGACTGGGTGGAACGCGTTTGTGCCGAGAACACGGTCGAATATTACGCGGGGCTGAGCAGCGCCGTTCCGAGGGCGGAAAAGCCGGATTTTTGACGCGTGGGGCCTTATCCCTTGGGATCGTAAAAGGTCAGCCCTTCGATTTTCCCGGCGGCATCCGGATTAAGACGCGCCCGCAATTCGATCACGTTGCGGTCGGGGTCGCGCACGAACACCGAGACATGGCCGTCGCCGAAGGTCACCGGCCCTTGGGTAATGGCGGTGCCGGTTTCTTTCAGAACGGCGATGGTGCGATTAATGTCGGTGACGCGAAAAGCCACATGCGTGAGACCAGGATGTTTTTCCGGAACATCCATAAGGATGTTCTTGCCGCCGCCGCGATCGACGCCGTTGACGATCAGGTTCAGCTCGACCCCGACGGCATTCTTGATGATCACGACGGCGTCAAAATCGGATTCATGGTCGATTTCGAACCCAAGGCTGGCATAGAAAGCCAGAGCGCGCGCTTTGTCGGTCACCCGAATGCCAAGGTGATCGAACTTCTCGATGAGGATCATGTTCGCCGATCCGTGTTTCACGTCCCACATAAGTGTGCCACGAACCGCCCTTGTCGGCGAATTTCAGTTCGGAAATGGCGGCTTGGACGCGCGAGGAACGCCAGCGGTGATCACCCGGTATCTCCACCTTTCGGAAGTGTGACTTGGTTGTAAGTGCGCGCCTTACAGAATGTGGCTTCCCTGCCACACGACGGCCAGTTCGATCTCAGTCGGTTCAAGCAACTTCCCACCCCCACGGAAGCTTTGTAATGTCTGCACGCCTAGCGTGCCGGTCGGAGCTCAAAGTACGCGGCTAACGGGGCATCCCCGGGGTCTTCCCCTGGGGCGGGGAGAATGAAGTTTCCCATTCGTGTGGCGTTTCCGATCGGGTGATCGTGGAATCTGGAGAAAGACGGAACACAATGGAGTGTTTCGGCTGTGACGCCGGCATGAGGGGATCTCAGCACGGCGTGCGCACCGACGAGAAGGGAAACTCGACCGCATCGAACGGATAGCCGTATCGGCATCCTGGGGGAGACAAAATGAATCCGAAGACATCCAAGCTGACGACGTTCTTGGGTACGGCATCGTTGCTGACATTGGCCAATGCGATGAGCGCGCACGCTCAGCAGGTTGCTCAGGCGCAGGTTGCGCAAGCCGAGATGGAGGTACCGGAAACGGTGCTGATCACGGGTTCGCTCATTCGCGGCACCGTGGCGGTCGGCGTGCCGGTGACCAATCTCAGCACGCAGGATTTCGTCACCAGCGGGGCGCTGACGACCTCGGACCTGTTCAGAAGCGTCCCGTCGGCCAACGTGACGCCGGGACCGGTCGGCACGGTCGCCAATAACAATATCGGCAAGCAGACACGCGTCAATATTCGCAATCTCGATCCAAACGACGGGACACGCTCCCTGATGATGGTCGACGGTTATCGCTTCCCGCCCCAGGGCGAAGCGGACTGCACGATCGATCCCTCGATCATTCCGCAGATCGCACTCGATCGGATCGACATTTTGGTGGATGGCGCATCCGCAACCTATGGCTCCGATGCCATCGCCGGCGTGATCAACATCATCCTGAAGCGCAATTTCGACGGCGCCGTGACGCAGCTTCGCACCACGCTGGCGAAGGGCAAGCAGGTCTATCAGGCTTCGCAATTGTGGGGCCGGACCTGGGACGGCGGCGACATCACGCTGAGCTATGAGTGGGCCGATACCTCCGCAATCCCCGGCAAAGACGCTCGCAACTTCCAGCTCGACTTCAGCCCGTGGGGACTGGAAAACAGGACTCCCATCCGTTCGTCCATTCCGGGCACGATCTCGATCGGCAATCCCACTCAGCCGGCGTCGCTCGGCCTGGGCACCGGGGGAGCCAACGCATTGGGCCGCAATTGCACCAATTGCTGGGCGGTCCCGGCCAACACGGGCTCAGACTTCAACCCCTCGCTCAACGGCGGCATTGGCCCAACGGCGCCTTTCAGCGCTTCAACGCTGAATTGGGCAACGTTCAGCGCCAATACCGCCAATGGCGGAGCGACAAATCCGGCCGGCGGCACGGCGAACGAAATCAATCCCTATTCGATCGC
>WNFT01001331.1_pt1 | contig 20910 bp, 17 predicted proteins | sample 5400191 | NCBI WGS metagenome assembly WNFT01 (sample SAMN13153359, study PRJNA577476) | soil metagenome | isolation source: 80 cm saprolite under Madrone tree | place: USA:California | collected 2016-06-14 | reverse complement strand
GCTTTCAATGGCTTGTCGCCGACGCGCAGGGCGTCGACAGGATTCTGCGCCTGGTGCTGTTCGGCGGCGCGGCGTTCCTCGTCGTAGCTGCCGTCCCGATCGCGGCGAAATGGCTGCTGATCGGTCGCTGGACGCCGAGGCGGATTCGCCTTTGGAGCCTCGAATACGTCCGCTTCTGGATCGTGAAGACGCTCATTCGGTCGAACCCGGCCCCCTACCTGTTCGTCGGCTCGCCGCTGTACGGGCTCTATCTGAGGGCCCTGGGCGCAAAAGTCGGGCCTGGGGTCGTGATCCTCTCGAGGCGAATCCCCGTGTGCACCGACCTGCTCACGATCGGCGCGGGAGCGGTCATTCGCAGGGAGGCGAGCTTCCTCTGCTACCGGGCCCAGGCCGGCCGGATCGAGATCGGACCGGTGACCCTTGGCCGGGACGTGTTTGTCGGCGATATGAGCGTGCTCGACATCGACACCTCCATGGGCGACGGGGCACAGCTCGGCCCCTCCTCCGCGCTGCTGAGCGGCCAGTCGGTGCCGGCCGGCGAGCGCTGGCACGGATCCCCGGCCGAGCGCACGGAAACGAACTACGTCCGCGTCCCGCCGGCCCGGTGCGGCAGGATGCGTCGAGCCGCCTCTGCCGCCTTCAGCTTGATCGGCATCCTCTTGGTGTTCGCGCCCCTGCTGGAGTTTGGCCTGAGCCTGCTGTTCGCCCAGGTGTCGTCATTGGTCGAGCTGCTCGACCCGAGCGCGCGATCGAGCGCGGGAGCCCTCACGGTGCGGGGTCTCCTGATCGAGGCGCTCGTCTTCTCAGTCGTCCTCTTCTTCGGCGCGGTCCTCGTCGGCCTGCTGGCCGTCGGCACGGTTCCTCGCGTGTTGCGCGGGTTCATCAAGCCCGACACCGTCTATCCGCTGTATGGCTTCCGCTACACGGTGTACCGGGTCATGGCGGGGCTGTGCCGGCTGCGGTTCTTTCCGCTGCTCTTCGGTGACAGCTCCTACATCGTGCCGTTCCTGAGGTGGGCCGGCTATCGCCTCACTCCCGTCGTGCAGACCGGGTCGAACTTCGGCAGCGAGGTGACGACCACGAACCCCTTCCTCACCTCGGTTGGCACCGGCACGATGGCCGCCGATGGCCTGAACGTGGTCAATGACGAGATCTCGAGCAGCTCGTTCCGGGTGTCCCGGGCGGCGATCGGGCCGCGCAGCTTCGTGGGCAACTACGTCAACTACCCCTCGGGGGGAAGGACAGGGGACAACTGCCTCCTCGCGACCAAAGTGATGATCCCGATCGACGGCAGGGTTCGCGAAGGGGTGGGCTTGCTGGGCTCGCCACCCTTCGAGATTCCGCGGTCCGTCGAGCGCGACAGCCGATTCGATCATCTCCGGACGGGCGAAGCGCTGCGGCGCGGCCTGGCCGCAAAGAACCGGTTCAACCTTCAGACGATCGGCATCTTCCTGTCCACACGGTGGCTGGGCGTCTTCCTGATGGTGCTCATCGACCTGGCCGCCATTGAGCTCTTCCCCGACGTCTTCGCCCACGCGGTCATGGCGGCGCTGTTCGCGCTCAGCGCTATCGTCGCCGCCATCTACTACGCCCTGGTGGAGCGTTGGTTCGAAAAGCTCGGTCCGCCCCCACCGCCCATCTGCTCCATCTACGACCTCGGGTTCTGGTGGGTCGAGCGCGTGTGGAAGCTGCATCCGATCAACTTCCTTCACCTCTTCGACGGCACGCCGTTCAAGAGCATGCTCTGGCGCCTGATCGGCGTGCGGTTCGGCAAGAGGGTGTTCGACGACGGCGTCTTCATCTCCGAGCCGACCTTGACCGCCATCGGAGACGAGTGCGTGCTCAATCAGCAGAGCATCATCCAGTGCGATTCGCAGGAAGACGGCACGTACAAGTCCGGTCCAGCCACGATTGGCGCCGGCTGCACGATCGGGTTCGGCGCATTCGTGCACTACGGCGTGACGATGGGGGACGGATCCGTACTCGCCGCGGACTCCTTTCTCATGAAGGGGGAAACCATTCCACCAGGAGCGCGGTGGGGCGGCAACCCGGCGAGGGAGCTGTGAGGACGATCGCATCGGCGCCTGTGATCGGGCCAGTTCTTCGCCAGGAGCGCATCGAGGCCATCGACATTCTGCGCGGGGTGGCGATTCTTGGAATCCTCAACGTCAACATGCGGCTCTTCAGCATGCCCGAAGGTCCGGCCGCGCACCAGGCGTGGCCGAACGCCGTCGATGGGACGGTGGAAAGGCTGATCCTCTTCTTCTCACAAGAGAAGTTCAAGGCCCTGTTCTCCCTTCTCTTTGGTGTGGGCCTGGCGGTGCAGATGATGCGCGCGGAAGCGCGCGGAGCGCACTTTCTTCCGCTCTACGCGCGCCGCTCATGCGTTCTGTTCCTGATCGGGGTAGCGCATTTCCTGCTCGTGTGGGATGGCGACATCCTGCACGATTACGCGCTACTTGGTTTTGTCTTGCTCCTCTTTCGCCGCTGCTCGCCCAAACCCCTGCTGGTCGGGGCAAGTGCCCTTCTCGCCATTCCAATGCTGTTCTATGGGATCACGACGTACTACTCCATCACCGGCCATGTGGCTCCGCAAGTCAAGGAATGGATCACGTACGAGAACGGCGCTGAAGGTGATGGGACCATCGACGCCTCCTCGGACACTTACTCGCGCGGCTCCTATGCAGAGATGATCACACTCAGAGCGAGCGCGTTGCCCAGGGACATGTCTCCGGATGCCGATGACGCCTCTGTGCTCGCCATCTTCTTGCTCGGACTGTATGCCGGACGGCGCCGGATCTTTCACGATATCTCTGCGCATCTCCCGTTCATACGACGCGTGCAACGGTGGGGGTTGATGATAGGCCTGGCGGGAAACGCGGCGTTCGCGGTGGGAGGATCCTTCGAGCCGTCGCCCACGTCGGTCACGCAAAATGTGGGAAGGCTGTGTCTGGTCGTTGCCGCACCGGCCATGATGCTCTTCTATGCCTCAACCATTGTTCTCTTGACGCAACGTGACATCTGGCGGCGGCGACTGGCGCCACTCGCGGCGGTCGGGCGCACTGCGCTCAGCAACTATCTGCTGCAGTCGCTCATCTGCACGACGATCTTCTATGGCTACGGCTTCGCCTTCTTCGGCAAGGTCAGACCCTCTTTTGGCCTGCTCCTCACCATTACCATCTTTCTCATCCAGATCCCCTTGAGCGTGTGGTGGCTGCGGCGATTCCAGTTTGGCCCCATAGAATGGCTCTGGAGATCGCTGACGTATTGGCAACGTCAGCCCATGCGAGTGAGCGGAAGGGTGGAGCGGGAGCTCGGCGCGGGAGCTCTGGCATGAGGGAGCGCGCTCTGTCGATCCTCGCCGGGGCGAGCCGGAAGCTTCCCAATCGCCGTGCCTACGAGGTCTTCGAGGACCAAGCGCGGGCGCGGCCCCAGACAATCGCGGCCGTGCACGGCTCGAGACACCTCACCTACTCCGAGCTCAATGCTCGCGCCAACCAGGTCGCCCGAGCCCTGTTGGCGCACGGGGGGGGGCTCCCCCGCGAAGGGGTCGTCGGCGTGGTCACCGAGCGCAATCTGGATTGGATGACCGCCGTGCTCGCGATCTTCAAGGCCGGGGGCGCGTATCTGCCCATCGAGCCGCATTTCCCGGCCGACCGCATCGCCAGGACGCTCTCCCGGGCCGGCTGCCGCCTGGTGCTCACCGAACGCGGCAGCACCGCAATGCTCGATGAGGCGCTCGCATCGCTGTCCGGCGTCGAGACGTGCTTTATCGACGCCGCATGCGAGGAGGGTCACTCCGACGGCGATCTCGGCGTGGGCGTCGCGCGCGACCAGCTCGCCTACATCTACTTCACCTCCGGTTCCACCGGGGAGCCCAAGGGCGCGATGTGCGAGCACGCGGGGCTGCTCAACCACCTCTTCGCCAAGATCGACGACCTGCAGATCGACGAAAGAACCGTGGTGGCCCAGACGGCGCCGCAGTGCTTCGACATCTCATTGTGGCAGCTGATGGCGGCGCTTCTGACCGGTGGGCGCGTGGTGATCATCGAGCAGGAGACGATCCTCGAGGCGAAGCGCTTCATCGACAGGATCGTCGACGCCCGGGTCAGCATCGTGCAGGTCGTGCCGTCCTACCTCGAGGTCCTGGTGTCCCATCTGGCGCAGCACCCCGGCGACCTACCGGACCTCGAGTACGTGGTGGCCACGGGCGAGGCCCTCGAGAAGGAGCTGGTCGAGCGCTGGTTCGCGGTCCAGCCCGGGATCAAGCTGGTGAACGCCTACGGGCTGACCGAGACCTCCGACGACACGAACCACGAGATCATGGATCGCCCGCCGCGCGGGGAGCGCGTTCCCCTGGGTCGCCCCATCAACAACGTGCACGTCTACGTCGTCGACGAGCAGCTCCAGCCGGTGCCCGTTGGTGAGCCCGGGGAGATCGTCTTCTCCGGCGTGTGTGTCGGCCGCGGGTACATCAACGACCCCGAACGCACGCAACGCGCGTTCCTGCAAGATCCGCTTCGCCCGGGCCAGCGCCTGTACCGGAGCGGCGATTACGGCCGCAGGCTGGAGGGCGGCCAGCTCGAGTTTCTCGGGCGGCGGGATTCGCAGGTCAAGATCAGCGGTTTCCGGATCGAGATCGGCGAGATCGAGAACGCGCTCTTGCGGGTCGTTGGCGTGCGTGCGGGCGCGGTTGTGGTGAACAAGCACCTCGTGGGCTTCTACACCGGCGAGCGGCCGCTCGACTCCGCCGTCATGCGGGACAAGCTCGCGGAGTCGCTGCCGGCGTACATGGTTCCCTCGGCCTTCCATTGGCGGAATACGCTGCCGCTCACGGAGAACGGCAAGATCGACAGGAAGGCGTTGACCGCGCTGGCCGCGGAGCTCGACGGCGCCGAGCAGGACCACGAGGCGCCCGCTACGGCCACCGAGGACTGGCTGGCCGCCGCGTGGGCGGACGTGCTCGGCGTCCCCAAGGGACAGATCGGCCGACGGGATCACTTCTTCGACATCGGCGGTACGTCGCTGTCCGCTCTGAGGCTGGTGATCGCTCTTGACCGTGCCCTGTCCTTCAAGGAGCTCACGGCTCACCCCATGCTCGCCGATCAGGGTGCCTTGATCGATCGCCGGGCCGAACGGGGTGTCCGAACAGGCCTACTGCCTGTCCCAGGGGGCCGCTGCGCGGCTACCGGCACGACGGCCGCGCGAGGCGACGGAGGGCCGCAATGACGCCCTCACCCTCGACCGCACTGCTGAAGGTGGATCTGCAACCCGGCAAGCCACCGATCCTGCGGGCCGAGGCACCGGGCGACCCGGCGCGCTGGTCGGCTGAGCACCGCGACGCGCTGCGCGCCTGCCTCACCGAACACGGGGCGCTCCTCGTTCGCGGTCTGAGGCTGCGCGACCCTGCCCAGATCGAGGCGGTCTTTGAGGAACTGGGCAGTCTGATGCAAGAGACGGAGGCCTTCGCGTCTCGGCGACGCTACTCTCGGGGCGTGTACTCTTCGTCGAAATGGCCGCCCAACCAACCCATGTGCATGCACCACGAGCTCAGCTACGCGCTCGAGGTCCCCAGCCTCATGCTGTTCGCGTGCCTGGTGGCGCCGACGGGCGGGGGCGCGACCCCGGTGGCCGACTCACCGATCGTCCTTCAGGCGCTGCCCGCCGACCTGGTCGAACGCTTCGAGCGCCTGGGCTGGCTCCTGATCCGCAACTACAACGACGACATCGGGGCGTCCTTCGCTGACGCCTTCGGCACCGACGATCGTCGCGCCATCGAGGGCTACTGCCGTGCCCACGCGATCAGGTTCGAGTGGCGGGAGGGCGGCGCCCTGCGCACGTGCCAGCGCCGCAGCGCCGTCCTCCGGCACCCGCTCACTGCACAGCGTTGCTGGTTCAACCAGATCGGATTCCTGAACGAGTGGACCCTGGCCCCGGAGGTTCGCGAGTACCTGGTAGACGTCTACGGCGAGGACGGGCTGCCGTTCAATACCCGCTTCGGCAACGGCGATCCGATCGGGGCGGATGTCGTCCAGGCGATCAACCAGGCGTACGAGGCCAACACCGTACGCGAGGGGTGGCAGGCCGGCGACCTGTTGCTGGTGGACAACCTTCGCACCGCGCACGGCAGGGAGCCCTTCGAGGGACCCCGCGAAGTCGTCGTCGCGATGGCCGACCCCGTGCGCGTGACCGATTGTTCGCCCACGATCGACCTGGTCGCGAGCTGACGATGGCGACTTGCCGCGCGGCGGACCCTTTTCGACTGGCGTCCAACGAAGTCCACAGTTGGTGCGTCGCCCTGGACGTGCCGCCCGAAACCTCCGCCCGCCTTGACGCGACCCTCTCGCACGACGAACGCAATCGGAGCGCACGTCTTCGATTTGCGCGTGACCGGCGGCGTTTTGTTGCCGCGCGAGGAGTCCTGCGCGACCTTCTGGCGCGCTACCTCGGAGCCCGCCCTGGCCAGATACGCTTCGCCTATAACGCGTTCGGCAAGCCTGAGCTGAGCCCTGAATTCGGCGGCCGGCTCAGGTTCAACCTCTCTCACTCAGCCGACCTTGCCCTGATCGCCATCACCACGGATGCCGGCATCGGCGTTGATCTCGAATACATCCGGCCGCAACCCGATCATGTCGAAATCGCGCGGCGCTTTTTCTCAGCGGCTGAAGTCGACGAGTTGAATGGGCTCCCGAGCCCCCTGCACACCCTGGCCTTTTTCAGCGGTTGGACGAAGAAGGAGGCTTACGTGAAAGCCTGTGGCGAGGGCCTCGCGATGCCGTTGACGAGTTTTTCTGTGCCCCTGGCAACCGATCCTGCGCACACCCTTGTGGATCTAGGCCGGACTTGGTCGCTCTACACCCTCCAACCTGTTCCAGGCTACGTCGGAGCCCTGGCCATCGAGGGGACCGGTTGGCGCCTGAGTCAATGGCAATGGCAGCCACAGATCACACGGATGGAACGCTGACGTCACGCTTATCAGGTGTGCGCTCCAACCACTCGAGCTGCAGGCCCGCGTCGTGCTGCTTCAACTTGCGCGATCGTCGCTTGTGGGCCACCCTCGCCACGACGATCACGCTGGCGAGCGCGGCCCGCCCCGCGCCGGCTCAGACCGAGCTGGAGCTGAGGGCATCCAGCACGGCGTACCGCTTCGTCGACCTGTCCTACAGCTTCGGGAATCGTTTCGTCCTCGACGGCCTCTACGTCGGAGAACCCGGCAGCAACGAGCTGCTCCTCGGTGCGGGCTATGAGCTCCGTCCTGCCCGCGGGGTGATCCTGATTCCGATCCTCTATGGCGTTTTGGGAAACGACGGGTGGGGAGTGACTCTGGGAGGGTTCGTCTCGCTCGAGCGCGGGGAATGGCGGGTCCGGGCCTTCATGGGGCACTTCTTCCGGACGGGCGGCCAGGCCGATTACACGTTCGTGGACTCGCTCGACCTGACCCGCGCCATCGGGCGGTGGGAGGTGGGGGCTTCGGTGGACGCGTACCACAGCGAGGGCGGGCTCATCTGGCTCGTGGGACCGACCCTGAAATGGAACGATCGGCTGGGCGCCTGGGCGCTCTCGGTGCGGTTCGGCGACGCAACTGAGGTCCGGCTCTCCCGCACCCTCGCCTTCTGAGGCTACACGGAACCGCTACGACAACCTCATCGTGGATCCCACCACCCAGCCCCTACTCTGGTCACGGGTGCTTGACAAATTATCGATCCTGATCCACATAGGGTCTCGGTTTCCCCAAGTCCAGCGTCACATCGCTGGTCGGACACTGCGGTCCGGATCGAATGTGGTCGCGCCCGCGCCCGCAGCATTCCGAACGAGGAGGAGCGGTACTCCCTGTGGCAGACGGCAGGTGGAACGCGACATTCCTCGGACGACGTTCTACGCGAGGGATCTCGACCCGAAGATCTCTGAGCGTACGCGGGCCGTCTGCGAAGCGGCCGGAGTGAAAGGCGCGGCGCTCCTCGATGCCTGCACGCTCGACGTCGCGGTGATTGGGAACGATGCCGCGGCACAGGTCTTCCTTCGTGCGGCTCAGCCTGTCGCGGTCGGAAACGTCCTTGCCGCCACCTCCGGCACCGGGGGTTGGGTGCTGAGGAAATGGTGGCCATGGCTGATTCTGATCGTGATCCTGTTGCTGGTGTTCCTGGTGCTCAAGCGTCGCAGGAGCTAGGTCAGCAACTGCAAGACATCCTCGGATTGCGGCCCGAAGGGCGCCGAGCGACTCCGAAGGAAACACGTGATGCGGTGTAGCGCCGGACTTGCGATAGCCGGAGCCAACGGGGGAGACTCCCGCGTTCCGGGAAAGGGTCACGGCTGTGGTGTCGCACGAGGAAGAGACCCAACTCTGCCAGGGTCCGTCTGGCAGCGGGAGGTGCCCCTACGGGCTGAAGGCGAAGATCAGGAAGTCGTGGCGTGAAGGCCCAACTCCCGCGGCCATTGAAGGGGCAATCAACCGTCACGGGCCAGGCTGCGCCCCGGCAAGCGAACCGGCGAGAATAGCGTGTGCGCTGCGCAACCTGTCACGGGGCGCCCGGATCATCGTCTATACCGTTCGGTACGATGAGGGCCACGTGGCTGAAGACCGAGTGGATCTGGAGAAGGGGCTAGCGCGTCTCAAGTGATGCCGCCAACAATGAGTTGCAGCGGACGCAGCATGGGCGGACCGAGGGGAGGGTTGCATGGGCTCAGCGAGGCACAGACAAGCAGGGGGTAGGTTGCAGAGCAGGCACTGAGGCACCGCATGCCACTACTGGTCGGAGCGCTTCTCGCAGTCGCGGCGGGGCTGTTTGCCACGGCCTCCGGGCTGGATCGCGATCGGGCTTTCTATCCGACCGTCGTGATTGTAATCGCGTCGTACTACTGTCTCTTTGCCGTCATGGGAGCATCAACGCGTGCGCTTGTTCTCGAGTCGCTGGTCGCTGGAGCTTTCGTCGCAGTAGCAGTACTCGGGTTCCGGTCTTCGCTTTGGGTCATTGTGATTGGGCTAGGTGCACATGGTGTTTTCGATCTTGCCCATGGCAGAGTCATGTCCAATCCGGGGGTCCCAAGTTGGTGGCCAGCGTTCTGTCTCACGTACGATGCCACGGCAGCAGGTTTCCTGGCGTGGCTGCTCACGAGCGGCCGTATTCGCGCTGCAACCTAACCACCGCAACCAGCCTGGTGAGGACACTGATCACTCCTCTCGCGACGGTCCGCTACTTGTTCCTTTCTCCCTGAAACCTCGGCGATCCTCGCGCGTCGGCTGGTCGCGTTCCGGTGCCGTCTCCAGGCCCCGAAGCAGCCGGTCCAGGTAGGCGTAGGCCTGCTGCGGCCGCTGCCGCACGTGGGCGAGCTGTTGAAGGCGGTCTCGGCGGTCCGTCAGCAGCTTGCCGAGCCAGGTTTGCAGGATGGGTCCGCTCAGACCCCGGCGCCGACCCTCCTCGATTTCCCGAATCTCCCGATCGGACAGCATGGCCACCTCCTTCGCGTAGAGGCGAAGATAAAGCGAAGCTAATCCGATTACCAGGGGCCAAGTGGCGCGGGCGTGCTATGCTGAGGCATCAATAAACGAGGCATCGATAAACAATGCGCAATCGCACCTCCCTGGCCTCCGAGCTGCTGCCCGGCACCCTCGAGATGCTCATCCTCAAGACCCTGACCCGGGGCCCCGCCCACGGCTACGCCATCGCACGGCACCTCGAGCGCGTCTCCGGTGAGGTGCTGCGGGTCGGCGAGAGCTCGCTCTATCCGGCCTTGCAGCGCCTGCTCGTCAACGACTGGGCCCAGGCCGAGTGGGGCGAGTCGGAGCTCAAGCGCCGCGCGCGGATCTACCGCATCACGCCCGCCGGCCGAAAGCGCCTGGCCCAGGAGGCCCAGGGCTTCGAGCGCATGACGGGCGCGATCGCCGCCGTCATGGAGAGGGCCTGACCGTGTGGGCGCGTCTCCGCAACAAGCTCCGCTTTCTGTTCCGGCGCGACCGCTTCGACCGGGAGCTGGCCGAGGAGATGGACTTCCACCGCGAGATGCTCGAGCTCGAGAAGACCCGGCAGGGCCTGGACCGCGAAGCCGCCGCCCTGGGCGCGCGGCGGCAGCTCGGCAACACGACCCTGGCGGGCGAGGACTCGAGGGAAGCCTGGATCATCGCCTGGCTCGACACCCTCGCCGCCGACGTCCGCTACGCGGTGCGCAGCCTGGGGGCAAGCAAGACCTTTGGCGCTCTCGCGGTGCTGTCTCTCGCCCTCGGGATCGGAGCCAACACCGCCATCTACAGCTTCATGGATTCGATCCTGTTGCGCTCCCTGCCGGTGCCCGACCCCGAGTCGCTGGTCGTCCTGACCTGGCACGCCAGGAACACGCGGCGCGACTTCGTGATGCAGGGGATGAGCGGCACCACCTACGACGATCCCCGGACGGGAACGACGGCGGGAATCTTCCCCTTCCCCGCGTTCGAGCTCTTCCAGAAATACGACTCCCTCTTCTCGACCGTGTTCGCCCACTTCCAGTGCTGGCAGGTCAGGAAGGTGAACCTGACGATCGAAGGGCAGGCCGAGATTGCCACCGGCTGGAACGTGTCGGGCGACTATTTTCGCGGGCTCGCCGTTCTCCCGGCCGCCGGGCGCCTGATCTTTCCCGACGACGACCGGGCGGGAGCGCCCGCGGTGGCCGTGGTCAGCTACGGGTTCAGCCAAAGGCGTTTCGGGGGAGCCGCCAAGGCGGCCGGCCAGCCGATCCTGATCGACAACCTGCCCTTCACCGTGGTCGGGGCTGCGCCGCCTGAATTCTTCGGCGTCGATCCCGCGGCGGCTCCGGACGTCTATCTTCCCCTGCACACCAATGAGCTGCTGGGAGCCGGCCATCCGTTCGGCTTTCGACCCGAGGACTACCTCGCGCGGAACTACTATTGGGTCCAGGTCATGGGCCGGTTGCGTCCCGGGGTCAGCCTCCCGCATGCCCAGGCCGCGCTGGCGCCCGCCTTTCGGCAATGGGTGGAGACCACCGCCTCCAACGATCGGGAGCGCGCGAATCTCCCCGAGCTGCTGGTCAAGGAAGGTGCGGGTGGGCTGGACAGCCTGCGCCGCCGGTTCTCGCAGCCGCTCTATGTGCTGCTGACCCTGGTGGGATTGATCCTGGCCCTGACCTGCGCCAACGTCGCCAACCTGCTCCTGGCGCGCGCCGCGGCGAGAAGGCGTGAAATGGCGCTACGGCTGAGTCTGGGCGCGGGCCGGCTTCGAGTCGTGCGGCAGCTCCTGACCGAAAGCGTCCTGCTGGCGTCGCTCGGGGGGGCGCTCGGGGTCCTGTTCGCGATCTGGGGGATGCGGTTCCTGACCCTGCTGCTGGCCAACGGCCGGGCGAACTTCACCCTGCACGCGGACCTGAACTGGCGCGTGCTGGGGGTGGCGGCCGCGCTTTCCCTCCTGACGGGCGTCCTGTTCGGCCTTGCTCCGGCGCTGCAGGCCACGAGGGTGGACGTCATGCCGGCCCTGAAGGCGACGCGGGCGGGCCAGCCGCAGGCGGCGCCTGCTCTCCGGCGGGTCGGCCTGAGCCGCCTGCTCGTGGTCTCGCAGATCGCCATCTCGCTGCTCATGCTCGTCGCGGCCGGGCTCTTCGCGCGGACGCTTTCGAACCTGCAATCCATCGAGCTCGGCTTCAAGCGCGAGAACGTGCTGCTGTTCCAGCTGGATGCCCGGAAGGCCGGACACAAGGACCCGGAGATCGTCGCCTTCTACCGCGATCTATGCCGACGGTTCGGCGCGATCCCGGGCGTGCGCCATGCGAGTCTCTCGAAGGCTCCGCTCATCGGAGGCGAGCACGGACTGCCGATCGGCGTATCCGGCTCGCCCTCCGATCCGGCCAACCGCTACTTGACCGTCGGACCGGGGTTCTTCGCGACCATGCAGATTCCCATCCTGGCCGGCCGGGACTTCGAGGAGAGCGACGGGCCCGGCTCGCCCGCGGTTGCCGTGATCAACGAGGCGTTTGCCCAGGCCAACTTCGGCGATCGGAACCCGCTCGGGCAGCGCCTCACTCTGCGGGAAGCCGGAGAAGGAGAACGTCTCGCCCGCGACATGGAGATCGTCGGGGTATCCAGGAACGCGCGCTATGGCGGCCTGACCAGGGCCATCCCGCCGGTGGTGTACTTGCCGTATGACCAGGGCTACCCCCAGCCGGACCAGATGACTTACGCGCTCCGCACGCTGGGTGACCCGCTCCGGTATGTCGAATCCGTACGCGAGATAGTGCGCCAGGCGGACGCGCGCGTGCCGGTGTCCGACGTCAGGACCCAGGGGGCGGACATCGACCGCACCATCAACCAGGAGATCACGTTCGCCGAACTGTGCAGCGCCTTCGCGATCCTGGCGCTCGTGATCGCCTGCGTGGGCCTCTACGGCACCGTTTCGTACAACGTCGCCCGCCGCACCGGTGAGATCGGGATCAGGATGGCCCTGGGAGCGCAGCGCAGCCGGGTCGTGCGGATGGTCTTGGGTGAGGTTCTGGTCCTGGTGGCAGGGGGGCTGGCGATCGGCATGGCCACCGCGCTGGGCACGTCGAGGTTCGTCGCCTCGCTCCTGTACGGACTGAAGGCCAACGATCCCCTGACCCTCGCCCTGGCCGTGATCACGCTCCTGAGCACCGCCCTCGTGGCCGCCTACGCGCCTGCGCGAAAGGCGTCTCGGGTCGATCCCATGCTCGCGCTGCGCCAGGAGTGACTACCCCTCCGGAGCGACCAGGCCCACCCGCACCGCGAAGCGCACGAGCCCGGCCAGGTCGCGCACGCCCAGGCGCTCCATGATCTGCGCACGGTGCGCCTCCACCGTCTTGAAGCTGAGGCCGAGCCGCTCCGCGATCTCCTTGCTGGTGTTGCCCTCCGCGACGAGCTGGAGGATCTCCCGCTGCCGCGGGGTGAGAGCGTCGATCGGATCCGCGGCTCCCCCCGTCCGGCCGACGTAGTCGTCCACGACCTGCTTCGACACCGCGGGGCTCAGGTAGGTCTCGCCGCGCGCGACCGCCCGCACCGCGACCTCCAGCTCCGAGACCGCCGAGCGCTTGAGGAGGTATCCGGCGCATCCCGCGCGCAGGGCGCGCAGCACGTACTCCTCGGAGGTGTGCATGGAGAGGATCAGGACCCGGATGGACGGGTCGAGGGCGGCCAGGCGTCCCGCGACCTCCAGCCCGTTCAGTCCCGGCATGCCGATGTCCAGGAGCACGACGTCCGGCCGGAGGGCCTCGGCGAGCCGCAGGGCCTCGTGCCCGTCCTCCGCCTCGCCCACGACCTCCACGCCCGGGAGGCCCTGGAGAAGCCCCCGGATGCCCGCGCGGACGAGCGTGTGGTCGTCGGCCAGGAGCGCGCGGATGGGTTTCATGCGGATTCTCGGGGCTTCTCACCCACCGGGAAGCGAGCCCGCAGCAGGGTTCCGCCTCCCGGCGCCCTCCGCACCTCGTACTCACCACCCACGAGAGAGACGTGCTCCTGCATCCCGAGCAGGCCCATGGAAGCGCCCAGGGCCGCGCGCTCCCGGGCGCCGGCAACGTCGAAGCCGATCCCGTCGTCCCGGACCCCGAGCTCGAGCCCCTCGGCGAGGACGTGCAGATCGAGCCAGACCCGCCGTGCCTGGGCATGGCGCGCGACGTTGGTCATGGCCTCCTGCGCCACCCGGAAGCAGGCCGTCTCCACGCCGGGATCGAGCCTCGGCACCACGCCGATCGAGAGGTGCGCCTCGAGGTGCGCATCCCGCGCGAACCGGTCCACGTACCAGCGGAGCGCGGCGGGAAGGCCGAGATCGTCGAGCACCGAGGGCCGGAGGTCCAGGGCGAGGTCCCGTACCCTCTGCATGGCCTCATCCACGCAGCCGATCGCGCTCTTGAGCTGGGCGGGCGCGGGGGTCGCCCCCGCCGCCCGCTCCAGGGACTCCAGGTTGATCTTGACCGCGGTGAGCACCTGTCCGAGATCGTCGTGCAGCTCGACCGCGATGCGGCGCCGTTCCTCCTCCTGAGCCGTGAGGAGGCGCCGGGAGAGCACGTTCTGCCGCTCCCTGCCGGCGCGCACGCTCTCCAGGAGCCGGCCCCGCTCGATGGCGGGCGCGACCCGGTCCGCCACCACCTGCAGGAGATGGAGGTCGGCTTCGGTGAAGGGCGCGCGTGTGGACGTGACGCCGACGAGGCCGATGGGCTTCCCGGCCACGACCAGGGGCGTGCTCATGGCGGCGCGGAGAGGCATGCCCATGGCCGTCCACATCTTCGCGAACCAGTCGTGGCGCCCAGGCGCCGGCGGTTGTATCTCGTTCACCATGAACGGGGCATCGAGGCGGACGGCATCTATGGGGAGCCCGATGCCGGCGACGCGCGCCAGGGGGATGCCGTCGATCGCGCGCGCGTAGAGCTCCCTGCGCTCCTCGTCGATGAGCCGCACCGACGCGATCTCCGCCTGCAGGGTGCTTCGCAGCCGCGCGAGAAGCTCGCGCAGCAGATCGTCGAGGCCGAGATAGGAGAGGGCGGCGTCGGTGATGCTCTCGATCGCGCGAAGCCTCTCGAGGGCCCCCTCCGCCTCGGACCGGGCCTTGCTCTCGCTTTCCAGGAGGCGCTTGCGCTCCTCCTCGGCGCCCCGCCGATCGGTGATGTCTTCGGCGATGCCGGCGAACCGATAGGTCTGCCCAAGGGCGTCCCGGATGGGAAAGCCCTGGTCCCGGATCCAGCGGATCGACCCGTCGGCCCGCACGACCCGGTAGGTCTCGTCCATCGGGCCGCGGGGCCTCTCGTCGACCGCGCGCCGAACGCGCTCGCGATCCTCCGGATGGACCGCCTCCAGCCACGAGCGCGGCTCACGGTAGAGGCTCTCGCAGCTCCGGCCGAAGACCTCGCGGTAGGCGGGACTGACGTAGAGCATCTCCGTGAGATCCGCGTTCGCGAGCCAGAACACGTCGTCGATGGTCTCCGCGAGCTGCCGGAACCTCGCTTCGCTCTCGCGAAGCGCCTCCTCGGCCTGCTTGCGCTCCGAGATGTCGATCCCGAACCCGATGACCGAGCCGTCGGAGAGCCGGAAGCGGGCCCACGAGGCGTCGATGGTCCGCCCGTCCCGAGCGCGAGCCCCGAAATCGACCCAGCGGTGCTCCGCCCGGCGAATGAACTCGAGTACCTCCTGCCGCCGCGCCGGATCCGGGTACGTCTCGGCCAGGATGTCGACCCGTTGCGCCTCTTCGGCGGTCCAGCCGAGCGTCCGCTCCCACTCGCGGTTCACGCGCAAGAGGCGTCCGGAGGGGTCGTAGAACGAGATCATCACGGGGATGTTGTCGAAGATGGCCTGCAGCGTCTCCTTCTCGCGCTGCTGCGCGCGCTCCACCTCGTCGCGCTCGACCGCAAGGGCCAGCACGTTCGCCACCGACTGCAGGAAGCCGACGTCGTGCGGGCTGAAGGACTCGGTTGCGTGGTGTGGACGCAGAGGGTGCCCCACGGGCCTGCCCGGCCACGGATGAGCACGTCCATCGCGCTGATCACGCCGTGCTCGACCAGGGAGGGCGGCCTCATGAAGCGCGTCTCCTGCCGCAGATCGGGAACCACGATCGGGGTGTCCGAGCGGAGGATGAGGGCGGCGGGAGTGCCGATGTCGGTCGGAACCGTGTGGCGGCCCACGAGCCCATCCCTCCAGCCGACGCCGGCGCGCAGAAGCAGCTCTTCCCCGCTCGGGAGCAGCTCCAGGACGGCGCTGTAGTCGGTCCCCAGGGTCTCCGCCGCCACCAGCGCCGCCTCGTCGATCAGCGCGCTCAGGTCTCGGGCCCGGATGGCGGTCTGGCCCAGGGCGGCCACCGCCGACTGCTGCCGGTTGCGGGCGCGCAGCTCCTCCTCCTCCTTGGCCTGTCGAAGCTCGGGGGACTCGAGGATCTCCCACCCGCCGTTCCGCTTCGCCAGGGCGAACTGGTGGGTGCGCGCCACGTCCAGGATCGCGGCGGCTCCGCTCGTGGCCAGGGCGTACGTGCAGAGCGCGACCAGGCGCTTGCCGGAGATCGACTCGTTGAACCTCGCCTCGTACTCGGAGAAGGCGTGCCAGTCCCTCCTGGAAAGCCATGCCACGCTGGCGCTGACCCTCATCCCGGCGAAGCCCCTCGCCAGGGCCTGCTCGAGCCTCTCGTCCCAGGCCCGGACCACCCTCCCCAGGTCGAGGAGGCCATCTCCCCCCAAATACCAATCGCGGGCCGACCGGATCTCGATGCTCCCGTCCGCCAGGTGACGGTCCAGGTCGGGAACGGATCGCCTCAGCGCGCTCTCGGCCTCCTCCGTGGTGAGCGGCTCCGCGACGAGCCACATGCACAGCTCCCTCCCCTCGAGCCCGGCCGTGAAATAGGGGAGCAGGGTGTCGAGCAGGTCCTGCTTGGTCTCGAAGAAGTGACAGAAGTGCGTGCCCCACGGGAAATCGCCCAGGAGGCCGATCCCCGTCTTCCTGAGCGGCGTCGCCATGGCGGACTCGATTATCCCGCGGGAGCAGGCCAGGTGCACAGACATAGGTGTTCGTCCCCGAGCCGGATAGGGGATTGCACGGATAGACGGTGGAAGGCCCGTGCCGATACCGTGTCTCCGGGTAGACAACCGGGCAAGGAGGAGAGACAGATGGAGCTTCCCCCGGCCATCCGCGGTTCGGAAACCGTGCTCCTGGTCGAGGACGACGAAGCCCTGCGGGAGCTGGTCCACGAGTTCCTGGAAACGAGCGGCTATCGGGTCCTCGTCGCCTCCGATCCGGCCGCGGCGCTCGAGGACGCGCGGGGCCACGAAGGCGCGATTCACCTGCTGCTGACCGACATCAGCATGCCCAGCATGAACGGAAGAGAGCTGGCCCGGCGGGTGAAGGAGCTGAGGCCTGAGATCCGCGTGCTCTACATGTCGGGCTACAGCGAGGACGCCATGGCTCAGGGCGGGGTGCCGGAGCCGGGAGCCCTCCTGATCCTGAAGCCCTTCAGCCAGGATGCCCTCGCCCGGAAGCTGCGCGAAGCCCTGGGTCCCCACCCCTCCCCGCGGGGGTGAAGCGAAGCTCTACCTCGGGGCGCGCAGGCGGACCTCCGCGCCCTCGGTCCCGCTGTCCAGGGTCATGGGCACGGGCCCTCCGCACCGGGGGCAGTGGAGCACCACGTCCTCGGGCTCGTCGTCGGCGAGGGTCTCGTTGGTCTCCAGCTGGACCTCCACCTCCAGCTCGGCCTGGCAGGTCGGGCAGCGGACTTCGTACCTCATCGGCACGCCAGAGGGTACCGCGCCGAGTTGCCCCGGCGCCAGTGCTGCACGGCGAACCAGCCGACCTGATTCCCGTTGGAAGAGAAATACCGCTTGACGGGAATTGAGGCCCTGTGCACATGATCGAGGCGCGGATAATGCGAATCTTTTATCCAATGACGTGGCAGGAGGATGCCATGCACAACCGCCTCCCCGTTCCGCTCGAAACCACGCTGGTGCTTGCCATGGCTCTGCTCGCCTTCGCGGTGGCGCCGGGTGCGTTCGCCCAGGAGGCCGCCGCGCGGCTGATGCCGGACCCCAACCAGCCGGCGCAGACGGTCGCGCCCCTCGTCTCTCAGGGCACGGACTTCACCGTCGCTCCGAGCACGCTGGCCTTCGCCGGATGTGCCTTGACCACGGACACGCAAACGCTGGCCCTGGTGGCGTTCTGCTTCGACGTCTTCACGGGCGCCATCATCCCCAACTGCAACGTCCAGATCTCGGTGCAGGCCCGAGACGGTACAGGCGGCCACCTGCACACCGATCCCGACCGGCCTGCCGGAGAGTTCGACCCCGCGGCCGGAAACACCGGGCCGACCGGCCTGCTCAACACGACCTACAAGGCTCCCGAGGTTTCCGGGATCATGGACGTCACCATTACCGGAACGCGTTCCGACGGGACGCCCGTGGCTCCTGGGAGCGCAACCATAGGAGTGGAGCTGGGTGGTCTAGGCGCCATCCCCGCTTCCGGGCCAGGCTACACCACGACCACCTCCGCGGGTCATGATGGCAACAACATCTTTGCGAATCCCTCCACCGCGGCCAACTTGCAGCAAGTCCCGGTCGAGTTCGACTCCCTGGTCTTTCTGCTCAACGTCCTGGGCATCTTCACGGGACCGACACCGACCCTGGTTTTCACAAGTCTCAGCCTGCCGCAGGGCGGCCTCTTTGACGTCGACGCCAATGGCGACGGCGCGATCGACAACCCCTGGCATCCACCGCACTGTGGTCATCGCCGCGGCCTCGAGGCGGACTTGCGAATCAGGAACGTCCCTGCGGAGTTGCGACCCCTCTTGGTCATGGCTATCGCCGACAATAATCTTCGGCTGCCCGTCCGCTCGGAGTCACCCTCGAGTCCGAATGCGACGCATTGGCACCTGCGCTCACGCTAGGAAGATCGAGAGGAGGCAACCATGCGTAACCCCCCTGGATTCATGCTTACGACCTCGCTGTCTGCTCTGTGCGTTTGCGGTGGCATAGGAGCGCAGGCGCAAACGAGCCCTGCCTGTCCCCCTGCTCCCAACCTGGTCACGGTCACCGTAAGCCCGATGGTGACCTTCGATCCGGCATCGAGCCTTTTCACCTATCGATACTCCATCTCGAACGACGCGACCAGCCAGCAGGAGGTCTCCGACGTCGCGCTCGACTTCGCCCCGCCGGTTTCCAATGTCGCAAGTCCACGCGGCTGGCTCAACACCAGCTTCAGCGGGCGCTCGACCCTGCACTGGAAGGCCGTCGAAGCCGCGCCTCTTCCAGCCGGCCAGCCCGACGCCGGCCAGGCTCCGCCCGGACTGTTTCAGATCAAGCCTGGGAGCTCGCTGGGCGGCTTTTCCTTCCAGAGTTCGCTGCCCCCCGGACCGGTGAACTTCTACGTTCTCGGTTTCACCGATCTACCAGGTGCAGATTCCGAGATCGATGCTGAGACCCTGGCGGATACCTGCCCGGAAGGCACGGGCGGCTTCTTCGACCTCGCCGTGCGAGGCACGACGCAAGGGCCGGTGAGCTTCATTCCGGTCCAGATCGACATCAAGCCGGGAGGCTCGCCGAACGCGATCAACCCGCGCGCGCAAGGCGTCATCCCGGTCGCGATCGTCAGCACGTCCACCTTCGACGCCACGACGGTCGACCCGGCCAGCGTGCGGTTCGGCCTCGCGGCAGCGCCGGCACGGAATGGCACCGGGCAGGTTGAGGATGTGAACGGCGACGGGCTCAACGACCTCGTCCTGCATTTCGACACTCAAGCCACCGGGATCGCTTGCGGCGATACCTCCGCCGCGCTGACGGGAAGAACGAGCAGCGGGGTCGCGATCCAGGGGTCGGATTCGATCATCACGGTGGCTTGCAAGAAGTAGGGTCCTGCGGAGGCACCGGCAGAGGCTCGCAGGGCGAGATGCCTCCACGGGGCGCTCTTCTTGTCTTGCTGTTGTTCACCGCACTTGCCTCGGCTTTCCCGGAGGGCTCGACTCGCAAAGCGGGGCTTGTCGCGGCTGGCCGAGCTGGGCATCTCGCGCCAGTGGTCGCGGTGGCGTTCCGTGCAGATGGCCGCTGGCTGGCTACGGCGAGCATGGACAAGACGGCCAAGCTCTGGGAAGTGGCGACCGGACGCGAGATACGCACCCTGCGCAGCCATACCGGCTGGGTCACATCCGTGGCCTTCAGCCCCGACGGACGGTCGGTCGTGACCGCGAGTCGAGACCGCACGGCGAAATTGTGGGACGCAGCCACCGGCGAGGAAGTCAGGACCTTCCGACATCCCGACTGGGTCTCCACGGTAGCCTTCAGCCCCGACGGACACCTGCTGGCCTCGGCGTGCGGCGGCAAAACCTCTGAGCTCGTGGGCGAGAGCGCCGACAAATCGATCTGGCTCTGGGACTCGCGCGATGGCGAGCAGGTGCACCGTTTGGTCGGACACGAAAAGGGGATTCTCAGCGTCGCGTTCAGCCCTGACGGGCATTTGCTGGCTTCCGCGGGAGAGGACGGCACGGTCCGGACCTGGGAGGTGGCGACCGGCCGCGAGCTGCAGACCTTTCGTGGCCATGGCTCCGTCGTGCGCTCGGTCGCCTTCAGCCCTGATGGCCGTTGGCTCGCGTCCGCCGGCAATGACGCGATCGCCCGAATCTGGGATGTCGCGAAACGAAGCGAACTGCGTGTCCTGCGCATGGCCGGTGGCAGCTTTGCCGTGGCCTTCAACCCCGATGGCAAGGAAATCATCGCCGTGGGCCCCAGCCCGCGACTCGTCATCTGGGAGGTCTCCACCGGTCGAGTCGTGCTGGAGGTGAGCGGCGGAGACGACGAGCTCCCGTTTTCGGCCATTGCCTTCAGTGGGGACGGCAAATGGATGGCGCTTGGCAGCGGTGACCATACCGCGAAGCTCTGGGACCCGAAGACCAACCGCGTCGTGCGCAGCTTTGGCCACCCCGCCCCTTACTCGGAGTAGCTGCCCGGGTGGCGCCTTGGCGATCGCCGGCCCGTTCGTTCGGTTCCCGAACGCTGTTTCGATGAGCGAACGAGCCCCGTTGCGGAGGGAACCGGAAGTCCTTGATGGGCAGGGCCCGTCGAGGGTCGCGGGCCCCGGCATCGGTCGTGCTACCTGAAGGGCATGCGGCACCTGACCTTCGCGGCCCTCAGCCTCCTGACTTGCGGATATGGGGTTTCCTGCTGCTCGAGCACGCCCACCCAACCCGCGGTCAACAGCAGCATCGTCTTCACCGCGGTATCCCCGCCTTCCGGTAGCCCGGTCGTCATCCCTCGGGAGTACCCCTACATCCTTCCCGGCGGGGTGGTCATCCCGCGTCAATCCGGCCTGCTCTCCGTGGGCGTCTCCATCACATGGGCTCACGAGGTCCCCTGGGCGAAGCTCAACGTCTATCTGCTCACGGGCGGCCAGAGCTCGGAATTCTGCGGAGACAACGGCCCCGACTCCCCGACCTGGAGCTTCCTGCCGTCGGGCTGGACGACCACGTA
>WNFT01002256.1_pt1 | contig 20912 bp, 18 predicted proteins | sample 5400191 | NCBI WGS metagenome assembly WNFT01 (sample SAMN13153359, study PRJNA577476) | soil metagenome | isolation source: 80 cm saprolite under Madrone tree | place: USA:California | collected 2016-06-14 | reverse complement strand
GACGCGATATTCTCCCCAATTATGACGGTAGTTGAGGATCTCAAACTGCTGGCCGGACAAGGGATGAAAGGGATGCGTGACCGTGAAAAGTCCCTCCGCTAAAGATGGAGACGGTGTAGTTGACGGCTTGGTCCAACAACCAGGCCGAGCGCGACCTTCGCTGGGCAAAAGTGCAGCAAAAGATCTCTGGTACCTTTCGGAGTGCGACTGGGGTCACCGCTTTTTGCCGCATCCGCAGTTATCTTTCGACGATGCACAAGCAAGGACATTCCATGCTCTCTGCTCTGACTGCTGTCTTCCATGGTCACCCTTTACCGGTCGCTTGGGGACCTGAGTAGTTACAATTTTTCTCGCTTGGTATACCCGGTCACTCATAAGTCTCATCTTCAATCGATTCAGCTGTCTGCTTTTCTTGCCACGATCGCATTGTGGCTAACGCAACTTCATGAATGCTTTCTTGGCGTTTGCGCATCAAGAAAGTGAGCCTATCTTCTATAGAAAGTGCTTCTGGTTTCTGTTCTTCTGCCGTTTCGTCTTCTTGGGTGAGTCCGACATCTCCTTGATTCGCAATAATATCCTTCAGCAATTTATCCGCGCACTTTTCCATGTAAGTTTCATCAACAGGAGACGATTGGAAGAAAATGGGGCCTGCGTCTGCTATGGCAACTCCTCGGAACTCAGGCGCATTGCTGATTTCTAGCTCCAGCCCAGCAAATCCAGATTTGAGACGTTGAATATGCTTTGCATCATCGAAAGGCATATTAAAAGCTACGACAGTATCGATAGTCTTCACCACCTGCAGGTCAATACTCCTTACATCTGGCTGTTGCGTTACAAGGATAAACCCAAGCTTAAAGCTGCGTCCTTCACGTGCTAGCTCTATGAAAATGGAGCCACGACCATTACCCTTTCGTAATTCCTCCTCACTGAGAATATTGTGGGCCTCTTCCATGACAATGCAGGCTCGGATATGATTTTCATCATCGTCTTGCTTTTTGTTCCAGGTAAGAAGACGACGGGCGAATAGAGCAGCAACCATAGTGTAGTCCTCATCGGACTGTCCAAGCATATCAATAAACACGAACTTTCCCTCCGCCAGGTACTTCAGGATGAGATCGACGCAACTGGAGTTCTTTAGGATTTTAGTACCCCTATCGCTTCCTCCGAAGAAAGGGTTCAGACAGAACCTTTTAATTTTTGCTGCTGCCCGCTCAAGGACGCCGGATTTGGTTCCTGTAAACTGTTCCTGGAGTTGTTCTCTCTCATCATAAAGCAATTCTTCACGACCTTCTGCTACTGCCTTTGCCTCGAACTGTCTGAGCAGTTTCTTACCAGGCTCTTTTACCTCAAATAACCCCGGGAAATTCTCGTACCAATTTCGTTTGTCTACGACCCCGAATTGTGTCTCGGCTAAGAGCTTTGCATAAAAATCCTCAATATGGGCATAATCCTGTAACAGGTCTGCTTGTTGGGGAGTCAGACCAGGAAGGAAGTCCGCAAGATCAATGGGGTTGATATCCATGATACTAAACTGTGGCCGCATATAATCAAAGATGAGTCCCTGACTTTTCATACTTGAAAAGTCTTTGCGAGACACAACTACCATTCGTTCATGAGCCTTAGGGTGATGATGTAGGCCAAAAACTTTGTTACCACGTTGATCGATGGTATCCTTTATATACTCACCCTTACGATCGAGAATAAGGAAGCCACAATTTGGTTGTGTGGTCATGAATAACTTCTCCTTCTTATCTGAATACCACTATTCCTCTGCCATTGCTTGGCTAAGGAGAGAACGAATAAGCTGAGACTTGCCCTTACCAGGCATACCAAGTACAATCATACGTTCTCCGGCATAATTCTGATTAACACGTGCTACGCGATTGAGGATACGAGACCCGGCCCGAAGGTTACCTAAAATGAGGTTTCCATCAGGGGCACTGGTAAATTGTTCCAAAACATCAACCGTAATAGGTTCCAGAGGCACCATGACATCCGGAACTCGGCTGGCTCCGATTCTACGTGTGCCATCGGGTAATAATTCACCTTCTATCCGCAATACAGCCAGCTTAGTTTGATATGCTTTGCGTGCTGTCATCGTTTGCGGAACTCCTGCGACTCCCTCACGCATTGCTTCTATTCGGCGTGCAATAGTGTTGCTGTAATCTTCAGCACTTTTGAAGCTCACAACCCTCAAGATCATGACAGTCCCGTCATCCCATGTGATACTATACTGGTCGCCGATACGAACGCGTGCATTATTTCGGACATCGAGTTCTGCAATTACTTCGTCGCCATCTACTGCGGCAATCACATCAAGCGGAATCGAGTCAGAGGGAAATCCTTGACTTGACATCGGTGGTCTCCTTTTCTTTAGCTTACGCTGTGTAGGTATTGTTGTACTCATCCGGATCGAGTTTATGTGGTCCACTTGAGCTTATAGGAATGGTTTCCGTGGGTATGCTCTTGCGGGCAAGCTCCACAATATACAGGCGGCGTTGCATTTCAAGCGCCGGTTCATTATGGCGTAACTTGATGCGATTATGAATATCTGCTAGGGCCCGAGGATAAATACCAAGTTCAGTATCTGTATAAGCGCAAAAAACAAGCTCTTCCAGAGTTGGGATAATGTGACATTCCCAATCGCGAAGTTCGACAAATGGAAGCAGGTCCCAAGAATAGATCGCCTTATTGGGCAGGTAACCTAGTTGCCTGCAAACATAGGCCTCGAGACGCTCTCCGGTTTTAACCAGACCCGAGAAGGCACTGAAGTCGTATAAGTTCATTTCCACGATAACCAGGCTATCATCAACGATACTGAATGCAAAGCGGATTGCGCCGACCCCCCCAAGTGCTGAACTGGATGAACCGTGCCGAACTGTCTTTGGAGCAGTTGTACTTTGGCCAGAGCCTCGATAGGCCAAGAAGAGATGCCTTTTTAGGATAGGAAACGCAAATGGAGCCACGCCAACGCGTTTGCGAATGGCTCTTGCCTCACGCCGTACTGCACTCACAAGAAGTCCCTCTTTTGCTAACCCAACGTATCTTACACCTCGAGCGCGGAGTAAGCGAGCTTGTAGATCAACAGCTTGTGCTCCTGGAAAATTCTGGGCATTCAATCTTCCATCGGCCATAAATAGCTGACCTGGTATTGCATAGACCGAATTGGCAAAGACTTGGAGCTGGCGATAGTCTTCCACCACGCGAGCGTTTGCTGCGAGAAGACGAGGTGGCAGCATTGGGGGACCCGAACGGAGACTCGCATAAAATGGCCTACGTCCAGTGTCCAACCGCATCAACTGATCTAATGCCAGTTTTGCTCTGAGCCGCTGTTCTGTCGGTGCACAAGGGTTTGCTACCACATATTTGATGTCACCAATGAAACGCCTGGTAACCTCCTGGTCAGGACCAACTAAATTGATGCCCGATCTGCAGGCGGCTACGCCCGTCACTTCATCAAAGAGCAGGACAGATTGATCGGATGAATCTAGCGCCGCTGTTCCCACAGCAGGGGGTTTAGCCCCCAACGTGAAATATGGCGGAAGTTCCGAAGCATCAAGGTCATCATCGAAGAAACTAGTGAGGGACTCTACACCTATCATAGCTCTACAGCCTCCAAGGAGGAACGAAAATTCTTTCTTTGTAATTGCGTGGATTCTCACTAAAAGCCAATAGTCTGCGAGAATACAACTCAGTAAGACGCTTACTACGAGCTGCTGGGCTCACGTTAGCAAGAAATTCGAGTTCTTCAAGTTGTTCTGAGGTAAACTGCTTGTTCTGCTGCGCGCATTGTTCTGCAAATAGCATGATCTGCTCATTTTGTTTAGAAAGTGGACCCAGTACAACGATGCGATCAGCACCAAGTTTAGTAAGAGGGATGATGACCTTTGTGCGCTCAATAGGGGCAGTTAGTAAGCCAAGAGCGTTTAAATTGCGGTTCTCAAATGAAAGGCCGAGAGTGTCAGCATTATCTGGGTCGTCCAGATAGTAGATGGGATAACGATGCTCGAGCACAGAGCTTTGAAACACTGTTTCCATCACTAAAGGACCCACTTCCTCAGCTACAGAACCACTTAATGTTCGTATTCCAGAGAGGTCGAAAAAGAGAGGCTGATGGGCTGGTTGCTCTCGTAGCCATCTACGCATGTCTTCGGCCAATGGAACTCCGAGGTATTTTCTCGAGGAAAGATGCTTGAGATCAGAGAATTGGGAGATCTCGCGAGCTTTTTGAAGCATGGGATATCTATGTGTAAAGTTCATTGTACTGTCCTTCTAGAAGATCGCTGCGCGTAGCTCTGGAGCCCCTGATCCAGCACGGCTTCAAATTTACGCATATCTTCTGTTCGCGTGATAGATTGCGATGGCAATAATTGGAGCAAGATAGTAACAAGCAATACCTATTCCCCCACCATTGGTTCGACGGGTTTTTCCCTCACAGGCCTCGATCAGCGCTTCAAGCTCTTCATCGGGAGTGGTGCCTCCAAAGCCACCATATCTATTCACCATGGTAATTTCTACTTCACCGATTTTCGGGTAGCAAAGCCCGCCTATAATGCCACCTTGTCCATAATCAACAAGATTATCGATAGCCTCATTGACAATACCTGTGAAGCGATTTATAAGGCTTTGTTCACCAGGAAGAGCTTCAGTGAAAACAGTTTCTACACGCTTTAGTATATGTTCATATACTTCGAAGTTCGGCTGCCCTCCGAACAGGGTATCTACGACGGTGAGGGGAATAAGGTTCTTTCTGGTAAGATCATCTCGTCCAAGTTCCACATTAGCGGGATTAGCTTCACCGATATCTATCTTCATTTTCTTCAGTATTGCTGGCAATCCCATATCCATGAGAAAGCGCCCAACTCGGCTTTTCTTATTTGGAAGAACAACTGCGAGGTGATGTGGGCATATAGCTGCCCGTTCAGTGAAAGATGCAATGGTAGAAACGATTTCGAGCAAAGAGATCGTTGGCTGGAAGCCAAAGTTCCCAGGTAAATAGGCTTCGCGCGTCTCTTGAGTAAGTCCTGCTGCCATATGAGTAAAGTCAAAAGTGAGAACTCCTGCAGGTACTCCCTCCAGATAGGACAAATCAGCAGCAAGTTCTGCGCCATTGCTCATGTTATTTAATGCGATTCTGTATTGTCGCTTCTGACGATCACACTCGATTAACATTTTGTCTCACTTCCCTCATTTACGACACGAAGTTAATGAAGTTAAAATAAATATACCTGATGATTAGCCCGATGTCAAGGCTTTTGTAAGATTTTGGGAGAATTACATAGCAAAATGATTCAACTGAGGACCAAGACTGAAAGGAACAATAGATGCTTTCGGGCGTGAGAGAAGGGCTTAGGCGGTTTTCAAGTTGACAAGTTTCGTTTTCAGATGGGGCACTCGCTCAAAATCACGATCTATGGTCACAATCGTGAGGTTGTGCTCAATGGCTGTAGCAGCAATCAAGGTGTCAATATCGCCAATATCTTTATGCAGCGGCCGGAGATGTCGGCGAATGTCAGAGTAGCGTTCTAATATAGGGTAGGTAAGCGGATATGGGTAAACCTGCTCTAACAGAGCCTCCAAGCTTGCTTTGTATGCCGTAAAGGTTGCAAACTTTTTAACATACTCGGCAACTTCACCATACACCAGCATACTTGTTGCTGCTTGCTCTTGTTCGATCAATGGCCGGACAAGCAGAATGGCTTTTCTCCTTGCGAGGAGATAGCCTGCGACAAGCGAGGTATCAAGCAAGTATTTTTTCATAACTCAAGAGGCGGTGTTGGCTTACTGCTGTGACAAATACGATCCAGTTCTTCTTCCATCTTATCTGAAGGTAAGTCCTTCCATGCGCCTGCAAGAGCAAGCGTTTCTTGGATCGCCTTCTCTTTTGCCTGGGAGGATTGTTTCTTCTTGACAGGCGTGAGGATGGCAAGAGGAGTATTGTCCCGTTTGAGGACTCGCGGTTTATTGGTGGCCTCTACTTCCTCTGCGATCCGTACCAGTTCAGGGATGTTGGTGATGTCAATGGGTGTTGGGTATGCCATGTGAGTCGATTATAGCAAATTTCTGCTCGCTTGCAATCCCTGCTTCCCTACCTCAAACCAGCATAATCATAGGGCGTTTGGATTACACCTTTCCTGAACCAAGTACTTGTTGTGCTGCTTCTTCATCCACCAAACCAGCGAATTTTCTGAAAAGTGCCGCCAACCGGCCTATTTTGCCTCAAAAAACGTTGACAGCTTGCTCATACGTTAGGTATACTCCTATATAGAATAAATATCTGAATTTATGTTCTAGTCGTTACGTATCGATTGAGATATACGAGAGAGGGTTTTGCTGAAGGGTTTCTGCGTTTTCGCAACACATTATGAATGGTCACATCAACGTAGCTATGTCCTCCGGTGTTGCGCTTGGCTTTTTCTCGTTGCCCGAGTGGTGATGCTAAAAACAATTGGCGGTGCAAGGCAGTGTTGTCCTCTGTCCAGTGCAGAGGCTTCGTAATGCCGCCTACGCTCCAGAAACCTCCACCCGCTCCGTGATATGGCTTAACGCCTTTTTGCCGAAACGACCGAGCTACCGACCGATGCTTCCCAACCCCACCTTCGCTCTTATCGTTTCGTCTGCAAAGTCTACCATATCGCTTCGGAGTAGTGTTTCTTTCGCTCCCCCTAGTTGTGCCTCACTCTCTCGCTCCCTCCCTCAGCTAGGCCTTTTTGGTCAATACCTATCATATGCGCATCTCAACGTTGTGGCTGGTCTTGTCTTTGTCGTCGGATTTATTGTGTTGCTCTTACACTATAGCGTTGAATGGAGACAACTGTTTAGGATGCGTGATCATGTGTATTGCGGTCCTTTTGTTTCTGGTTAATACCCTTATCCTCAAATAACCTCCAGTTCGCTGATGCAGTTCTCACTTTCGTCACTCAGTATCAAGAAGCACTCGGCGATCCGACTGCCATCCGGCATTTTCAGTTTTATTTCATGAATAGCATGATTGGCCACTGGTAGTCTTTTAGGATAAAAAGTACTATACTGAGAAAGGTCAAAGAACTATTAGTTAGAAGGATTTGCTGTGTTTTACCGAAGAAAGGTTTTACTCGCTCTTATTGAAGTTTTTGGTGGCTCGTTAACGCGAACAGATTGTCAAAAGTTGCTCTTCCTTTATTGCTTGCGTAGAGGGAAAAACTTTTATGATTTCTTTCCCTATAAATATGGCTGTTTCAGCTTTCTATTGTACCAAGACAAGCTTAGATTAATTGATTTAGGCTTATTAGCACCTCATGATAACTTTCAGACAAGTAATCAACAGTCCTATCTTGTCCAACTCAGTAGGGATGACCGCATTGCACTGCAAGCACTGGTAGCAGAGGTGGGTGATTTAAGAGGTGAAAAGCTCACCCGCAAAGCCTATTTAGAGTGTCCCTCTTATGCTTCACGGAGTAAAATTGCCTCCAAGATATTAAAAGAAGTTGAGTATGAACGCGTTCGTCAAACTTGGAATACCGATACAACACCCCACCTATTCACTCTAGGATACGAGGGACTTTCTATCGATGCTTACTTAAATATATTGCTCTCAAATAATGTAACTGTCCTGGTTGATGTGCGGAAGAACCCCGTTTCCATGAAATATGGTTTTTCTAAAACGAAGCTTGCTGACTATACAAAAAAAGTGGGAATCACGTACTTCCATCTTCCTGAATTAGGTATCCCTTCTTCCTTAAGGCGGGAGTTGAGTAGTCCAATAGCCTATCGGAAGTTATTCGACTACTACTTCTCCCAGATTTTGCCTGACCAGATGGAAGCGATTAACCAACTGAGAGTGATTATTCACGAGCATAATCGCGTCGCATTAACATGCTTCGAATCCAACCACATGTTCTGTCACCGCCATAAGATCATCGAATATTTAGAGAACGGTCCTTGTTTTGATCTGCCCGTAGTTCACCTGAATAAAACATCCCTACTCAATAACAATTCAAGAAACCTTGTCGATGCAACGCTTTCTCCTAGTCTTTGGAGCACAAGTACTGTATTCACTCATTAAGCGTAACTGACTATTGGATAGTTGGAGGTAATGGTAATGTACCTACCTGGTGAAATTCTCAATACGCGTGTCCTAATAACTGTCAAAACCTATCCGTTACCTTCAAATAAGTACGAAGAGCTAGTGTGTACCGCTGGCATTCTTGCGAATGGGAAGTGGATACGGATATATCCTGTACCATTTCGAGCACTCCCGTACGCACAACAGTACAAAAAGTATCACTGGATAGGGCTTGATTTGGTGAGAAATACTGTTGATTTTCGTCCGGAAAGTTACCGACCACTTCGAGGATTGGACGAGCCTATTAACATAATGGAAGAGATAGGCACTAAGAATGACTGGGAGCAGCGCAAAAGTTACGTGTTGAAAGAAGTATTTACATCGATGATCGAATTGATACGCTTGGCGAAAGGCGTAGAGAAAAGATCACTTGCTACCCTCAAACCTGTCGAGCTTATCGATTTTGTGATTGAACCGGATGAAAGGGAATGGAAGCAGGAGTGGCGCGCGCAACTGCAACAGTATAATCTGTTCGATTTAGACGAAAAGGGACAAGGAAAGGAACGCCGAGTTGTTTCTAAGCTTCCTTACAAATATTCGTATAGGTTTCTAACTGAGGGAGATACGAAACCACGAACATTGATGATTGAGGATTGGGAAATTGGGGCTCTCTATTGGAACTGTCTCCGTAGCAGCAACGGAGATGAGATGGAAGCAAATCGACGGGTACGTCAAAAGTATTTTGATGAATTCTTGGCAAAGAAAGACTTATATTTGTTCCTGGGCACAACGAAGCAATATCACAATGTTGCGCCTAATCCATTCGTGATTATCGGAGTATTTTACCCTCCCAAGCCAAGGATGTCTGACCCAGGAAACGCTGAGCAATTATCACTATTTTGAAATGAAGTTGAGCTAATGTGTAGGGTAATAACATGAGAGCACTAGTACAGCGTGTAAGCCACGCTAGTGTCACTGTTGAGGAGCAAATTGTCGGCCAAATTGGTCAGGGACTTCTGGTGTTTCTTGGCGTAGGACAGGATGATAGCGGCGCTCAAGTAAAAACTCTGGCAGACAAGATTGCCCATCTGCGCATCTTTGGAGACGAAGAAGGCAAAATGAACCGTTCGCTTTTGGATATCGGTGGAGAAGTTTTGGTTATTTCCCAGTTTACCCTCTATGCCAATACACGAAGGGGACGCCGTCCCAGCTTTACTGACGCGGCTCCACCTGCGCTAGCGGAACCGTTGGTTGAACGTTTCAAGGATGCTCTTGCTGGCTACGGACTTTCGGTTGCCAGTGGCGTTTTTGGTGCCTATATGACCATTGATCTTCGAAACGAGGGACCGGTCACAATAATGCTTGACAGCGAAGAGCTATGAACCGGTCCCCCTTAAGCCATACGTTTGCTTGTTGGTTCGCGCTCGCTCATCAGGGTACGAAGCGCTATGAGCAACTGTTTCATCTGCCGGACAGATACACCAATTGAGCCAGTTACTGAATAGTGGGCCTGTCACAATTTGGCTGGATAGCGAGGAGTTGGGAGATGGTAGAGCCACATTAAACGGCGGTCGAGGGTGAAAAACCACGGAATTTACGCTCAATTCACCAAGCCTCTACCACTTAATGTTGTTGTACCCCCTTCGCTGAGGTTAACAGCTAAAAGCTAAGGGGGCAAAGCGTCATGGTGTGTTGTTTGGGTCATACCATGAGCGCGCGAAAGGGACATTGATGATTGATCATGATAATCTTGAAGAGTTTCGAGAACTGAGCAGCAACACTACGATCCCATGACCCAACTCTAGCACTACACCCGCCATCTCACGTTTCTCCATCCAGGAGGTCAACACGTGGAGAAGACGCTTCGCACGGCCCTTCGCTATGTCTTTCCCCAAGAGATGGAAGCCTTGCTCTTCTACAATGGGTTTCAGATCCGCTCGTGTTACGGGGATTGGCAGCAAGAACCTCTGGCCGCCACTTCTCGCGCAATGATCTATGTCTGCCAGAGACGTGTCTAGCTTGCCGGCTCATGCGAGCGTTCTTGGCTTGTCACCTGGACTGCGGACGCCCTGGACTCGGAAGTCGAGCGCGCCTCCAGCACTCCATCTCCGTCGATCAGGCGAACCGCATCCCGGCGCAAGGTGAGCAGTTCAGCAGCCCCTTCAAGGTCTCTGCTCTGACATCAGCTTCTCCTTCAAGAAGATCAAGTGCTGCAACGAGAGATCGTGGGCATCATCGATAATCAAGCACTCGACCCCAAACTGCACCAGCAGGGGCATCAGCGCGTATTTGCGCTCGCTCCAGCGCCCCTTGAGGGGTAGGCCCAGAGCTGCGGTCAGATAATTGCCCAACGCCTGCTCTTTGGTAATCTAGACCGCCTCCCACCTCATTCGGCTTCATAGTCTAAACATCTGTCACACCACTAAACATGTGAATATACCAATTCTTACATCCATTATACTGATTGCAGGACAGTGTTCTCTTGAATCTTCCTTCTTGCTTGGCAGCTCATTCTTTGTTTCTTGCGTTGAAAGGAGCTTTAGCATGGCAGGTTCCACTGAGCAGGAAGCTCAAGATCGCTTGAACAGCGACCCGAGGAGACTCATCATCTCTCTGGCAATGCTGGTAACTTGTATCCCCGCGTTGGCCGTGTTCTCTCGCCAGGTGAGCTATGCAGCACCGCTTGCGCCTCCTCAAACGACATCTCGCTATATGGTCACAGTGGACCCAAAGACCCTCTACAATGAAGGATGTCACCAGGGTGCTGCTCATAAAGCTGGCGTTATTGTTCTCGATTTCGGCCAGGCTTCGTACCAGAACGGCACCTACGGCACAATCCTGTTTAACAACCTCTTTGCCAGCCTCAGTCAGATTACAACTGCTTCCGAATCGTTCCTTCAAGGCTTTTGGGACTGCTCCCCCCCTGACGGGCCACTTATGACACTTGCGCTCGGAACAAGCAACTATCACGGCGAAACGACGTACGCTCATGGTCAGGCGTGGGCTTTAGCGGTGAACCTGGTTGGCTCGTGGATTTCAGCACACAACTTTCTTTCTCAGGAGACTGTGGCAGGGGCCTCTGATCTGGAACTGGGGTGGAACAGTGCATCGGCTACACGTGCGTGGACTGATGGTTACACCTCCAAAGCCCAGTACTTCTACTACGACTATGGTGACGCTGCCGGTTGCCCTCAAGTTGCGACAACAGACAACGGCTCTTGCAACAACGGGTGGAGGCAATCTGACATCGTGTACATAGCGTGGGAGGAAGAACCTGCCTTACCACTCCCAGAGATTCACACGACGAATGGCAGCCAAGCTCGCCAATGGTATAGTTTGACGCTGTATTCCTATTTGCACCCGGGCCAGTTTAGTCGGATGATCAGCCAGGGATCTTTTACCCAGTATGGAGCATGTCAAAATTCAAGCTGTGATGGCACGGACAACACGCCGACCCAGGGCTGGAGACAGTTCTGGACTGCTCTCAATGCCGATTCAAGAACAGCCCAGGATCTTACTTATTTGACCGACATGACCAAGGCGAATTAGGTGGGTTTTTTTTGAGTGGCTGCGGGCTTTTTCGCCTGCGGCGAAAAAGCCCGCAGCCACTCAAAAAGAGTCAGCCGCCGCAGGCGGCTGAGAGGCTACCTGAATAGTTACGGAAGAAGGAGAAAGGACACATGTCTCGCACAAGAAAGGCCCTTTGGCGTTTCCAGCGGCAACAGCGCTACCTTTCCTGGATCGTGCTCGCTGGAATTGCCGCTGTACTTGTTCTTGGATGCAGCCTCGCTCAACGAACGACAACGTTTGCAGGAGGTAATAAGAAACTCGATGCGCTGAATGCAATCGAGCAGATACGCCAGGCTGCGAGCAAAAATCTCCACAAGCCCCCCAAACATCCCCCTCATGGGCCACTTCCAGCGAGTGCTTTCACTCAACCGTGGGCAGCGGGAATCATCGAAAGCGGCCAGGCTCCCTTGCCAGGAGATCTCTATGTCATCAACAATCAGTGGCAGGAGCAAGTGGATGGGGTACATCTGAGCGTCTATGCTGGCTCAGAAGCGCAAGACCCTTCTGAAGGAGTGTTGATTGTGATAACAACGTCTCTTGACCTGCAAACAACCGTTGGGCCACATGCCTATTTGACGCCAACCCATACTGGTGCACTGCAAATCACAGGAGCAAAGGGGCAGTATCTCGTCCTTACTTCTACCAACGGGGCACGCTTCTCCTTCCTTGTGACACCAGGTTGTGCGATGAACCAGCCAACAACGACGGGAACCCAGTGCCAGTTATTGCCTACAACTTCAAAGAACTAGCTAATACTGCTGTGTTAGTTTCGATTCGGTCGGCTTTACCAGCCCAACTGCTTTTTGGCAGTCAATGCAAGAGTGATGAACTTGCCAGGTGGTATTGCCCTTGTGGTCTCTTGTTGTTCCTTTGTATAATTATTAGCGATGAGTTATTCCCCTCTTCCATTGCAAAAAGGACGAAGATAGGATAAACTCTGGCATTGTTTGAGAAGTCAACATCTCTAAAGCATCAGGTGAGAGGAGGACATGATGAGTACCCAGCTAGAACCGGCAACGATCGACCAGCTCTGCATCAACACCATTCGTACACTCTCCATGGATGCCGTCCAGGCGGCCAACTCGGGGCATCCCGGGACACCGATGGCTCTGGCTCCCTTAGTCTATTGTCTCTGGCAGCATGTGCTGCGGTTTGATCCTGACAACCCTATTTGGATGAACCGTGACCGCTTTGTACTCTCAGCCGGTCATGCCTCGATGCTGCTCTATAGCATCCTGCATCTCACCGGCGTCAAAGCGGTGAATGCGAAATATGAACGCCTGGGTGAATTATCTGTCAAGCTTGATGACATTGAGCACTTTCGCCAGCTCGAGAGCAAATGCCCAGGTCATCCCGAATATCGCTGGACCTCGGGAGTCGAGGCAACCACCGGTCCGCTCGGTCAGGGAGTCGCGACCAGTGTTGGGATAGCTATGGCGGAGCGCTGGCTGGCTGCGCACTTCAATCGCCCCGGCTTTGAGCTGTTTCATTACAACGTCTACGCATTGTGCGGAGATGGGTGCTTGATGGAAGGAATCAGCGGTGAAGCAGCTTCCCTTGCCGGCCATCTCAAACTCTCTAACCTCTGCTGGATCTACGATAACAACCGCATTAGCATTGAAGGCTCTACGAGTCTGGCCTTTAGTGAGGACGTTGCCACGCGCTTCATCGCGTATGGCTGGAATGTGACGCGCGTGGGAGATGTGAACGATCTGGAGATGCTGGAGCGAGCTTTTCGCATCTTTCAAACGACGCAGGATCGCCCCACATTGATCATTGTGGATAGTCATATTGGCTACGGAGCGCCGCATAAACAAGATACGAGTGAGGCCCACGGTGAGCCGCTTGGCGAGGAGGAGATTCGTCTCGCGAAGCGCTACTATCGTTGGCCAGAGAACGAGCACTTCCTGGTGCCTGACGGGGTGCGAGAGCGTTTCCAGGAAGGAATAGGTAAGCGCGGCGCTCACCTCTACGCTGAATGGTCTAGCCTATTCGAGTCCTACCGGGAGCGCTATCCGGAGCTTGCGGATCACCTGCGCAGGATACAGTGGCGTGAATTACCGGATGGCTGGGATCGTGACTTACCCTCGTTTGCCCCCGACCCTCGCGGTCTCGCCACTCGAGAATCATCAAGTAAGGTGCTCAATGCCATTGCCAGGAATGTTCCCTGGCTGATTGGTGGCTCTGCCGATCTTGCTCCATCGACGAAGACACGCCTGACCTTTGAAGGCGCTGGCGATTTTGAGGCCAACAACTATGCTGGCCGCAACCTCCATTTCGGTATTCGAGAACTGGCGATGAGTGCTATCCTGAATGGGTTAACGCTTGCCAAGGTACGCGCCTACGGGTCAACCTTCCTGACCTTTAGTGACTATGCCCGTCCAGCCATCCGACTGAGTGCCTTGATGGAAATCCCAGTCATCTACATTTTCACTCACGACTCGATTGGTCTTGGCGAGGATGGACCAACCCATCAACCGGTGGAGCACCTTGTCTCACTGCGTTCCATCCCAGGACTCATCGTGCTACGTCCGGCTGATGCTAATGAAGTCGTGGAAGCGTGGCGCGTGATCATGCAGCTGCATCATGAACCAGCCGTGCTTGTCCTCTCTCGACAAGCCTTGCCCACCGTCGATCGGTCGATTTACGCATCAGCCGCGGGCGTCGCTCAAGGGGCGTATACCCTGGCAGACGCAGATGATAGCCAGCCGGAAGTCCTGCTGCTAGCGACCGGCAGTGAGGTCGCGCTGTGTCTGCAGGCCTATGAACAGCTCAAGCAGGAGGGGATCAGGGCGCGTGTGGTGAGTATGCCATCCTGGGAGCTGTTTGAGCGTCAAAGCCAGGACTACCGTGACCGCGTCCTGCCGCCAGGCGTGACAGCACGGGTCGCAGTGGAACAGGCCTCTGTGCTTGGCTGGGCACATTACACCGGCCTGAAGGGAGTGGTCATCGGGATGCGCACCTTTGGAACTTCTGCACCACTCAAGGCATTGCAGCAAAAGTTCGGGTTTACACCGGAGAAGATTGTCAGTGCAGCGAAGGCGCAACTTGCCTGATAAATCGAAACTACTCAGGTGTCTGATTCCTGCCGCACGTGCTCGATAAATCGGCACTCTACCTCCGGCGGCTCGAGTTTTTTGCAGCGGGCTTGGCAGCCTGCGGCTGCCAAGCCCGCTGCAAAAAACTCTTGCGAACCACCGAGGGTGGTGAGGAGTCCTGAGCAGTTACCATAAATCTATTTCCAATTGCCTCCCGCCTCCCACTATGCTATACTTTGCCCACGAACACGGCAAACGACTACCTGGAGGGAGCCTTTTTTTATAATGACACCAGATACATCGCATATGCAGAACCCATTTATCGTCGGCGAACGCATCTATCTACGGCCACTGGAGCCAACCCAGGACAACCATCTTTACTCAACCTGGATGAACAACGAAGAGATTCGCCGCTATTTCTCCATCTACCCCACCAGCGATACTCGTGGCAAAGAGCGCCTGGAACTGCTCTACAAAGACGGCAAGCACATCATCTTCGGCGTTGCCCTCAAGAGTGACAATACACTCATCGGCCTCGTTGGCCTCAAAGACATCAACTATATCAACCAGTCAGCCGAGTTTTACGTCATCATCGGCGACCCTGCTGGTTGGGGCAAAGGCTATGGCACCGAGGCGACCAAATTGATGGTGCGGTATGGGTTTATGGAACTGAACCTCAATCGCATCCAGACGCAGGATATGGAAGAGAACGTCGGCGGCTGGCGTGCCGACGAGAAAGCCGGTTTCAAGTACGAGGGTACCTTGCGCCAGGTGATCCTGCGCTTCGGCAAATATCACGATGTGCGCGTGTACAGCTTGCTGAGAAGCGAATATATGGAACGTATGCAATGACCATCACTATCCAAGAAATCGGCGACCGAGCGCAGTGGAACAGCTTTTTGACCGGTCAATCAGGCGGACACCTGCTGCAATCGTATGAATGGGGCGAGCTCAGCCAATATCTGGGAGCGCGTGTCTACCGCCTGGGAGCGCTGGAACAGGGTCAGATCGTGGGTGCCATGCAGTTATTGGTTTCATCCGTTCCTCTGCCGGTCTCAGCACCAGGGCTGAACTTCAACTGGCTCTATTGCTCGCGTGGCCCCACAGTCGAACGGCCAGACGCACCTGCCCTGCCTGCTCTTGTCGAACATGCTCATGCCATCGCACGCAAAGAGCATGCCGTCGTGCTGCGCCTGGAGCCGAACGGTGCAGACGACGAGCCTGAGCTGGAGGAGCTCTGGATCTTGGCCTGTCGCGCACTGGGCTTTCAGATCAACCCTATCACCGTCCATGCTCGCCGAAGCTGGGTGCTTGATATCCGACCAGGCACCGAGCAACTGCTCGCTAATTTCAAGACGACGTGGCGGCAGAATGTGCGCGTTGCCGAACGGAAGGGCGTCATCGTACGCGAGGCCGAGAACGATGCCGATTTCGCTGCCTATTACGACTTGTTGACGGTAACAAGCGAGCGTGACGCCTTCTTCATTCACAGCAGAGATTACCACAAAGAGGTGCTACGCCGCTTCGCCAGCAAAGGTGACGCCGTACTCTACCTGGCTGAGCACGAGGGCGAGGTGCTCGCAGCCAAGATGCTCATTCGTTTCGGTGATTGGTGCTGGGATATGTTCGGGGCCTCTTCCACGAACAAGCGCAATCTGAAGCCTACCTATTTGCTACAGTATCGCTGCATCCAATGGGCGAAAGCACGTGGTTGCAGCTATTTCGATTTTCGCGCTATTCCTGAAATCCTGGAGCCAGGCGAGGAAATGTGGAGCGTCTACGAATACAAGAAGGGCTTTGGTGGCTTTTCGCGTCTGCATATGCCGACGCAGGACTATGTGTATCGCCCGCTCGTGTACCATGCCTGGCGCAAGTTGGTTGAGGTGCGCCACACACGCCGTCATGCCGAACGCAAGAAAGTGGAACTGGAACGAGCCGCCAGGGGGCAAAACAAACAGGAACAGCACATTCCTTAGAAAAAACTAGAGGAAACACCTATGGAAGCGCGCATCATCACTGACCGCCAGCAATGGAACGACTTTGTGGCCGGGTCAGCGTGCTGTAATATCACCCAATCCTACGAGTGGGGCGAACTGGCCCCGCATCTGGGTGCCGAAGCCTTCCGTGTCGGTGTCGTCGACGACGCGGGGAAGCTGTGTGCCACCATGCTCATTTTGTGCATGCGTGCTCCCGTGCTGCGCAGACCCTATTTTTATGCGCCACGCGGTCCCGCCATTGATGATCCCGACTCTCCGGCAATGACCGTTCTGCTCAACTTCGTGAAGGCGCAGGCGCGTCAGCGAGGAGCGTTCATGCTCAAGGTTGAGCCGAGTGTGCCGGATGGTAATGCTCAGTGGCTGGTCGCTCTGCGCAAACGCGGATTTCGCCCCAATCCTCATGCCACGCATGTGCGGCATGAGTGGATACTCGATATTCGTCCCGACGAAAAGGCTCTGCTGGCTGGTATGAAAGAAAAATGGCGCTACAATGTGCGCCTGGCGGGACGCAAGGGCGTGACGGTGCGGCAGGGACAGGGGCAGGCCGATCTTGATACCTTCTATCACATCTACCAGGCGACGAGTGAGCGCGACCAATTCTTCATTCACAGCAAGGCGCACTACGAGGATGTCATGCGTCTGTATGGCGAGGGAGACCGTGCAGCGCTCTTCCTGGCCGAATACCAGGGGCAGGCTATCGCGGGCATCATCGTGTTGCGTTATGGTCGCTGGAGCTGGTACATGTATGGCGCTTCCTCCAACGAGCACCGCAATCTGATGCCCAACCATTTGTTGCAGTGGCACGGGATGCAGTGGGCCAAAGCTCATGGCTGCTGGTATTACAATTTTCGTGGCATTCCCGATGTGCTGGAAGAGGGGCAGGAGTTGTGGGGGGTATATGTCTTCAAGCAAGGCTTCGGGGGATCTGCGATGCGCTTCCTGGAGACGCATGACCTGGTCTATCAGCCTTTGATGTACAGTGTGTATATGCGTTTGTTGGAGATCAAGCGTAGGCGGGATGAGAGGCGATATGCCAGAACCGTGGAGACGGCGAAAGCTGATAAAAGGGGGCTTGAGGCGAATGCCCTAGCCCCCTCCCATTAAGTTGCTACGAGGATTTCTGTCCCTAGTGCATACTCACTTGACCTTTTCGGGTTTGGCATGTATCCTATTGCTCAAGGGGAGCGGCAGCTGGCAACGTGTTTTCCTGCCCCGCTTGAGGGGACTGAAACTAGCGACTCGCCCTGTCAGCGGCTTCCGCTTCCTGACGAGAAATTCTCTGTGCGGTCTCAAATGCCTGCGAAGTAATTGATCCAGCAGTCTCCAACGCATGTTGATAGGAGGAGAGTGGAACAAAGAGGAGGTTGATGTAGGCATTCGCTGATAGACGCACAAGTCGCTGGAACGCATCTTGCTGCTTATAGTACTGCTCTATCATGCTCTCTGTGAGCGTACGAACGCTGTCAGTATGGCTCTTGAGAACCTCGATGCCGTTCTCAAAGATGCTCTGGCTAAACCTGATGTTTCGTTCCTGGGCCGCGACAACGCTGTCGGCAATGGCTCGGTTGGTCTCCCGCATGGACGTGGTCAGGTCCCATGCCGCTTCATTTATCTTGTTCTCAGGCACGATTGTGCTCCTTTCCTTGTCTGGCTGTTACTTGTGAATGTTCTTTCTTCTCATACTTCTTGGCCTGTAGTAGGGATACCATGTAGAGAAGCATGCACCCGGGACAAATAGCTTTGCTGCCATGGCATATCCCCTAAGCCTACTGTTCGCAAGGCCTTGCGGATTCGATGGGCTTTTCGCCAAAAAAAGCTAGCACTGCATTCCGGAAGGTAGAATACAAATAAACAGAGCACCAGGCTGCTGTCTAGTTATGTATCACCATTGAGGAGTAGAGTGCTAGCTACGATGCTAGCATCAAGTGATTTTCTTGAAACGTCTTCCTTTTCCAGGTTTGTTTGTTCTACGAAGCATACGTTCAAGAGCCGACCCTCAAATAGGATACCTGAAAATTTGGAAAAAAGCAACAACTAGGCAGTATTAATAGAAAAATTTAACATTCTTTATTGATGAGTTTATAGTGTATGTAACTCTTCAGGTCTTCTCTTTTCTGTAACTACTCAGGACTCCTCACCACCTTCGGTGGTTCGCAAGAGATTGTTTGCTGCGGGCTTGGCAGCCGCAGGCTGCCAAGCCCGCAGCAAAAGCGCCCACGAGCCGCCGCAGGTAGAGTGCCGAGCAATCCTGCCTGGGGGGCAGGTAATGAGAGCACGTGCGGCGAGGAATCAGGCACCTGAACAGTTACTCTTTTTTTGACTCCTCAGCGCCTACGGCGCTTCGCAATCTGTTCTTTGTTGCTGTGGGCCAGGCTGCCGCAGGCAGCCTGGCCCACAGCAACAAAGAACAGAGGTGAGCCACCGTAGAGTGCCGATTTATCGAGCACGTGTGGCGAGGAGTCCTGAAGAGTTACGAAAAGTTACTGTGTTGTCCGCAACTCTTGCAGTTCGGCCAGGCGTTCCGCTGCAATGGGACTGTGGGGGTTGATCTTGGCAAGGTTCCTGTAAACGCGACTGGCCTGTTCGTACTCGCCTACCGATTGGTAGGTCTGGCCGAGCATATCGTAGGCTTCGTAGTTATTGCGATCCATGGTAATCAACTGCTGTAGCGCCGCAACGGACTCCTTGACCTGGCGGGTTTCAAAGTAATAGCGAGCGATCTGGGTCTGATAGTCGGCGGCATCGGTCGTATTGCCTATGCGCCAGCAGAAGCCGACCACCTCGCGCAGCAAATCCGTATCGTTGGGGGCTAGTTCGACAGCACGACGCAGATTCGTGAGCGCCTCTTCGTCACTGCCCATTTCAGCGTAAATAGTGCCGATGCGCTGTAGCGCTGCCCCAGCCTCTTGCTTCTGATCACGGCGCAGATGGATGTCGGCCAGCAGGCGCAGTTCTGCAATCCCCTCTTCCAGCAGGCCACGGCCCACATAAATGTCGCCCAACTCGGCGTGAGCACGTGGGTCTTGCGGTGCCAGGCGCACCATCTCGTTTAAGACCGTCAGTGCGTTCTCCACCTGGCGCTTGCTACGGTAGTGACGTACCAGGTCGGCGTACTCCTGCAAGGCGGTGTTGGTATCACTCTGGCGGGAGGAAATTTCCGCCAGGGTGGAGGCAACTTCTTCTTGATAGGGGGTTGTCTGCTTCAACTGGCGCAGGAGAGCGTCCATCTGCTCCTGTTTCCCTGTACGCCCGTAGGCTTTCGCCAGCAGCGTCGAAACCTCTACTTCGGGGGCCAGGTGTTCTTCGCCTTCTTCACGTGGACGAGCAGCCCAGGCAGCAGGATCAATAGTCCCGCCCGATGAGCGGCGCACGGACTGTAACGCTTGTTCCAGCTGCTCAATAGCACGCTCCGGTCGGCCTTGTGCCAACAGACAGTGTGCTGCACTGACACGGGCCATGGCTTCAAGTGAACTGTCGCGCAATGCTAAGGTATAGGAGTCAACGGCCTTGTCGAAATTGCCAGCTTGCTGATAGATTTGGCCGAACGCGAAGTGAATATCGGCGTTGTTCGGGTGGGTTTCTGCTGCATGACCATACTCGCGTACCACCATCTCGTAGTTGCGCTGCCCTTCGCCGCGCAACTGCCAGCGAATACGGCTCAGCGCCTCCAGCGTCGTGGCGCGTCCAGCTGCGTTGCCTGTCACCATGGCGATGTGCCAACGTGTCAGCGCAGTGATGTTGCGTGGGTCCACCTGTAAGACGCGCTGGTACTCTGCCGCGGCCTGCTGGGAACGGCCCAGTTTCTGCAAGGCCAGGGCGTAGTTCAGGCGGGTTGGTACACTGGTTGGACTCTCCTTTAATGCTAGCTCGAGCTCCGTCACAGCACGGTCCATGTAACCCAGGCGCAGGTACGACTCCGCCGCTAAAGTGCGCTCGCGCAGCAATTCCTCTTTGTTGCCCTGTGATGCTAGCAAGGTAATCAAGCGTCCGCGATAGGTCAGGTTGTTCGGTTCCAGTTGCAGGATACGCCGGTACGCGGCGATGGCATCATCAATGCGGCCATTGGCGACGTAGGTATCGACCAGAATGCCGTATTTCGTAATGGCCTGCGCGACCTGCCCCTGGCGAATATAGATCTCACACAGCACCTGGTGAACATCCAGGTACTGCGGAGCGATATCGATCACGCGTAGGCATTCCTCGGTGGCGGGCGTCAGCAGACCGAAGTTAATGTACTTCTGGATATCCTGCATGGATTGCACC
>WNFT01002466.1_pt1 | contig 20919 bp, 17 predicted proteins | sample 5400191 | NCBI WGS metagenome assembly WNFT01 (sample SAMN13153359, study PRJNA577476) | soil metagenome | isolation source: 80 cm saprolite under Madrone tree | place: USA:California | collected 2016-06-14 | reverse complement strand
CCTCCCGGCGAGTTTGTCGTGGATACCCCTTCTGCGGTCGCCGTGGATTTGGGCTGCGTCTATACGCTGCACGTGGACGATTCCGGCGCAGGCCTTCTGCGCACCACCATGGGCTGGGTTGGCTTCAAGCTCAACGGCCACGAATCCTTCATCCCTGCCGGAGCGGTCTGCGCCACGCGCCCAAAAATCGGCCCGGGCACACCGTATTTCGAGGATTCCACACCCGCCTTTCGTGACGCGCTGTCGCGTTTTGATTTCGCCGAGAATACGCCGGCGGAACGCGGCTCCCTACTTGGCACCATCCTTACCGACGCGCGCAAGGACGACGCTCTGACTCTCTGGCACCTGCTCTCGCGTGTCAGCGACGCAGATCGCCCCCGTGTCTACGACCGTCTAGCTGCACTCGCCCCGCCACCCGCAGCCGTATCGCGTGATGGCATCCTGAACCTCGATCGACAAATGCTTGACGCCTGGTGGAACTCCCTCGGCTACGGCGACGTCGGCCTCTGGCGCACCTACGAGCGCGACTGGTCGCAGCGCCCACAGAGCACTAAGTGAGTTGCGCCAAACACCAAAGAGAGCCGCCTGTTTTTTTTTGCTGTTCGCTTGTCCGGTGAGTGCGTTTATCATTCAGGTGAATGCAATTCAGTGCCAAAATGAAGGCCTCATCGACGACTGGAAGAATGGTGGGAATCTGCAAGAATCTATGTTTCGCGCGTTCTAAAGTCTGGGACCATCGTGCTCCAGCTATTTTGTAGAGGGATTGAATCAGCGGTTGGGTGACAGGATGAAACTCTGGATCATTGGAGCATTGCTCTTCTCTGGCATCCCGCAGGCCACTCAAACGATCGATACGGCCTTTGAGCGTCTCGTTAAGGTTGAGAAATTTGCATTTGGCCCGACTGGATTCGTCGGGGTCACCTCGCAGGGAGAAAAAGACTATGAAATCATACTGTCCCGCCCTTCGGCGATGGCGGACTTTGAGAGGCTCTATTCACTGGGCAATCTGCCGGCAAAGTGCTACGCGCTCGTGGGCCTTCGCAGACTCAATCCTCAAAGATTTAAGGATCTGGCGCAATCTTTGCGCAGTTCGAAAGAGCAGGTGGTGACGATGAGGGGATGCATCATCTTCCATGAACCTCTTGGAACCGTCATCAAACAAATCGAGTCTGGCAAATATCGGCACTGAACAGCGGACGAGCGGCGAAAGCGCGAGTCCCGAGCGCTTGTTCGTCAATTCACTGTTCGGCTGTTAACAGCTCTCCCTTTTAAGGCGTCTAGTCTCCTGAAGGTTGCAACGATTCGGAAGGAGATTAGAAAATCCATGACATCCCAACAGATTCGTTCGCCCCGGTTTGCCATCGCGCTGATTGCGGCACTGCTGTGTTTTACGGGTGTCGCACAAGCGGGGCCGCCGCTCATCTGCCATGCCATTGAAATCGGAAACGCAAAATCCTTGCCCTGGACCAGCCACAACTGGAACCTCAGCGGCAGTGAAACTTACGACACGAAGAATCTCGTTCGAGACACGCTGGAGATTCTCGGCCCCAACACGCCTGTCCTCGTTCGAATGGAAACGCTTCGCCGCGCCACGCTCTACGCTCGCAAAGATCCCGTGGCGGCAAAAGAACTGCTCGCGAAGCTTCACGCCCGAGCCACTTCCGCCGAATCCGCCGGTCATCCCGACGCGCTGGCGTGGTTCGACGTTGGCTACCTCGCGGAAGCCTACAAGCAGTGGATCGGCCAAAGCTGGATGCGCGCTTCGAAAGACGAGCAGAATCCCGCAGCGGGAGTTGACGGCTACGCCCTGGTGAAAAAGGCCCTCGCTCTGCGCGGCACCTCTCAAAATGGCAACGACGCGCAAATGGAATTTGCCGCTGCGCTGATCACCCTTTCCGGACCGCGCGATGCCCATCGCGAACACGCCCAGAAAGCCATCGCCGGCGCCAAGCACGATCCGCTTCTGGCCCAAAATCTCGCCAGCCGTTTCACTGGTCCCCAGACCGAAACCATGTCCGAATTGCTCGCCAAGAACGTCAGTTCGAATTGAAGCGAGAGTAAATTCGAATTGAGATTGCCGGTCCGTGCTCGTTCCCGGGCCGCCCGCCTCGGCGGGCGTTTGGTTTGCGCCGCAAACTAGATTGCGTTGCATTCTAGTTTGCGGTTTCACTCTTTTTTGGGGAGGGAATCCAGCAAAAGACGTCCTTGACATCCGCAACCCACTAAGGCATAAAAGAGTTAGCCGGCGTTGCGGCGAGTGTGGCGGTTTTGCAGTCACGCTAGAGAACGTGGCGATTTAGGGCAACTTGCTCCACGTAAAAAACTGCTAAAGAGCTTTTCGAGTTTCCCAGAAGATTTTCTGAGACCCTCCGAGCACTTTGGCACGGAGGGTTTTTCGTTTTTCTCCTCCGCGCTGCCCCAAATCGAATTCCACGCGCCGTTTGTAGCGGCCGCCTTCTGAGGCGGGCCTTAGTGCGCTAGCCCTTGATTCGGGGACGTCGTCTGAAAGGTGTTTCATGTCTGACCAATACGAACTCCGATGTAGAGAATGCGGTAAGACCTGGGGCAACGCTCCGCGCTCGTTCTGCGAGGACTGCTTCTCTCCCCTCGAAGTCGCCTACGACTACGACTCGCTGAAAAAAATCGTTCGCCGGCAGAATCTCGCCGTCCGCGACTTCAACATGTGGCGCTACTCCGAGCTTCTTCCCCTCCCGGAAGATTTCGCTGGGCCCAACGCGGTCGGTGGCACGCCGCTCGTTGCTTCGCGCAAGCTCGCCGCGAAGTGGGGCCTGAAAAATCTCTATTTCAAGAACGACGCCGTCTGCTTCCCTTCCCTTTCGTTCAAAGACCGCGTCGTGGCCACCGCTCTCGCCGCCGCGCGCCGATTTAATTTTACGACCGTCGGCTGTTCCTCTACTGGAAACCTTGCCAACGCCGTCGCCGCGCAAGCCGCGCAGCAGGGATTCGACGCATGCGTATTTATCCCTGCCGATCTCGAGCCGGCAAAAGTTCTCAATACCGCGGTCTATGGGGCGCGCATCGTGCGCATCAACGGCAACTACGACCACGTCAACCGGCTCTGCGCGCAGATCGCCGACCGTTTCCAATGGGGACTCGTCAACGTCAACCTGCGTCCCTATTATTCCGAGGGCTCGAAGACGCATGGGTACGAAATCGCCGAGCAGCTCGGCTGGACTCTCCCGGACAACGTCGTGGTTCCGATGGCCGGCGGTTCGCTCATCACAAAAATTGCAAAGGCATTTCGCGAATTGGTCACGCTTGGCTGGGTGGAAGCGAAGCCGGTAAAATTTTTCGGAGCGCAAGCCACCGGCTGTTCACCCATCTCAGATGGCGTGAAGCGCAATCTCCAGCGCTTCGAGCCGCAAAAACCAAATACCATCGCGCGCTCTCTCGCCATCGGCAATCCTGCCGACGGGCCCTATGCCATCAAACTGATTCGTGAATCGGGCGGCTGGGCCGAAGATGTTTCCGATCCGCAGATCGTGGACGCGATCAAGCTGCTCGCCGAAACCGAAGGCATCTTCACGGAAACCGCGGGCGGCGTCACCGCAGGCGTCACGCAAAAACTAATCGGGCAAAATCGCATCAAGCCCGAGGAAACCACCGTGGTCTGCATCACCGGGAACGGCTTGAAAACCACCGACGCCATCGCCGCCGAATTCCCGGCCACCGAAGCGATCGCCCCGCGCCTCGATGCGTTCGAGGCCTACCTCGACGCGCAGCTCGGCACCACGGCTGCGGGTGCGAGAGCGTAAGGAGATTTTCATCCAAGGAGAATTGGAAATGCCAGTAATCATCGAAATCCCCACAGCGTTTCGCCGCTTCACCAACGGCGCGCCAAAAGTAGACTGTAGCGCCGCCACCATCGCCGAGGCTCTGAACGAACTTACCGCTCGGTTCCCAGATCTTTCGCGACACGTGCGCGACGATCAAGGTCAGATTCGCCAATTCCTCAACGTCTATCTCAACGAAGAAGACATCCGCTTCCTCGGCGGCGAATCCTGCTGCCTCAAGGAGGGCGATCGCGTTCTTCTCGTCCCCTCCATCGCCGGTGGATCCGAGTAACTTTGGCGACGAAGTTTCCGGCTGGATCCCTGCAACTGGGCCGGCTTCACGTCTTCCGTTCGTGCTAGGCTGGAGTTTCTCCATCGGGAGGGATTCCAATGCCATACTTCGCGCTCATGTACGACATGGTGGACGACTTCGTCGCTCGCAGAGCCACTTTCCGCGATGAACATCTTGGCCTCGCACGCGAGTCCTACGCGCGCGGCGAATTGGTCCTCGCTGGCGCGCTGGCCGATTCGCCCGCGGGCGCGCTGCTCGTCTTTAACTCTGGCGATGCGACTGCCGCCGAAGAGTTCGCTCGCAACGATCCGTATGTGCGGAATGGCGTCGCGAAGCAATGGAAGGTTCGTCCGTGGACGGTAGTGGTGGGTAACGAGGAGCCACGCGTTAGATCGGCGGGGAAGGACTAGCATGGTCGTCCGCCTCTGGTCCGCCCACACGACAAATGCTCAATCGCGAGCGTACCTGCAACATTTTTCCAGCGAGGTCCTGCCCGCCCTCCGAAAATTCGCCGGATATGTTTCGTCGTCGGTTCTCACGCGTCCTACCGAAAGTGCGGTCGAGATTCTGGTTATGACCGTCTGGCAATCCTTGTCTGCGATCGACGCGTTCGCGGGCCCCGACCGCGAAGCAGCCGTTGTCGCCCCGGAGGCCGCGGCCCTGCTCACCGATTACGACCGCCGCGTCCGCCACTTTGAGGTTGCGATGGCCGACAATCTCTCTTTCGGCTAATTCCGTATCCGTTCGCCAAATAGAGGAAACCTTTCGCCGCGGAACATCGTTTCTTGGGTAGCAGCAGAAGGAGTGTGTCCATGCATAACACCGTACGCTTTCTCACCCTTGCGATTCTCTTCGCCCCGCTTGTTCTCGCCCAATCCAAGAAGTTCGAAGTCACCGACCTACCGAGTCACCCTTTCCAGGTGGCGTTTCCCTCCGGCAGCCAGATCATGCATCTGCGTTCCGGAGACTTCCGCATTGTCGGCCGCGACGACGGCAAGATCACCGTCCGCGTGGAAGCCAAAGACCCAGAAAAGGCCAAAGAAATCAAAGTTCGTTTTCAGCGCTTCGATCATTCCGCCGAGCTGAACATTTCAGGCGGCCCAAAGAACGACGTGCGGATTACGGTAGAAATCCCAAAATCCACGGGGCTTTTTGTTCGCATGCCCGCAGGACAGTTGGAAGTGAACGGCATCACGGGAGACAAAGATGTTCAACTGCACGCCGGCGAGCTGATCGTTGGAGTTGGCAATCCCGCGGACTATTCGCACGTGGAAGCTTCTGTCACCACGGGCGGACTTGAGGCGCCACCGTTCGGCGAATCTCACGGCGGCTTGTTTCGCTCGTTTCACAAGGAAGGCAACGGCAAGTACAAGCTATACGCTCACGTTGGAGCGGGCGATCTCACCCTGCGGTAAGAAGGCCAGGTCTCCGCTCGACAAGAAACCGCGCAACATTTTCCATGGAGCTGTGTTTTACATGGTGTGAGGCCACGGCTCGTTATCTACGCTCTTGCTTCCCTATTCCTGCTGGCGTTCCATGCGCCTGTGAAGGCAATCGTTTCTCTTTTTGCTGACGTCCGCCGAGCCTAGCCCTACGCAAGTCACTTCTCTATTCCGTCGCGTCAAATTCATCCGCCAGTAGGCAGTCTTCGGGTACACTACGTTCCTCATTTTGACGCCATCTTTCTGAGGAGACTTTCATGCCCGATGCCACCCTGAGTGGTGTTGATTTCAAGAAGCAGCTTCGAGCGGGCCAGCCCAAGCTCGGCCTGTTCCTCAACGCGCACAGCCCCACCGTCGCCGAGCAGCTCGCTCACAGCGGCTACGACTGGCTGCTGGTGGACACGCAGCATGGGCCGATGGGCTACGAAAAACTTTCCGCGATGCTTTCGGGGATTGCAAACGGCGGCGCAAAATCGATGGTTCGCGTCGGCGGGTACAGCGATCGCCCCGGCATCCAGCAAGCGCTCGACCTGGGAGCGGACGGCGTTTTGATTCCCTACATCAATTCTGCCGAGGAAGCGCGGCAGGCGGTGAGTTGCACGAAATATCCGACGGCGGGGACGCGGTCGGTCTATTTTCCGCAGCGCAGCATGAATCGAGCCGGTCTCCTCGGCTATGCCGGTAATGCCAACAACAACCTCATTGTGGCGTTGCAGGTCGAAACCGCGGACTGCATCAAGAACATGGCGGAAATCGCCGCGGTTGCCGGCGTGGACATTCTTTTTCTCGGCCAAAACGATCTTTGCATGTCCATGGGCCTCTATGAGAAGTACGAATTCCCGAACATGTACACATCGCCGGAGTTAGGCGCCGCCACGGATAAACTTGTCAATGAAGCGCGGAAGAACAACGTGATCCTCGGCCTCTTTCTCTTCGGTACAGCGCGTGTCGGGGAGTTTCTCGACAAAGGCTTCACGTTTATCAGCATTGGCAACGACCTGCACCACGTGCTCACGCAGGCAGGCGCGTACGTCAACGATGTCGAAGGAATCGCCAAAGCTAAAGGCAAATCCTGGACGCGCCGCACGACGGCACTCTTCTAAATTCAATTCCGCCTCCGCAAACACGAAGGGCGGCTTGCTGGCCGCAAGCCGTCCTGTTTGTTATTGGATTGTTCGCCTTTCCGAAATTGTTTAGAGCAAACTCAGTTGACGGCTCTCCAGGGCCAGCAATATTTTCTTGTTCGCAAGGCCGCCCCCAAAACCGGTCAAGCTTCCATCACTGCCGATCACGCGGTGGCAAGGAACAATGATGGGAATGGGATTGCAGCCGTTCGCGAGTCCGACGGCGCGCACCGCCTGCGGATTTCCAACTTTTTGCGCCAGTTGCGCATACGAAATGGTTTCGCCGTACGGAATTGTCCGCAAGCCGTTCCATACGCGGAGTTGAAACTCCGTTCCTTCCGGCGCCAGAGGCAAATCAAACTGCTTCAATTCTCCGGAGAAATACGCCTGCAATTGCCGAATCACTTCAGCAAACGGAGATCTGTCTTCCATCCAATCCGGCTGCACCGGCGCGGCTCGCTTGCTGCTCTCAAAACTAACCAGTCGCAGGCCTTGCACGTCCGCGGCCAAAAGCAGTTTGCCAACAGGGCTATCGATCCGCGTGTAGGAGACTTCGCTCATCGGTTGCAATCTCTTCGCCGCTCCAAGGCCGGCGCTTAGGCAGATTCGGGCTTCTCCCATCGCCCCGAGTCTGCCGCACGAAACACCGCTTCGATCACAGCCATATTGCCGATTGCGTCTTCCAGTGGCACTGGAATTTCTCCGTCTTCGCGAATCGCCCGCGAGAACGCGTCTCCCTGCAACGTATATTGATCGCAAATCGGAATTGTTTCTGTCCGGATTCCTCCGCCAAACACATCGCGTCCATCATCAATGAAAATCCGCGTTGGTTTGTCAGGCGGTGCGTTGAACGGAATCTCGATTTCGATACGGCCTTTGGTACCCAGAAATTGCATCCGCTGATACGGCACCATCTGCGTGCTGCACGTGAACAAGGCTTGCCCCGACGGAAACTCCATCATCCCAGAAGTCAGGCGGTCCACACCAAACTCCGGATCCTTCTCCGCGATTCCCCACACACGAAGCGGCTCCGCGCCAAACATCCATCGCGATGCCAGGATCGGATAACATCCGATGTCCATCAACCCACCGCCGCCCAGCTCCGCAACGTTTCGCACGTTCTTGGCATCGCGATTGAAATAGCTGAACAGCCCCACGATCGCGCGCAATTCCCCAATCACTCCATGGCGAATCAAATCGTACACCCGCACCCATTGCGGATGCGTTTTCACCATGAACGCTTCGCCAATTTTCACGCCGCAGCGGTCCCGCGCCACTAACAGGGTTTTTGCCTCAGCCACGGACAAGCTCAGCGGTTTTTCGCATAGGACGTGCTTCCCTGCTTCCGCCGCTTTGATCGACCAGGGGACATGCAGATGATTCGGCAGCGGATTATAAATCGCCTCAATCTCCGGGTCCGCCAGCAGCGCTTCATACGACCCGTAGGCCTTGGCAATCCCCAACTTGTGCGCGGCGTCTTCCGCCTTCCGCGGATCGCGCGAAGCAATGGCCGCCACCTCGCTCCAAGTGCCCTTTTGCATTCCCGGGATCACTTTGCGAGTGGCAATCGACGCCACACCCAGCACTCCCCATTTCACCTTCTCCCCTTTCACGACCCTGCCTCCCTTTCATTGCCCACTTCTATCATGCCTCCGTGGCCCGTCCAACCTCCCTCCCGCTTTCATCTCCTGAGGGATCCTTACTGTCACTCGCGGCCTTACGCCACGTCGAGCGTGACTTCCGGCCGGTTAAAACTTTTACTGTCTCTTTAACACTAGTTTGGAATAGAATTCCCCACTCGGAGTCAGGTTGTCCGCCCAAGAAAACCCTTGTCAGCTTGACTTCTCGCGGGACCCGTCCTCCCGCGAAAGCGTCGGCTAGTGGAGGATACATGCGAAGACCGAGAGGATTCTCTCTTATCGAGCTGCTCATCGTCGTCGCCGTGATTTTGATCATTGCCGCGATTGCCGTGCCCAGTTTTCTCCGGTCCCGCATTCGTGCTAACGAGACCTCCGCCGTTGCCTCCCTCCGCGTAATCAACACAGCCGCGGTCGCCTATTCCATCACCTATTCCGCTAACGGTTTCCCGGCACTGCTGACCAATCTTGGTGGTGCCACTCCTTGCGTGACTTCTTCGGTCACTGCTTGCCTGATCGATGACAACCTGGCCCAGGGTGTGAAAAGCGGCTACACCTTTGTGTGGACAGGCGATGGCAGCGTTCCGTCGGTCGCGTTTGGAATCACTAGTACTCCCCAGGTTGCCGGCTCCTCCGGCCAGCGGATGTTCTGTACCGATCAGAGCGGCGTCATCCATTACGACCCCAGCGGCGCCGGCTGCACACTCGCCAGCGTTGTCCTGCAATAGCGGGTCCCGTTTTTGCATTTCAGGGAATCTGCAAAATCGGTCCGCCCTGTTCAATCTTCAAATCTTTCCCATTGTTTGCTACACGGCTGGATACTTGCCTCCGCGAATCGTTTTTCGGAGAGAGGAGTGTTAGAATCCGAGATGAACGCCAATGACTCCGAAAACGCTCTACCAAAAGATCTGGGACTCCCATGTTGTTCACGAATCTCCCGGCCATCCTGCGCTCATCTATATTGACCGCCATTTGATTCACGAGGGCACCTCGCCCCAGGCCTTCGCCGGGCTCAAGGCGGAAGGCCGCAAGGTCCGGCGCCCTGACCTCACTTTCGCGGTGATGGACCACTCCGTTCCTACCAAAGACCGCACTCTGCCGATCCTTGATACCGACGCGCGCCTGCAATTCGAGGCTCTCGAAAAGAACTGCCGCGAATCCGGCGTCCGGCTCTTCGACATGAACAGCAAGAATCAAGGCATCGTGCACATCATCGGCCCAGAGCTCGGCATCACGCAGCCTGGTCAAACCATTGTTTGCGGCGACAGCCACACTTCCACGCACGGCGCGTTTGGCACGCTTGCGTTCGGCATCGGCACGAGCGAAGTCGAGCACGTCCTCGCCACGCAATGCCTGGTGCAGTCGCGGAGCAAGACTCTTCACATTCTCGTTCACGGCAAACGTCCCAAGGGCGTCACCGCCAAAGACCTCATTCTCGCCATTATCGGAAAGATGGGCATCAGCTGTGGCACCAGTCACGTCGCGGAATACGGCGGCGAAGCGATTCGTTCGCTTTCGATGGACGGTCGCATGACGGTTTGCAATATGACCATCGAAGGCGGCGCGCGCGCCGGAATGGTCGCCCCCGATGAAACGACCTTCGCGTATCTGGAAGGCCGCCCGTTTGTGCCGCGAGGGAAAGCATTTCAGGAAGCCGTAGAGCGTTGGAAGGAATTGACGACGGACGAAGGCGCGAAATTTGACATGACCGTCGAGCTCCACGCGGAACAGATCGCGCCGCAAGTCACCTGGGGCACGAATCCCGGCATGGTCACCAGTGTCACTTCGCGCGTGCCCGATCCCCACGACTTCAAAGACCCTAACGATCAAAAAGCCACCGAGAGCGCCCTGAAGTACATGGGCCTCAAGGCCGGAACGCCCATCGTGGATATTCCCGTGGACCGCGTGTTCATCGGCTCGTGCACCAATTCGCGCCTCGATGATCTCCGCGCCGCCGCGCATTTTGTTGAGGGTAAGCACATTGCCAAGACCATCAAGCAGGCGCTCATCGTTCCCGGCTCGCGCGGCATCAAGACCCAAGCCGAAAAAGAAGGTCTCGACAAGATCTTCACCGCAGCCGGATTCGAGTGGCGCGACGCCGGATGCAGCATGTGCATCGGCATGAACGCTGACGTCCTGCCACCGCACGAACGCAGCGCCAGCACCAGCAATCGCAATTTCGAGGGCCGCCAGGGCAAAGACAGCCGCACGCACCTAGTAAGCCCGGTTATGGCCGCAGCAGCCGCCATCGCCGGACATTTCGTCGACGTCCGCTCACTCGACGACGTTTCCTCCGTCGAGTAAAGGAAATTTGACTTTGTTGGTGCGGACTTCAGTCCGCCCTGTTCTTGCGTCAGGAGCAACGATCGTATGCAACCCTTTTCGACACACACCGGCATGGTGATGCCGCTCGACCGCGTCAACGTGGACACCGACCAGATGGTGCCCAAGCAATTCTTGAAGGCACTCACGCGCGAAGGCTTTGGCCGCATTCTTTTTTACGACTGGCGTTATCTCCCCGGAGAAAAGCCCAATCCGGAATTTGTCCTGAATTTCCCGCGCTACAAAGGCGCATCGGTTCTGCTTACGCGCGCGAACTTTGGCTGCGGCTCCAGCCGCGAACATGCCCCTTGGGGCGTAAAGGATTACGGGTTCCGCGTCATCATCGCGCCGAGCTACGCCGACATTTTTTACAACAACTGCTTCAAGAACGGCATCCTTTCCGCCACGCTTCCCGCGGAACAAGTCGAAGAGCTCTTTCAGCGCGCGGAAAAAGAAGAAGGCTATTCGCTTACCGTAAATCTGCCAAATCAAACCATCGCGGACAAACACGGTCTGATGTTCAAATTCGAAATCGCGCCGTCACGCAAGGAAGTTTTGCTCAAAGGCCTCGATGACATCGGCACGAGCCTGCAGCACGTCGCGGCGATCGACGCCTACGAGAAAACGCACACCGCCACCGCTACTATGTTCGACAAGGTCGACGTGAAGTACTACACCAACGGCCATTAAAGCAATTTTAATTCTCAGTTCTTGTTTTTCTCGAGCCGCCACCAGGGCTCAAAATAGACGCGGCCTTCGAAAGTGGGTTCGGGGGATTCCGGGGCCATCGGCGGGCCGAGCAGCTCTGCAATGAAAATTCCTGCCAGGACAAAAACTCCGCCCAGAATGGCCCGCGGGGCAAGGCGTTCGCGAATCAAAATGTAGGACGTAATCACCGCGAACACCGGCTCGAGCGTAAACAAGATGGCCGCATGGCTCGGAGTGGTGTAGCGCTGCGCCCAAAGCTGAATCGAAAACGCTACGGCCGTCGCAAACACCGCGCAAACCAATATTCCTAAATACAACTCCCATCGCCATTCGAATCGCACCGGCTGCCAGCGAATGGCCGCCGCCACTCCCGCCATCACCCACGCCATCGCGGCGCACGCCGCCACTTGTACCAAGCTGAGCGCCGTCGCTGAATGTTGTTTGGTGTACTCTCCGACTAAGATGATGTGCACCGCGTACAGCCCCGCTGCCACAAACGTGAGCACGTCTCCGCGGTTCAAATAGGCGATCCCTTCCGCAGGAATCGTCAAAAAATACAATCCGAAAACGGCAACCATCGCACCCGCATACGCGCCGCGCGCCAGCCGTTTGCCCCAGAAGATCGCGAGGAGAAGCGGAACCAGCACGACGCTCGAGCCAGTGACGAAGCCGGATTTGGAAGGCGTGGTGTACTGCAAGCCCGCGGTCTGAAAGGCGTATCCCAGAAACATGAAGCAGCCCAGCCGCAGACCCGCGAAGAGATCCTCGCGTTCGAATCGCCGCAACAAGCGCGTGCTGAACGCCAGCATCAGCACGGCCGCAACAGTGAATCGCACCGCCAGAAAGATGAACACGGAGGCATGATCCAGCGCGTTCTTGACGACCACAAAGGTCGCACCCCAAAGCAGGGAACAAAAGGCAAGTGCGAGATCGGCATTGAGCCGGCTGGGCTGTTCGGTCGCGGGCAAATGTCGGTCCCCGGATTCGTTGGCAGCTTATCTCCTGGGTGCATTCCCGACAAGATCTCCAGGCAGGGTCTAAACGACTTGGTGTCCGGAACGAACTTGGACACGCTCAAGGAGGAGAATCGGGTAACCGATTGAGGAATCATAGGAAATGCGATTTATGAGGATTTGATATTCGGTTTAGCTAAATGTAAAGAAAATCGCTTGACAACCCCCTTGCGTAGCACTACTTTTGCCCCAAATCCTGTGGTGATTCGAAGTGTTGCGACCAATTTGCAGCCATAATCTTTGAAATCGCTACGGTTGTGGCTGGGCGCGACTCTCGTTTCCCCTGATTGTGGATTTATCAAGAGTGGAGGGGGACTTGACATGCGAAAGATAAGAATCTTATTTACTGCACTCCTGCTAGTAGTCCTTGTACCAGGTTTGGCATACGGCCAGAGCTCTTCGACCGCAAACTTGACTGGGACAGTGACCGACCAAAAGGGCGCAGCCGTTCCCGGCGCGTCAATCGAACTGATCAACTCGGCTACGAACGAAAGTCGCACGCAAACGACCGGTGATACCGGGTACTACACCTTTGTGAACGTACCGCCTGGCAGCTACAAAGTCGTGATCAAGAAGTCCGGCTTTCGAACGACGACGATTAATCCAATAGGCTTGCAGGTTGGCAAGTCCTTCACGGTAGATGCGAAGCTGGAACTCGGTACCGTCGCCGAGACGATTGAAGTCGTCGCTGGTGGCCAGGCCGAACTGCAAACACAGGATGCCTCGGTTGGAAACGTCATCGAGCGCAAGATGTTGGATAACATCCCCAGCTTGGGCCGCGATGCTACCGCGCTGCTCTTACTGCAACCCCTCGCCACACCCGGATTCAACTCCCCTGGCTCACCAAACGCGACAGGTGAAGGCGACAACACCGGCGGCCAGATTGCCGGGGCACGCAGCGACCAGAACACTTTCCTCCTCGACGGCGGTGATGCCACAGACAGTACCGCCGGCGGGGGTCAATACAGCGGAACAAACTTTACTGCCACTCCTCGCGCTGTTGTTCCGACGCCGGTCGAAAGCCTTGAAGAGTTTCGCGTCGTAACGAACAACGCCTCGGCGGGATTTTCTCGCTCTGCCGGCGGCGAAGTGCAGATGGTCACACGGCGCGGCGGCAACACCTTCCACGGCGCTGCGTATGAGTACTTGCAAAACGACAATCTCAATGCGAACACCTGGACGCGCAACAGCTTGGGCCAGAAAGATCCTGAGCTCCAGGACAATCGCTTTGGTGGCCGCATCGGCGGTCCCATCTGGAAGGACAAGACCTTTTTCTTCTTCCATTACGAAGGCCGGCGCTTCAAGAGTTCTACGGACATCGTTCGGCGCGTACCTTCCGCTTTATTGAAACAAGGGATTTTGCAGTTTCGAGATTGCAGCACTTCAACCGGATCCTTCGATAGCAGCGGAAACTGCATCGCACCTTCTGGTGGTAAGACTGGCCCACTGGTCCAGTACAACTTAAACGGCGCGACCGGTTGCGGCCCGAGCGGCGCAAACGCTTGCGACCCCCGCGGTCTCGGTTTGAACACAACCATCCGAGACGTCTGGGCTATGCTGCCCATCGGGAACCAGCCGACCGGCTCAGGTTCCGACGGAGCCAACACGAATGGCTTCAGTGCCCCTGCGGTGACGCCTCTCACCGAGGATTTTGGCGTAATCCGCGTGGATCACAGTATCACTTCCAAGTGGCAGTTGATGGGCAGCTACCGCTACGGAAAGACGCAATTTTCCGCGCCTGTCCAGGTGGACATCGGCGGTCTGTTGTCAGGCGATCAGTCCGGCACACCGAGGGCCCTGGCGCAGCGCCCTCTTGCTCCACGGTACTTGATCGTCGGTCTCACGGGTCAGATCACGTCCCATTTGACGAGCGAGTTTCGCTTCGACTATTTGCGCCACTGGTGGCAATGGGCGACCTTCACGCCATCCCTAATGCCTGCGCCTGCCGGATTCCCCCAGCCGGACGGGCTAAATGCGGCGTTAACGATCGGTGGCGAAGGCATCGGAGTGGGCATGCAACCGATTAACGTGGACACGCAGAACGCGCGAAGCCGACTGTGGAACGGCAAGGACTACACCTACCTGGAGAATCTGAGCTATGTGAAGGGCAACCACCTCTTGCAATTCGGCGGCCGGGCCGGCAAACAAAACTTTTATCATCGTCGCGACGACAAAGTCGTTGGCGGGCTGAGCTCCGAAGTCATGACCATTGGCCGGAATGCCTCCAGTAGCGGTCTTGTTATTCCGGCAAGCGCAATCCCCCCGACCTGTTCGCCCATCTTGTTGACCCAGTGTCTCAATCCAAAGGACGTTCAGAAGTGGCGCAACGATTACGCGGCTGCTCTAGGGCTGATCGACCGTGCGCAACAATTGAAGACCCGCGCTTCGGACTTTTCGCCGAACCTGGATGGCACGCCGCTTCAACAACACACCGTTGTAGACAACTACTCTCTTTACATCACGGATAGCTGGAAGATTAAGCCGTCTCTCACGCTGAGCCTCGGCCTCAATTGGGGCGTTCAATTGCCACCTTACGAAAGCAGTGGAGAGCAGACGATAGTTGTGGACAATTCTACGGGGAAGCAAATCAACTTCGACGATTATATAGCAACCAGAAGGGCGCAGGCCTTGGCAGGACAGATTTACAACCCTGAACTGGCTTTTGTTCCGATTAAGCAAACAGGCCGCAAGTATCCCTATGACCCGGACTGGACGAACTTTTCACCCCGTGTCGCTGTGGCTTGGAACCCGTCGTATGACAGCGGGCTTCTTGGCAGCCTATTTGGGAATCGCAAGACGGTCGTGCGTGGCGGATACTCAAAAGTCTTCGACCGAATCAACGGAGTGGGCATCGTCATGATTCCCGCTCTTGGTATCGGCTTCGGCAACAACGTGCAGTGCAAAGGCCCCATCAATACAGCCACGGGCCCGGCATGCACAGGTACCGGCGGGGCCAATCCGACCACTGGCTTCCGCATTGGGAAGGACGGAACGGTTATACCGATGCCGTCACTCGCCTCGATTCCGTCGGGGGACCCGCTAATTCCGGCAAACAACAGCCCGTTTGAAACCCTAGACTTTCGCATTGACCCGAAGCGTAAGATTGGTTTCGCCCATACGTTCAATCTGACGGTTCAGCGTGAATTGCGCGGGAACATGGTGCTGGAAGTCGGATATGTGGGTAATTATGCCAAACGTCTGTACCAGGGCTACGCCATGAGCCAAGTACCATACATGTACACACTTGGTGGACAGAGCTTTGCCAAAGCCTTCAGCAATATCGCCAATGCACTTAGGGCAGGCACTCCAGTCTCCGCAATAGGTAAGCAGCCCTTCCTGGAAGCGTTGGGTGCACTGAGTGGTACCGCATGCGGCACCTCTTGCACCCAAGTCTTCATCAACGGCTTCGGAGACGGCACGGATGGGTTCCTTAACTCGAACGTGCTCGATTTCTGGGAAGGCCTGCCAATACCGAACGGCGGTGGCGCAGATAACACCCAGATTGTGGACTCGTACATCATCGGAAGCCATGGCCATTCCAACTACAACGCAGGCTTCGTCAGTCTCCGCAAACAGACTTCGTCAGGCTTGACGTTCAACTTCAATTACACGCTGTCCCATGCTTTCGACCAAGTCGGTCAAAACCAGGAAAGCCTCAATGAGGCTTCCGACGCGTTCAATCTCGACCGCGACTATGGTTCAGCTCAGTTTGACAGGCGCCATGCTTTCACCACACTCGTCACCTACGATCTGCCTTTTGGGGCCGGGAAACACTTTTCGAGCAGCGGCGCGATGAACAAGATCATCGGCGGCTGGAACGTTGCCGGTGTTTGGACCTTCGGCTCTGGGCTTCCTATTGACGTGTACAACGGTAATAGTTGCCAGGAGTGGGGACAAGGCCCGGTTTTCGGCAACTGCTCCGGCATGATCTCCATCAGTGGCAAAAAATACACCGCGTCACCGCATGCCGGCGAGACAAATGCTTTCGCCGATCCCGCTGCGGTTGAGGCGGACTTCCGCGTTCCGGATATCGGAACCGATGGCCGGAACGGCCGCGGCTACATTCGCAGTTACAACCGCTGGAACGTTGATCTTGGTTTCTCCAAGACCACCAAGATCACCGAACGAGTGAGCACGCGGTTCGATTGCCAGATGACCAACGTCTTCAACCATCCGATGTTGCTGGGTACCGGAGGATTTTACAGCTCAGACATGGCGGTTGATATCGCTAATTCACCGGGCGCCTTCGGCGCCATCAACTCGCAATACAACGCACCGCGATTCATCCAGTTCGGCTTGCGCTTCGACTTCTAGGCACAAGCAGAGCCCGTTCTCCTTTCCGGGGGTCGCGCCGCAAGGCGCGACCCCCGCTTTCATTTGGGACGCTTCGATTGGACTTAATGGACCGATGACTAGTTGGAGTGGATTTTCCCGGCCGAGTTCAATCGCTCCAGCCAGCGCTTCGCAGTTGCAGCCTCGGGATGATCGCCGTGGTTTTTCAGGAATTCACGTAGCGCCTGCGCGGAGTCTTCGTAGCGGCCCACTGCCGAAAGCGACTGGGCGACGAGCAATTCAATTTCCGGAGCCTTGCCATGAGACTCCACCAATGCCTGCTGAGACGTCTTTAGCGCCTCGTCATACTGCTTGTGGTAGTAGTACGCTTTGGCCAGCGTCCAATGTGTCTCCCACCCTCCGGCGCTCAACTGTACTGACTTTTCGAGCGGCACGATGGCATCTTCGTATTTCCCCTGATTCGAAAGCGCTGTGCCCAGCGCTGCCAGGGTGCGGGCATTATTTGGATTGACCTGTGCAGCCTTCTCCAAAGTCTTCTGAGCCTCGGATAATTTGTTTTGCCGCAGGTACAGGACTCCTTGCAAATACAGGACGTCTGGGTGCCCGGGCGCGAGGCGCATCGCTTCTTTTAATTGCTTCTCTGCCTCTTCCAATTTGTTGTCGCGGAGCGCTTGCAACCCCTTGTCGAGGGCTTCCTTCGCTTTCGGCGCAAGCAGCGGGCCACCTGTCCCCATTGCGTTGTCCGTCGAACTCGATTCCGGTTGCATGTAAATGTCGACTTCCGCCTTCACGGGTATGGGTACGGAGACTTCCCCGTGTCCGGTTTTGTACCCCGGAGCTTCCACCACTACCGTAAACTCCCCAAGATTTTGCGGAGTGAAAATGGCCCGTCCGCCTTGCGAGGTAGTCCCCTGGCCGTTTGGCATCCCGTTGCGATAGATTTTCACGACCGCGGGCGAGGCGAGAGGCTCGCCCGTGGTGCTGCGGACAGTGACGACGATGACTGCGTTGTTGCCGCTGATCGCACCGATCTCACTGACGCCATCCTGGCACCGCGCCGGAATCGCAGTGAGAAGCACGCTGAAGAGCAATGGAAGAACGATCCGCCTCCGCCGCAACACTGCAATGTGTTTTGTGAGATGCATGCAGGGCCAACCGCCAATTTGGCGAGCCTAGTCCTCGGCTTCGTTAGCGTCAAGCGAAAGCTACGACGTCCGAGGCCAATTAGACGCAAAAGACCGTCGACTACAGGAGTGCCAAACCGCGGGATCTTCAGCCTCTCTGCTTCGGCAACGGGCGAAACGTCCACGATGCTCGACAACCACGAAACAGCCTTGACAGGTGCGCCGCAGTGGTTTACATCCTGAATACCATGACCTCCGGATTACCACTCTTGCGCCCTATCGCGCTAGCTTGCCTGTTCTTCCTGGCTCCGGTTGCGGCGAACGCAGCGGACAACTGGATCGAGGTCCGGAGCCAGCATTTCACGGTGAATACCAACGCCGGCGAAAAAGATGCCCGGAAAATCGCGGACCAGTTCGAGCAGATCCGCCAAATGTTCCACAGTGCGTTTTCCGTCCTGCGAGTGGACACTGCGCAACCCATCATTATCGTGGCCGCAAAAAATGAAAACACGATGAAACTCTTCCTGCCGGAAGAATGGGAAGTAAAAGGCCACATCCGCCACACTGGAATCTATCAGCAGGGGGAGGACAAGGATTACGTCCTCCTGCGGCTGGACACGGAAGGAGAGAATCCCTTCCACACTCTCTACCATGAATACACGCACGCGTTGCTGCGCCTGAATTTTCGGAGCCTGCCGATCTGGCTCAACGAAGGGCTGGCCGAGTTCTTCGGCAACTCCACGCTGAGCGACAAGGAAGTCAAGACCGGCACGATAGATTCCGGGCACTTGTACCTGCTCAATCAGAGCAAGCTGATTCCCATCGAAACGCTCCTGGAGGTGGGCCACAACTCTCCCTACTACAACGAAAAGGACCGGGCCTCCGTTTTCTATGCTGAATCGTGGGCCGTAGTCCATTTTCTCATGATGAATCCGGAAGCGCGCCAGAAGCAGCTGATGAAGAATTTCTTCGCCGCATACGAAAAATCAGGCGATCAGGTGGAGGCAGCACGGGAGAGCTTCGGCGACCTGAAGCAGTTTGGAAAGAGGATTGAGGCCTACGCGCGGCAGTCCAGCTTCCAGATCGGGCTGGTCAAGGTGGCTTCGGAAGCCGCGAACAAGAACCTTCCAACGCGCAGCCTGTCCTCCGCGGAAGCGCTCGTTTTGCGGGGCGATTTCTTCGCGCACCACAATCGCCTGGATCAAGCGAAGACCGCGCTGGAAGAAGCCGTCAAGACGGAGCCGAATCTGGCTTTTGCTCACCAGGCTCTTGGCTACTACCACTATCGCCGCCAGGAAACCGCCGAGGCCGACGAAGAAATGCGTGAGGCGATGAAACTGGGCGCCACCGATTTTGTTGCGCCGTACTATCACGGCGTGCTCCTCCTGCGGAACGGAGGATTCGAAGACGAAGAAATTGCAGAAACAACGCAGAGTCTTGAGAAGGCGATCAAGATCAACCCGCAGTTTGCGCCCGCCTACGAGTGGCTCTCGCAAGCGTATTCGCGGTCGCCAAAGACACAGGTTCAGGCGGTCAATGCAGCCATACAGGCGGTGAAGCTGGACCCGGCTACGCTTCCATACTCGATTAACCTCACGTATCTGCTCATCAACAACGATCGTTTTTCCGAAGCCCACATCATGGTCAGCCGCATTCAGACCGCAGCTAATTCGCAGTCGGAAAAAGAGATGGCAAATACCATTCAGCGGAGTCTGGAGCAAGCCGAACAACAGGCCGTGAACACCTCGTCCGGCAAACCATTTCCATCTTCGCAAGGCAATTCACGCGCACCGGAATCCGTAACGGAGGCGAAAGCAGGCGGGCCGCCAAGTCTTCAATCATCTCAGGACATGCCGGTGCAACTGAAGTATCGCATCTTAGCCGCGGATGGACCCATCAGCGCAGCGGACTGTTCGAAAAAGCCGGAGTTTTTCATCAATGTGGACATAGGAAAAGGACCGGTGAGTTTTCACGCGGCGGACTTCGCAAAGATTTCGTTGACTTGGGCCGATGGTACGCAAGAGCCGACTCTGGATGGTTGTGGCCGGTGGCGGGGGCGGAAAGTGAAAGTGTGGTTTTCCGCGACGCCCGGAAAGGAATACGCTGGTGAAATCACGAAGCTTTTCTTCTATTGACTAGCCGCGGAGCGGCCCCCCGCAGCATTAGTGCAAGGCCTGGTAAACCGTGCGTCCGCCAACGATAGTACGGAGCACACTGGTCTTCGTGTATTGCGCTGGTGGAATCTTCGTGAGGTCGCTCGAGAGGATGATGAAGTCCGCGTATTCGCCGGCTTTCAGCTCGCCCTTCTTCCCTTCCTCGAACTGCGCATAGGCTGAGCCGGACGTGTAAGCACGAATGCAATCTTCGAGCGAGATTTTCTCCTGCGGCTCCCAGCCGTTTTTCGGGCCGCCCTCGGGGCGTTCGCGCGTGACGCAAGCGTAGAGACCGCGGAAGGGGCTGATGGGCTCGACGTCGTAATCGGTGCCAAAGGCCAGCCGCACGCCGTTGTTGAGCATGGTGGCCCAGGCGTACGCGCCCTTGATGCGTTCGCGCCCGACGCGGTCCTCGGCCCAGCGCATGTCCGTGGTCTGATGCGAAGGCTGCATCGAAGCGATGACGTTGAGCCTGGCGAAGCGCGCAAAATCCTCGGGCACAACAAGCTGAGCATGCTCGATGCGGTCGCGGCGGTCGCGCGGGCCGTTGGCTTTGGCGACGGCTTCGAACACATCGAGCGCAACCCAATTCGCCCGATCGCCAATCGCATGGAAAGCAAGCTGAAAACCGGCTTTGTCGCGTGCGATCGCCATTTCCCGCAGCTTGACGGGATCGTTGGTGAGGATTCCGCTCGTGGAGGGATCGTCGGAGTACGGCTCCAGCATGGCTGCCGTCCGCGAACCCATAGCGCCATCGGTGAATGCTTTCAGCGCTCCAGTCTTCACCCAAGGGTCCGTGGTGCCGCCCTGCGCGCGCATGTTCTGGAGATCGTTGAGCGGCAAATTGAACGGTAGCCATTCGGTGATTCGAACGGTCAGTTTTCCTTCTTCCTTGAGCTGCTTGTAGACCTTGAAGTCTTCCCAATCGGAAAAATCCTGGACGGAGGTCACGCCATTCTTCGCCAGATTCTCGAGCACCATCTCGATCCCTTTGCGGCGCAGCTCGACGGGCGGATC
>WNFT01001329.1_pt1 | contig 20924 bp, 19 predicted proteins | sample 5400191 | NCBI WGS metagenome assembly WNFT01 (sample SAMN13153359, study PRJNA577476) | soil metagenome | isolation source: 80 cm saprolite under Madrone tree | place: USA:California | collected 2016-06-14 | reverse complement strand
ACCGCGGGTCATGAGTTGGTTGGAAACCGCTGATGAAGGCTTTCTATATCTCAGCGTTCTGACATTAGGAGAAATTCGCAAGGGTGTGGCTTCTTTGCCGCAGAACAGGCGCAGAACCTCGCTGGAGACGTGGCTCGATGTGGAACTACAGGCGCGTTTTTCCGCAAGAATTCTGCCCATTGATGCTGCAATAACAGATCGCTGGGGCTCGCTTGCGGCAACTGCCAAGAAGAGGGGAAGAGCGTTGTCGACCATAGACGGTTTGCTAGCTGCGACGGCGATTCACCACAATTTGACGATTGTTTCGCGGAATGACAATGATTTCGCGGGCATGCAGGTGCCGGTCTTCAACCCCTGGACGTCGCAGTGAGTCCGACAGCCATTCAGTGGTTAGAAACTCGTCCAGCCGTTACATCAAGTCAAGAGCAGGACGTGAGTTAGTCGATGGTGGTTAGGTTGTGGACGTGTTGTTCGAGGGCTTGGTTGTACTGGCGCTCGATTTGCAGCTCGGTTTGGAGCTTCTTCACCAGGAGCTCGAGACGGGCTATTTCGGTCTTGAGTTTGACGATGTCGAGGTTTGCCGCGGGAGCGCGGAAACCTTGCGCGGGAGGCGCAGCGGGCGGGGAGGGCCGCGGCGTGAAGGCTTCGGCTAAGGCGCGAGGCCAAGCGTTGTCGGAGGGCGCCATTTCTGGCGGTGCCGGCGGCATGGCATGCGGCGCGGCGTACAAAGGCGGCGGAGCAGGAATTGTTTGGGGAGGCGGCGCCGGCGGCGCAAACAGGCCTTGCAGCGAGCTGGCCCCGACATGGCGTTCGGGCGCGGGCGCGGCAAATTTCGGGCCGAGCAAACTTTTTACGCGGCCAATCAATTCCTGCGGTTGAAAGGGTTTGCGGATCAATTCGTCAGCTTTCACTGCGATGGCTTTGTCGGCGACCGTTTTATTCACAACACCGGACATCAAGATAACGGGAACGGAGCTGAATTCGGGATGCTGCTTGATTTGCGTGCAGACCGAATAGCCGTCCTGGTCCGGCATGATGACGTCGGTGATGACGGCATCCGGCGGATTCTGGACGAACTGCGCGAGCGCAGAGGCGGCATCGGCGCAGGCGACGACGTTGAAGCTCTCGCGACGGAAAGCGATCTTGATGACCTCGCGCATGGTGGCGCTGTCGTCGATGAAATAGACCGTGGGCGTGCGCTTCGCGGGCGCATCGGCCAAGGGAGGGATGGTCATTGCTTCGCTCATAGCGCTTCCTTTTCCGCCACGTCGCGAGCGCCTTCGTCGAATTCGCGCATGGCATCGAGCATGAGATCCGTGGCATTGCGCAGCACAGTGTGCTGGGGTGAAGTGCTTCCGTAGACGAACTTGTAGACGCCCGTGCCGTTACCATGCACGTTTTTAACGATGTGCACGACGGCTTCGTCGCCAAACAGGCTGCCGCATTCGGCGTGGCGGATTTCGCCGGCGTCGAAGAAGAGCACGGCGTCGGCGTTCGCGGCGTTGATGTGCAGCGCACCGGTTTGATGTGCGTGAGTAAGCATCTGGAGCACGCCGGGAAGATCGGTGTGGGTGAGGCTGCCGCTGAGGCTGGTATCGGCCTGCGCGAGCATCTGCGTGGGCTGAAAGCCCTCGGCTTTGCTGGTGACGATATTGCGCACGTGGGTAGCGATAATCGCCGGCGTGCGGCGGCGGTCGATGTAGTCGTCACACCCGGCTTGAAAAGCTTCCATCAGGGCACGCTGGCTTCCGTCGCCGAGGGCGATTACGGGCAGCGCTGAATTTTTCGGGTCGGCGTGAATAATTTTGGCGATTTCGAGCGCGCCCATCTCGCGCAGGTTGGTGGCACAAACGATCGCGATAGGCGCGTCGTATTCGAGCGTGGTTAGCGCAAAAGCGGCCTGCGTGCTGGAAATCACTTCAAATCCTTCGCGCTTCAGAGCATCGCTGAGCTTTTTGGCGAAGTAGACGTTGCTGTCGATGAGCAAAATCTTTGCGGGACGCCCGCTGGAGATCATGGCCGGGCCTCCAGAGGCTGCAGCGGCGCGGTGACGGGTGCACGTTCGCTGGAGCCGGGAGTCAATGAGGCAAGATTAAGGACTTCGATGACGTCGCCGGCGTGCGAAAGCCACCCGGAAACGTGGGGCGCGTCGGTGTCGCTGGGCAAAGTCATCTCGGCGTTGATGAGCTCGCAATCCCCGGTGACCGGCAGCGCGACCCACTCGGTCTGCGCGCCATAGCAGCGCTGAGCGATCAAGTAGAAGCGGCGCGACTTCAAAACCTTGCCGATGAGTTTCTCCGCAACATCGCAGACTGGCACAATGCGGCCGCGGCGCAGGATCACGCCTTCGACTTCGCTGGTGTGGTGCGGGAAGCGAAAGATGCGGCTCGGCGCGACGAGCTCCGCAATCTGATTGGCGGCAAGCGCAAAGCGTCGATCGCCCAGGCGGAGCAGGACGAAAGATTGCAGCTCGGTTTCTGCGATGAGAGTCATTGCGTGATACTCGTGTCTATGCCGTGTTGTGCGTTGTCTTCCGCGACGCGGCTTGCCTCCGCCTCGGCCTCTTGCGACAACGAAGCGTCCAACAAGAAAATTTCGTCGGGAGTCAAAAAGCCGTCCGGCTTCACGACCGGCACGACGGTTTGGTCGAGCGCGGTGAGCCCGCGGTACCATCCGCGCTCCTCGTGGCAAAAGGCCAGAGGGAGGGCCTGCAAGCGGGTCATAGTGGTCATTTTCTCGATGCCGTCAATCAGCAGGGCCGTACGCGTGCGGCGCAGCACGAAAACGAGAGCCGCTGGCGCCGGCGGCAAGCCAAAGTGCATGGCGGCGTTTACGACGTATACGGAGTTTTCGCCGCGCCGCACGACGTGCTTCACTTTGCGCAGGCTTGGTTGCGAAATCTCCTTGGCGGCGCCGGAGAGGCTATCCACGCCGCGAACTTCCTGGACGGAAGCCGAAGAAACGGCAAAGAGTTGACCGCTGACGCGGAACAGGATGATCTGCTCAGTGCGCGCGGCAGGTGCCTTGATTGGAGAATTGGGACGCACTACTTCACTCCCAGTGGTGTTGGTTTGCAGATGCTGATGACGCGTTTTTCGATGGCGGCGTAGATGTCGTCGATACCGAGGACTTGATCAACCGCGGCGAGCTTGATGGCTTCGGCAGGCATGCCGAAAATCACGCAGGTGGCTTCGTCTTGCGCGAGAACCATCCCGCCGGCGGACTTGATGGCTTTGGCGCCGTTCGCGCCGTCGGAGCCCATGCCGGTAAGGACCACGCCGATGCTCATGGCTCCGGCGTAGGCCGCGACGGTTTCCATGGTTATGTCGATGTTGGGCAAATAGCCATTGATGCGGCCGGAAGCGGCGTCGAGTTGAATGCGGCCTGCGGGAGTAACGCGCAGATGCTGCGCGCCGGGGCAAATGTAAAGCGTGCCGGGCTGCACGGCTTCGTTGGCTTCCGCTTCCTTCACGCGAATGCTTGTGAATTCGGCGAGCTGCGCCGCGTATTGCGTGGTGAAGGATGCCGGCATGTGCTGCACCAGAAAAACCGCAGCAGGGAAGTCGCGGGTGAAACCCGGAGCGAGACGCATCACGGTGGCAGGGCCGCCGGTGGAGGCGCCCATGACAACGACCGGGAAGCGCTGGTCTGCGGGAATCGCGGGTGCAGGGACGGCGCGAACGGCCGGAGATGGTTTGGCAGGCGCCGCGGCACGGTTTGCGCCTTGGACGGTGAGGGCGAGCCTCGATGCGGTACGCACGACGCGCACCTTCGCAGCCATGCGCACTTTGCGCAGCAGCTCTTCCTTCACGTTTTGCATGTCCAGGTCGATGCCGCTGGAGGGTTTGCCGACAAATTCGATAGCGCCGAGTTCCAACGATTTAAGGGAGCCGGCCGCGCCTTCCCTCGATTCCGAGCTGACGATCACGATGGGCTTGGGATTCGTGGTCATGATCTGCGCGGTGGCTTGCAGACCGTCCATGTGCGGCATGTTGATGTCCATGGTGATGACGTCGGGCTTGAGCGATTCGGCCATGGCAACGGCTTCGCGGCCGTCTTTGGCATGGCCCACGACCTGGAGTTGATCGTCGGCGTTGAAAATCTGCTCGAGGACTTTGCGCATGAAGGCGGAGTCGTCCACGATCAAGACGCGGAACTTTTTGGTTGCGGCGGGTGCCATCGCGCGTCTACGCCACCGGGACAACCGGGCGCGTCGCCTCCGTTCCTATGAGCTGTTCGACCGCAGCCAGCAATTGATCTTCCTGGACGGGCTTGGTCAGAAAAGCGGCGGCGCCTTCTTTTATGGCGCGATCGCGATGCTTGGCGCCCGCGCGCGAGGTGACGACCATGACGGGGATGCGGCGCGTCGTGGGGCTTTGGCGCAACTGCACCATGAGTTCGTAGCCGGTCATGCGCGGCATCTCGAGGTCGGTGATAACCAGGTGGCAGCCGTGCTGCGCGACGAGTTCGGCGGCTTCCAGGCCGTCGGCGGCCAGCTTCACGCGATAGCCGTTCTTCTCGAGCATGCGGCCGACAAACTTGCGCACGCTGATGGAATCGTCGGCGACGACGACGACGCGCTCGTGCTCGACGCGGTCAATGGCTTCGGCTGGAATGGTGCCGCGAGCGATGGCGGCGGAGCCCGGAGCGAAAATGCGTGCGGCCGTCGGGGTCGCCTGCAAAGCGCGGCGTTCGCCGGGTTCGGTGGCCACCATGCGATTCAAGTCGATCAGGAGAATCAAGCTGCCGTCGGGCGCGATGGTTGTGCCAGGGAAGAGCTTGACGCGGCGCAAATACTCGCCGAGGTTCTTGATGACGATTTCGTCCTTGCCGATGACTTCCTCGACGACCAGGCCGATCTGGCGGCTGCCGGCGTTGGCAACCACCATGCGGAAGTAGCCGTTGATGGGTTCGAGCGGCGGCAGGCCGAGATAGGAGTCCAGGCGGATAACTTCGGTGACTACGTCGCGAACCTTGGTAAGCAACTTGCCGCCCACGTCTTCGATCTCGTCGGCGCGGAGGCGGCGGATTTCCTCGACTACGGCGAGTGGGAGCGCGAAGCTGGTGCCACCGCAGCGCACGAACAGCGCGGGGGAGATGATCAAGGTCAGCGGAACTTTCAGCGTGAACTTGGTGCCTTGGCCGCGCGTGCTTTGGATGTCGATTTCACCGTTTAGCACATTGAGATTGGCGCGCACGACGTCCAGGCCGACGCCGCGGCCGGCGAGCTCGGTCTTTGCGGGCGCGGTGGAAAAGCCGGGGTGAAAGAGCATCTCGCGGAAATCGCGGTCGGTCAGGCGGTCCGCGGTCTCAGGCGAGACGAGGCCGCGCTCGATGGCGCTCAGCTTCACGCGATCGTAATCGATGCCGCCGCCGTCGTCTTCGACTTCAATGTAAATGTGATTGCCACGATGGTAAGAGCGGAGGGAAACTTTGCCGGCTTCGGACTTTCCGGCGGCGCGGCGGACGTCGGCGTGTTCGATTCCGTGAGCAACGGAGTTGCGCACCAGGTGCACGAGGGGATCGGAAATCTGCTGGATGATGCTGTTGTCCAGCTCGGTTTCACTGCCGGTGAGATCGAGTTCGACCTGTTTGGCGGCGGAGGTTGCGGCGTCGCGGACTGCGCGTGACAGCCGGGAATAGAGTGTGCCGATGGGCACCATGCGCGCGGCGGTGAATTCGTCCTGCAGGTGATGGGCGAGTTTGGTGAACTCGTCGATGTCGCCTTCGACGCGGCCGATGAAACCTTCCAGCTGAGCGAGAACTTCGTTTACGTCGGCGGAAATTTCCGCCATGGAGCGAGAGAGAATGTTGAAGTCGTCGTAGCGATCCATTTCCAGTTCGCTGAAGTCGGACCAGAAGGAGGTATCGCCGGCGGCGGCGCTGGTAAGGCGTTGCGGCGTGGTGTGGGGATTCCAGGGCGCCGGTCCGCGCGAATTGCTGATGCGATTGAATTCGTATTTTTCCTGGAACTCGGAGACTTTGCCCTGCAAGCGCTCCTTAGAGAAGCCCAGGGTGTCGACTAGTTTTTCAAGTTCCGCGACGCGGCCGACCATGCGGGTGCGGTTGATGACCAACTCGCCGACGGTGTTCATCATGCGGTCGAGGCGTTCCAGCGCGATGCGTACGGATTTCGCGGCGGCGCCTGCGGGATGCTTGCCGGGCTTGCGCGTCATCGCGGGCCCTTGCGTCGCACTCTCGGCTCTCGGTTCTTCGACTGTCTGCGGTGTAGCCTCGAGTTCTTCCTCCTCTGGAGGCGCGAATTCCGCGATGCGGCCGAGCAGGGAATCGACCTCCGCGCGCATTTCGGATTCATCGGCCCACTGGTGATGCAAAGTCTTTTTCAAGACATCGACGGAGGCGAGGCAGAGGTCGACAACCGCTGCAGATGGCTCGATTTCACCGTCGCGGAGCCGGCCGATCAAATCTTCCACGCGGTGCGCGATGGCGGCCAGTCGCTTCAGGCCGACTTGCGCAGCGGAACCTTTTACGGTGTGAATGGCGCGGAAGAGGCGATTGACCTCTTCGGGATTGTTGTTGCCTTCCAGAGAGATCAGGCAGTCGCTGACAACTTGCAGATGTTCTTCCGCTTCCGGCTGGAAGAATTCGAGAATTTCGTCGGAAACTTCGTCGTCGACGGGCAGCGCGTCGAAGTAGGAGCCGGTGGACTCCTCTTCGTGGGCTTCCTGCGCATGCTGCTCGATGGCCTGTTCGGTGATGCGCTGCTGTCCGTAGTTGAGAGGCGCTGGTTCAGCCGGAAACGCGAAGCGGTAGCGTTCCTTGAAAGCGGCGACGTCTTCGACGCTTTCCTCGCCGGTGTCGCTGATCTCCAGCAAATCGGTTTCGAGGACAGAAATTCCGTCGGAGAGAAATTCGGTAAGCGGGCCGTGCAAATCTTCGCCCAGCGTGGCGTTAAGCGCGTACTGAAAGACGTGCGCAAGCTTGCCGGCGACTTCCGAGAAACGCGGAAAACCGTAGCTGCCGGAGGTGCCGGCGAGAGTGTGCGCGGCGATATAGAGGCGTTCGAGATCTTCGCGGCGCGGCTCGACTTCCTGCAACACGCTGACGTACTCCCGCAAATACTGCAGGTGCTCCGAGGCTTCCTGGAGGAAGAGTTCGACGGCTTCGCGGTCGGGCATGCTCACGCGCGTCCCTCCGTGACGAGTTCGGGCTTCTGCAATTCCTCGGCGGTCGGCTTGCGGTACAGAATGCAATCGTTCAGCACGATAGCTTGAAACTTTACGGGCATCTTGGAGATGGACTCGGAGTGGCCGAGAAAGAGGTAGCCGCCGGGTTCTAAAGAGTCGTAGAAGCGCTGCACCAAGTTGCGGCGGCGTTCTTCCGAGAAATAAATCAGCACGTTCATGCAGAAAATCAGGTCCATGCGGCCAACGTAGACAGCGGAGGCGAGGTTCATTTGCGCGAAGGTCACCATTTTCTTCAAACGCGGCTTAACCTGGTGGGCGCCCTCGACGGCGGTGAAATGCGCGGCGAGCTGCGCTTCGGTGACGCTGGCGAGGCAGCGGCCGGAATAGATGCCGCGCTCGGCGTGCTTGAGCGCTTGACGGCCCACGTCCGTAGCCAGAATCTCGACGTTCCACGCGTCGGTGAAGGAAAGCGCATCGGCAATGGTGATGGCGATGGAGTAAGGCTCTTCTCCGGTGGAACATCCGGCGCTCCAAACACGCAGCGTTCTCGGGTTTTTCCAGAACTTTTTGATATGCAATTCGGGTAACACACGCTTCTCAAATGTTTCGTACACCGCGGGGTAACGGAAAAACGAAGTCTCCTGGGTCAAAAGCCGCTCGAGCAATGCTTCATATTCGACGTTGGCCTTGCGTATCGCGCGCAACAGGTCCGTGCCGTGAGCGAACTTCTTCGCGCGCAAGTGTTCGCGCACACGCGTGGAGAAGAAACGCTCGCGCGATTCGTCGAAACAAATGCCGGTCCGCTCTTCAATCAGCATGCGGATCTCGCTCAATTCGTGCTCGCTCAGACCGGCCACCGGTCCCTGGCGTTCGCTCATGGTGCCAACGTTCCAGCTCCGGCGTCTGGCCGGAGCAAAAGATCACCGACCTACCGCAGAGCGCCTGCCGGGACGGGCCGCTCGGACTCTTCCGAAGTCTTGCTGTGGCCTTGCTTGTTGATGGCACGGAACTGGGCCAACGCTTCGTTCAACTGGTCCGAGAGCTTTACAAGCTGGCTGACGGTCGCCACCGTGCCGCGCGTGCCCTGCGACGTCTGGCGCGTGATGTTGGAAATGATCTGCATGGCGTGCGCGACGCCTTCCGTGCCGCGCACCTGCTGTTTAGAGGCCATCGAAATTTCCTGGACGAGTTCCGCGGACTGGCGAACAACGCTGGAAATGGCGTCGAGCGCGCGCCCGGCCTGATCGGCCAGCGTTGCGCCGCCTTCCACTTCCTTGGTGCCTTCTTCCATGACCACCACGGCCTCGTTCGTTTCCGCTTGAATGGCTTTGATGAGCGCGGCGATGTCTTTCGTGGCGCTGCGGGAGTGTTCGGCCAGCTTGCGGACTTCGTCGGCGACGACCGCGAAACCGCGGCCGGCTTCGCCCGCGCGCGCCGCTTCGATGGCGGCGTTCAGCGCAAGCAGGTTAGTCTGCTCGGTGATGTCGTTGATGACGTTGATGATTTCCGAAATTTCCAGCGAGCGATCGCCGAGCGATTTGATTTTCTTTGCAGTGGCTTGCACGGAGGCGCGAATGCGCTGCATGCCTTCGAGCGTGTCGCGCACGGCGCGGTTGCCTTGCTCGGCGGCGTCGAGCGCGCGGCGAGCGGCTTCGGCGCTGGCTTCGGCGTTGTTGGAGACTTGTTTCATCGAGACCGTAAGCTCTTCGACGGCGCTGGAAGTATTCGTAATTTCCTGGTCTTGTTGCGTTGCGCCGGCCTGCATCTGATCGGCGGCAACAAGGATGTTGTTGGAGCAGGCGGTGACTTCCATGGCGGCCTTGCGGACGCGCTCGAGAACCTTGGTGAAGTTGTCGAGCATGTAGTTGATGGAGTCCGCGACGTTGCCGAGCGCGTCGTTGGTGACCTTTCCGCGCAGGGTCAGATCGCCGCGGGCCACCTGGTTGATGACCGTGAGCAACTCAGTGATGCTGCGCTGGAGATGGTCGCTGGCTTCCTGATTGCTGGCGGCCTTGGAGACGCGAGCGACGGCGCGATTCAAATTTTCAGCGATGTAGCCAAGCTCGTCGTTAGAGTTGACCTCCGCGCGAGCCTTGGAATCGCCGGCCGCAAACCGCTCGGAGAACTGCGCGAGCTCTTGCACGCGAGATACGAACGTGCTGTTCAGCCGCCAAGCCAGGAAAAAGATCGATCCCAGCGCGAGAAATAGGGCAAACAGCACCGACCCGCTGGCACCGCTGGGCAGCGAGCCGAAATCCAGGATGGACGCGCCGTTTGACTGCCGGCCGGCGCTGTACGCCAGCCACAGCACGCCGAACAGCACCAGTCCGTTGAGCAGGACCAGCGTCCAGATTGTTGAACTCAATCGCGATTTCATGCCTTCCTCCAAAAGTCTGTGGCGGTTGCCGCACCGCGGGTTGATGCGGCCGCCGCAATCAAATGCTAGGGCCCGGAAATACCTCGAGCAATCTCCTCAAATCAAGGACCAGAGCCAGCCGATCGTCGTGGCGCAGCATGCCGATGCAGTGCGGCACATTTTCCGGCGCTTGCTCCAGCAAATCCTCGGACGTGACGTTGTAGGTGCCGATGACTTCATCGGAAGCGATCCCGATGCGCACATCGTCGTGATGACCTTCGCCGCGCAGCGAAGCCACGACCACGTGTTTCGGCAGGAGCCCGGGCCTGCGGCCTTCGGTCATGGCGATGTCGATCAGCGGTACGATGATGCCGCGCAAATTGAAAATTCCCACCAGGTACGCGGGCGCGAGCGGCACCTTGGTTAGCAGCGGCCAATCCAGAACTTCCTCGACGTCGAGCACCGGGAAGCAAAAGCGTTCGCGTCCGCTGCGGAACACGCAGTACTGCGATTCCGGCGGACGGTCTTCCATCGGGCCGAGGGCCTCGAGGAGGTCGGCGGAGTCCGCGTCGGCGGCCAGCGGCGTGAGATGAAAGTCTTCATTCATCGGTTCGTTGTTCTCTCTTCACTCTCATGCAAACCTGCGCACCGCGCGCAGCAACTCCTCGCGCGTGAAGGGCTTGGTGACATAACCGTCCGCGCCCTGTTGCTCGCCCCAGTAGCGATCGCTGACGGTGTCTTTCGAGGTCACCAGGATCACCGGGATGGCGTTGAACTCCGTGCTGCTCTTCAGTTCGCGGCAAATCTGAAAACCGTTGCGCTCCGGCATCACGACGTCCAGCAAAATCATGCAGGGGCGCTCCGCCGTAATGGTTTCCTCGATGCGCCGCGGATCGTTGAGGCCGACGGACGGGTAGCCTTCGGGTTCGAGTAGCCCCTGAATCAGCTTCACCTGCGCGGGCGAATCGTCAACGATTAGGACCTTTTTCTGCACGGCAGACTTCTCCCCAGAGTTCTCCGCAGAGTAGAGGTGCACGTCAGCGGCCAGCCGCAGGGTGCGGAGTGCTGCGGTGTCGGTTTGATATATAGCCCGTCGAATGAACGGATTACAGCCTGCCTAGGCGGTGTCAATGGCGGCGGGAAGGGGCAGCCGGGCCCTCTTCCGTCTCAGCTTGAGAAGCATTCTCAGCGTCCTTCATCTCGCTGGCCAGCGATGAGAATCGTTGCATGATTTCGTTCATGCGCAGCGCCATGCTGTGAATGGTTTTGATCTGCGCCAGGGATTGCTTCGATAGCTGGCCGGGCTCGAGCAGAAGCAGTTCCGCGTTGCCAATCATGGAGGTAAGCGCGTTGTTGACGCTGTGCTTCATGTCCGTCATGTAGCGGCCGAGTGTGGCGTATTGTTCGTTGCGCGCTGCTTTGCTCTCGGCTTGGCGTGCAACGCGCAAGGCTTCGGTGCGGCGCAAGGACTCTCCGGCGACGAGCAGGAGCGTCTGCGTCCAATCCTCGCGCAACGGCACGTGCACCAGCCGCGGATATTTGCCACGAAGGTGGTTGAGTTCGCGGGAGTCCGCCGGTGCGCACAGAATCAAAGCGGTGGCCGGCTCGAGCGAGTGCAGGATTTCGGAGAGCTTGCCGTCGCGCAACGGCCCCACCACCATGAGATCGTGTGGCACCGCCTCGTGATCCCTCCAGAGGTCGCTGCCCAGCACAGTGATTCCAGGGGCATGCTTTTCCGCTTGCCAGCACGCGGTCAGCAGCCGTGCGAAATCAGTTTCATCGGTCAGGATCAGTACGCTTGCGCTTCGCAAAAGTGGCCCGCTCCCCGGAAAGATTTTTTCGGCGAACGCGTTCCGCCGTAGTTCTGCTTACAATTTTTCGGCTTCGTCGAGCGCCGAAAGCAACCGCTTCGTGCTGATGCCCAGGTTCACCGCTGCTTCGGTGTCCTTGGCTTGCTTGGCTACATCGACACGCTCCTGCAGCCGCGAAACCTCGACGCGAGCGACGGAAAGGGCGCGATCGAGCCCCGTGGCGTTCCCGGTTTCCTTGGCCGCTTCTGTGGCGGCGGTGAGCATGGCGCGCGCCACTACGGCACGGCGAAGATCATCGGCGGCCGAGCTGTCCTCGCTGACAAACGCAGTTACTTCCCAGGAGGACATCAGGATGCGCGCGCGGCCGATTTTCACCGTGGTCATCGAGCGGCCGCGCGTCGGAGGTGTGGCAATGAGCTGCTCCCAAACTTGCTCCAGGGTATTCTCAAAGTCCATGCCGGGATCGGTTTCCGGTTCTTTGGGTGGTTCCGGCGCCTTGGCTGCTTTGGCAGGCGCTTTCGTCGTCGTCGGCACGGACTTGGCAGCAGGTGCGGCAGCACGCGGCGTGGCGATCGCGGCGGACTTCGCAGCCAACTGCTCCAGCGATTTCTCCACGTCGCCGCGCAAATTCAACAATTTGTCAAAAGTTTCGTTGACGGTCCGCTCGGTGTAGTCTTTTTGGAACGGCTGCTTCCATTCATCGGCGAATTGCCTGATTTTGGCGACCGGCTCGGCGGCCGAGAAGCCCGAGTGGCGGCAATCAAGGGTGCTGGTACCCGCGGCTTCAAGTTGCTGCAACCCGGAGCGAATGGCAATGAGGTCGGCGTGCATCAACTCGATCAGCGTGCGGCGCATCAAAAAGTTGAAGCGAATGAAGGAAAGGAGAGCCGACGGGTCGTAAAACATTGCGCCGGCGGCCTCCTTTACCTTGCGGCCTTCGGCTATGAAACTGGTCTTCAGCAAGTCGCGCAGGCTGCGGAACCCACGTAAGGCAGTGATCATTTTCTCCAAGGGCTCGCAGCAAGCGAGAGGGTCGCTGTGCGCTTCGCCGAGGACCGGCCTCATCACCACGGCCGTGTCTCCCAGTTCGATTTGCTTGTGGTAGATTTTCGCGGGCGCGCATAAGGCGAAATACTGAACGAGCAGGAAGTCGATTTTGTCGCGATCGGTGTTGGTTTTTGAGGGTTTGCGCAGGTGCCGCTGAATCAGCGCGCGGAGACTGCTCTCGCTGGCGTTCAGCGTGGTTTGCTGCAACAGGTGCCGCAACTGGTGAACGAGCACACGCGAATCGAGCGAATCCAGCCAATTTTGTACTTGCTTGTAGAGTTCGAGAGTCGGCTTCTCCGGCAAATTGCGGCTTTCTTGCGGAAAGGGAATGGCGATTTCCAACTGCTTTGCCAGCGCCAGGTAGATCGGGAAGACCGAGCGGATCTCCGCCCACTGTTCCTGCCCCGACACTTCTGGCCGCGCCGGCGCAGGGCTTAGGGTCGTAGAGGTCTTGTTCACGGCTGCATCACCCAATCGCACAACCCCTGCGTGAATTTAACGGCCACAGCCTTCCGTCCTTCGTGATATTGCACGGCAACGACGGTCGCATCAGCCACGGCGCCTCCGTGCGAATCGCGTTCCAGCCGCACGCGATCTTCAAACTCCAGCGGCAGCGTTGAAAGAAAGATCGCGTGTTGCGCGCCGCCAAATTCCAGAACAGTAGCTTCCCGGAGCTTAGCCCTTCCACCGCGCAGGGCGGTCACCTGCACAGGAACGCGAACCGCAGAGGTGGCCGGGAAAAAGCGCGCCAACTGGTCCGCGCAACCTAGTTCGTGCTCGCTGATGGCGATTTCGGTTGAACGCTTCACGCAGCCTCTCGACTTGCCGTCCTGGCAGTTCACGAGTTTTCGCGCGCTTGCACACACCTAGCGCCTCGAAAGACAGTGTCCCGGCGATGAGGGATGCACGTCGGACACCAAAAAGGGCATGCTCTGATGAGTGGTGAAGCAGTTGAAAGGATGAGGGTTACAGATTCGCCGGATGGTACCCGGGGCTGAAATGTCTCAGCGTGAAACGCTTCTGTCTCAGCTCTTGCGCTTGTGGAGGTGCGTTGAGGACGGCATGAGACTAGCGGCGGCTAGCGCGAAGCGGCGCGTTGCTGCTCGGGAGTTGCGGGCGAGGCGCCTGCTTTCACGGGAATGTTGTAGCGCTTCAGCTTGCGATAAAGCGTGGCGCGGCTGATGCCCAGCATTTTGCCGGCAAGCGCTTTGTCGCCGTTGGCTTGCTCGAACACGCGCAGGATCGTCATGCGCTCCATTTCCGCGAGCGCGGTCGTGGAGAGCGATGCTGCGTCTTGCGCGGAGGCGGGCGCCGCGGAAGGTTGCTCGGTTCGGATCGCCGGCGGCAGATCGTTCACGTCGATGATCTTATGATCGCCGAGAGTGACCGCGCGAGCGACGCAATTCTCCAGTTCCCGGACGTTGCCGGGCCAATCGTAGTGCAGCAGGCTCTTCATCGCCGCAGGAGTGACCTGGAGGCTTCCGCCAGGAGCGTAGCGATCCAGGAAATGATGCACGAGCATGGGAATGTCGGAGCGGCGATCGCGCAACGCGGGAAGATGCACGGTCACGACGTTCAAGCGGAAATAGAGGTCCTTGCGGAAGGTGCCGTCACGATAAGCGGCTTCCAGGTCGCGGTTGGTCGCGGCGATGACGCGCACGTCCACGCCGACTTGATCGTTGCTGCCCACAGGGCGAATTTCCTTTTCCTGCAAAACGCGGAGGAGCTTGGCTTGCATTTCGAGGGGCAGCTCGCCGATTTCGTCGAGGAAGATAGTGCCGCCATTCGCGGCCTGGAACAGTCCGGATTTCGTTTTGGTGGCGCCGGTAAACGCGCCTTTCTCATAGCCGAAGAGCTCGCTTTCCATCAGCGTTGGAACGAGGGAGCCGCAATCCACTGCCACAAAGGGCGTCTGCGCCATGGTTCCGCGAAAATGAATCGCGCGGGCCACCAATTCCTTGCCGGTGCCGCTTTCGCCGGAAATTAGGACCGGAGTGCGCGTGTCCTTCAAGCGGGAAATCATGCGCAGGACGTCTTGTATGTTGGCGGAGGTGCCGATGATGCCGTCGAGATTTTCCTCGGTGCTCACGCGCTCGCGCAAAAATGCATTTTCGGTGACCAGGCGAACCTTTTCCGCCATGCGTTGCAGCAGCAGGCGCATTTTTTCCACACGAAATGGCTTTTCTATGTAGTCGTAAGCGCCGAGCTTCATGGCGTCGACGGCAGACTCGATCGAGCCGTGACCGGTCATGATGGCCACTTCCGTGCGCGGCAAAAGCGTCTTTATTTGGCGAAGCAATTCGACACCGCTCAAGGTCGGCAGCTTGAGGTCGGTAAGGACAAGGTCTGGTATTTCCCTGTCCAGAAGCGCCAGGGCCGCCTCCGCGCTTTCTGCCTCCGCGCATGCAAATCCAAGGGTATTGCCGATGGTCATGCACAGGCGGCGGATGCTTTGCTCGTCATCCACCACCAGTAAACGTGTTTTCAGTTCTTCGCTCATGGTTTCCCGAAGGTTTTCTCCACAATAGTCATCAATTGTTGCACGCGGAAGGGTTTTTCAATGCAGGGCGCTTGGCTTTGTGCCAGAAAAGCCTGCGTCTCGCTGTTGGCGGTGTCTCCGCTGATTAAAATAATGCGCGCGCACAATTCCGGCCGATTCTTCTGGATCCACGCGTGCACTTCCGCGCCGTTCACAGCGCCCGGCATGCGAATGTCGGAGATAACGCCCGAGTATTTTCCGCCGCTCAGCATGTTGAGGCCTTCGGCGCCGGACGCGGCATTGGCTACCGCGTATCCATGGCGCTCGAGCGCCGCGCGCAGGAAAGCAGTCACCGAAGGCTCGTCCTCGATGAGCAAAATGGGCGCGAGACCCGCGGGCGTCTGTGCTTTCATCGCCCCGCCTCTTTTGCGAGCGCGGCAGCCACGCTGGCGTCATTCGCTACCGGAACGCGCACGACAAACGTACTGCCGCGCTGCTCGGAATTGTTCCAGCACAAAATCTCGCCGCCGTGCGCGCGCACGATGCCGTAGCAAATGCTCAAGCCCAGCCCAGTGCCCTTGCCGGCTTGCTTGGTGGTGTAGAACGGATCGAAGATGTGCTCTGGATCCGCGATGCCGGTGCCGTTGTCGATGACGGCCACTTCTATGGATTCCCCACGCAGCTGTGTGCGGATCACGATGCGTCCGCGCTGTCCGGCCTCTTGCACGGCGTCATAAGCGTTGTTGAGAATGTTCAGGAAAACCTGCTGCAGCTGCTGCGAATCACCGAGCGCCGGGGATAGCTGCTCATCGAATTCCTCGACGACTTCCACGCCGTGGCTGGCAAAGTCATAGCTGCGCAGTTTGATGGTCTGCCGCAGAACACTGTTCACATGTACCAGCTCGCGCTGCACTGGCCGCTGCCGCGCGAAACTCAGCAAATCCTGTACGATGTCCTTCGTGCGTTGCGTCTCCTGCAGAATAATCTGCAAATCGTCGCGCGCGTTGTCGGGGATCTGCGGATTTTCGAGGAGTAAATCAGTGAAGCCGAGGATGGCCGCGAGAGGATTGTTCACCTCGTGGGCTACGCCGGATACCAGCCGGCCGATCGTCGCCATTTTTTCTGAGTGCGCCAACTTGGCTTGCAACAGTGTGGCGTCGGTGACGTCGGTCATTACCACCACCACGCTATTCACGGCATTCTGCTCGTCGCGCATGGGGCTCAAGCTGATGGAGAAATGCCCCATGGAGGCGTCGCTGCGGCGCACGCGCAACTCCAGATTTTCCACCTGCTGGCCGTGCGCGGTGGTTTCCAGCGCGGCCTCGAAATCCGCGCGGTGCGAACTCTCCACCCAGTCCACAAGGCGATATCCGATGAGCTCGTCTTCGCGGTACCCAGCCTCAAAGCACCGGCGGTTCGCGTAACTGATCAATCCGGCGGTATCCAGCACGAGGATCATGCTCTGCGTGGTGTTCAGGATTTTCTGGTTGAAGTCGCGCTCGCGCTGCAGCTGCGACTGAAACGTTTTTTGCTCGGTCACATCCAACATCAGGCCGCGAATCTGCGCGATGTTTCCGCGCGAATCGCGAACCGCCGTGATGTTCTGCAGTGTGTGCAGCAGCGTGCCATCCTTGCGGCGCAGGGTTTCCTCGTAATTCCGCAGAACGCCGCGTTCCGCAAGCGCCTGCAAGAATCGCTCACGAGCGGCCGGGGCCGGATACAAGTGCGGCCCGACGTCGGCGCGCAGCAATTCATCGCGCGCGTCGTAGCCGAGCATGCGCACCATGGCGTCGTTTACGTCCAGAAATCTGCCCTCAGGCGTCGCGAAGAACAGACCTTCCTGAATGCTGTCAAACAGTTCGCGGTAGCGCCGCTCCGCTTCGCGGCGATCGGTGATGTCCTTCAAAACGTGAATGGTGCGCGTATCGTCATCGGAGACGCCCGGCGTGCGGGAGGTCGATACGAGAAAGATCCGCTCCGGGGAGGCCACAACATATTCCTCGCGCGGCTGATGCGTGTCCCGGCAAAACGGGCACGGAAGATCGCTGCCCGATTCCGCGATCTGCCGCAAGCTGCTCATGGCTTCGCCGACCAGGGCTACCGGCGGCACTCCCAGGTGCGAGGCCAGCGAGCGGTTCGTGCGGACGACGCGCCAGGAACGGTTGTGCACCACGATGTAGTCGCTAATGGCGTCGATATCTTCCACCCACTGGCGTTTGGAGCGCTCCAATTGCGAGAATCGCCGGAAATTCTCGAGCGACAGCGCCGCGTGACTCGCCAGCGCCCGCAAGAGTCGGCTCTCCGCCTCGTCCAGCTTCTTTTTTCCGCACATCAGACAGATCGCGCCTAGGTTTTCCGCATCGCTCGCGGTGATCGGTACGAAAATGGCCGCTTTGTTTTTTTCCGCTTCGCCAATCTCCCCGGACTCCGCCGGCAGAGGGCGCACTTCAATCTCTTTGCCGAGTTCCCCCGCGCCGTGGATCAACGCAGTGTGTTGGGCCGCATTGGGCCTATCCTTGCCGCTGGACGTCTGGTAGGAATCCGTCTCCCGGCCGCGAAACACCATGACTGCGCACCACTCTGCGGAGAGCATGCGCGCCGCGCGCTCCGCAAATCGCTCCAGAAATCCGGGCAGGTGTCGCGACTGCGCCGCGTCCACCGCGAGCTCCATCAATTCCTCGGCGTGGCCATTCAACACGCGGGACTCCGCGCGTGTAGAGCTGCGAGGCACCACAGTTTGCGGCGATTTCGGGATGGCTTTAGCTCTAGGCATTTTTTGGCCGAGACGCGTGCTTGCGTCTCAATTTGACGACTGCCCCGCCCTACTACGCTACCGGGCTATCTCAATCTGAGTCAATCACGGGTCGCCAGGTTGTTGCTGAATCGACCATCATGCCAGTTGGATTGGAGGGGCACAGCGTCTCAGCGTGAGACCCGTACCATTGCAATCCCTCTCTGCTGAGACGGCGCGCGCGGCATTCGGCGCAATTGGCGCTTGGCGCGAACCTCCGTAAGTCCACTGTTGCCTGGCGCTTGGGCGGAAATTCGTAAACAGGTGCTGGGCTGTCGCGCCCCGCAAAACGCTGGCAACCCACGTGCCTTCTCTGACGACGGGTTATCCCATTCGCAGGAGGGGTAGTGTCGATGAGACCCAGCTGGATTCGCAAAATACTTGTGGGCTTGGCGCTGTCGTCGGTTTTGGGGACGTACGCACTGGGGCAGCAGTCGGGGTCTGAAGAGGGCAAGCGAAAGGTCAAGACCAAGGTTGCTCCCGTCTATCCCGATCTCGCGAGACGCATGAACGTAACGGGCCGGGTCAAGATCGAAGTGATTATTACTCCGGACGGACGAGTGAAAAGCACGCGCGCGATGGGTGGCCACCCGCTCCTGGTGCACGCATGTCTCGATGCCGTGAAGGAATGGAAATTCGTAGCGGCTCCGGAAGAAACCACCCAGGTGATTGAATTTGAGTTCAGCGGCGACAACTGAAGGGGCGCACGCAATGGAGTGCTACGGCAAATGCGGCCCGGTTCTACGGGGCGTTTGGCAGCGAAGCGGAGGTTTTTCGCAATGACGATCGGCAAGAAACTTTATGTTGGATTCGGGTCCATTCTGGGCGTGCTGGTGGCGTTGCTGCTGGTGAACATCGTTGCGGGACTTAAAGAGACCTCGGCGCGCAAGGACGCCTCAACCGCCCTTGAGAGCGTGCGCGCCATTGAAGCCGTGCGTTATCAGATCATGCTCAACCGGCTGAACCTCAACAATTTTTTGCTCAGCGGCGACCCTCGTGACGAGGAAAAGGTCACACGCGGACTTCAGGAAGTGAACGACGTCATGAAGCGCGGAGAGTCTCAGGCAGGAAGCGATGTTCTGCGCACCGCTCTTATTCAGGTGGAAGGAACGGAAGCAAGCTGGGCCGACAACTTCGCCAAGCCCCTGCTTGCGAAACGCCATCAAGTGGATTCCGGGGATGCCACCGTCTCCGATCTCCAAATTTTTTATCTGCAAAAAGATCCTGCGTCATGGCTGGTAAAGTCGTCCGCGGTTCTCGACCAGTCGAATGTGGACATCACCAAGTTTCAGGATGACTCCAACAAATCTGCTGCAACGGTGAGCAAGTTCATTTCCCTGTTAACGACGCTAGGGACGCTGGCAGCCGTTTTGGCCGGACTGTTTGTCGCCTTCTACACCGCGAAATCTATTACCGAGCCGCTCACCCATTTGATCACCGTGGCACGGGAAATCGGCGACTCTGGCGACCTCGACCAGAATATCGACATCCATCGCAACGATGAAATTGGAGCGTTGGCCACCACCTTCAACAACATGGTGGCGTATTTAAAGGAGATGGCCGGCGTTTCCATGGCCGTTGCCGAAGGCGACCTCAGCGTAGAAGTCGTCCCGCGTTCAAGGCGCGACACGCTGGGTAATGCATTCCTCCGCATGTCCCACGGTCTTCAGGAATTGGTGCGCACCACCCGCGAGTCCGCCAGCCAGGTTTCGGCAGGATCCAGCCAAGTTGCCGGTGCCGCCGATGAATCGGCCAAGGTGAGTGTGCAGGCGTCCTCCGCGATCGAAGAAGTCACCAGCACCATGCACGAGATGAGCATCAACGTGCAGAATGTGGTCAAGAATACGCAAGTGCAGGCTTCCAGCGTCGCGGAGACTTCCGCTTCCATCGATCAGATGGTTACTTCCATCAACCGCGTTGCGGACACTGCCAAGGTCCTGCTGGACATCGCGAATCGTTCGCGCGAAGAGGTGGTCAACGGAATCTCCACCATGGAGAAAGCAACCGACGGCCTCAATCGCACGAATCATGCGATTCAGTCTTCGGCGGAGATCATCAACGTTTTGGGCCACCGCGCCGATGACATCGGGAAAATTATTGAAGTCATCGATGACCTTGCGGAGCAGACCAACCTCTTGGCGTTGAACGCCGCGATCGAAGCAGCTCGCGCCGGCGAACATGGGCTCGGTTTTGCCGTGGTTGCTGACGAAGTCCGCAAACTCGCGGAAAAATCGACGCAGTCCACCAAGGAAATCGCCGACCTGATCCAAAGCATTCAGCGCGAAGCGCGCCAAGCGGTCGAAAACATGGAGCGCAGCACGCGAATCGTCGAAGAAGGGCTCACGCTCGGCAACGACCTGGGTTCCGCGCTGCACAAGATTTCCAACGTGGTCACCGAAGTTTACAAGTTCTCCCAGGAAATCGGCGCGGCCACCAACGAACAATCCGTGGGTTCCACGCAGATTGCAAAGGCCACCGGGCGCTTGACCGAAATCACCCAGGAAATCAACTCCGCGGTCGAGGAACAAGCTTCCGGCGCGCAAGCCGTTGTGCGCGCGATGGACAAGATGCGGGAGCTAGTGCAGCAGTCCGCCTCCAGTTCGACCGAGCTTTCCGCCGCCGCCGAGCAGATGCTGAAGCTTTCGCGCAACCTTCTGGACAGCATGGACCGATTTGTTCTGGAGCAACACACTCCGCAGGCTGGCGGCCCGCGCCGTGATCCCGCGGAAGGGCGTCGCAAGAGGGATGCGCATCGCGTTAGGGAAGCGGAATACGCCGAGTCGCGTCAGTAAACCGCACGGAACGAAGCGATGGAAAAAGACCTCCAAGTCGTCGGCTTTCGCATCGGAAACGAGACGTTTGGCGTGCGCATCGGTTCGGTGCGCGAGATCATCCGCGTGCCGGAGATCACCGCGGTTCCCAGCGCTCCGGAGACCGTTGAAGGCGTGATCAATCTGCGCGGGAAGATCATTCCGGTGATGGACCTGCGCAAGCGTTTTGGGCAATCGGACATTCAGCCGAACAAAAAAAACCGCATCCTGGTGGTCGAGCTGGAAAATAAGTTGGTGGGCTTAATCGTCAACGCCGCTTCGGAGGTGTTGAAAATCGCGCCCTCGGAGATCGAAGCGCCGGGAAATCTTTTTGCCGAAGGCGAATCCAGCTACGTTACCGGCGTGGGCAAGCTGAAGGGCCGCTTAATCATTTTGCTCGACATCGCCAAGCTTCTGCATCGCCCGGAGTTCAAACGATTCGAGGAGGCCGCGGAACTCGTAGGCGCAGCGAAGTAACGCTT
>WNFT01001328.1_pt1 | contig 20928 bp, 18 predicted proteins | sample 5400191 | NCBI WGS metagenome assembly WNFT01 (sample SAMN13153359, study PRJNA577476) | soil metagenome | isolation source: 80 cm saprolite under Madrone tree | place: USA:California | collected 2016-06-14 | reverse complement strand
GACAGGTTTTCGTATCGAGTGTCATCGGGTTGTTTTCCCTGGCAGGACGTGGAAGACGACCGCCTGCGATTGCTCGAAGCGCAGGCCGAGCGAGGGCGACTGCAAGTACACGTAGTAGAGGCCTGACTTCGGCGGCTGGACGGTCACTTCGTAGCTGCCGTCGTCCTGGGGCGCGGCCGGCTGCTGGTTGCGCCACACGCCGGGCGCGAGCACGGTGAGCACGCTCATGTCGCGCAGCCCGGCCCGCGCAGCGCCGGTCTTGGAGTCCCGTGCCTGGAAACGCATGCGCAGCGGCGCGCCGAGCGCGACCGAGCGTTCGTCGAAGAGCGGCACGATGGCGCCGCCCGCCTTGCGGCGCGCATCCGCCGCCGGATCGGAGACCGCCGTCGCCTCGAAGCAATGGACGACCCGCGGCGAGTCGAGCAGGAAGGCCACGTCGAAGGTTCCGCCGATTGGGAGCCGCACGGTCGCCGCGTACGTGCCGGGCGACGTCTCCCGTAGGCCGCGGTCCGAGACGAGCACGGCGCGCGGCACGCGCTTGTAGTTGGAGAAGCTGCCCATCGGCGCCGCCATCCCCTCCATGTAGTAGTAGACGATCCCATCGGCCGGGTTCGCGATCAGCGCCGCGCCTGGCTCGGGGGCGGCCACCACGGCGGCGGCGCGGCTCGCCACCGCCGCGCGAGCGGGAGCGATCTGTCCTCCGGGGACGTCGCTCAGCGTCGGCTCCTCTCCCTTCCCCAGCCGGGCGAGCGAGATGAGGGCGAGGTGCTCCGACTCGAGCGAGCGCACGTAGGCGAATCCGTCCGTGAACGACACCTGGTCCGGGGACTTTCCCACCGTGACCGTGTAGCGCAGCCGGTTGCGGCTCGCGTCGACGATGCTGACCGTGTCCTTGGTCCGGTTGACCACGAACACCCAGCGGCCGTCGGGAGTCACGCTCAGCGAAGAGAGTCCGGGTTCGGCGGCGATCCGCGTCACCACCGCCTGCCTGCCGGCGTCGATTGCGACGATGGATCCGTCCTCGCCCGCGACCCAGAACGAGTTGCTCAGCGGCGAGTAGCCGAGCCCCACTGGATGCCGGCCGGCGGCGACGTCCCGGATGCGGGACAGGCTGCGCACGTCGACGACGGACACGGTACCGCCGGCGCGGTTCGCGATGAGCGCGTACCGGTCGTCCGAAGTGAAGGCCAGCTCGTGAGGACCCGCTCCTGTCGGGATGCGCGCCACCTGTTTGAGCTGGGCGGCGTCGATCACCGTCACCGTGCCGCCGTCTCTTCCCCGGCCCGCGTTGTCGACCCACAGGTACCGCCCGTCGTGCTGCAATGCGACTCGCGACGGCTGCGGGCCCGCTTCGACGTTCGCCAGCACCTTCCATGAGGCCGTGCTGACCACCGCGACCTTGCCGGCGGCCGGCATGCTGACGAACAGGCGCGTCCCTTCGCGGCTCGCCACCCAGTCCTCGCCGGGCGCCTGGAGGAGCACCAGGGTGAGCAGCTTGCTGCTGCTGAAGCCCCGGATCGGGTCCAGCACCGAGATGGACGGCTCGTCGTTGAGGGTGAGGACGTAATAGTTGCTCAGGTCCACCATCGCCTGCGCGCCGAGGCTCGGTTGCAGGTACGACTGGACCGTCTTCTCGCAGAGCTTCGCGTCGGGCGGCCCGCTCGTCTTGCGCGGATCCATCCAGACCGCGGGGCGGAGGCCGGTGAGCGGAAGCCCTCCTTCATCGGTCACGTGGAATCGCAGGCTGGCGGGCCTGCCTTCCTGCACCCGCTCCTCGCCCGCGGCTGCCGGAGCGATCTCGAAGCCGACCCGGACACCCGCCCGGGTCAGTTCCTGGGACTGCAATCCAGCCGCCGGCGCAGCGGCCGCCGGGGCGGCGGCCGCTGCGAACGGCAGGAACAAGCAAGTCGCGAAAGCTCCTGGCTTCATCATCGTCGATGCTTCTCCGTAGCTCAGGGGCATCCCGGCGCGGCGCACACCCGCAGGATTCCCCACAGCCCGCCATCGAACTCGAACGACGGCTGGTCCCTATAAAGGTAGTCGCCGAGAACGCCGCCGCGCCCGCCCGCCGGACCGAGCAAGAGGTCGTGGTGCGCGCCGGCTCCGATGCCGTACTGGCTGCCCTTGAACTCGGAGAGCGGGTTGAACCCCAAGGCGGTCGACCCGTTGACGTAGGGCTGCTCCTGCCAGCCGTGCCCGTGGATCTGCAGCACGTTGTTTCGGGCAACACCGCCTGGGTGGACGACGCGGACCCGCACTGGCTCTCCCGCGGTGGCCTTGAACACCGGCGTCTGCGGATCGCCGCCGACCTGGGAATTGGACAGCGCGTTGGTGTAGTCGACGAGGAGCGTCCCGCCGGGCCCGGTCAGCGGCCGGTCGGGCTCGAACCCCATGCGCTTCCACATCGGCTCGCTGCGGTAGTTGAACGCCTTGTTGCCGGTATCCTCCGGGTCCTCCGCCTCCACGAGCAGGGGCACCGCAGGGTCGGTCGCGGTTCCCGTGCCGCGGCGCAGGTTCACCGAGTTCTGGTAGAGGAGCACGAACTCGCGGAACTTGCCGCCCGGCCGCGCCGAGGCGCGCGAGGAGGTGTCCTCGCCGCACGGCTCGTTGGTCGCGCCGGTCGGCGCCGGGCACGTCGCGGGAGGCTCGATGACGAGCGCCCCGATCGCGCCCTTGCTCGGGTGCTTGATCGGATCGGCAGGCATCAGGTTGACGGCGCCGAACTCCACCGGAGTCGCCGTGCGGACGCCGGTGGCGCCGACGGTCACGTTGCCCGCGTACCAGGTGTACTTGACCGACAGGCCCGGTGCGGCGGTCTGCAGCGGGTTGAACCCGACGTTCGTGCCGTCGGACTTCCCGATGTCGTACGAGACCAGCTGCGTGTGCAGCCCGACCTGGGTCGAGGGCTTCACCTGGTTGGCGTTGAAGTCGACCTCGCCCGGCGCTCCGGCGATGAGCATCGGCATGGTGTAGAAGCCCGGCAGATCGGGGAGCGTGGTGGGCAGCTTGTTGGTGAGCGTGACGTTGATGCAGTCGCCTGCGTTGGCGCGCAGGACCAGGGGCTCGATCGGAACGCCGGCGTTCAGCTTTCCCGTCGCGTCCAGGTCACCCGTGCGCACGTAGAGGATCGCCGTCGGATCGTGCAGCTCGCCGCCCTGGTTCGTCCGCGAGTTGTAGACCAGCGTCCCGCCGGGCAGCGCCTGCTGCGCGCTCACCGCCGTCAGGTCGAACTTCCGGACCGGAGCCGCGGTCGGGCATTCTCCCGAGAAAGAGGCGGGGTCCGAGTTCGTCGGCGCCTTCCCGTCCGGATTGCTCGACAGCGTGGCGAGATCGGCCTGGGCTCCCTGGTAGGTGCGGAACAGGCCCCACAGGCCGTTCCACTGGTCGCCGGCGGCCGCCCCCGGCTTGTAGAGGTAGTCGGCGGACGGAGCGGCGCCCTTCACCGCGGCGAAGGGGGGTATCAGCATCTCGAAGTGCTCGGAGATGCCCATCATCTGCGAGTTGCGGTAGCCGGAATCCGTCCACGACGGCTCATGGAGCCACTTCAGGCCGTGCACGGTGAAGTTGTGACCTTCCTCGTGCGCGCCGACCTGCACGCGGACCTGGACATGGTCGTCCTCGTACGCGCGCACGAGCGGCGTGAAGGGATCGCCCGGCTGCACTCCCGCGGTCAGCGGCGGATAGAACGTCGGCTGGGCGTTGAAGTTCGCGTCCGCGCGAGTGACGTTGGAGAGATAGACCTTGGCCAGGTCGCCGGCGTCGCCGGTCGCCTGCACGTTCTTCTTCGGATCGCGCACGCGCAGCGGGATGGGCTCGTTGCGGTAGTTGATCGTCATCGTGCCGGACTCGTCCGCCGAGATCGCCTCGGGGCACGGACGCGGCACGCCGCCCGGGCACTGCGGCGCCACCGCCTGCAAGGAGGGCGGGCTCGCGGTCAGGGGCACTTCGTTTCGAGCCGGCGGGTTGATCGGATTGCCGCTGATGCTGCCGTCGGCGTTCTCCGTCGTCGGACCATGGTAACCCATCTGGAAGTCGGCGAGCTGGAACATGAACTCGCGGTAGCTGTTCGCCGAGCTCGGCGTCTCGATGCGCGCCTGCCAACTGGTCGGCCCGCCGTCGGCGCGCGTGCCGAGCTGCACGTTCTGCTCGTTGTGGAACCACGTCGATCCTTCCGGCTCGACGACCAGGCTGGCGTAGAGCCCGGCCTGCTGGTGCGTCGAAGGCCCGAAGTGATCGTGGGTGAAGACCGTGCGCAACGTCCGGTCCTGCCCGGTCAAGTTCAGCGTCTCGTCGGCGTACCAGCGCTGGATGGTGGTGCGAGCGCAGGGCGTCCCCAGCGGACCGCCCGGCTTGCAGGCGAGCGTCGCCGTTCCTCCGGCCAGCGGCGACCAGCTCCCCGGCACGGCGTTGATGGCGTCGATGCGCTCCTGCACCTCCTGGAAGCTGAAGGTGCCGTCCTCGTAGTTGAAACCGTTGGCCGACCCGTCCGATGCCTCGACGTCGAATTTTACCAAATGAATGTGCTGCCCGACGATATCGGTGGGCGTCCGCACCTGGAAATCATCCTGCTTGTAGACGTTGGGGACCAGGTTGGTGTGGTAGTACGTGATGCAGTCGTGGGTGTTGGCGCGGAAGAAGAACGGCTCCGGCGCCTTTTGGCCGTTCAAGAAGCTGGAGACGTCGTTCCACAGCGAGAGGATGCGTTCCTGTGGGTGGTGCCAGCCCGACTTGTTGAACTTCACGTCGAGCTGGATCGCCGCGGCCTTGTAGAGCCGGGCGACGCCGACTGCGTTCCCTTGATCGTCGACGCACGGGTCCGCGAACGGAGCCCCCGGCTGGGCTCCGCGGGGCGAGCCGTTGGTGATGAAGTCCGCCGTGGTGAGCGTCGCAGCGCCTGCGACGTAGCTTGGGTGCCGGCGCGCGTGGTGATAGGCCATGGCGGCCTTCTCGGCGGCGGTCCCGTCCTCGGGCACCTGGACGGCCTGGACCGCGTGCAGCGTCTTGTCGAAGCTCAGGCGCGTCTCCGCGTGCGTGAAGCACGCGGCGCCGGTGGCGCCCGGAGCGCAGCCGGTGATCACGTGGCGCGGCAGCCCGCCGTCCTCGGCGATGTCGAGGGGCGGCGAGGGCGGGCGATGCCCCGCCACGGCCGCGCCGACCGAGAAGAACGGATAGCCGGCGTTCCCCTGCGCGCCGGCAGGCTGGCCGGGCGCGACCGTGCCCGGCATCGGCGCCATGGCCAAGGTGGGCAGCGGGATCAAGCCCGGGATGGGCGTCCCGGCGGCGATCTCCGCGTCCGGCAGCTTGCGCGAGCCGTCCTCGAAGACGTCGTGGTTGCGCCACAGCTCCCACATGCCCTGCGCGAAGTGCGGGTAGAAGTGGCAGTGGAAGATGGCGTCCCCGACCGTCTTGTTGCGGTTGCCGCTGCCGTTGTAGCCGATCTCGTAGGTGAAGCTCGCGCCGGGGCCGATCGCCTGGCTGTCCAGATAGGTGGAGTTGTCGCTGTCGGGCGACTGGACCCACTGGTGCGCGTGCAGGTGGAAGACGTGGTGCTCCTTCGGCCCGGCGTGGACGTTGCGGAACTTCACATGGTCGCTGATGTAGCTGTGGTGCACGTTGGAGGGATCGTCCGGGTAGAGCGCCTGGGTCGCCTTGAGGCCGAAGGGGTTGTTGGCCGGGTTGTCGACCACCATCGCCGGGTCGCCGACGGTCCAGGAGGTGAGGAAGAACTCCTCGTACTTGCATTCGGTGCAGTTCGCCATCGGGCCCACGCCCTTGCGGTTGGCGAGGATCTCCGCGCCGATGCCGCCCGTTCCGTAGTTGATGGCGAATCCGTCTCGCACGCCATGCAGCGTGTAGCCGAGGACCGGGTCCTGGAACTCGGGGAAGGCCTGCACCGCGACGATCTCGTCGTGGAAGACGACGGTGAACTCGCGGAAGGGCTCGTTGCGATCCGGATTGACCGGCGTGCTGTTGTAGTAGGTGTAGCCGTTCACCACTTGCCCGCTGAAGCGGCCGCGCGCGGATCCGGTGATGACCGCGTTCAGGTCGGAGTGGACGATCTTGCCCGTGGCGTCGGTCATTTTCAGGATTGGGAGGCCCGCGCGCGGCCCGCTCGTGTAGACGGCGTCGTAGTTCAGGATCGGCTGTCCACCGCCGACGACGTTCCCGTTGGCGTCCGTGATCTGCGGCGTGGTGCCCACCTTGGCCAGGGCGAGGTCGTCCGCCGTCACCTGGCTGCGGTACCACTCCGAGCCGGGCGGCTCGACGTTGACCGTGCCGAACAGGCCGGTGGCGAGAGTGCCGCCGTTTCCTTCCCCGCCTGTCGTCGCCCCCGTGCTGTAGAGCAAGAAGCCGCCCTCGCGCTCCGCGTACAAGGTATAGGTGCGCGGAGCATCGCCCGGCGCGGCCAGGCTGCTGCCGTTCAGGCCGACCTTCGAGCCGTCGGATTGGATGCCGCCGACGAGCTGCATGCCGACGACGTGGATCCCGGCCGATCGCGTGGCCGGCTCGTTGTTGCTCGTGTTGGCCGTCGGGTTGAGCAGGTTGGTGAAGCTGATCGAGAGGCAGTCGCCGGCATTCACGCGCAGCACGATGGGCCGGGGACGCTTGTAGCTCTTGAGCTGCACGTTGCCGGGCGTGAAGCCGCCGGCGGGATTGATGGGCTCCACGTCGCCGCGGAGGGAGAAGATGGTGCCCACCGGGTTCGTGACGCCCAGCCGGTTGTAGAAGAACGGCTGGTTCAAGGCGACGACGTCCGCGGAAACGGTGTGCGCGCACTGCTGCGCGGACGCCCGCCCGGCGAGCGCGGTCATCGACGCGAGCGCCACCAGCGTCGAGAGGACTGCCCGGCTCGAGCGACTAGAACGACGGACTCCAAGGAGATCGGCCGACGACTGCGCGACAGGATTCATCCGGTGTGCCTCCCTGCGACGGTTCGCGGCAGGCGCTATGCAGGGTCGATGCCACCGCAAGTGCCCGGAACGACGGGGGGCGCTGCGATGAAGGGCGGGCGAGAACCGACCGCTTCGCGGCGGCGAGCGAGCGCCTCGGCGGGACAACCGCTCGCGATCCGGAATGAATTCTCGGAGTCCTGGAATTGAACCGGAAGGAATTCAAATCCAGGACTGACGTCGCTGGATGCGTGGGGGTTGTCGTCCACGGTGATGCGGGGAAGAGCTGACGCGCCTTCCGGAACTTGCACCAGCCCCAAGGCGAAGACCTGCTCCGGCGTCAGCGCGGTCAGGTCGCGGCCGTCGAATCGCAGCGCGCAGCGCGCGCGAGATGGCGCGGAGCAGGGTCCTACCGCGTGTGTGCGACGCTTCGCGGGCGATCAGTCGTTGACGAGCGGGTGCCTCTTGAACTGGCGCGGGATCGCGAACCCGATCTCCTGCGCGATCCAGTCCGGCTCCGCGCTGCCCTGGCAGGTGCCCCAGATCGCCAGGGGCTCGTTGCCATAGCGAAGCATCCCGCTGTGCCGGGACTTGTCCCGGTCGACCTCCGGATTGGGATCGGCGAAGCCGAGCTTGTGGCGCAGCAGGTCCACCTCGTCGGGTCTACCGGTGAGGAACAACCATTGCGGGTCGTCGACGCCGTGCATGCGGGCATATTCCTCGAGCGCCGCGGGTGAATCCTCCTCCGGCTTCAACGTCAGCGAGTAGATGAAGACATCGTGATCCACCGCCTCGCGGAGCTTCTTGCGCACACTCTTGAGATTCGAGGTCGTCGTCGGGCAGATCCCGTCGCATTGCGCGTACATGAGATTCAGGACGACGATCTTGTCCTTGAGGAGGTCGTCGTAGAACTTTACCTTCCGCCCGCCGCTGGTGGTCAGCTCCACGTTCGGGAAGTAGCGCCTGCGCAGCGCCTCACGTCCCGAGAGGGGAGGCGCGAACTTGCCCTTCGCGCGCGGCGGCGGCGCCGCGGCCGGCTTGCGCTCCTCGGCCCGGCCCACCAGCCCGCCGGCGACCGGCAACGTCGCGAGCCCCGCGAACAACCCTCTTCTTCCGATCATGTCGGACTCCTTTTGTCGGTGGCCGGGTTCACGGGTTCGACTTGGTGTCGCCGGTGGTCGCCACGTCGAACCGCAGCATCATCGCGTGGTCTTCGTGGATGACGTTGTGACAGTGCATGACGTAGCGGCCCAACCAGTCGCGGAACCGCATCCTGATCGTGGCGCTGCTCTTCGGGACCAGGCGCACCGTGTCCTTGCGTGCCAGGTTGACGCCAGTGGGGCTGTTGCTCTGGCAACCCGACCAGCAGTACTGGCTGCCCCAGCGGCTGTAGTTCGCGCTGTCGTCCGAGCTGCTGCCGTAGAGCCCGGGCGCCCCGCTCGTCACCTGGTGCTCCTCCAGATGGACGTGGATGGGATGCGACCAGTTCCAGCCGTTCTGGAAGTTCCACTGCTCCAGGGTGTTCTGCTGGACGAGGAAACGCGGCGAGTTGCACGAGAAGAGACCGCCGTTGATGGTCCACTGTCCATTGCGGTCCTGGTCGAAGTTGAAGTTCCGGGTCACGCGCGGCGAGTCGCTGACGCTGGGCAGCGTGTAGTAGCTCGTGCTCTCCGACGGCACCGCGCTGTCGTCCGCGACCACCGGCAGATCGACGACGATCTTCAGCATCAGGAAGCCCTGGCCGCCGCTGACCACGCTGCCGGTGGGACCGCCCTGCCCGTTCGGCTGGTTGAGCCGGTTCTCCAGGTAGATGGTCTTTCCCGCGTACTGCGCGAAGTCGATGATGACGTCGGCCCGCTCCGCGACGCCCAGCGCCACCGCGGGCACCTGGACCGGATGCGGCAGGAGGTTCCCGTCGTTCGAGATCTGCCAGAACGGCTGGGAGGCCGACGGGTTGTTCAGGTCGGTGACGTAGACCTGCAGGAAGCGCGAGGGACCGGAGTTGGTCCAGCGCAAGCGGTAGCGCCGCGGATGCACGTGCAGGACCGGCTGGATCACGCCGTTGACCATGAACTTGTCGCCGAGGATCCCGTCGATGTTGAAGGTGTCGAAGACCAACGCGCCGGTCTGCGCGTCGAAGCAGCGGTCGGCGAACATCATCGGGATGTCGTAGGCCGGAAAGGAAGGCAGCCGGAACCCGGTAGTCTCGTCGCCGGTGTCGAAGGAGTTGAAGAGGATGTAGTGCCCCAAGAGGCCCTTGTAGACGTTCTGGGCCGTGAAGCCCTCCCGGTGATCGTGATACCAGAGCGAGCTCAGCGCTTCGTTGATGTCGCCGTTGGTGGACTGGTGGGTCGAGAGGAAGCCGGCGAGCTGGTTCGGGTAGTACTGGTCGTAGTACTGCCCGGCCGCGAAATAGTCGCACGGAAACCCGTCGCTTTCGGACGGCGTGTGCCCGTTGTGCAGGTGGGTGGTGACCGAGTTCAGCCCGAAGCCGCCGTTGTCCGACGGCAGGTTGTTGTAGTTGCGGATGAGGATCGGCGTCCCGTACTGCGCCACGAACGTCGGGCCCGGGGAGCTTCCGTCGAAGGTCCAGAGCCTCTGGGGCGGCAAATTGGGAGAGACGTTCACGTCGGCTTCCCGCTGGCTCACCTGGTAGACCGTGGCCGCCGGGAACGGCAGCGCGCTGTGGCTGCCGATGGGCGACTGATGCGCGCGCGTGCGCCCCTCGTACGCGATCCCGGTCGCCGGATTGATCGCGTTGTTGGGAGCCAGCGTGGGTGAAGGCCCAGTCAGCGCGGAGAGCGCGATGGGCTGCCTCACCGGCGGAATGGGCATGTCCATGGTCCAAGGCGTGGTGACCGGGCTGGCGCAGTTCCCGCAGCCGGTGTTGCCGTAGCTGCAGCTGCCGCCACCCCAGGAGGCATAAGCCCGCGAGCTCAACCCGTTCTTCGCCAGCAGCAGGCCGCCGCCGGCGAGGAGCCCCATCTGGACGAGGTCGCGGCGCCTGAAACCGGCCTTGATGAGCTCCTGTCGGTTCTTGAAGGCCCGATACATCTCCTTCCAGCGTAAACGCGACACCCTCTCGCCGTTGGCATTGAAATACATTCTTCCTCCAGCCTTTCCGAGATGGGCAGGCGGCCATCGACGCCACCTGCGCCTGACTCGCCGGGATGCCCCTCGGCACGTTGGCTCTGCCGGGCGGCGTCACATGCACCTGCAGTGCCACGTCGAAACCCGCGTCATCGCTGCGGTTCGATTTCGGCGATGGGTTGCAGGAATCGAACTCCGACCCGGACCCGGGTCGGGGCAGCGCGCGCCGGCGCTGCCGATTCCAGAACGATCGCGCGCCCTTTCGCGGCGCGTTCGAATCATGACCGCAGGCCAGTTCAATTCCTGCACGGTCGGCGCGCGAGGTGACCGCGTGCGAACTTGGTCGCGGCTACGACCGGAAGCGGTCGAATGTCTCGAGGACGAGGCCCGACCCCTCGAACGCCGCATCCACGCCGGCGACGAAGCGCTCCGTGTCGCTCGGAGCCGAGGCGAGCTCGGCGAGCGGGTCGGGCCGATCGAGGAGGCGATCCAGATCGGCGATGCCGAACGCGTCCGGATCGGTCGTCTCGATCTCGGCCCAGGTGAGCGGCGTCGCCACGGTCGCGCGGGGCCGCGCGCGCAGCGAGTACGGCGCCACGACCGTCGCCAGGGGATTGTTCCTCAGCCAGTCGACGAACACGCGCCCACCGCGCAAGGCGATCCGGAACACGATGGTCAGCTCTTCCCCGTGCTTTGCCGCCAGCAGCGCGGCGAACTTCTGGAAGGCGACGGCGATCGTCTCGCTCGAGACCGAGGGGCGGATCGCCGAGACCACGTGGTAGCCCTTGGACCCCGTCGCCACGGGGACGGTGGCCAGGCCGTGCTCGGCGAGCGCGTCGCGCACGACGTACGCCGCGCGGCGGACGCGAGCGAAGGGCCCCGGCGGAGGATCGAGGTCGATGACGACCCGATCGGGATGGAAGAGATCGGCGGCGCGCGAGGTGGGCACGTGGAATTCGATCGCTCCCTGGTTGGCGATGTACGGGATGTCCTGGACGTCGCGCAGCACGGGATAGACGGTGACGTCCCGGTTCTTCCCGCCTTTGGCGGGGTGCTTCTTCGACGCCTCGGGACTTCGCGGCACCGGGAAGCGCTCGATCGACTCCGGGTAATGGGGAGGGACGTTCTTCTGGAAGAACCCGGGCGCGGCCAGCCCCTTCGGATAGCGCCGGATCGAGAGAGGACGGCCGGCGACGTGCGGCAGCACGCGCGAGGCGATCCGCTCGTAGTACGCGACCACGTCGCCCTTGGTGCGACCGATCTCCGGGAACACGATCCGTTCGGGATGGGAGACGTCCACCGGGCTCACTCCCCCGCCAGCTTGTCGGTCGCGCCGCGCCCGGCGTCCACCGTGCGGCGGAGGAAGTCGGCGATCGCGGCGAGCTGGCGCTCGTCGTACCCGGCGCAGATCTGGCTCATCGAAGAGCTCATCCCCGAGTAGAGCCGCGCCAGCTCGGCGTTCCGGTCGCGCAGCGGACGGACGAGGACGGCGCGGCGGTCGGACGGATCCCGATCCCGGACGATCCAGCCGCCGCGTTCCAGCCTGTCCAGGATGCCGGTCATGGTGGCCGGATGCAGCGAGGCGCGTTGCGCCAGCGCGCTGGGGCTGAGCGGGCCGTGCCGGGCGATGAGGTCGAGGCAGTCGAGGTCGACGTCGTTGAGGCCGAGGTGGGCGCCCACCTGGTGGTTGAGCAGCGAGAGCTGGATGCTCAGCGCCCGCAGGGCCTGCTTGATCGAGGCGGTCAACCGGCGCCGGCCCTGGGGGGCGTCCGATTCGGTTGACGATATGGGACTCATACTTTATTTACTCCGTACCATCTGGGGTCCGGAGGAGAGGGTAGCATGACGCAGCCCGGGAGCGACCGATGACGGCCAGCAGGAAGGATCGGATCATCTACTGGACCACGACGGGGATCGTCTGCGCCGTCATGGCCTTCAGCATCATCAATTTCACCTTGCTCGACGGCTTTCCCTTTCCCGAGGGCGGGTTCGTCCACCTCGGGCTGCCGCGCTATTTCAAGGCGGAGCTGACGACGGCCAAGGTCCTCGGAGTCCTGGCGCTGCTCGTGCCGGGCGTTCCGGCCAAGATCAGGGAGTTCGCCTACTTCGGGTTCGGAATCACCTTGACCTCGGCCAGCATCGCCCACTTCTCCGTTGGCGACGCGCGGACCAGCGTCCTGTTCGTCCTCGACCCGCTGATCTTTCTCAGCCTCCTGATCGTGTCGTATTTCTACTTCAACAGGCTTGCGGCGCGGGGCGAATGGGGACACAAACCAGCCTGATGCGATCTTCGTGCCCAGCGAGGAAGTGAGTGGCCCGGACGCCGGAGTTCGATCGGGAGCAGGTCCTGGACGCCGCCCTGCAGACGTTCTGGCGAAAGGGCTACGAGGCGACCACCCTCCCCGACCTGCTGGAGGCGACGGGCCTCGCGCGGCAGAGCCTGTACAACACGTTCGGCGACAAGCGCGCGCTGTTCCTGGAGAGCCTGCGGCGATACGCCGATCGTGAGCATGGCCGGCTGACGGAGATCCTCCAGCACGGACCCGTGCGGACTGCGATTCGCAGGGTCTTCGACGAAGTGGTGAGCGGTGCTCAACGCGGATGCGGGTGCTTCCTGGTCAACTCCGCCGCCGAGCTCCTTCCTCGCGACGCGGAGGTCGGCCGGCTGTTCGCATCGGTCATGGGCCGGCAGGAAAAGGCCCTGACCGAGGCGCTGCGACGGGGGGTCCGGGAAGGCGAGCTCCATCTTCCACCGAAGCAGATCGAGCAGACCGCCCGCTTCCTCATGGGCGCTCTGCAGGGACTGCCGATGATGGGCAAGGCGATGCCGGACTCGCCCGTCCTGCGCGACGTCGTCGCGGTTGCGCTCCGCGTCATCGACTGAATCACGGCGCTGTTCTAGACCGATGAGTCTATTTTCAGGGAGCGGCATCTCATGCCAGAACCAGACCGATTGGTCTACAACGTTCGGGAGAAGGCACATGGGCAAGCTGTCAGGCAAGTTGGCAGTGGTGACGGGCGGGACGACGGGGATCGGCCTGGCTACGGCGCGGGTGTTCGCCGGCGAGGGCGCGAAGGTGATCGTTACCGGGCGCAACCCCGAGACCGTGGCGGCGGCGCGCAAGGAGCTGGCCGGGATCGCGGAGGTGGTGCAATCGGACGCAGGCGATCCTGCGCAGGTCCGCAAGCTCTTCGCGGACATCGGCCGTGCTCACCGGAAGATCGACGTCCTCTTCCTCAATGCCGGGATCGCGAAGTTCGCTCCCCTGGCGGACTCGCCGGAGGAGCTCTTCGACCAGATCTTCCAGGTGAACGTGAAAGGGCCCTTCCTCGCCATCCAGGCGGCGCTGCCGTTCCTGGGGAAGGGTTCGTCGGTGATCTTCAATACGTCCGTCGTCGCGGAGCGGGCCTTCGCGGGCGCGTCGGTCTATTCGGCCAGCAAGGCAGCGCTGGCGGCCCTCGCCCGTGGCGCGGCTCTCGAGCTCGGGGCGCGTGGCGTGCGGGTGAATGCCGTGGCGCCCGGGCCGATCACCACCCCGATCTTCGACAAGCTGGGCCTGCCGCGCGAGGTGCGTGAGGAGTTCCTCCGCAACACCGCCGAGCGGATTCCGCTCGGGCGCATCGGGGCGGCAGAGGAGGTCGCGCGGGCGGCGCTCTTCCTGGCCAGCGACGACGCCGCATTCGTCTCGGGGCACGAGCTCGCGGTGGACGGCGGCCTGCTCGCCGTCTGAGCCGTTCGCAGCGGGCTTGAAAAAGATCCGCGGCGGCGGGTGGCATCTCGCCGCCGCGGTCCACAACCAGTGATCAGAGCGAACGTCGTTAGTACTTCTTGCCCTCTGACTTCAAGTCGCTGCTGTCCGACTTGTGGTCGCTCTTGCCCATGTCGTCCGACTTCGCCTTGTGCTTCGAGCTCACGTCGATCTTGCTCGCCTGGGTCCCGCTGGCGTCGAAGCTCGCGCGCACCTGGTCGCCTTCCTTGATCTGATCCAGTGCGGCCTTGTTGCCGTCGCGGGTGATGGTCGCGCTGTCGGCGACCTTCAGCTCCTGCTCACCGCCGGTCGGAGAGGAGACCTTGAGCGACTTCTTGTCCTTGTCCACCTTCTTGACCACGCCGGAGAGCTCCTTGCTCGCGCTGGCGGTCGTCCCCGTCGGGCTCGATGCCGACTGGCTCGTCGAGGTCTGGCTCGACGGCGTCTGGCTCATCGAGGTGTCGGACGTGGAGCTCGTCGAAGATCCGGCCGACGGGCTGGTGGAAGATGGGCTGGTCGAGGACGGTTGCTGCTGCGCTCTCGCCATCGGAACCGCCGCCAACGCAGCGGCGGCCAAGCCGATCAGAAATGCCTTCATTTCGACCTCCTTTGGGGGGTGGAGGCAGAAGCTAGGGACCCGATCGGGATGCGCAAAGCGACGGACGAACGCCCCCGCGGCAGCGGAGCGGTCCGGCTGGCGAGCGCGGCTCCGCTCGAGCCACGTACCGCCGAGCGCAAGACCGCCCGTGGAGCGGCGCCCGGTGGCCGCGCGGTCGATGCCGGCGTCGATCCTTCATGGGCGACGCAGTGCGGACAGGGCGCCGGGTCCGACGCGCCGCCAGGACTTGCTACTTCCTCAATCTGGGAGCGCGCTCACTTGCGTTGATCGGGCGAGGCGTTCGGCTTCCCGCGACCCCGGGAGTGTGGATCCCCCTCGCCGATCCGTCACGCGCCCCCTGGGAGATGACGGACCTGCTCGATGCCATCTACCCGCTCCTCGACGCGCCCAGCCTGTCCTTCGCCGTGCTGCTGACCGATTTCGAGGTGGAGGAATTCGAGCGAAAGCTACAGCACCCTCCCGGTCCGCGCCGCGCCGGTTGAGTCGATCGCGGCGCCGTCTCAGGGTTCGTCCACCCTGTGCGGACCGAAGCGATCCGAGAGCCACCCCAGGACGCACTGGTCGATCCCGTCCGGCGCGGAGAGGACCTCGTCGGCACCGGCGCGTCCCATCAGCGCGGTGCCCGGACAGGGCCGGTCCTTGACCGGCAACGGCGTCCGCGGCTCGGCCTTCACCGACGCCAGCGCCGGAGCGAGGCGGCGGAGCGTCCGGTCCTTCGGGTTCCCGTACGCGAGCCGCGCCCGGAAGTGCTTCAACTTGCGCAGCTGCTTCGCTTCCCGCGCCGAGACGGGCGGGCGCAGCTCCACCGTGGGCGGGACGGGCCAGCGGCGCAGCTCGCGCAGCGCGGACTCGGTCAGCCAGTTCTCCGCGCCGAGCCGCACCACCACTTCCATCCGCTGCGAGTAGCGGGAGAGGTGCTTGAGATCGCCGCGCGCCGCGGCTTCCTGGCCGATCAGCAAGACGAGGTAGGCGGCGATCACGCGTGCTCCTTCACTGGGGAAATCTCCTCGTATCACCCTTGACGAACATGTCTCGTATTCAAACCTTCGCGCGCACCGCCCACCCACGGCGCGCGGCAAGAGACTTCCGCGGCCCGGTGACGGGGAGGTAACACCATGACCAGGCAGGGAAGCTTGAGGGTATCGGTTCCAGTCGCACTGCTGCTCTTCGCGACGGCAGGATTCGCGGCCCAGTCGGACAAGCAGGGGAAAGGTGGCTCGTTGCAGCTGCCGGTCACTTCGGCCGCGGGCGCCTTTACCGGCACCTTCAGCGTCGATCGGTTCGAAGTGCGCGACAACGCGATCGTCGCAGTCGGCATCATCAGAGGCTCTGTCGCAGGGACCGGGAGCTTCTTGGTCGGTGAAGTCGCTGCTCCCGTCACGGTCGGAGCTGCGAGCGCGCGAGCGGCCGCCAGCAATGCAGCGGTGGCACAGCCACAGGCGACATGTCAGGTGCTTCACCTGGATATCGGCGCTGTGAACCTCAACGTGCAAGGACTCGTGCTCGCGACCCAACCGATCGGCATCGACCTGTCAGGCGACTCGGCCGCCCCTCTCGGGAACCTGGTCTGCACGATCCAGTCGACGCTCAACAACGTCGTCGGCCTCGTCGACCTGCTCAACCAGCTGCTCGGCGTCCTGACCGGGCTCGTTGGCGGGCTCACCGGCGGGCTGGGCGGCTGATTCGCCCCTGGCGCGGCCGGTCTGCGGTCAGACCGGCCGCGACCTGGCCGAAGCTTTCCTGACGCGGTCGTAGAACGCGCGCGTGTTCTCTTGCTTCTTCAAGGCGGCGGCGCGCCGGTCTGAAGGGAGGTCCGCCGATGGCTGTGGGAGCCTGTCGAACCTCGCGTCCTGTCCACCCAGATAATGGAGCCAGTTCACCGCGATCCCCTTCTCCATCGACCGCGTGCCCTTGAGCGGCACGTCATACCGGACGAAGGTGAGATCGTCCGGCTCGCCGAAAGCAGCCGCCGCCGAAGGCGCCAGCACTGCCCCGGCCCACTCCTGCTCGCGCTCCAGGCAGTACGCCTCGACGATCGGCGAGCCGATGAAGCAGCGCGGCTCCACCGGATTGATCAAGCAATCGCCCCAGGCGACGGCGCCGCGGAAGAGGATGGGCCGCTCGCGCCGCAGCCCCTTCTGGATGATGTCCGCGACGGCGGCGCCGACCAGCTTGATGCAGGTATGCGGCGAGAGCTCGCCGCCGACTCGGAAGTCCGAGCGCTGGGGACGGTAGACGAAGATGGTGTCCGAAAAGGCCAGCGTGTAGACGTCCTCGTGGCGGCCGGAGAGGACCCAGGCGACCGCCGCCGCGTTCCGCCGGACCTGCACCAGCGGCTCGAAGACCTCGTCGAAGATACGCTGCGGGCTCTCGTGCCGGCTCAGGTCGCTGAAGCCAAGGATGTCGATCATCGCCACGGCGACGTTGCCGTGGACCTTCTTCCGGCCGCTTCGCCGGCGGTGCGCGGCGCGTGAACCTGAGACGTCCTTGCGAACCAGGTGAGCGGGCATGGCTGGACCTCCGCCGCCGCCATGATCGGGATTGTAATGGCCGCCTCACGTCGGGCCGTGCGAGCCCGTGGGGAGAGGTGCTGCCAGGTACGTCGAGGTCGCGTGCCGATCTACTCGCTTCTGCCGCGCTTCTTCTTCGTCCGGCGGCTGGTCGAGCGCGACTCCGCGCCATCGCGATTGGCGACTGCCGTGGTCGCGGCCGCGACCGACGCGGTCCGCTCGGGCTGCCCGGCCAGGCCGAACGGCAGGTGTCGCCGCACGGTGGTCCAGGCGTCGGTCGCGTGGTGCCGGACCGAGGCCCAGGCCTCCGAGGGGGACGCCGGCGCGTGGTGACGGACCTTGTTCCAGACGTCCATCACCGGCCTGGGCCGGAGCAGGATCACCGTGCCGAGTCCGCCGGCCAGCCCGACCACCACGGCGCCCTTCACGATGCGCTTCATGGGCAGGCGGCTGAAGAAGCTCGGGCGCATTGGCCCGCTCGCCGGCCGCTTGACGGCGCTGAGCGCGGGCTTCCCGGAGACCGGACGCGCTCCCGACGCGGCGGAGCGCGCGGCGGGCGCCGGCATGAAGCTGCGGCACGCTTCGCAGACGCCCTGATCGCCTGCCTCGGGCGTATACAAAGCACCGCACGTGGAGCACCCGACGACGGAAGACGGTGTGTTCATCCTCTGAATGGTACCGGACTTCGTCGTGCCGATTCCCTGCGGATCAGTGCGACGGCGCCGCAGCGCGACGCACCGCGGCCCGTACGCCCCCGGCGTGTTGCCCCCGGACGTACTGTGATTTTGCATGATCGCGATCCGACCACCGTCGGGCCTGACTCGCCGCGAATTGACAACCACGGGCGCCGGAGAGTATGGGCCGCACTGCTTCGATACCGAGAGCGGGCAAGACGGAAGACTTCCCGCACGCGCACCTTGATCCGCCGCCGCCCGCGACCGCGCGAGTCGCGCGGAGAGGGGGCACTCATGAAGAGCGTCCTGATCACGGCTGCGCTCGTCGCGGCGGCGGCCGGACCTTCGTTTGCCAAGACCGTTCGCATTCCCGTGGCGCGCGGCGCCGGCGGCGTCCCGGTGCCCTGCGGCGAGGATCCGCTCCGCACCTGTCACAACCGCTGGCATCCCGACATTCCCGAGGTCGCCCAGGCCGAGCCGGGCGACACGGTCATCTTCGAGACCCGCGACGCCTTCGACAACCCGTTCAACCGCACCTCCACCCGCGCGACCGTCGCGGCCGCGAACCTCAACCTCATCCACCCGCTCACCGGCCCGCTCTTCGTCAGGGGTGCCAAGCGCGGCGACGTGCTCGCCGTCACCATGATCGACGTGGGCCCCGGCCCCGACAATTTCGGGTACACCGTGGCGGTCCCGGGCTTCGGTTTCCTCCGGGACGTCTTCACCGATCCGGCGATCGTCCACTGGGAGCTCGGCCGCTCCGAGAAGGACGGCAAGACCCGCTTCGCGACGTCGGCTGATCTTCCGGGAGTCCGGCTGCCGCTGCACGGATTCGCCGGAACCATCGGGGTCGAGCTGGGCGCGCCGGAGATCGAGACCGCCTTCGCTCGCGAGGAGGAGCTCCGGGCGAAGAACGGATTCGTCCTTCCTCCGGAGCCGGCCGACGCGGTACCGGCCAGCCTTTGCGGCCCGATGGGGCGCGCCAAGGAACGGTGCCTGCGCACCATCCCCCCGCGTGAGAACGGAGGGAACACGGACGTCAAGCAGATGGTGAAGGGAACCACCCTGCTCTTCCCCTGCTTCATCGACGGCTGCGGGCTCTCGGTCGGAGACGTCCACTGGGCGCAGGGGGACGGCGAGGTCTCCGGGACCGCCATCGAGATGAACGCCATCGTCACGGTGAAGGTCGACATCCGCAAGGGTCAGGCCTTGGCCTTCGGCAATTGGCCCCGCTTCGAGAGCAACACCGCAGGCGTCCTCAAGGGCCTCCAGCCGGAGCAATTCGTCGCCACGATGGGGATTCCGGTGAAGCCCGCCGGCGTGGTGATGGCGCCCGAGCTGTGGATCGACGTGAACTCCAACCATCTGCTGCGACCGCTCCGGAACGAGTCGGAAGACGTGACGCTGGCGGCGCGCGATGCGCTGCTGAAGATGATCGACCTGCTCACCGGACCGACGTCGCCGGCGCCGTCGCGGCTGACGGCGGAGCAGGCATACCTGCTCTGCAGCGTCGCCTGCGACCTGCACATCAGCAACCTGGTGGACGTCCCCAACTACGTGGTCTCGAACTTCCTCCAGCTCGACGTCTTCGGCGGAGCGCGCAAGCACGATGATTGACGGCAGGCTCCTTCGTCTCCTGTTCCTGGGAGTGGCCGCGGCGCTGCTGCCCGGCCACTCCCCGTACAAGCAATGGTACGTGTATCGAGCGAAACACTTGCTGGTGGTGACCGACGACGCACGGCCCGGCGCGTTGGACGTCGCAACCACCGTCGCTTCCGCGATCGCGGCGCGTTGGCCGGACACCAGGGCGGCTCCGGCGGCGGCGAAGAGTCCCGCCGAGGTCGTGAAGCTGTTGAGGAGCGGGCAACTTCAGATTGCCCTGCTGGCCGCCGCCGACGCTTCCGATGCGCTGGAAGGACGCGGCCGATTCGCGCAGGACGGGCGGCTGCCGCTGCGCGCCGTGGCCGTCCTTGGGGGCGACGTGCTGGTCGTTCTCGAGAGCTTTGCCCGGGAACGCGCCCACGCGATCGCGCAGGCGCTCGTCGAATCGCGCGCCGGGGGACCGCTGGCGAACAAGCCGTCGCTGCGCGGGCCAGCGCCCATCCCCTTCCATCCCGGCGCCCTCGACTATTACGAAGGCAAGGCGCCCCTGAAGGGCAGCTGACGGCGCGAAATGGGTCTAGCCGCGGCCGCCGTAGGCGGCTTAGCGGCTACGCCTGAGGATGATCATTCCGTTGTCGGTTGTGAGATCTGTTCTAGAATCCGTCGCCGGAGGAAGCCATGAAGCGCGTCTGCGCGGTGGTCGGCGTCGGCCCGGGGAACGGCGCAGCCTTCGCCCGCCGATTTGCCTCCGAGGGATACGCCGTCGCTTTGCTCGCGCGCACCACCGAGCTGACCGACAAGCTCGCCTCCACCCTCCCCGACGCGCGCGCGTACGCCTGCGACGTCACCGACGCGAATTCGGTGGCGAGCGCATTCGACTCCATCCGCCGCGACCTGGGGGAGGTCGAAGTCCTGGTCTACAACGCCGGCTCCGGCGTCTGGGGCTCCATCGAGGAAGCCACCGCCGCGGACTTCGAAGGCGCCTGGCGCGTCAACACGCTGGGCGGTTTTCTCGCCTCCAAGCAAGTCATCCCGGCGATGAAGCGCGCCGCGCGCGGGAGCATCGTCTTCGTCGGCGCCACGGCCTCGCGCAAAGCCGGCGCGAGATCCACCGCGTTCTCCGCCGCCAAGGGCGCTCAGCGGAGCCTGGCGGAATCGATGGCCCGCGCCCTCTGGCCGGCGGGGATCCACGTCGCCCTGATCGTGGTGGACGGCGTGGTCGATCTGCCGCGGACGCGGGAGCGGATGCCGGACAAGCCCGACTCGTTCTTCATCAAGCCGGACGACGTGGCGGAGATCGGGTTCCGGCTCACGCAGCAGAGGCCGTCGGCCTGGTCGTTCGAGGTCGAGGCGCGGCCCTTCCGGGAGACCTGGTAGGGCCGACGATGGACCCCGCGACGCTGCAGCAGCTTCGCGAGCAGAGCGGGCTGCGCCTCGACAAGGAAGGCCGCTTCTGGCATCGCGGCGGCCTGGTCGAGCATGCGCGGACGGTCGCGGTGCTGCACCAAGGCATTCATCGGGCCGCGGACGGGCGGTGGGCGACGCGGATCGGGAAGGACTGGGCGTATCTCGAGGTGGAGGACGCGGCTCTGTGGGTGCGCCGCATCGAGCCGAAGGGCATGGCGCTGCGGGGACAGCTCGCTTCTGGAGACTGGGCCGACGTCGATCCGGCGACGCTCGCCGCGGGAGCAGACGATGCGCTCTATGCCCGCGTCGCGGGAGAGCGCGCGCGGCTCACGCGGGACGCGCAGCTTACGCTGAGCGATCACCTGCGCGAGGACGGGGACGGGTTCT
>WNFT01004957.1_pt1 | contig 20951 bp, 17 predicted proteins | sample 5400191 | NCBI WGS metagenome assembly WNFT01 (sample SAMN13153359, study PRJNA577476) | soil metagenome | isolation source: 80 cm saprolite under Madrone tree | place: USA:California | collected 2016-06-14 | reverse complement strand
CGGCGGCAATACCCGCACTCACCACTAAACTGAGCGAGTCGCCGCAGGCGACGAGGAGTCCTGAACAGTCACTCGATACATGGGTCAAATGTCACTTGCCATACCACTCAACCCTCAGTATAATGAGCGCAAGCCTATATCGAAGGCGAACATTCACAATGTTCAGATACTCATCAAAGAGAGGGATCAAGGCTTCATGGCTACGATTGACAACCCGGGCAATATCGCCGTCCGCCCACCTAGCACCCCAGAGCAGCAGCGCCTTTCCCTCTTCGACCAGGTCAACTTAAACGTCTTTTGGATCGCAAACAACTTTCAAGTGTATCTCTCTGGCGCGATGATGACGATTGTGTGTATTATCTTCATCATTTTCCAGAACCAGTATGCCGCGTTGATTGCGGGAGCGTTCTTCGGTATTGGCTACGGCGCCTATACGAGTGTGGACTGGGCGCTGATGACGGATGTGCTGCCGCCGACCGACGAGGCTGGCAAGTTCATGGGCATCTGGTCTGCTATGGGTATTCTGCCACAGGTCGTTGGCATTACTGTCGGCGGCATCGTGTTGCAACTTTTGCACGCGCTTCCCAATCACATTGGTTACACAACGCTGTTTCTGGTGACTATCGTTTACTTCGGTTTGGGGACGCTGGTTATTCGGCAAGTTAAGGGTCTGACACTCCCCGCCTTAAAAGGCTGATTCTTACCCACATTTAACGAACGGAGGCGAATGGTCACCTCTCAAGCGGATGGATATCGCAGAGGCTATCAGCCCGTTCGCGATCAGTCGCGAGAAGGGGCCGCTTGCCAGGCGGTTTCACCATTTCACATTGTTAAATGTGGGTAAAAGACAGGCTTAAAAGACGGGGGCTTTCTGGCTCGTCACGGTAAAGTAGCATGAATGCCCTTATTTAATGACAGTGCTCCTGTGTCTGCTGGAGAGTTGGTTGCCTGAATCGAGTGCCCCTTTCCGTTGCCACTTTTGCCACTTGAGTTCCTGCTTTCTCAGCAGTCCCCACACTGACTTGAGCAGCGCGTTAAATTCTACGATCGTGCTCAGGTAGAACAGGAGCCAGCCAACGGGAGCCACCAGGAGGTAGGAGAGCTTGCGGGTCTGCTTATCGTCGAAGATCTGAATGAAGAACATGAGCGAGACTATGATTACACCGGAGATGAATGCAGAGAAATCCTGGGTCACTATCGAGAAGAGGTAGAGCGCCAGCAGGAAAAACGGCTCAAGGCCCAACTGCATATCACCAAAGATAGCTAGCGGCAAGATCACACATGTTAGGAGCTTGTTATGCTCTTTCTTCAAACTGAAGAAGAGAGAGCGATGCTCTCGGAAGGTCTCAAAGCGCCCTCGTTTCCAACGCAAGCGCTGCTTCATGAGCCCTTTGAGGTCGCTAGCCCCCTCAGTATAGACAACGGCATCAGAGGCATAGACAATGCGCATACCCGCTTTTTGGATGCGGACCGAGAGTTCAATGTCCTCCGTGATATTCTTCGTGCTGTACAGCCCAATACGCTGGAACACCTCGCGCCGGAAGGCTCCAGCAGCTCCACCGATGATGTAGATTGTGTTCATGACCGAGTCGGCTTTCTTGAAGTAGAAGGAGAAGAGGTACTCCAGGTGCTGGATCATACCTATGAGGGTCTTCGTGTTGCCTATCTTGACATTGCCGACGGCTGCCATCACATGAGGATCAGCAAAGCATCGCACAAAGTGCTTCACAGCATCGCGGTGAACTATACAATCGGCATCAATGGAGATGATGATGTCGCCATGAGACAGCATAATCCCTGTATTGAGAGCCGCTCCTTTTCCTCCATTTGCCTTATAATAGTACAAGATTTTGGGTGCATCCTTGATCCCCTGCATAGCCCATTGGTACTTAGCGATGAAATTCCGCATAATGGCATCAGAGTTGTCAGTGGACCCATCATTTACCACAACAATCTCCAGGCGATGGTAACTACTCTCCAACAAGGTCTTTACTGTTGAGAGCAGGCCCACCTCTTCATTCCAGGCAGGAATAATCACCGATACCAGCGGCTCATAGCGACCTCTTCGCATGCTCACTTTGAACGTGCTGGAGTTCCAGAGGTCATACCAGGGGCTGATCAGCATATAGACGGTGTCCTTAAGTAGGAGCGTAGAGGCAAAGAAGATGATCAGGTCCCTCAGAACGCTCATCAGTGGGGATTCCAGAGGATGAGACTTGAAGAGAACCAGCGAGAAAAAAATCAAGATGGTGATGCTATAGAGCAGGCCGTACAGGAATAGCCTGAGCATTCTACTGATGTTGTTCATTTCGTCCTGTCTCCTTCTTTCTTGCTGACTTGAAGTTCTGCCGCAGCACGTTCAGGTAGGCTGTTGTATCAGTGATGGATCGCAAATGAGGGGTGCGTTGCGTGATCAGAGGCAGATTAAGCTGTGCCATCTTCATCCGTGTCGAGTGAAGAGTAGTAAGTACTTGCTCGAAGCCAATGCGGTAGTATGCCCGTAATTGCTGGTTCAGGATATTTGAGAAGAGGATGGTCAGGACAACCCAAGTCACAACGAGATAAATCGGATACGACAGCAAGAAGAAAGATGCGACGGTCCCCACGAGCAGGAAGGAGCCTACCGTTATAAACAGCTTGAAGATCGTAAGCGTTTTACCTCGTCGTCCTTGCCCAGAGGCATACGGTGATCCTACTTGCTGAGTGACAAAACCAGGTTGCTTCTGACCCGGGGAAATCCGAGGAAGCTGGGACTGTACACGACTCCGCTGGGATACTCCACCTGGTGGTAATTTCACCCCCAGCATGGGTAGTAACAGCTTGCGCAGGGACCACCATCCAAGGTAGAGCAAAAGTTCTATACCTAAGCCACTTAAGAAGCTGACGATAACAGTCATAAGTGGAAAGCCATTGCCCTGTGAAAGCTGGGTCGTGCTTTGACTAGTGCTGCCTGGTAAATTTGTTGGCTCTATTGTTGGTACTGAAGTTGGCACGCTCCCCTGTGGTGTGCTTTGTGTCACAACGACTGAAGGTGTTACGGTTTTTCTTGGAATCGTGCTGACCGCGGCAGTAGATGCAGGCAGGGGCAAAGAAGAGGTGGCAGATGTAGATGAAGGCGTTTTGGTCGGGCCAGGAGTCGGTGAAGGCGCTTTGGTCGGGCTGGGAGTCGGTGAGGGTGTTCTGGTCGGGCTAGGAGTCGGTGAGGGTGTTTTGGTCGGGCTAGGAGTCGGTGACGGCGTTCTGGTCGGACTAGGAGTTGGTGACGGCGCTCTGGTCGGACTAGGAGTTGGTGACGGCGTTCTGGTTGGGCTAGGAGTGGGCGTACTTGTGGAAGTAGGTGAGGGTGTACTGGTAGCGATGGGAGAGGACATAGAACGTGTACTGGAGGGTAGACTTGAGCTAGTGGTTGAATGGTCATTAGCGGCGTCTGCGCTAGTGATCACCATAAATTTGCCAACTAATGACAAGAATAGCACTATGAGGGAGAATCTTCTCATGATAATTTTAGCGACAGTTAATCTACCATATACCATATAGAGCTTCTTTCCGAGATACCAAGCCCATTTAGCAAGGCACAGGACGTGACGTGCTCGATAAATCGCCTCCACGATAAATCGGGAGGCTACGGATAAATCCGCACTCTACACATACCGCCTGGTTCGCATCTAATTTTCCAGGTGGCTTGCAGAGCACGTCTACGCTTCGAGCCATTGTAGGCTACCAAATTCTGAGACGGCTTCTGACCCCCGTTCCTGACATGAAGTGGGCATACATTGACCTCCGTCTATATACGGGGATTGCTCCAGACCCTGGTTCATGCCAGAGCAGAGTATGACGTCGGTTTCAAGCGTTCTTCCGGTGGATGTTCCTAACTCACCACTGCCACCGGATCGACATGAATGGATATATTTGACGTTTCAAGCGTTCTTGTGAACAGCTGATAGATTCTTGCAGCAGCCTCGTATGTGACGAGATCGGTCAGCTTGTAATTTCCCCTACGGTAGGAGTGTAGAAGAGGAAGTGTTTATGTGTCAAGGAAAGGGGTAAGATGTACTAGGGATAGAAGCTCTGTTTGGAAGTTAAGAACAGCAAAGACTATTCCACCAACTTTGCCCTGACGGATTTTTTATGGTATCATTAGGACATAGATGAGCCGTCTCCGTAATGAGCCCCTGGCCAACCCACCTGTTTACCACAGCGACACGGAAAAGAGGTACATGAACTATGGATACTCCCAAGGAATCATCACTTCCCGCTGTAGAAAAAATTCTCGAGGTTCCGCGCCTTCAGCGAGGGGCGCTGAATCTGCTCGACATCGCGACTTCTACCATGGCCAACATTGCTCCGGCAATGAGTTTCTACTTCAGCTCCGCTTTCATTGCTGGCGCAGCCGGTATTGGCTCACCACTTACCATCCTGCTGGCAGCCATTGCTATCGCTCTGCTTGGTAACACGCTGGCCGAGTTCTCGCGCTCGATCCCGTCAACCGGCTCATTTATCACCTTCATCGGAAAAACCTTTGGACCCTTGATGGCCGTGACCACGACCATCGTTGTCAGCCTTGGCTACATCATTGCCATCGCCTCGGTCATTGATATCTCTGGTGGCTGGGCGCAGATCATTCTGCAAAAGTACCTTAGCATCAACATCCCGTGGCAATTGCTTACCTTGATCTTTGTGGGGATTGCTTTTTACCTCCTGGTGAGAGGCGTCCATCTTTCCACCCGGTGGGCAGGATACTTCTTTGCACTGGAAATGATCGTACTGTTGCTGGTATCAGTGGCTGTGCTGGTCACCCACGCGGCACGTCTCTCCTTCGCCCCCTTCAATCCTGCAAATATCTCGAACGGACTGGCGGGTCTGGGACTTGGCTTCCCGATCGCTATCTACCTGTTCATCGGTTGGGAAAACTCTGCATCGCTTGCCGAGGAAACCACCGAGCCGCGGCGCAACGTTCCCAAGGCTATCTATTCCAGCATCTTGCTGATGGGTCTCTCATACCTGCTGTTTATGTACGCTACCGTCGTGGCCTTTAACTACAACGTCCAGGCCCTTTCAGCCTCGGCAGTCCCGTTCGTTGATGCTGCCCAGAAGATATCTGGCACTCTGGCATTGCTGGCCTATCTGGCAGGGTTCACCTCCATCATGAGCTCAATGATTGCTGCCTCCAATTCACAAGCTCGCTTGATCTTTAATGCTGCTCGCGAGGGCATGCTGCCTTCCTGGATGGCAAAGATTTACGCCAGGAGGAACACTCCTTGGGCGAGCTTTGTGGTGTTTTTCGGGGTGAGCCTGGTCATCGTCTACCTCTTTGGCTGGACTGTGGTCCCCGTCACTTTCTTTGGCAATGTCGCCACGCTTGGCGCGATCCCGATATCGCTGGTCTACCTGGTCTCGAACCTGGCACTGCCTGTCTACTACAGAAAATACCACCCGGACCAGTTTTCCCTGGTGAGGCACCTGGTTTTGCCAATTCTGGGAGTGCTTGCGATTGGCTTTCCGCTGTGGGGGCTCGTGCAGCCAGGACAACCGGCACCGGCTAACCTCTTCCCCTGGATTAGCCTGGGGATCGTTGTTGTTGCGCTCATTTACGCAGCCATCCTCACTCGCAGAGACCGGACATTGGGTGACCGCGTGGGCTCGATCATCGCGGATCGAGAGTAGAGTTCTACCATCAAGCCCGGTGTGCTGTAGAGACACCGGGCTTGATGGTGGATGGTATTCCCTACGGGAGGCAGTGAGTACCTCTAGAGGTACTCGTCAGGACGAATCTCCACGTACCTGAGGAACCACTCCATCAACTTCTCCCAATAAGCCAGGTACTGGCTCGGCTTACTCGTCCCGATGTGCCACGCGCCAGGCGTGCGCACAAACTCAACGGGCACCTTGCCCATCATCTTCAGCGCCATGTAGAACTGCTCCGATTGCTCGATGGGGCAGCGCAAATCATTCTCAGGGTGGATAAAGCGCGCCGGCGTCGTGACGCGAGCGGCGCTTGTTAATGGGGAACGCTCCCGATAATACCTCTCGCGCTCGGCATCCCAGGGATAGCCCTTGGCTTGCAGTACCTGCCAGAATCCAAGATCCGAGGTACCCACAAAGCTCGCCAGGCTCGAAAGTCCAGCCATCGGCACCGCGGCCTTGAAACGGTCGGTATGCCCGATAATGAACATGGACATATAACCACCATAACTGTACCCTGATACCACCAGCCGCTCAGGATCAGCTACCCCTCGCGCAATGCACTCATCCACGCCACGCATGATATCCTCATAGTCCCATCCTCCCCAATCACCCTCGACCTCGCGCATAAACGCCTGTCCATACCCGGTGCTGCCATGGGGATTACAATAGAAGACTGCGAACCCTCGCGCCGCAAGATACTGGTGGTAAGGATTCATGCCTGCACCAAAGGCCGATTGCGGACCACCGTGAATCCTGACGGCCAACGGATAACGCACACCCTCTCGCGCCCCAACAGGTTGCATCAGCCAGGCTTCAATCTCGTCACCGTTTGCTCCCTGGTAATGAATACGTTCCGGCTCACTCCAGGCAAACTCCGCCACCTCACGATCACACATATGCGTCAGACGTACCAGCTCTCCCGCTCCCGTCATGCGCAGTGGCAACAAGTATAACTCCCACAAACGCAGGGGCTGCCCTTGCACCAACACCAACCCCTGTTCGTCAGGCAACAGTCCCAGAAACAGCGTCAATTGCTCGCCCCCCGTCAAAGCTGTCGATCGCTTCTGCGCGACATCCAGGCGATAGACGTTGACACTCCCATGCTCAGTGACCAGGTAATACACACGCTGGACATCGGCACTCCACTGCGGACGATAGGGACCAGGCTCGCCGAAGCCAGCAGAAGCCGCGACCCTGGCATGATTATCCACGTCAGCCGTCATATCCTCAATATCTCCACCCGCACACGGGACCAGGTAGAGATGGACATTGCTACATCCCTCGATGCGCATATCCTTCGCACCTGCCAGGACCGCCCAACGACCATCGGGCGACCAGGCGTAGGCGGCTATCTCCAGCGAGCCATCGCTGACGCGACGAGCATCAGTCGTCTCACGAGCAATCGCCCACAGGTCCGTCACCAACGAACGATCCCGGTCATCAGCCCGATTGCACAACACACCAATCTCGCTACTATCGGGCGTCCACGATAGTTGTAGATGGTCGAAATCGCCAGAAGTGAGGCGATGAATCGTCGCAGGATCGATTGGGCCGTCCCCAGGAGCAGGCATGACAAACACCTGGTTGAACTTCTCCAGGATGCCGCGACCATCAAGACGATACCAAACCCGTGTGATCGTGCGCGAACCGAAGCGTTCTCTGTCTTCGTATTGCTTCCTTTCGTCGGCAGTGAACGTCTTGCGTCCCATCAACACCTCATCGTCATCGGTTGGCGCGACCGCAGCAGTGAAAGCGATCCATTGTCCATCTGGCGACCACGCCGCTTCACTGACACCGTTGAGCATACTGGTCAGTTTACGAGCTTCGCCTCCACCGGTGTCAATCAGCCAGAGCTGGTTCCTCTCCTCCTCACGGTTGGAAAGGAACAACAAACGCCTGCTATCGGGTGCCCATGTGGGGTTCGTGTCGTTTTTGCTGCCGCTTGTCAGTTGGCGCGCTGCCCCGACGGCATGTCCTTGCTCGTCCAGGTGGAGCAGCCAGATAGCACTTTGCCGCTCATCCCTGGCTTTATCGGTGGTGTGCACGACGAAGGCCACACGCCTGCCATCGGGGGAAAGGGCAACAGAGCCAATGTTTTTGAAGGTCCAGAGGTCATCCAGGGTGAGTTTACGTGCTGTGGTCATGCAAAGGTCCTCTCTAGTCATACTCCTCTGGGCGGATATCCACATATTTGCAGAACCACTCCAGCGCCTTTTCCCAGTAGGCCAGCCATTGGCCTGGCTTCGTCGTGCCACTGTGCCAGGCAGCAGGTGCACGTACCAATTCAACGGGAGCCTTGCCCATCACCTTCAGCGTCATGTAGAATTGTTCCGACTGCTCGATAGGGCAACGCAGATCATCTTCGGGATGTAGCAAGAGGGTGGGTGTTGTCACACGAGTAGCATAAGTGAGCGGCGACCGTTCGCGATAGTATGCCTGGCGCTCAGGATCCCAGGGATAGCCTTTTGCTTGCGCCGCCTGCCAAAAACCGATATCAGATGTGCCCACAAAGCTCATCAAATTAGAGATACCCGCCATGGGTACGGCTGCTTTGAAGCGGCCTGTTTGCCCAATAGTGAACATGGACATGTAGCCACCGTAGCTGTAACCTGTCACGACCAACCGCTCAGGATCTGCTACGCCTCGGGCAATACACGCATCAACGCCAAGCATGATATCATGGAAATCCCAGCCACCCCAATCACCCTCGACCTCACGCATAAACGCCTGCCCATATCCGCTGCTCCCGTGAGGATTACAATAGAAGACCGCAAACCCTTGCGCCGCCAAAAATTGGCAGAGGCTGTCCATGCCCACGCCAAAAGCCCACTGAGGACCACCATGGATGTCGACCAGCAGCGGATAACGTACACCATCTCGCGCCCCAACAGGTCGCATCAGCCAACCCTCAATCTCATCACCATTTGACCCGCTATACCTCATGCGCTCAGGCTCACTCCAGACAAACTCGGCCAGTTGGCTATCATACAGATGGGTGAGAGGCATCAACTCGCCTATGCCACCAGGGCCCACGGGCAGCAGATAGAACTCCCATGGATGCAGCGGGCGTTCCTGAGCGAGCACCAAGCCGTACTCACCCGGGAGCAAGAGAAGATAGAGGTGCGTGTTACAGCTCCCTTCAATACGCAAGTCCTGGGCTGCAACCAGCATCACGCGGCTACCATCAGGGGACCAGGCGTAGGTCGCTATCTCCAACGTACCATTGCTGATGCGACGAGCCTCTGCCGTCTCACGAGCAATCACCCACAGGTCTGTGACAAACGAACGGTCCCGGTCGTCGGCACGATTGCACAACACGCTAATTTCCCTGCTATCAGGTGTCCACGCGGGTTGTAGGTGGTCGAAGTCGCCCGATGTGAGACGACGAATCGTCGCAGGGGCGGTCGAGCTATCGCCAGACCTGGGAGCAGGCATGACAAACACCTGGCTGAACTTTTCGAAGAAGCCGCGGCCATCGACACGATACCAAATCCTGGTGGTGGAGCGCAGCCGGATACGCTCTGCCTCTTCGCGCTTTTTCTTCTCCGCCTCCTCCAAAGATTTACGCCCGGTCAGCACCTCATCGTCATCGGTTGGAGCTGTCATGGCTGTAAAGGCGATCCATTGCCCATCCGGCGAGGTATCGATCAGCCAGAGCTGGTTCTTCTCGGCCTCACGGTCAGAGAGAAACAACAACCGCTTGCTATCCGGTGCCCACACGGGGTATGTATCGTTTTTGACGCCGCTTGTTAACTGATAGCAACGCGGACGCCCTTCCCCGGAAACACGGCCTTGTTCGTCGAGCCGGAGCAGCCAGATAGCGCTTTGCCGCTCATTCTTTGCCTTATCGGTACCGTGCATCACAAAGGCCACATGCCTGCCATCGGGCGATAAGGCGACATTGCCCATCTCCTTAAAGGTCCAGAGGTCATCAAGGGTCAGTTTACGCGGCATGGAATGTTCCTCTTGTTCTTCGCTCTTTCTCACCTCGTCGTTAGGTGATACCTTCTAGCACAGTCGATGTGCTCCCTTCATTGTATCACCAAAGGCGGGAATCTTACTGGAGAAAGGAAACGTTCCCTCTCTCGTGGAAAAATTTAGCAAGCAACCTGGTAGCCGAATAGGTCCATCAGACAAACCCGCCTGAGAAGCGAAAAGAGGCAATTGCCAGTCTTATACGCCAAATCGAAACAATCTCAATCATTGTCACTTCAGACACACTGACACTCCTTTATACAAAATTGGATGCCGATCTCCGTTATTATAAACAGTACAGTACGTTATCTTTATATAGAAGTATATCCATGCCCATAGAAGTAGAACATGCTGGTAGTTTAGAATATGAAGCACACTTTATGAGGAGAAGCCATGGAAACGATTGATAAGAGTTTTGCGCTAGTCACGCAGTCATTACTCAAGCAGAAACAGTATTTGGAGGAATTGGAGAGGGAAAACCAGGAGTTGCACCAACAACTTGCGGGCTTGCGCGCAGGGAATGGTATTTCTATCGATATCCTCGGCCAACGGTTCCTACTCGCTGCTACCGCCCCTGACAGTGAGGTGATACTAGAGGCAACGCTACAAACACCGGTCGTTACCCACCAGGCACCCAACGTGCCGATGTTCGAGGTACCGGAAACTCCTGCTCCTGGGAAGAACCTTTCAGACATGGATCGAACCACCGAAGAGCTGTCTCCGTCCCCTTCGCCCGCATTTCTGCAGGAGATGATCTTTGACGAATTCGCCACAGCGGCTACCAGCCCAATGGCGGTTTGGCGCGGCCCAACCACGAAACCCCTGGCGAATGATGAAGAAGAAAAGGCCGCATTACGCCGCGAACTCATGGGCAGCTTCCTTCTGGAATAGACGAACCGTTGCTAAAATCTGATACTATCCTACGCAAGATCGAGCTATCCACACAATCGTAAGAAGACCTGCTTCTTGTGAGACGACTGGAGGAAAGCAGAACCAAGCCAACCAGGATAGTAGCACATCTTTCCCGAAAGAATCGGGCAGGCATGGGAACCCGTCGGTGGCAACAGCAACACCGAGCCTGCGCCAGTGTATGACACAGGCTTGACCCGTGGGTCAGTCATTGAGCAAGATCGCGCCTTACCCGTTTGTTTCATTTGAAGCAGGTAAGCAACGCCCAGGCGGGCAATATTGACTGAGGCACAATAATCCCGATCACCATGGGAGTGACAGTTCTCACAATACATCCACCGTCCCCACTTTACTGCTTCTTTTCGATCACTTGGGGAACGATACGTGTGAGCAGGACGACCACAGTGTGGGCACGTATGGCTGGTTCCGCGAGGTTGTTCCGTGTGGAACCGTAAGCCAATCAGATGACACTTGTACCGGAGCAGACGCCAGATTTCCCCGCGTATGGTCGAGTTGTTGCGATAATTGCGCCATCTTCCTCGCACCCCTTTGCCTCGTCCGGTGGATTTCAAGGTCTTGAGAGACTCCATCGAGAGAAGCGAGCAACCATGCACCTGACATAAGAGTAACAAGACATTGCTGGCCAGGTGAGCCAGGGCACGATTGCGCTGTTCATATTTGCGCCAACACCGCTCAATTTCCCGACGATAGGTTGCAAGCCTTTGGTTGAACCACAGGCGTTTGGGATCAGCGAGGGGCAAGGCGTCGCGCTGCTCTTCGTACCTGGCCACCTTCTTTTTGAGTTCATCAATTTGTCGGCGCGTGCGTGCCTGTCTGCCATCAAAACCGCCAGTGTTCAGGAAAAATGGCCTGCCGACTTGCTGGCTGTGTTCGTCCACGGCGGTTGCAGTCAAGAGCGAATGCACGCCCCAGGCTGCTCCCAGCACGCGCTCGACGCTCTCCCAGGCCGGCAATGCCTCTTTCTCCACTTCGATGATGAAGTCCAGCACCGCGAAACGCTCCCCCCCAGCTCGGCATTCTTCTCGCAGAGTGGGGGCCATCAATTCCCCGTCACGCAGGCGTTCTTTCACGCAATCTGGCAAAGCAATGAGGGTATCCACTTTGCGCCAGTGCCAGACGCCCGCCTCGTCGGGATAGCGAAACCGAAACCGCGCCACGCCCGCATCTGCGTCGAGAGCCAGACGATAGGCCTGCCCCTTTTCGCGTCCGTCGTCGCCTGCATAGGTCAGCATGCCCACTTTCAGGAGCGGAAGGGGTTGCAGTTCCTCATACGTTGCGGGGAAACCATCATGGGCGAAAAAGTAGTTACAACACTGCTCCACCACATTTTGCAGCGCGACGAAGCTCGTCTCATCTTCCTCCAGGCTCTTTTGCAAAGTGGTAATCGCTTCCTTGATGGCAGGACGGTTCTTGCCCGACGGCCGCTTTTCTGTTTTGGGTCGAATGAAGCCAGAGGAGAGAATGGGCAGAACCAATGCAAATGCTTTCTTCCGTTGCGCTTGAGCACGCAGCACTCTGCCCACGACTTCGCTTTCGCATCGCCATTGGCGATCACCGTGATACTGCGGGGAGCCCATGTACTTGCCCACCTGTTTCCAGGCAGGCGAGGCTTCACGTTCGCCAAACTCGTCAAGATATGGCCAAAGGATTGCCAGCGCAGCATTGACGACAGCCCGACTTGCATCCAGCAGACGAAGCGCATCGGCCTGAGCTTCGTCCGGGAGTCTCACATCGTAGGTTAAGGGCTGGTGAGTACGGCTGTCGCGCATCTTGCTTCCTTGCACAAACATCTGTCTGTCTGCATGGGAGTATAGCAGGAAAAACGCCGATGAGCAAGGGGTTCTCACCTGACATCCACTCATAACTCAGGACGAACTGAAACGTAATAGAAGAAAGAGACCTGAGACATCCTGAGGAGGGAAGAGAGATGGAATGGAAGACCACCTGGAACGATCCGCTGACGAACTATGTAGCCCCCTATCACCAGCTGATGGGAGACAAGCGGACGCGCACGACCTTTGATGAAACGATCCGAGGTATCGTGGGGGCGGGAAGCCTGATTTGCCAACAAATTGCTGCACATTCCCCCGTGCTAGCCAAAGCGAAGAAAGGAGCCCAACGAGTCATTCGTCTGGCCCAGGGAGAAAGTACTTTGCGCTCGGAGATCGATGCGGAGCATTTAACCAAGCAGTTACGAGAGGCGGCCGTCGAGCATTTGGAACAAGCACCCGAGGAGGAACTATGGCTGGTGGCCGATTGCTCCGACTTGCGCAAACCGTATGCGACCGAAATGCCGTACCTGATGCAGGTGCCGGCCCTAGATGGAAAAGGATTAGTGCCTGGATATCGAACCTTGAATGTGCTGGGGATCACGCCTGGACGACGAGGCATCCTCTATCATCGCCTCTTGAGCAGTCAGGCCCCGGGATTTGTGAGTGAGCCAGCGGAAATGCAAGAAGCGTTAGAGACCGTGAGTCAAGCCCTCATGCCCCTCAAAGCAAGCAAGACCATCACTTGGATCACCGACCGCGGCTTTGATGATGTGGCCGTGTGGCGAACGATCTGGGAACAGAAAGAGCATGTGCTGTGTCGCATCTATCACACCGAGCGTACCGTTGCCATTGAGGATGGCCAGGGGCACTGGATCCCGGGAAATATCGCCTAAGCCCAACAGCGATGCCATATCGATTGTTGTGTAATGACGTACAACGAGAAGGCGTTAAACCCAGTCCAGACCTGGCTTGCGGGCTTTTCTGCTATGTGCCGTTACACAAGATTCGGTATGGCATCGAAACCACCGCCAGGATCAGAGGGAAGCCCCCCATTTCTCATCCGTAAATCCTCCACGATAGCCTGAGCAGATGATCCTGAATTTCAGGCACACTTCAAGCACAAAGCCGTGACGAGTGTTTCATTATCTATCACGATGGATCGATGAAAATCGTTCACTCCAGGGTCCTTTGTCAATGTGCTATACTTTTGGAGAAAACGTACTCTGCGAAGAAAAGAACTTCTACTATTTTGAGGGGGTGATGACAATGACGGACGTATCGCCGAAAACTGTGCTCTGCATTTGCAGTTACGAGAAGGGGCAAGAGTTTCTCCGCGAGTGTAAGCGACAGGGGTGGCATGTGATTTTGTTGACCGTGACAGCGCTTGAACATGCAGATTGGCCTCGTGAGAGCATTGACGAGTTGTTCTATATGCCGGACCTGTCCAAAGTGGACGAGGTGATTCGCGGTGTCAGCTTCCTCGCCCGTTCGCGTGTCATTGATCGCATCGTCGCCCTGGATGACTACGATGTATGGACGGGGGCAGCGCTGCGGGAACACCTGCGCGTGCCTGGTATGGGCGATACTACCGTCCGGTACTTTCGTGACAAATTGGCGATGCGTCTCAAAGCGCAGGAGCATGGCATCCCCGTGCCCGACTTTGTCCACATCCTGAACCACAGCAAGATTGGTGAGTACATGGAGCACGTACCACCACCGTGGGTGCTCAAACCACGCTTCGAGGCCTCCACCATCGGTATCACGAAGATCAACGCTGCCGAAGAGCTCTGGCCACGCATAGACACGCTCGGCGATCTGCAGTCTTTCTACCTGCTAGAGCGCTACCTTCCCGGCGAGGTTTACCATGTTGATTCACTCGTCGTTAACCGCGAGGTCGTTTTTGCCGAAGCCCACCAGTATATGCGCCCGCCACTGGATGTATTTCACCAGGGCGGAATCGCCGCCACGCGCACGATTCTCCGTGGCTCCCAGGATGAGCAAACCTTGAAGGAACTGAACCGGCGAGTTCTCAGCTCGTTTGGGATGGTGCAAGGGGCAGTCCACATGGAATTCATTAAAGGGCGCGATGAGGGCCGTTTTTACTTCCTCGAAACGGCTGCTCGCGTAGGTGGTGCCAATATAGTGGACCTGGTCGAGGCGTCCACAGGCATCAACCTCTGGCGTGAGTGGGCCAGGATTGAGACCACGCCTGTATACCAACTGCCAGCGCACCAGCAGAACTATGGCGGGGTTATCATCACATTAGCCCGCCAGGAGCACCCCGATACCTCAGCGTACCAGGACCCGGAGATCGTCTGGCGAATGAACAAACGCCATCATGTGGGCTTCGTTGTTGTATCACAAGACCCTGAGCGAGTGCAGTTCTTGCTTGACGAATATAGTCGGCGCTTCACCGATGATTTCTTTGCTACGTTGCCACCCAGGGAAACCAGACCACCCAGCAGTGAGCCATGAGGATCAGGCCTGGATAAAAAGTGGTATAATGGAGAGGCTATTGGAAAGAATATTCTATTCAAGGGACAGGACAAATGTCAGAATTTCAGGTAGAAGCCCCATTTCAGCCCACCGGCGACCAGCCAGAAGCCATTGCCCAATTAGTCGAAGGTATCAAGAATGGCTATAAGATGCAGACATTGCTCGGCGTAACGGGTAGTGGCAAAACCTACACCGTAGCGAAAATCGTAGAACAGGTGCAGAAACCGACCCTGGTGCTTGCTCCCAATAAAACGCTGGCCGCGCAACTCTATAGCGAGTACAAAGAGTTCTTTCCGCATAATGCCGTCGAGTATTTTGTCTCCTACTACGACTACTACCAGCCGGAGGCCTACATCCCACGCACGGATACCTACGTCGAAAAAGAGAGCATGCTCAACCAAGAAATTGAGAAGCTGCGGCTCTCCACGACGCGCAGTCTGTTTGAGCGACGCGATGTGCTCATCGTCGCCTCCGTCTCCTGCATCTATGGCCTGGGCAGTCCAGAGGAGTACGGCGAAGTGGTGCTCACCTTGAAGGTGGGGGAAGAACGCCGCCGAGATAGGATCCTACGCCACCTTACAGAGATTCAATACGAGCGCAATGACGCTAACTTCATTCGTGGACGCTTCCGCGTGCGCGGCGATGTACTAGAGATATTCCCCGCCTACGAGGATGTAGCCGTGCGCATCGAGTTCTTTGGTGACGAGATCGAGCGCATGACCGAGATCGACCCACTCACGGGCGAAGTCCTGGGCAAGCGGATGCGCCTGGATATCTATCCAGCTAAGCACTGGGTCACGACCCAGGCACGTTTGAACAGGGCCATCGACCTCATCGAACAAGAGTTGGAGGAGCGCCTCCAGGAGCTTGAAGCTGAGGGCAAACTGCTAGAGGCAGCGCGTTTGAAGCAGCGCACCAACTTTGACATCGAGATGTTGCGCGAGACCGGCTTCTGCTCCGGCGTCGAGAACTACTCGCGCCACCTGGCAGGGCGAGCAGCGGGAGAGCAGCCCTGGACCCTGATGGATTACCTGCCCGACGATTACTTGCTCGTCGTCGATGAGTCGCACGTGGCATTGCCACAGGTACGCGGCATGTTTGCCGGGGACCGTTCGCGCAAACAGGTGCTGGTTGATTACGGCTTCCGCCTGCTCTCTGCTATGGACAACCGGCCATTGACGTTTGCAGAGTTCGAGCGGCAGATCAACCAGGCGCTTTTCGTCTCCGCTACACCCGGTCCATACGAATATGAACACAGCCAGGCCATCGTGGAACAGCTCATTCGCCCAACCGGCCTCATCGATCCCGAGATTAGCGTGCGCCCCACCAAAGGACAAATCGACGATCTTCTGGCCGAGATTCGCCAGCGCGTCAGCAAAGGGCAGCGCGTGCTGGTCACAACCCTCACCAAGAAGATGGCCGAAGACCTGGCTGACTATATGCAAGAACTGAGCATCAAGGTCCACTACCTGCACTCGGAAATTGAGACTATCGAGCGCGTGGATATTCTGCGTGATCTGCGCCTGGGCGTCTACGACGTGGTCGTGGGCATCAACCTGCTGCGCGAAGGTCTCGACCTGCCAGAGGTATCGCTCGTGGCGATCCTCGACGCCGATAAAGAGGGATTCTTACGCTCGGAGGGTTCGCTCATTCAAATGATTGGCCGTGCCGCTCGTCACGTCGAGGGCAGCGTCATCATGTACGCCGACACCGTGACCAGATCGATGCAACGGGCTATCGATGAGACCAACCGCCGCCGCAGCCTCCAGACGAGTTTCAATGAACTCAACCATATTATCCCGCGAGGCATTAAAAAGGAAATCAAGACGCTGTCCGAACGTATCAAGGAGATGAGCGGCGTACACGTCGAGACGGCTGACGGGAAAGCGGTCTCGGTGGCACTAGCAGGTATCCCCAAAGATGAGGCGCAGCGCCTGATTAAGGATTTGGAATCGCAGATGCGCGCCGCCGCCAAGCAGCTAGAATTTGAGAAGGCGGCGCAGTTGCGCGATCAGATCATTGAGATTCGCAGGTCGATGGTGGAGTCCTAGTTTCAGTACCCTCAAGCGGGTCGTGAAAGGACCTTGCTCCTGCCGCCCCCGGAGGGAAAGTATACACACTAAACCCTAAAAGGTCAAGTGAAAATGCACTAGGGCGGGGGCAAGCCAAGGGGATACTTGCCCCAGGCAGGGTATCCCCGCCCTGTGAGCTCACTGAGCGACGCGGGGATAGAGACGTGCACCTATCAGCACTAGCACAATCGTAGCGACGAGCATCACCAGGAAATCCGTCACCAGGCCAGTGGCGCTGGTCCCACCAGCCAGCATCAGGGCACGCAGGGCATCCACCTCGTAACTGAGGGGATTGCTACGAGCAATGACCTGCAACCATCCAGGCATAATTGTAACCGGATAGATGGCGTTACTGGCGAAAAAGAGCGGCATGGTAAGGACTTGTCCGATACCCATGAAGCGCTCACGCGTTTTCACGAGGCACGCGATGATGAGTGAGAACGTGGAAAAACAGGCTGCTCCCAAGATGACGATGACCACCACCTCCAGCAACGCCAGGGGATTCCAGTTCATCTGCACACCCAGGATCAGTGCCAGCAGGTAAACGATGACCGCCTGGGACAGTCCGCGGACCCCCGCTGCAAGCGCCTTGCCAAGTACCAGTGCTGTACGTGGCGTGGGGCTAGCCAGGAACTTGTGGATGATCCCCAGATCGCGTTCCCAGATGATGGCGATGCCGGAGAAAATGGCGATGAAGAGCACGCTCTGCGCCAGGATACCAGGGGCCATAAAATCCAGGTAGCTCTTGCCCCCGGTAGGAATCGCACGAAGGCGTGTGAAGACCTCGCCGAAGATCAGCAGCCAGAGAGCCGGTTGGACTGCACGTGTCAACAGATCCGTCGGATCGTGCCGGATCTTGCGTATTTCCAATCCAACGATGGTCAAAGTCTTTGCAATGAAGTTGCGAACCGCTACTAGCGGATTCTCCTCAGAAGGGAACCGATTCCTTCCAGGAACGACTGTCTTAGCCAAGTCGTCGTGCGGTGCGGCGGGTACGTACTGTTTCACGATAGCTTCCTCCAGATTCTAGCGTATTGCCGGTATAATAGGCGAAGACCTCATCCAGGGTTGCATCAGCGTCGCCAATAGACACTTTGAGTTCAGCAGGAGAGCCAATTGCTCTCATCTGGCCCAGATGCAGAATGGCGACCCGGTCGCAGAGATGATCTGCCTCTTCCATATAATGGGTAGTCAAGAAAATGGTCATGCCCGCCTCAGTCCGCAGGCGGCTCAGGTGTTCCCAGACTGCATTGCGTGCTATAGGGTCGAGCCCTACCGTGGGTTCATCAAGAAAGAGCACCTCTGGCTGGTGCAGCATCGCCTGGGCCACCTCCAGGCGACGGATCATGCCACCGGAGTAGGTTCGCACCAGTCGGTCTCCCACGTCCTGTAAGCCCATGAACGCCAGTGCTTCACGCACCCGGACTGCTCGTTCTGAGCGCGGGAGGTCATATAACCGGGCAAAGACGAGCAAATTTTCGTAGCCGGTGAGATTTCCGTCCGCCGAGAGCACCTGCGGCACGTAACCGATACGACGCCGTACTGCCATCGCTTGCCTGGTGACATCAAAGCCTTCTACGGATGCACGACCTGCGGTGGGCGGCAGCAGCGTGGTCAGTATCTTGATAATCGTACTTTTGCCCGCCCCATTCGGGCCGAGCAAGCCGAAGACTTCGCCCTCGGCCACAGTAAAGTTCACATGATCGACGGCAATGTTTTCGCCAAAACGCTTGACCAGGTCCTGGACCGCAACAACCACGTGTTCTTGTTCTTTCATGTTAGTTCCTTCCTGCTGGTTTGCCTGTCCGCCGTTTCCAGGACGCGCTCCAGGAGGCGCTGCAATGTTCTTTGCTCGTCCTGATCGAGCGGAGCAAGCAACTGTGTGAGCAATTCGCGTCGCTGTTGCTGCCACGATTCTACCCGCGCGAGGCCCTGGCCGGTCAGCATCACCCGCACCATGCGTTCGTCATCTACCTGGCGCTCGCGTGTCACCAGCCCGGCCTTTTCCAGGCGTTTGCAGGCGGTGGTCACTGAGCTGCCTGTCACGCCAAGCGCTTCGGCCAGTTCACCGATACTGAGCGCACCTCTGCGGTTCAGCAGGCGAAGCAGCCAGTATTGCTCCGGCGTCATCTCGGCGCGGTGAACAGGGTGCGAGGCACGCCGAATCAGGTGATAGAGGGCCAGCACGTCGTCCACTAGACGATCTGAGGTCACAGGAAATGCTCCGTTGTTCAAAACAATAACATCTTTATTAGTAATTATATTGATGGTCAAGGTTTTTTGTCAAGGTCAGCCATAGATGTGGATTCTGCCACAAATATGTCATCTTTGACATTCTGGGGCGTAATTCTACAGGAAAAGTGTCATCTTCTGAAGTATCTGGCGTACTTTCGGCTCATGCGCACTTTCCGTGAAAGCTCTAGCATATCTCGGAAACGGGCACATACAAACTGGCTCTAGCTGCGAATCTGCATTTGGATGCGCATTCTTCATCGTTTCGGAATCACGGAAAGTGCGCATGAGCCTACTTTCTTCGGAAATATGTGGCGTAATCCCACTGCACGCCATGTGGGCCTCGAGTGAAGGTCACTATCGCCTGTTTTCTCAGAGCTGAAACGGATTACCCTTTTGCTTGGCGATACAGTACCAGGCGGTTGCACCGACATGGAGTGCTGCATAGTAGCTAAAGCCAAAGCCTGTTTGCAGACCATCATGAGAGGCGGCAACAATTCCCATCTGGTTGTTGTTGGGTGCATGCAATTGCGCTAACTGAATACTCTGCAAGTATGTTGTGGCTGTAGCACTATCCCCTTGGGCGTTGCGCAGAAGGAGCGCAGCAGCCAGATGAGCTGTTCCTTCGAACCAGACACCGCTTGTATCAGTATTGCTGAAGCTCACTCCTGAAAATGAGCCATCAGTGGCAGCCAGGCGCATTTTTGTCCAATCAATGGATACCGCAGGGAGAGCGTCCCGCATTGCCAGATAGCTCCATGCTTGGACGTCCTCTGGAATAGGATTCCTGTTGATAGTGACGCCGTCGGTAGTGGTGCCGGTCCAGAAGTGTTTCCCAGTACTGTTCCACATGGCTTGGACGAAGAGCTGAGCATGCCTTGCACCTACAGACCATATTTTACTGTGTGTGAGACTGGCTAGCATCGTGAAAAAGGCGTACACATCGATGTTATGCTCCATAGCCTTCCAGAGCAAGGGAGATTGATCCGCTGCAAAACCACCCTTGTACCCGCCAGCCCCACGGCTATCATACACATTCTGTTGAATCCATGTCCCAAGCCTCACAGCCCCATCCAAGTACTGTTTTTGTTTGGTGTGGGAATAGAGGTGTCCCAGCGCAAGCCCGGCCCAGGCGATATTGCCTGTCATGCTCCCAGCGAAAGAAGGGTTCACGTTGGTCTGGCCATTAGACACGACATAGGGATGAACATGATAGGCATCTCGCAGACGCCCGTCAACAAAGGCAGGATCGTGCTGTTGACCATAGACGAGGCTGTTTCCTAAGACTGTAGCTCGCTCGATATCTTTGGCGTGTCCGCGCAGTAAGAAGGCAATGAGTGCCACCGCGTTATCGTAGGTGAAGCCAGTATCACCGAGATCGAGTGCGGCTGCCGGCAGGTAGCTTTGGAGCAATCGGATGGTTTGGCCTTGACCGTGTACGTCCATCATCTGACCCAGAAAGACGTATGCTTTCTCTAAGCTCGTGAGCTGGGCCAGAGGAGACCCTTTGGAGGCACACGCCGATTCGAGCCATGCCAGCGGCACAGTACTTGCTAGAGTAGTTGCACTTAGACCAAGGCTCAGGAAACCACGTCGAGTTATGAGTGGTGCTTGAGACGTTGAAAACTCCGTTTTCGACATGCAGACCCCTCCTTGCTTGAACCTGGGTAGCGTCTCTAGGCCCGATACCTTGCGGCTGGTGACGGCAACCTTCACTCAAGGTCTATTCACAGAAGGCAAGCTATAATGAGCCTACCTGAACACCCTGTTGGGGCCACTACACAATACT
>WNFT01005975.1_pt1 | contig 20959 bp, 15 predicted proteins | sample 5400191 | NCBI WGS metagenome assembly WNFT01 (sample SAMN13153359, study PRJNA577476) | soil metagenome | isolation source: 80 cm saprolite under Madrone tree | place: USA:California | collected 2016-06-14 | reverse complement strand
GAAGGCTATCAGGCGATATCGCTCCAGAACGGACTCAAGTTACTAACGCAACCCACAGAAATCGGCAACAACTGCCCACAATCCAACCACCCCCAGCCCCCCTCATCCCGCCCTATCCTGCGGGCGGAGAGTCTAGACCCAACACCCCACGCTCGGTACAGCCGTTTTGTAGTTCTTACGTTCGACGATGGCTTTCGTAATTTCTACACAGAAGCATTCCCCGTTTTGCAGAACTTTGGCTTCGAGGCAACGATGTTTTTGCCGACAAGCTTCATTGGAGATACGCCACGAATGTTCAGTCCTTCAACTCTCGACTCTTCGCGTCAAGACAGAGGGGCGGCGGGTCAACTCTCAACCAGACGCGAATGCCTCACATGGAACGAAGTCAAAGAGCTTCACCGCGCTGGCATCGAATTCGGCTCTCACACCGTCACTCATCCTCGGTTGGTGGATTTGAGCTGGGCTGAGATCGAGAGGGAATTACATGACTCTAAACTGGAAATCGAAGACAAACTGGGTTGTGCTGCTTTCGCATTCTCTTATCCTTATGCTTTTCCTCAATCCAGACGAGACTTCATTGCTCGCTTCCGCAATTTGCTTCAATCATTTGGTTATACGGCATGTGTTACAACTTGCATTGGTTGTGTTAAACCAGGCGACGACTTCCTTCGCTTGAAACGTCTGCCGGCAAATGATTGTGATGATCGTCGCCTGCTGCAGGCGAAAATCGGTGGCGCATACGACTGGCTTGCGCTTTGCCAGTTGACGTCAAAGGTTGTTAAAAATGTCTTCGCAGGCACGCGAGTTCGCCCCGCTTGAAGGTGAAGATCCATCGCACCTATGCTGACAAAGCGCGTCCGCTTGTACGAACATTGAATTGAGTTATGAATGATATCCAAAGAGAAACTGTGATCGAGCCGAACCAGAATTTGCAAAACATATCCGAGTTCTTTGACCATCATGGCGACACTTGGATCTCCGTGTACGATCAGGAGACGCAGGAGCGGTGGTACGAGTATTATCCTATTCGCATCCGTGAACGTTACGCTTGCGCTTTGATCCGGGATGAACCAAAAGGCACCGCTATCGATCTCGGATGTGGCACTGGACACGCTTTGCTCGAAATGGCGCGCATGAACTTTTCCCGGATTGTCGGCGTGGACATTTCTGAGCACATGCTGGAATGCGCGCAACGCTTGATTAGGAAAAATCACGCTGAAGGCCGCGTTGAAATTCACCGCTCGGACGTTCAAGATCTTAAGATGATTCCTTCAACCTCCGTGGACGTATGCACGGCACTTGGCGTTATCGAATACCTTCCCTCGGATGAACCACTGCTCAGGGAAGTGCATCGTATCCTTAAGCCAAACGGTGTGTTGGTCATTCAAGTGCGCAACCGTCAATGCTACAAGAACAGGTTGACAAATGTATTGCGATCATTGCTGCCAGTACTTAAGAGTAAAATATGGTACCGTGAACACGGCCCCCACGACTTCGCCGCGAACGTCGAACGCCAAGGCTTCAAGGTGGAGGAAAGACGATTTGCGCACTATTACGCTCTCTTTCCGTTTAGCTACATGCCAGGCGTGAGAATATTGGTTCGGTGGTTGGACAACTATTTGAACAAATATCTTGAGCGGCGGCTCAGTTCGTCGCAAATCTCGGTGATTCTTGCCTCGATGTTGATTGTGAAGGCTCGAAAAAATGCGAGGGACTAGCAGAAGAGCTTTGTTTACGTGACCCTGCATCGACCGTCCAACGTTGATCAGATAACGGGTTGACCAGTTTGGAACACTTGGCAGGGGACATTCAGGCGGCTTTGTACGACGAGAGCAAAACCGGTGAGATCCCCCCGCTATGGGATGGGAAGTCGCTCCACGGATCGTTCAAGCCCTCGCTCGGGCCGGGATTCCGTTTGATGTCTATCGGCGACACCAGAGAGACACTTATCCGCGTTCTGCTCCGAATTGCAGACATCCTGCTGGTTCCACTAACATTTCTTGGTGGAATCTGGCTGGGGATTACGCGGCGGTATGGGATCGAAAAACTTCCACTTACGCGCTCTACGTTGTTGCGAATTGGCGTGTTTCCGATACGAGATCACTACTACGAACCACAATTTAAGTTTGGACCGGGCTCGTTCTCCGATATGCGTGAGCGGACGCTCCCTGGGTTAGACTTGAACGTCGCAGAACAGTTGGAGCTACTTAGTCGCTTCCGATTTCAGGATGAACTGGTTCGCTTTCCTATGGAGCAGGCCAAAGAGCATGGGTTTTATTATCAAAACAGCATGTTTGGGGCTGGGGATGCCGAGTATCTCTACAGTCTCGTGCGTCTAATCAAGCCCCGCCGTGTAATCGAGATCGGCTGTGGTTTTAGCACGCTGATAATTCTCAACGCCGCTACGGAGAACCAGATTGGAGAACCAAGCTACGAATGTTTGCACACCTGCATCGAGCCATACGAAAATCCGTGGCTTGACCAAGTTGGCGTAAAGTTGGTTCGCCAGCGCTTGGAAGATTTGCCTTTGACGGATTTCGAGAGCTTGGAGCGGGACGATATTCTCTTCATTGACTCATCGCACATGATTCGCCCAAGGGGTGACGTCTTGTACGAATTCTTGGAAATCCTGCCGAGACTCAAGCAGGGGGTCTACGTTCACATCCACGATATCTTTACGCCATTCGATTATCCTGATCAGTGGGTCCATGAGGAGGTGAGGTTTTGGAATGAGCAATACTTGGCGGAAGCTTTCCTGACCGGCAATTCCGGGTACAGTATCATTGGGGCGCTGTACTTCCTGAGTCGACACTTTCCTGAAAAAGTGGCGGAAAAGTTTCCGGTCCTGGCCTCGGAGATCCAGCAGAAGAAGCCCGGTTCTTTTTGGATAGTGAAGCGGTAATGATGAAAGCTCCAAGCTACGTCATAGTTACGCCGGTGCGTAATGAGGAGAGCACGATAGGAATCACCATCGAGAGCGTGATTCATCAAACTATCCTTCCGAAGGAATGGGTTATCGTGAGTGACGGCTCTACCGATCAAACAGATGAGATCGTCAAGACGTATGCTTCACAGAACACCTTTATCAACTTTTTGCGGCTTGAGAATCGACCGGCGCGAAACTTCGCTTCTGTTGTCTTTGCTATCGAGGCCGGACTCACGGCGTTAAAAACAACCGATTACGATTTCATCGGGCTTTTGGACGCGGATATTCGATTCGCCGAGAATTATTATGAGCAAATGATGCATCGTTTCTCGAAGCATCCGCAACTGGGGCTAGCCGGTGGATTGGTCATTGACTGTTACGAGGGGCAGCGAAGGCGAAACGTTCAATCCCTCGGAGATGTCGCGGGCGGTGTGCAATTCTTCCACCGCAAATGTTTCGCGTCTCTGGGCGGGCTTGTAGCAGTGCCGGAAGGTGGATGGGATACAATCACTTGCGTGGAAGCACGTCGGCACGGATTCCACACGAGAACTTTCCCAGACATCGAGGTGGATCACTTGAAGCCACGAAACATTTTCGAAGGAAACGTGTTAAGGCGGTTTTGGCAGCTTGGAGTGCGAGAATATGCTTTAGGATGGCATCCACTGTTTGAAGCAGCCAAGTGTGCGTACCGGTGTATTGAGCCCCCGTTTTTCATTGGTAGTTTCATGAGGTCAATTGGTTACGCTGGATGCTTCTTGGTCCGAAGAAGGAGACTTCTTTCGAGGGACATAATCCAGTTCATCCGCCAAGAACAGTTGAGGCGGCTTCTTCCGTTCCAAACACCTCGTACATTGCCCTTGGATTCAAACAACACTTGAATCACTTAAGCTTCCTGTCTAAGGGATGAATTCTCTTGGCATCTTACTTATGTTGGTGACAGTCGGCTTGTTGTTCACTTTGCCGAGGCGTTGGGCCGCGTTAGGTTTATTCATGGCTGCTTACGTGCCTGCGACGCAGCAAATTCAGGTCGACCTGTTCCATTTCTCAGTAGTACGTATTCTGATCGCCGCTGGGTTTGCGCGGGTGCTCTTGAAGGGAGAACGCATTGCCGGCGGATTGAACCTTCTGGACTGGATGGTAATTCTGTGGGCGGTTTGGGCAGTTTGGAGCAGCGCTTTTCATGAAGCCGGAGCTTTGGTAAATCGTCTGGGATTGGTCTATGATTGCTGTGGCATTTACTTCTTGTTCCGCATTTTCGTGCAAAACGCAGAAGACATCGCGAGAAATTTCAAGATCGTTTGTATTCTCTTCGTGCCGCTGGCTGTAGCGATGATTTTGGAGAAAACGACGGGTGAAAATAGCTTTGCCCGGTTGTTTGGAGGCCCAGCAGAAGCTGTCCTTCGCGACGGTCACTTTCGAGCTAGAGGTCCTTTTGTGCATGCTATCTTGGCCGGAACCTTTGGGGCATTGTGTTTGCCCATGGGGCTTTACTTGTGGCGACAAAATCGAACGCTCGGTGTTGTGGGGATTACCGCCGCGGTCGGGATCATTTTTGCGAGTGGGTCGAGTGGGCCGGTCATGACTGCTATAACGATCCTAGTTGCCTTGGCCATTTGGAAGATGCAACGCCATCTGCGGATAATGTGCTGGGGGACTGTGTTTGTAATCATTGTTTTGAATTTCGTAATGGCACCGGGCGGCCTTGATCCAATCCACAATCAATCATTTTGATGAATGGTGGCTGGCCGGCACTGACTATACTCGGAGCTGGATGCCTAGTGGCGTTTACTTCAGCGCTAATCACACGGACATCACCAATCACTACATTCAGATGGGAGTGTGGGGAGGGTTGCTGTTGATGTTCCTGTTCATCGGCATTTTACGTGTAGGTTTTACGACCGTCGGCAAGGCGCTGCGCCTAAAGGAAGAATTGCCGACGCAGGACCGGTTCTTGATCTGGACGCTGGGTTCCTGCCTGTTCGGCCACGCAGTAACGTTCTTATCAATATCCTATTTTGATCCGTCAAGCATCGTTTTCTTTTATTTTACCTTAGCTGCGATAGCTTCTTTTTGCGGAAGGACATTGGCATGGGAGTCAATGGAGCATGCATCTTCTCATCCTACCGAAGAGACTTCGGCCGGGACAATACCCAAGTATCTGCGCCTATGAAACTGTCGATTGTCATCATCTGCTGGAATGACTTGAATGTGATCTTGAATTGTCTCGTATCGATCTACGCCGAGACGGAAGCCATTGACTTTGAAGTGATCGTCTCCGATAACGGGTCGACAGATGAGTCGATTGCCCGGATTCGCGCGGATTTCCCGCAGGTGAAGGTCGTTGAAAATGGGGCGAACCTTGGTTTCGCCAAGGGCAATAATGCGGGAATCCGAATTGCGCAGGGTGAATATGTTCTAATTCTCAACCCAGACACCATTATCCACGACCGCGCATTAGAAAAAATGGTGGTGTACGCCGACCGCCATCCGGATGCCGGGGCATTCGGGTGCCGGGTGTTAAATTCAGACGGCTCTTTTCAGAATCCGGCGCGGCCGCTTCCGTCATTGTTAGGCTATCTTATCGCTGCCTTATGCCTGAGGTGGCTTGGGCGATTCTCGAATGTCTTTGCTTCCGATTGTTACCATGGTTGGGATGGCCGAAGCGAGCGAACAATCGGATTCCAGTCCGGTTGTTGCATTATGTTTCGACGTGATTTGCTGAGACGTCTGGGCGGATTTGACGAACGCTTCTTTTACCATTTTGAGGAAACCGATTTATGCAACAGGGTTTGGCAATGGGGTTCTTCGATTCTCTTTTACCCAGGCGCCGAGATAACGCATCTGGGCGGGCAGTCTGTCGGAAGGTTTCCTATCCGCTTTGCGCTGGAAACTTACAGAAGCGGTTACCGTTTCTTTTATAAACACTATGGCTGGCAGGGCGTGACTGGAATTCGGTTGATTTATCTACTCAGTCTTGGCCTTCGCTATTGCGGTTATAAGCTGGTCAGTTGCTTCCGGACCAGTGAAGGTTTGAAAAATCGGTTGAAAATGTATCAAGTGGCCATGAAATGGAATTTCCAGCTCGATCCAATTCGTTTTATCGAAAGCGGGAAGGAGCCAGATGTGGGCTACGAGCCATTGGCTCCTCCACCCAAGATGATAGAAGACATTGTCTGTTCTTAGAAACAAGGAGCTAAAAAATAGTTTATGGAAGACAAGGGACCACAAGAAACCGTAAGGACGAGTACGTGCCTGGTGACTGGAGGCGCAGGCTTCATCGGTTCTCATGTCGCTGAATGCCTGGTTCGTGTAGGGCATCGGGTTGTGGTACTGGACGATCTTAGCGGTGGTTACAGGGAAAACGTGCCTTCTGAAGCGTTCTTCGTAGAGGGATCAATCTTGGACCACGCCTTGATAGATTCTTTGTTTCAAGATCATAAATTTGATCATGTTTATCACCTGGCCGCCTATGCGGCCGAAGGACTGAGTCACTTTATCAAACGGTTTAACTACAACAATAACGTTATAGGATCGGTCAACTTGATCAATGCGGCGGTAAATTACGGCGCCAAAACGTTCGTGTTCACTTCGTCAATCGCAGTTTATGGCGCCGGACAGACTCCGATGACGGAGGAGATGATTCCCATTCCAGAGGATTCATACGGAATCGCCAAGTTGGCAATTGAGCAAGAGTTGAGAGTTTGCCATGAAATGTTTGGACTAGATTATGTGATTTTTCGTCCACACAACGTTTACGGTGAGCGACAGAATATCGGTGATCGCTATCGAAACGTTGTGGGGATCTTCATGAATCAACTGCTAAAGGGTGAATCGATGACGATCTTCGGAGATGGCGAACAATCGAGGGCGTTCACTCACATCAGCGACATAGCCCCGATCATCGCCGCATCAGTGGATCAGCCAGCAGCCCGCAACCAGGTCTTTAACATTGGGGCTGATGTGCCATTTACCGTGAATCATCTTGCAAAAGTTGTCGCAACCGCGATGGGAAAAGAGGGCAAGGTCAGACATCTGGATGCCCGCAATGAGGTCAAACACGCGTTTTCGGATCACACGAAAGTCGAAAGAGTGTTTTCGAAGCAAACCAAGACCTCACTTGAGGATGGCATTCGGGGAATGGTTGAGTGGGTCAAGCTTCATGGGGCTCGAGAGAGCGAAGTTTTTAGGGGCATTGAGATTGCAAGTAAGCTGCCGCCGAGTTGGGCCATGGCGACGCAGAAGTGAAACAGTCAGGAAGTTTCGAGGCTGGTCCCCACAATTAGGCCTAAGTGTATGGAAGGGGAAAGGTCGATTCGTTTGAGATGGGAATGGTCGGCCTACGCTCTTTAACGGGAGCGAACACCTTTGGGTTAATGAGCAACCAACTGCTCAGATCTGTTTGAACTGGTGATCAGCTAAACAAGAAGACGTGTCCTCTCACCACACTATCGTTGTCTGGGCAGTCGATAGAGATTCGCCCTGCTTAGCTCTTCTGCCGATTCTAGAGCGTTTATTGTCCGTCAATTTTCGGTCTTCAGAAAGGAGCAACTCTAAAACGCCGGGCGATATCGTCTTCGAATATCAAGCCGAGACCAGAACAATCTCAGAGGGTCCAGGCTTATCGACTTTTGGGATTCCCTGTCCTTCAGCCTCGTCCGGAGACTTCAAGACCACGGAAATAGCGGTCAAGTTTGCGGATAGCTCTGAAGTTCCTTTTCCATTTCGCGGTCGGTTGCTCAATACCAAAGTCGGCACGGCACCTCGGTTGTTATCATTACAGCCCGACGAACAGGTCCTGGCGAGCACTGACCTGGGTCCGCTATGGACTATGTCGGCAAAGGATGGGACGAAACATTTTCGCTCAGCGTTTTCGCTCCCGGTTGTTCCCGCGCGAGGCAGCCTGTGTGACGTCCTCAACGGAGAACGTTTCCTGGAATTGCTGCCCTTTCTACATTGGGTTCGCGAACTAGGTGGGAGCAGCGCGTACGATGGTCCTCCACTTAGAGCTTGCTTCATTTTTGATGACCCGAATCTTCATTGGCCTCGTTATGGCTGTGTGAACTTCAAGGAAATAGCCGCGCACGCCGCAAGGGAGAACTACCACGTTGCCTTTGCCATGATCCCTCTAGATACATGGTTTACTCATGGAGCGACTGCCCAGGTGTTTAGAGACAATTCTGAGAGACTGTCTCTGCTTGTGCATGGTAACGACCACACAAAGAGCGAACTCGCTCGAACCTATGCGCCAACGCGACGGGTAGCCCTATTGAGGCAGGCAATTCGTCGGATGGAGCGCTTCGAACATAATTGCGGTGTACGAGTTGCCCGAGTAATGGTGCCCCCCCACGGCGCCTGCTCAGAAGAAATGTTGGCGGACATTCCCAGGTGCGGGTTCGAAGCCGCCTCCATCTCCCATGGATCCCTGCGCACGCACAATAGAAACAGCCTCTGGGCGGAAGGCGTGGGTTATGCTCCATCCGAATTGATTCACGGATGCCCGGTTTTGCCACGCTGGGGACTGGCAAACAGTGGGGAACATACAGTGTTATTGGCGGCCTTTCTTCGACAGCCCATCGTTCTCCGTGGACATCATCACGACTTGCAGGGCGGTCTTGAGCTGCTCGACGGTTTAGCACGGATCATCAACGGTTTGGGTAACGTCATTTGGTCCAGCATGGTCGATCTCAGCCGTCTCAACTACTCCTGGCGCATGGATGGACGCACATTGAGGGTGAAGCCACGGGGAAGAATACTGAATATCAACGTGCCTGAACAAGCCGAAACGCTTTTAGTTGAATCCATGGCGGGTCACGAGAGCAATGTTTGGCGCACGTTAGAGGCCAATGGATCTTCGATGGAAATTCGCTGCGAAGAGACTGCACCGCTGCTGGTCAAAGGGAGGGGTTGCGGGTCGCGCCCTTCTTCCGGCGGCTGTTGACCGAAGGACGAGACCGGTTGGTTGGGGGATTGGGCCGGTGAAATCCAAAGATCGACAGAAAGGAGTGATGATCATCTCACAAGCCAGAATATGCATTCACGCCGTTCTACCTCGGAACAGGAACATCAGACCTAGGACGCAGAAATCTTCCAGAGATTGACCGAAAGAAGTAGTACTGGACACAGTAGTTTTGTGGCCTGTATCTTACGATCCGTTTGCGATGGATGCGCTCACGCAAGTAAACGGGACTGTTTGGTCCTAGATTTGCTGCGAAAAGACTTGCAAGTAGGCGCGCGCCTATTAACGTAATTTATGGAAAAACACCTTGCTGTGAGCTCTCTCCAAGACAATTTCGCCGCTGCGACGGAGAAATGGAGAATTGGCGAACGAAAATTGGCTTCCAATGCCTTGAGAAGACTCTTTAAGGTGGTCCTTGGGGTCGGAGTCCTTGGCATAGCGATCAGCGCACAAGGCGCTAACTGGTACGTGCGCCCTTTATCTGCCGGTACGGCCAACGGCTCAAACTGGAACAACGCCTGGTCGATGGCTAATCTCAATTCCAATTGGAGCAGTGTGGCGGCGGGCGATACGGTTTGGCTCGCTGGCGGCACCTACACCACGCAAATTGCTCCAACGAAGAGCGGAACTTCCGCTAATCTTATTTATATCAAACGCCCACGAACAACCGACTCCATTCCGACTGGTGCACCTGGATGGCTGGCTGCTTTCGACTCGCAGGTAATAATTGCCCCTGTTGTCCAAATCCCCCTGATATGGACTGGAGCGAATGGCGAAGGTAGTTATCTCTATTTCGACGGGCGCGTCGACAGCGGCATCAGGCTTTTCAAAGATAATTCAATAATTGGTGCTGGTTCGGCCTATGTCGGCGCGGCAACGTTTGCGCGTGGATCAGCCCATCAAACCAATATTACACTTGCCAATATTGAGTTGGCTGGTGCGGCGGATAATTTGCCCGCATCTAACTTCAATTTCGGAGCAGGGTCAGGACAGGAAGGCTATGTGTGTTGCCTTTCTTTAGACAATGATTTCAATACTGATCCTGCCTACTCGAACATTTTACTTACGCATTGCAGGCTGCATGGTTCAAACGAAACTGTCTTGGCTACTCATGCCACTGGACTGATCTTCGAGTATTGCAAAATTTACAACAACGGTTCCGGGAACAGCTTTCATGCTAACTTAATGGAGTTACATGGCTGCGGGACGTTTACCATGCGCTACTGCGACGTTAGTGATTGGCAGGTGGAAGGGATTTTCCCATTTGATACATTAGGGGCCGTTGAGTTTTATGGTAATGTGTGGCATGATCCTAACAATCCGGTAGCCCGCGTGTTCGAGCCGTCACTACAAATGTCAGGCGCCATTGGGCCAATTCACGCCTATAACAATACATTTGTTGGTGGAACCATTCAAATACTCGCCGTTTGGAACACTTTATTGGGAACGTGGCAAACTGGATCAATCGGTGAAAATAATATCTACTGGAGATGCAATGGTAATAGTAGCGACCCTAACATGCAGACTAATGACTATAACTTTGCCGATATCAGCGGGGTTCCGGGTACCCACTCTATCTCTACCGGCACGAATCCATTCGTGAATTACGCCGCGAAAGATTACCATATCACATCTAGTATCAGCGCCACGCTTCCACGAAACAAAGGCGTCGCTCTAGGTGCTGCGTATAACGCCGATCTTGATGGAAATATTCGTGGCACGGACGGCGCGTGGGACATCGGAGCATACGAATACAGCAGCGGAGGTACGCCTTCACCAACGCCTACCGCCACGGCGACGGCAACTGGTACACCTTCCGCAACACCAACAGCTACGGCTACTCCAGTATCAAGTCCAAGTCCGACAGCGGGTCCTTTGGGACTTTCTTTCGATGCATCTGCCGGAGTTATTACGGCACCTTTCTCAATAACCAACAATGCTGTTTCACAGAATATTGAGACGCCTGATCCAACTCAGGGAGGGCGAGCATTCTATAGCTTTCTCGTTCCCACCACGGGCGATTATTTCTTGTCCGCCATGGTGAATTGTCCAGACGAGGGCACCAATTCGTTCTTTTTGAATATCGATGCCGAGCCTACTGTGGCGATGACCTGGCATGTCCCGGTGACTTCTGGATTCGAGCTCAGACTAGCGACTTGGTGGGAGATTTGGCCGCCACCCCCAGACTTAGCGCCCAAAACCTGGACGCTGAATGCGGGCACGCATCAGTTGATTATCCGGGGACGTGAGGCCAACGCCATCTTGCAGCATATCACGGTAGGTGCTGCTCCACGTCCTCCTCAGGGACTTCATGTGATCCCGTAGGAATTCGCCGGGGAACTGCTGCGTGCGCGACCGTGCGGCAGAAGACATCACTCCGGGGATTCGGTCACGCGCCTTTGCTCACCCGGGGAAATGCCTGATCATCTACTGCGAAGCGAATACCTTCCCCGTATCGAGCGACGACTTGTTTCACCTGGGCTGCTTTCGTTTAACTCTGTGAAGTTCTTAAAGTACATTCTTGTTAGAATGTGGAGAGTATCCAGGACTCGTGCTCTTTGGAGCTGGCGCTTTCATTCTCTCGGCGTTCGCTCCACCATTGGCAGACGCAGCATTGTCCGCAATTCAAAGGCCGTTAGTATCGGTCACCATACTTCGCTATCCGACGACTGGTGCTTAGTGGATCTCAACCCGGAAGCAGAACAAAGCAAGCCCAAGATCCGTATCGGATCTTATTGCACGATTTTGCATGACTTCCAGTGTAACGCGAACGTATCAGTCGAAGTTCAGGATTACGTGTTGATCGCGCCCAGAGTCTTCATCACAGATTCTGACCATATCGTTGACGGAGCCGGAGAAAGGACGACGTTGTGCACCGCGTTCCGGAGTGCAGCGGTAGTTATCGAACACGATTGCTGGTTGGGCGTAAACGCAGTTGTGCTTAAAGGGGTGAGGATCGGTCATCACTCCACGGTCGGGGCTAATTCGGTCGTCACGCGAGATGTACCTCCATTCAGCATTGTTGCCGGTGTGCCAGCAAGGGTCATCGGCCAGACCGGGTCTCAGTAGTCAGCTCCGGCATCGATACCTGTGACGGTTTCAGCGTTCAACGGCCGAAAGTTACGAGTGCTGGTCGGCATTCCAAGCTACGGCAGGAAGAATAGCGAGTACCTGAAAAAAATCACCGATGTCTACCAAACTTTATCGCATGACGTTGATATTATTGTTTTCTCCGAGGCGCCCAAGGAACTGGACCCGAAGGTCGCCGTTGTCGTAGGCTTGCCTTCCCGAAATCCGTGGTCGCTGCCGTTTGCACACAAACGCTATTTTGCCGAGAATCTCGAACGCTATGATCTCTTCATCTATTCGGAGGATGACGTGGAGATCGACGCACAGAAGATCCAGGCCTTTCTTCGGGTCACGGAGGCATTGGAGCCCAACGAGGTTGCAGGGTATCTCCGCTACGAATTGGATTCATCTGGAACGGCAATCCTTACTGACGTGCATGGCCCTTTCCATTGGAAGCCGGAATCAGTTCGTCGCCGGGGCGAATACGTTGTTGCAGAGTTCACGAACGAACATGCCGGGTTTTACATCCTGACGCGCGCGCAATTACAAAAGGCGATTGCGTCCGGCGGCTTCGTTAAAGAGCCGCATGAAGGGCGTTTCGGCCTGCCGGAGACGGCGGCGACTGATCCTTACACCAGTTGTGGTCTGCGGAAAGTCATATGCATTTCCGCTCTAGATGATTTCTTGTTGCACCACATGTCCAATCTTTATGTGACTCGGCATGGAGTTCCGCTCGACAGCTTCAAGGGACAGGTGCAGACACTCATTGACATCTGCAAGAGCTTGCACCCCGCGACCACGCTTTGTGACGTGGAGTCCAAGTTTTTGCACAATGCCTGGTCCAAAAGCTATTATGAACAACCTTCGAGGGAACTACTGGAGATGGTGCCGAGCCAGGCCAACAGCATTCTTTCCGTGGGCGGCGGTTTTGGTGACCCAGAAGTCAAACTCCAAGAACGAGGAGCGAGAGTTACGGTGTTGCCCCTTGATTCGGTGGTCGGAGCTGCTGCTGAACGTCGAGGCTTGGAGGTGACTTATGGAACACTTGCCGAAAGTTTGGAGACACTGAAAGAACGAAGGTTCGATTGCGTCGTGGTAACGAATCTACTTCATTTGCTGCCAGATCCCTGGCGGATACTTGGGGAATGCATCCAGTTGCTGCAGAAGGGCGGTGTGCTTGTTGTTTCTGGACCGAACTTTGGCGCTCTTCCGGTTTTGATCCGACGCATTCTTCGCCGAACCGATTATGCAAAACTGAAAAGTTTTTCTCAGAGCAGGATTCATCCTCACCATCGCGCCACGATAAAGCGGCAGATCAAGCGCGAAGGATTGAGGGTTTCGGCAACACGGTGGACCAACCAAACGCCCCCGCGCAATCTAGTTGCGGTGCGCCGGTGGTTGAGAGGTTTCATGGCGCAGGATTGGATTATCCAAGCGCAGCGAGAATCTTAGCATCGATGTTTCCGCGTTTCCCCGTGCCATCTAGTCGGGGCGCACGAATAGACCAAGTTCCACAATCTTCGGAGCAGTCGTTTTTGGCGGATGAGCAACACGGTTGAGATGCCCGCAAGATGACCTATCACTCCAATATTCCAGCTGTGCCACAAGCGGGCAGCCCAGAATCGGATCTCCCTCATATCAGTAATGGATTGTTCGCCTTCGATCAAGGTTCTAGCAATCTCAAGAGTAAGACGATCCGGGGCGGTGCGATCACTTTCATCGCGCAAGGAATCAAGGTGACGCTGTACGTGGGCTCGACCGTGCTGCTGGCACGTTTGCTGACTCCGTCTGACTTTGGCCTTATTAGCATGGTCACAGGGATCACCGGTTTTGTAGAGGCGTTCAAGGATGCCGGGCTTTCACTGGCAACGGTCCAACGAGAGCACATCAATCAGCAGCAGGTTTCCACATTGTTTTGGATCAACGTAGGATTGAGCGCCTTTCTCATGGCACTCGTTCTGGCCCTTTCTCCGTTTCTGGCGATGTTTTACCACGAGCCACGGTTATCCTTGGTCGCCGCTGCGATCGGGTGCACTTTTCTGTTGGGTGGGTTGACGGTTCAGCACCAGGCTCTCCTGCGCCGTAATCTGCGTTTCAAGGAGCTAGCGGTGATTGATGTTATTTCATTGTCGACCGGCATCTTAACCGCCATCGGAATGGCCATCGTTGGATTTCACTATTGGGCGTTGGTGGGAATGACTCTGGTCTCTGCTCTGACAAACGTCATCGCAGTTTGGATAGCCTTACCGTGGCGTCCTGGTCGTCCCCAGCGCGGTTGCGGTGTCAGGCCACTGATCGCGTTTGGCGGGAGCATTGTCACAACCCGTTTTGTCTATTCGTTTGTCACCAATGTTCCGAACGTGTTGATCGGTTGGTATTGGGGCGCGGGAGCGGTGGGATTGTATCAGAAGGCTTACTCATTACTAACGTTTGCCATTGATCAGATTCATACGCCGGTCGCCGCTGTGGCGTTGTCTCCGTTATCACGCGTTCAATCGGAGCCGGAACGATTTCGGAGGTACTTCCTGGCTGGGTATTCGATTGTGATTTCCTTCGCTTTGCCCGTGGTTGTTATTTCGGCGGTATTTTCCGAGGAGATTATTCGCGTTGTGCTGGGAGTACAGTGGGGAGGGGCGGTCGGTATTTTTCGCTGGCTGGCAATCGGCTCGGTGTTTGTGATTCTATTGAACCCGCTTGGTATGGTCCTACAAGCGGCGGGGCGTGCAGCACGACAAGTGAAGATCACTTTGGTCGACTCGGCGTTAGTGACCGGCGCCTATGTGGCTGGGTTGAAGTATGGGCCCCTGGGTGTCGTGATCGGCTTCGTGATTGTGCGCGCGATCGTTTACGTCCCGATCTCTTATGCCATGTTGAAAGGTACCGGAATTGCGCTGGGAAGGCTGTGCAGAACTGCTTCGCTCCCTGTTATCGCTGCCGGACTGGCTGCGGTGGCGGGATTGATCCTAAAGTTGTGGCTCACGGGGATGATCAACAGAGTTTTCCTCCTGGCACTCGGCGTTTGCCTGATGCTTTCAATCTATGCGCTCGTTCTCCTGGTGGTTTTCGGCAGGTGGGAATTTTATCGGGATGTCTTGCAAGAACTGTTGCCACGAAATTTCTTGTTCCGACGACGGGTCGCAAACGACAAGCTTTGAAAGTGTTGCATGCAAATTAGGAACGTGCGGAGTTTTCGGACGCAGGACCGTAACTCAGGCATTTTGCCTGATGCATCGCGCAGGTTTTTCAACCTGCGCCGGTACGCGGACAAAATGTCCACGCCACGAGTCAGGCAGAATGCCCAAGTTACATGAATAACCCGACCGTCAGCATTGGCCTCCCCGTGTATAATGGAGAGAAATACCTGGCCACCGCTTTGAATTCAATCATCAGCCAAGATTTTGAAGACTTCGAGCTCATCATTTCCGACAACGCCTCGCAAGACAGCACTGCTGCAATTTGCAAACAGTTTTCCGAATCGGATAGCCGGGTTAAGTACTCTAGAGTTGAGGTCAATCGAGGTGCCGCTCCCAATTATCAGCGCGTCTTTCAATTGGCCGGTGGCACGTATTTTAAGTGGGCCGCCCACGATGACGCATGCTTGCCCGGCTTCCTGAAAGGCTGTGTCGAAGCAATCGAAACGGCACCCGCTTCAGTTGTTCTTGTCTATCCGAGAGCGCAGATCATCGATGCCGAAGGAAAGGTGACACGGGTTGATAACGAATCCTTGGAGAGCCACGACCCCAAACCGCACAGACGTGCTGCGCATGTCATTAGAAATGTGAATTTGGCCTGGCCCTTGTTTGGTTTGATCCGATCTGACATCCTGCGAAAGACCCGACTAATCGACAGTTTTATCGGTTCGGATTATGTGCTGCTGGCTGAGCTCGCGATGATCGGGCAGCTGTGGGAGATTCCTGATGTGCTCCTGCAAAGGAGAGTTTACGCAGGGATGTCAAACGTTGTCCACCAAACCAGGGCTCAGTGGCAGGCATGGATGGATTCATCTCAATCGACGGCCCAATCGCCTCTCCCGGATTCCATCCAGATAGGCTGGCAATGCGCCCGATCGGCCTGCCGATTGCCTTTGACGAGGACGGAAAAAGTTCTGTGTTGCTTAACCATTCCCACGGCCTGGTATCTGAGGAAGTTGCGTGATTTTGCTGGCCGGTACAAGAGACGCTTTATGGCAGCTATCGGGATGTAAACGCTGTCAGATCTGCAAAAATGTTCATGAGCGACAATCTAGCCCTACGAGCCGGCGATCTCGTCGAGGTACGCAGCAAAGCCGAAATTCTGAGCACGTTGGACAAGGAAGGACGACTCGAAGATCTTCCCTTCATGCCACAGATGTTTCAATACTGTGGACAAAAGTTCAGAGTTTATAAACGAGCGCACAAGACCTGCGATACGGTCAACCGACCCTCAGGACGAAGAATGACCGATGCAGTTCACTTGGAGGGAATCCGCTGTGACGGTCAGGCTTACGGGGGATGTCAAGCGGGCTGCCTGATCTTTTGGAAAACTGCCTGGTTGAAGAGAGTGCCTGCTCTCAACAACACTGCCGCTAGCCCCCTGCCAGTTTATGCGGAACATCGAGAACAAATGAACCGCAATGGAGGATGTTCGGAAGGGGACGTCTGGGCGGGAGCCAAAGCTCCGGTGGATCGCGACAGTGAAGATCCGACCTACGTTTGTCAAATAACTCAGCTCCCTGTCGCAACGAAGGCTCTGTCGCCTTGGGATGTGCGGCAATACCTGGAAGATTATGCTTCAGGCAATGTTGGTCTCGGCACAATCTTAAGGGGTTTTATTTATGCTACCTACAACAATACGATCAATTTGGGAATTGGGGTCGGGGCAATCATGCGCTGGTTCTATGATAGGTTTCAGAGGCTGCGAGGGGGGGTGCCCTATCCGAGAAGATGGGGAACGATTCCTGAGGGCCAATCGACTCCTTCAGCTACTTTGGACCTCCAGCCAGGCGAACTCGTTAAAGTCAAGAGCTACGAGGAAATTCTAAAGACCGTCAATACGCAAAATAGAAATCGGGGACTCTACTTTGATGCAGAGATGGTGCCTTTTTGTGGTGGAACTTATCGCGTCCGAACCCGTGTAAGCCATATCCTGAACGAGAAAACCGGAAAGATGATGAACATGAAAAATGACTGCATCATCTTGGAAAACGTTTTCTGTCGGGCCTGCTATAGCGAAGAGCGATACTTTTGCCCTCGCGCCATCTATTCATACTGGCGTGAAATCTGGTTGGAGCGAATTCCAGATAAGGGGGCAACCACGAATTAACCAATGAACACGAAGTTCATAGGAGCGTTATTGTTAGTGGGAATGACGGGCGGAAACCAAGGAGAGGCGGTTTACAAACCGGCTACCTAACTAAACGGCGATTGTAAATAATTGTGAGATGTTTCCAGCACTGTTGGCGATAATCTGGTTGGGCGCCGCGCCTCTGGCAGCCGCCGGCACCGGACTAGTTTCGTTCCCGGTGCAGTATAGTGCGAACGAACGATATCTGGTCGACCAGAATGGTGTCCCATTTCCGCTCATGGGCCGCACGGCATGGTTTGTTACGTCGTTGTCGGTTACAGATTACCACACCTTCATCGATGACACCGCGGCGCGTGGCTATGATGCAATCGAGTTGCACGTGGTTAACCACGACCCCCGGGGCAACCATCCACCCTTTAACGGCAACGGCGATCTCCCCTTCCTTAACCGGCTGGACGGCGCCACCTGGGATGGCTCGCTCATCTATGGTAACATCAACAACGAAGCACCAGACTTCAGCACTCCCAACGAAGCCTACTGGAGTCTTGTCGATGGGTTGTTCGCGTATTGCGAAATTAAAGGCATTCTAGTTTTCCTCTTCCCTGCTTACGCGGGGTTCCAGGGCGGCGACCAGGGATGGATGCAGGAGATGGTGGCAAATGGCCCTACTAGAATGCATACCTATGGTGCCTGGATCGCGATGCGGTACAGAAACCAGAAGAATCTCGTCTGGATGATGGGAGGGGGTATGGGTGATTTTAACACCGCGCAAACCGATGTGGAGAATGCGCTTTTGACCGGTCTCAAAAGTGTGACCGAGCAGCAGTCTGTCCTTTTCAGTGCAGAATGGGGTTCATCTCAGGGGCTCGCTACTGATCAGACGACCTTTGGAAGTCAAATGACGCTTAATGGCGTCTATAGGCACACTGGTGATGTCAATGGTGACGGGCGCCGCGGATACTCTCATAGTCCGACTGAACCTGCGTTCCTTCTCGAAGGGCCATATGATCAAGAAGGACCAGACGGAAACGGTTGGAACCCCGACGCTACGCAACCTGTGCGCCGTTTCGAATGGTGGGCCTGGCTCGCGACCATTGGAGGTTATGTCCTTGGCAACGGCTATGTTTGGCCCTTCAACGCACCAGACTGGCAAAACCATCTCAACACACAGTGCACTCGCGACATGATGCGGCTAAACGCTTTCATGGGTTCGATCGGCTGGTACAGGCTGGTTCCATCGGGCCTGAATGGCATGCGCACCCTGATCACCGCTGGCGGTTCCTCGGTCAGTTCGGGCGACTACGTGGCCGCCGCGGCGACATTCGATGGCACACTGCTTATAGCCTACATCCCGCCCGCGCACAGCGGAACGATCACGGTGGACATGACGGCCATGAGCAGTGCCGTGCAGGCACGCTGGTTCGATCCAACGAGCGCGGCCTACGTTGAAATTGAGACCGGGCTACCTAACACCGGCACGCACGAATTCACCCCGCCCGGAAACAATAGCACGGGCGAGAGCGATTGGGTTTTGTTACTTGAAACGACCATTATCGCCCCGACGCCGACGCCTTCGCCGACGTCGACAGCCACGGCTACGGCAACGGCGAGCCCAACACCTGCGTCGTCATCGACACCCACCGCTACCTTAACCCCAGCGCCAGCAGCACAGACCATTAACCTCTCAACACGCATGGAAGTGCAGAGCGGCGATAATGCCGGCATCGGCGGATTTATCATCGTTGGAACCGCTTTCCCAAGTGGCAAACATCTGCTTTTGCGCGCCATTGGACCTTCGCTGACGGGTTTCGGCGTCCCCAACGCTCTGGCTGATCCGATATTGGAACTACACGGTCCAGGCGCGTTTGTCACGATTACCAACGACAACTGGAGAGACATGCAGGAGACCGAGATCATCGCTACCGGCCTTGCACCCACCAATAATCTGGAGTCAGCGATTGACGCGACCTTATCTCCGGGCGCATACACTGCGATCGTGAGAGGCAGCGGTAACACCTCTGGTGTAGCATTGATTGAAGTGTACGATCTCAGTCAGGCCGTAGACTCGAAACTGGGCAATATTAGCACGCGGGCCTTTGTGAATACCGGAGACGATATTGTGATCGCGGGTTTTATCCTGGGTAACCACAATGGCGAGGACAGGGTTGCGGTCCGCGGTATCGGACCAAGCCTGGCGGCCTTTGGCGTACCTAACGCGCTGGCAGACCCAACAGCACCGACGAACCCACTCGAGTCTGCTATCGCCACAACGCTGCCCCCCGGCCTCTACACGGCACTCATGGCAGGAGCAAACAATGGTACCGGCGTCGGGCTCGTCGAGGTTTATGACCGCGGCTTGGCGCCATAATGGGGCCCTGGCAGACTGTTGAAAAACTTAATTGAAACGCAAGTAAGGTGGAACGCGATCTCCGAGCGCGTTGCTAAGAGTAGTGCGCCTCCGGCGTCAAACTTACCATCGTCCTCGGAGAGGCCGATCCACCTGGCCGCAGAATTGTGATTCTCTTTAACCTCAAAATCCAACGCAACGTGGCCGACGTTAAGACTCTTCAATTCACCTCAATGATCCTCCTTGGTGACTTGCTCCTTGCGGCGTAACTGCACCGTCCACACTATATAGTTCACGTGCTCCCCACAGTCTTGGCGATCATTTACATGGGCGCCGGAGCGTTTACGGCTTCGGCACCAAGCACCGCCGGTACCGCTGCCTTCCCAGTGCAGTACAGTGCGGACGAACGATATCTCGTTGACCAGAATGGCCTGCCATTTCCGATCATGGGCCGCACGGCATGGTTCGTTACGTCGTTGCCGGTTACGGATTATCATACCTTCATCGATGATACCGCGGCGCGTGGGTATGACGCAATCGAGTTGCATGTGGTTAACCACGACCCCCGTGGCAATCATCCACCCTTTAACGGCAACGGCGATCTCCCCTTCCTTAACCGGCTAGACGGTGCTACCTGGGATGGTTCGCTCACCTATGGGAACATTAACAACGAAGCGCCCGACTTCAGCATCCCCAACGAAGCTTACTGGAGCTTTGTCGATGCGTTTCTCTCGTATTGCGAAACCAAGGGAATCCTGGTCTTCCTCTTCCCAGCCTACGCGGGCTTCCAAGGTGGCGACCAGGGCTGGATGCAGGAGATGGTGGCGAATGGCCCTACCATAATGCGGACCTATGGCGCCTGCATCGCGACGCGCTACCAGAACCAGAAGAATCTGGTTTGGATGATGGGAGGGGACATGGGTGATTTTAATACGGCGCAGACCAATGTGGAGAACGCGCTTTTGACCGGGCTTAAGAGTGTGCCCGGGCAGCAATCGATTTATTTCAGCGCGGAATGGAACTCGGGAATAGTCGCAACGGACCAAGTGACCTTTGGCGCGGCAATGACGCTCAACGGCGCTTATTCGTTTACGGGCGATGTGAACAATCTTGGTCGCCACGCCTACAGCTACACTCCGGTCGAGCCGGCCTTCTTACTCGAAGAACCCTACGATGAAGAGGGTCCGGACGGGAACGGCATCAACCCGGACGCAACCCAACCAGTACGGCGCTTCCAGTGGTGGGGTTGGCTCTCCACTACCGGTGGCTATATCTCGGGTAACGGCTACGTCTGGCCGTTCCGCGCGCCGGCCTGGCAGGAGCATTTGGACACGCAGGGCTCCCGCGACATGGCGCGACTGAACGCCTTCATGGGTTC
>WNFT01005909.1_pt1 | contig 20971 bp, 19 predicted proteins | sample 5400191 | NCBI WGS metagenome assembly WNFT01 (sample SAMN13153359, study PRJNA577476) | soil metagenome | isolation source: 80 cm saprolite under Madrone tree | place: USA:California | collected 2016-06-14 | reverse complement strand
CCCACCTGCTGGGCGGCCGCCCGGCTGCGCTCCGCCAGCTTGCGCACCTCGCTCGCCACCACCGCGAAGCCCCGGCCGTGCTGTCCGGCCCGGGCCGCTTCGATGGCGGCGTTCAGGGCCAGCAGGTCCGTCTGGTGGGCGATCTCCTCGATGACCGAGACCTTGTCCGCGATGGTGCGCATGGCCTCCACGCTCTCCATCACCGCGCGGCCGCTCTGCTGGGCGTCCTCCGCGGCGCGCAGGGCGCCCCGCTCCATCTCCCGGGTGTTGTCGGCGTTGTGGCCGATGGACACGCCCATCTCTTCGAGGCTGGACAGGCTCACCTGCACGGCCGCCGCCACGTCGCCGGTGCCCGAAGAAAGGCTGGCCGCCGTGGAGGAGACCTGCCCGGCGGCGGACGCGAGGCCCGACACCATCCCCCGCAGCTCGGTGACCACGCCCGCCAGGCGGGACACCATCTCCAGGAACGTGTTGCCGAACCGATCGGCGGCGGACCTGGGCTCCACCCGGACCGTCAAGTCGCCCTCCGCGATGCGCTGGGCGGTCCCCGCCATCTCCTGGAGGTAGTCGGTCATCTTGCCCATGGCGGTCAGGAGCCGGCCCGCCTCGTCGTGGGACACCGCTTCGATCCGGGCCGAGACGTGGCCCGGGTCACGTAGAGAGAGGCCCCGAAGAGCAGGCCGAGGAAGAGCGCGATGATCGCCGTGAGGGTGGCCATGGCGGTGGCCTGGGCCCGGCGGGCCGCCTCGAAGGCCGCCGCCATGCTGGCCTTGTCGCGCCCGGTGTTGGCCTCCAGGGTCTCCCGGATCGCGTTGTACTGGTTGCGCATGGTCTCGAGGATGCTCGTGAGGTCGTCGCCCGGGGCGCGTTTGATCATGCGGCGGGTGGCGTCGGAGGCCGTCTGGTAATACGCGCGGAAGGCGGCCTCCAGCTCGGCCAGCCGTCGCGGCTCCGCCACGGGGTTGCCTCTCGCGGCCTTCAGCTTCTCGAGGAACGCGTCGGACAGGGGGTTGGTGTCCGAGGAGAACTCGAGGTTCGCCGCGGCCACCGCATCCTGCATGCCCCGCTGGATGCTCTGCAGGACCTCTTCGAGGTCACGGGAAAGCTCCAGGTTGGGGCCGTAGCCCGCCTCGATGAGGCGCATGCGCTCGGCCGACCGGGTTCCCGTCATCACGACCGTGAGCAGCATCAGCAGGAAGCCCAGGGCGGCCAGCCCCGGAAGGGAGAGCAGCTTCCACTTGAAGCCCAGGTCCCTCAGCAACGTCCTCATTGAAGAGCGATGACCTTCACCACGGAAGCGGCGCCCACCGAGATGTAGCCGATGGCTCCCGGGTGGGTCTTCACGAACTCGATCACGGCCGCGTCACCCGACTTTTCGACGGGGGGGACGCCCCGGCCCGCGAAGATCTGCTGCTGCCAGTAGGCGGCCACGGCGGACGTGGGCTTGCCGTGGACGATCCTGGAAAAGGTGGCCCGCACCGGAGAGTCCTGTTCCTGGTCCACGGGGATGACGGCCGCACCGCTGGCCCATCTCACGGCCTTCTTCAGGAAGATCGTCGAGACCGCGTCCCGTTGCAGGCTGGACACGGGGTTGCCGGCGTTGACGATGACCTCGAGGGACTCCCCCGCCGGGGCGGTGCTGGCCGTGGCGAGCAGAGTGAGAGCGAGGGCGCAATTCCTCTTCTTGCTCATCCCCTTACCTATTGCAACCCCACTGCCAGGACAGAATCGGATGGATAAGTGTTGCCGTAGCGTGAGTTGGGGTGGGAGGGACGACTCGCGGCAAGCCCTCGTGCTTCCGGGTTTCGAGAGGACCGTCCGGGAATCCGGAAGGGGCCCGGGTGCGACCCGGGCTCAGGCGCTCGGACGGTCGAGGTGGACGTACACCGTCGGGCCGGCGCTCCGCGCAGGAGCGTTCAGGCCCGTGACCGTCTCCGCGTGTCCGAGAAAGAGGTACCCCTGTAAGCTCAGGCGCTCGAGCAGCCTGCCCAGGACGCGCGCCTTGGACGGCGCATCGAAGTAGATCAGGACGTTGCGGCACAGGATGAGGTCGAACGGACCCCCGGACCCCCCGGGGGCGATGGGGCCCGCGAGGGAGAAGGGCTCCCCGTTCAGGTTGAGCCGCTGGAAGCGCACCACCGAGCGTATCTCGGGCCCCGCCTTGATCCGTCCCTCTTGCGGTCCCGTGCCTTTCAGCATGAACGGCTTGAGGTACCGCTGCGGGATCTCCCTGGACTTCTCGAGCGGCCACACCGCGGAGCGGGCCTGGTCGAGCACGCGCGTGGACAGGTCCGTGGCCACGATGTCGATCTCCCATCCCGACGCGGGCGGGAACCTGGCCAGGCAGGACATGGCCACGGAGAAGGGCTCCTCGCCCGTCGAGCAGCCTGCGCTCCAGATCCGCACCTGCCGCGGCATCCGCCCGGCGTCCGCTCGGGCCGCCCATTCCGGGAACACCTGGTTCTCGAGGAACTCGAACTGCCGCGGCTCGCGGAAGAAGTGCGTCTCGTTGGTGCAGATGCAGTCCAGCATCCGGACCCGCTCCGCCTCGTCCGCCTCGACGAGGCGGTAGTAGGCGTCGAAGCCGAGATCCAGCTCGCGGAGCCGCCGGGCCAGCCGCCCCTCGACCAATACCTTCTTGGCGTCCGAGAGATGGATCCCCGCTTCGCTCTGTATCAGGCGCTGGAAGAGGCGGAAGTCGCGCGCGGCGAGCGACCTCGAACGGCCGAGGGACGGGCTTTCCATGTCAGAAGGCGAAGAGGGCCTTCAGCTCCCACTTCTTGTCGGCCGGCTTGCCGAGGAGGGGGTCGTAGTCGATCTGGTCGGTGTCGGCCATGAGCGCGGCCGCGAGCGGCGCCTTCTGCACCTTGAACCAGTAGGCCACGCCCGCGATGATCTCCCTCTTCCTCGCGTCGGTCTTCTGGTTGGGCTCGTAGTGGTCGTAGCGGAAGAGACCCTCGAGACCGAACGTGGTGCGCGGGTTCAGCCAGAACGACCAGCCGCGGGAACGGACCGAGTCGGCGCCCGGGAGGCCGCTGGCCTTGTCGTTGGCCCGGACGTAGTCGAGGCCGAGGTTCAGCGGGCGGCTCTCGAAGGTCGCGGCGGCTACGAAGCGGTCGCGCGAGCCGTTCGCGACCGGTGAGTCGTGATCGTAGAAGGCATGCGCACGCAGCCCCTTGAGGACGGCGTGCCGGGGAAGGGGCCGCACGGTGCCCCGGACCTGGAAGGCCTTCTGGCCATTGGCCTCCGCCTTCGTGTAGGTATCGCCGTTGTAGAAGCCGAGGTGGAGGTCGCCGTAGTCGCTCGGCAGATCGTAGTGGCCGGAGAGGCCGACATCCGAGGAGCTCAGGAGCCCCTGCCGCTCGAGGAACACCGTGCCCTGGAAGCGGTACCGGTAGATGCCCTCCATGAAGTCGACGTAGGGCGTCTGCTGCTGGCCGAGCCGGATCCAGGCTCCCTTGCCCCACGCCCCGAGCTTGTCCAGGTTGAGCTGGCCGAACGCGTACTTCAGCCGGATGGTGAGGCTGCCGTCGAAGCTCGAGCTGACCTTGACGTCCGACGGCAGGCCCGTGCCCGAGATGGTGGTCGCCTGACGGGCGGCAACGTCCGGCGTGACCCGGAAGGAGAAGAGGTCCGAGATGGTGCCCGTCACGTTGACGTAGGCGCGCCGCACCTCGAACTCGCTCTTGTGGACGGCGTGCTTGTCCGCGTCGGTGACCTTTGGCTCATCCTGATGGGTGAAGTCGGTGAAGATCGTGGTCCCCAGCTTGATCGCGAAGGTGTCGACCGGCTTGGGCGCCGCCGCCGGTTTCTTGAAGATCTCGCCGGGCTTGTCGTGCTTGAAGTTGTAGAGGTTGACGGCGTCCGGGCTGTCGAAGACGACCGTCTCGCCCGCCGGACCGTAGCCGAGTCGCGTGATCGCCTCGCCCATCTCGCCCGAGCTCTCCCAGCGCTCGTACTGCGCCATTCCGGCGAAAGCCAGGATCTGGCCGTCGCGGGAGACCTCGCGGTAGAAGATGGTCTGGGCTCCGGAAGCGGCCGTCATGGTGAGAAGGACCAGGGGCAGCAAGGCCGCCCGCATCATGACTCCACCTCTGCCGGGGCGACCGGGGACGCCGCCGTATCCACGGCGGTCTGGGCAGCCGCCAGCTCGTCCAGGGACAGCAGTCTGTCGATGTCGAGGAGAAGGACGAACTTCCGGCCCGCCTGCCCCATGCCGAGCAGGCAGTCCACACGAATGCGGGTCCCGAAGGTCGGGGGTGGCTGGACCTCGCTGGCCGGAAGGTCGATGACCTGGCTCACGGAATCGGCGAGCACTCCCATCACCGTGCGCTCGCCCTCGAGCTCCACCTCCACCACGACGATGCAGGTGCGCTTGGTGACCACGATCTCCGGAAGCCCCAGCTTGACCGCCAGGTCCACCACCGGCACCACGCTGCCCCGGAGGTTGATGACCCCCCGGATGCTCGGGGGGGTGGTCGGCACCTTGGTCACCACGTCGTATTCGAGGATCTCCCGGACGCGGAGGATTCCGATCGCGTACTCCTCGCCGGCTACGTTGAAGCCGAGGTACTGGCCCTGCTCGGCGACCGTCGATTGGCTGGCCATCATCGCCTCCTAGAACCGCTTGAAGTCGCGGTCGTGGTGGGCGGACGCGGAAAGGGCAAGGGCGCCGAGATGCCCGTCACCCGTCCGCGCGTCGCCGTTGCCCTTGCCGGGAGCCGGATGCACGGCCGGCCGCGAAGGGGCGGTGGTCGTCCGACCCTGGACGCCCTCCAGTCCGGTCACCCGGAAGTAGGACACGAGGGTTTGCAGGGCCTCCGCCTGGGAAGCCATCTCCTCCGCGGTCGAGGCGAGCTCTTCCGCGGCGGACGCGTTGCGCTGGGTGACCTGATCCACCTGGCTCATGGCCTTGTTGATCTGTCCGACCCCCGAGGACTGCTCGGCGGACGCGGCCGCCACTTCCTGCACGAGGTCCGCGGTCTTGCGGATCTTGGGCACGAGCTCCTCCAGGAGCTGTCCGGACCGCTCCGCGACATTCACGCTCGAGGAGGCGAGGCCGCTGATCTCCTTGGCCGCGGTCTGGCTGCGCTCCGCCAGCTTTCGCACTTCCGTCGCCACCACCGCGAAGCCGCGCCCGTGCTCGCCCGCCCGGGCCGCCTCGATGGCCGCGTTGAGGGCCAGGAGGTTCGTCTGGTAGGAGATCTCTTCGATGATCGACACCTTGTCCGCGATGTTCTTCATGGCCTCCACGGTGTCCTTCACCGTCCGACCGCTCTCCTCGGCGTCCTTCGCTCCCTTGACCGCGAGCTGCTCCGTCTGGCGGCTGTTCTCCGCGTTCTGGGTGATCGAGGAGGACATCTCCTCGAGGCTGGAGGTCGTCTCTTCGACCGACGCCGCCTGCTCGCTCGTGCCCTGGGAGAGGGTCTGCGAGGTGGCGGAGACCTGCGCCGAGGCCGAGGAAAGCCCCGAGGCCCCCAGGCGAATCTCGGTGATGGTCTGGGTCAGGCGGCCCACCATCTCGGAGAGCGCGTTGCCGAGGGCGTCGCGCTCCGACTGCGGGCTCACCTTGACCGTGAGGTCCCCGTTGGCAATGGTCACCGCCGCCCCCGCCATCCGCCTGAGCGAGGCCACCATGGCCTGCAGGGACTTCAGGAGCTGCCCGGTCTCGTCCTGCCCGTCCACCTCTATGCGGGCCTCCAGGTCGCCCTCCGCCACCCTCTCGGCGATCTTCACCGCCTGCGCGAGGGGCGCCGTGATGCTCCGAGTGAGGAAGACGCCGGAGACGGCCGTCAAGACCAGGGCCGCCAGGATCACGGTGAGCATGATGGAGAGGGTGCGCCGCACGCTCTCCGTCAGCACCGGGTCGAGGGCTTCCATGGCCTTGGAGTGCTTCGTGGAGAACTCGTAGGCGGTCTCCTCCAGGCGGCGGATCTCGTCCTTGAGCGGACCGATGGCGACGTTGGCCTCCTGGGCGGTCTTCACCCCGCCCTCGTGGATCGCGGCCACGACCTTCTGGAAGCCCTCCTCGTAGAGGTTGGCGTCCTTGCGCATGGAGCGGATGGCATCGCGATCGGCCTCGGCCTTGGTGAGCTTCTCGAGCTCGTCCAGGCGCTCGTCCAGGCGCTTCTTCTGGTCCTTCCACTTGGCGAGGTAGTCGGCTTCCTTCTCCGGGGCGCCGATGTTCAGGAAGTAGTCCTTCTCGTAGCGCCGGAGGCCCAGGGTGTTCGCGCGGGCCCGCTGGGAGTGCTCGACAAGGGGGGAACCCACCTTCAGGATGTCGCGGGCGAGCCCGGCCACCGTCTCCAGGCCCCAATAGCCCGCCGTGGAAACCATTCCCATGAGCACGAGGACCAGCCCGAACCCGAGGGCCAGCCGTTTGCCGATCTTCATGTCTTTCAGCATCGACGTTCTCCTTCACTCTTGCGGCGATTCACGTTCATCAGCTTCGGGCCTCGATGGCCCGGATCCATGCGGACCCCGTCTGCACGTCGAAAACGAGCTTGCGTCCGAGGTCGCCCCCCACGTCCTCCCCCACCACGGGAACCTCTTCCGCTCGCAGGCGCTCCCGAGCCACCTCCACGTTGCGCATGCCGAGGGGGTGGGATTTGCGAAAGGCCTCGAGCACGCAGGCTCCCCCGAACACCTTGGCCCGGAGCCGCGAGCGGCGGGCTCCGAGCGCGAGCACCTCCTCGATGAGCAGGGAGGTGGCACTCGCCCCGAAGCGGGGCGAGGGGGGAACGCCCTCGGGCAGGAGGAAGTGGTTGATCCCTCCGGCCCGCTGCTGCGAGTCCCACAGGCAGACCGCCACGCACGAGCCCAGGATGGTCGTCACCTGGACGGCCTCGGCGGAGGCGTAGAGACGCCCCGGCGCGAGGTACACCCGGACGGCGGGCGGAAGCAGCAAGTCCGTCTCCTCGAGCTCGAAGGGGGCGCTCCTCACGCGCTGCGCCCCCGCGGCCGAGCTCACCGCCGGGCTCCTGCGACGGCGAGCCTTTCGTGGAGGGTGGTGCAATAGAGGGCGGTGGCGGCGTGGGTGGCCAGGAGCCCGAAGAGCTCCCGGTCCAGGTCCTCGATCCCCGCCTTCTGGGGGAGCAGTCGGAAGATGGCGATGGCGCCCGTGACCCGGCCGTCCAGGCTCAGGGGAATGCACGCGGTGAGGCGGCTCTCCAGCCCCGGACCGGCCGGCGGCCCCCCAGGGTCCGCCACGTAGATCTCCCCCGTCTGGGCCGCCCGGCCGATGAGCCCGCTTCCCAGGGGAACCGAGGAGCACGCCTCGGGCGAGATCCCGAACGAAGCCACCAGCTCCAGACACTGCTTCCCAGGATCCAGCTCGAACAGCCCCGCCTCCTCCGATCCCACCAGGTTCGCGATGATCTCCTTGATGGTGTCGATCACCTCCTGGCGTTCCAGGGTCCCGTGCAGCCGATAGCTCGCCACGTAGAGGTTGGCCAGGTTCGAGTTCTGAAGCTCGATCTCCGCGTAGCGCGAAGAGTAGGCTTTGGTCTCCGCACGAATGCCGTCCAGCTGGGCCAGAAGCCGCGCCTGCTCCTTCTGGTAACGCTCGTTCTCTCCCCGCACCGAGATGGCCTGCTCGTGCAGACGGTTCATCTCCGCTTCCAGGGATGCCGCCAGCGCCCGCAGCGCCTCGTTCACCTTGGAGACCTGCTGCATCTCGTGAGCCTTGTCGGCCAGGCTCTCTCTCTCCACCTCCAGCGTCGCCACCAGAACCTGCAGCCGCTCGATCTCCCCCAGAAGGTCCTGGGCAAAGCTCTGCGCTCCCTCCTGGACCTTCCTCACGTACGCTCCGTGGTCGCTCTGTTTCATGGCTTTTCCCTATCCCGCGATGTGGTCGCGGACCTTGGCCAGGAGCTCCTGGGCATTGATCGGCTTGGTCACGTAGTCGTTGCACCCGCTCTCGAACCCCGCCTCCACGTTCTCCCCCTCCCCACGTGTGGTCACCAGGATCACGGGAATCGACTTCGTGTCCTCCCGCTGCTTCAGCTCCCGGCACGCCTCGAAGCCCGTCTTCCGCGGCATCACCACGTCCATCAGGATCAGGTCCGGCCGCTCCAAAACCGCAACCTCCACCGCCTGCTGCCCGTCGTGCGCCTGCACCAGGTCGTAGGGCTCCCTCTTCAGGATCGTCGTCACCATGAACAAAGCCGTCGGAGAGTCGTCCACCACCAGAACCTTCTTCTTGCTCATCCCTTCACCTCAGAATCAGCGGGCCGACGTGGCCGCGGTCCGTATTGCAACAGCACTGCCAGGACCCGCTCAGGCGCTAAGTGCTGCCGCGGTTGAGGTTGGGATGGGAGCCGGTGTCTCGCCGGGAGGTGGACCTCGTCCGGCTTCCGAAGAGGGCGTCCGGAAATCCGGACCGGCGGCTAGTCTTCGGCTCGCTTGCCCACGACGATGCCGTGCTTCTTGATGCGCTCGTAGAGCGAGCTGCGCGAGATTCCCAGCACCTCTGCGGCGCGCGACACCGCGCCGCGCTCCTCGCGCAGCACCGCCTCGATGTGCAGGCGCTCCGCCTCGGCCAGGGTCATGCGGGGCCCGGGGGTGGAGCCCACGGCCGCCGGAGCCGGGCCTTCACCCAGATCGGCGGGCTCCAGGTTGGAGTGGTCGCTGAGCAGGGCCGCGCGCTCGAGCACGTTCCGGAGCTGGCGCACGTTGCCCGGCCAGGAGCGCGAGCCCAGCGCCTGCTCCGCCGCGGTCGACAGGCGCATGCCGGGGCGGCCCATCTCCGCCGAGATGCGCTGCACGAGCCGGCGGGCCAGCAGCACCACGTCCTGCCCCCGCTCGCGCAGCGGCGGCACCACCAGCGGGAGCGCGCTGATGCGGTAGTACAGGTCCTCCCTGAACTTCTGCTCCCGGACGAGGCGGGCGAGGTCGCGGTGGGTCGCCGCCACCAGGCGCACGTCCACCACCCGGTCCCGCACGTCGCCCAGGCGCCGGAAGCGCAGGTCCTCGACCACCTTGAGGAGCTTGGCCTGGACCTGCAGGTCGATGTCGCCGATCTCGTCCAGGAAGACGGTGCCCTTGTTGGCCATCTCCAGGAGGCCCGGCTTGGCGGCGATCGCGCCCGTGAACGCTCCCTTCTCGTGGCCGAAGAGCTCGCTCTCCAGGAGCTCGCGGGAGAGCCCCGCGCAGTTGAGGTCCACGAAGGGCTCGTCCGCGCGGGGACCGTTCTGATGGACCCACCGGGCCAGGACGCCCTTGCCCGACCCCGTCTCCCCCTGGATGAGGACGGGGAGCGGGGAGGCCACCACCCGCGTCGCCTCGGCCGCGAGCTTGCGCATGGCCGGGCTCTCCCCGAAGAAGGGATCCACCGCCTGGCGGGCCTGCGAGGACTTGCCGGCCAGCGAAACCTGACGCATCCGGCGGTTGTCGAGGGCGCGCTCGATCACCACCAGCAGGGCGGGCAGCTCGACGGGCTTCGTGAAGAACTGCTCCGCCCCTTCCTTGATGGCGGTCACCGCGAGATCGATGGTGCCGTGGCCCGTGAGCAGGACCACGGGCAGGGAGGCGTCCTGCGCCTTCAGGCTGCGCAAGACGTCGAGGCCGTCTCCGTCCGCGAGGGAGAAGTCGACGACCGCGGCGTCCACCGACTGCCCGCGGAGCACTTCCCGCGCCGAGCCCAGGCCGCCCGCCTCCAGGACCGTGTAGCCCTTGCCGACCAGGAACCGCCGCAGGGGAAGGCGCACGTCTTCCTCGTCGTCCACCAGGAGGATCTTCCGATCAGACACGGTCCTGTCCCTCCGCTCGGCCACCGCCCACGGGGAGGAGCAGGGTGAAGCGCGCGCCGCCGCCCTCCCGGTTCTCCGCGGTGACGCTCCCCCCGTGCGCCTCCACCACCCGCTGCACGATGGACAGGCCGAGGCCGGTCCCACCCTTGCGCCGGCTGAAGAAGGGCTCGAAGATCCGCGTCACGTCCTCGGCGTGCAGCCCCGGGCCCTCGTCCTCCACCGTGCACCGGGCCAGGGGCTCGGGGCGGTTCGGGACCAGGGTCACCGACATCCGCACCACCGATCCCGTGGGGGCGTGCTGGATCGCGTTGGCCGCGAGGTTCTCGAGGGCCTGCTCCACCCGCGCGCCATCGATGTCGAGGGCGGGCAGGTCCCCCGCCACCTCTTCCGCGACCGTGACCTGGCGGTCGCGGGCCAGGGGCGCGCAGGAGCGGGAGACGCGCCGGAGCACGTCCGCGAGGTTCGTGGGCGCCCGGCGGAGCAGCGATGGCTTGCCATAGTCCAGCAGATCGCGCATGAGCTGGGTGAGCCGCCCCACCTGGGAACGGAGCAGGACCGAGTAGTCGGCGAACTCCGGCCGGGGCCCCAACTCGCTCTCCAGGGCGTCCACCGTGGCCGAGATGCTGAACAGGGGGTTGCGCACCTCGTGGGCGACCCCCGCCACCAGCGATCCCATCGCCTCCATGATCCGTGCGCGGCGGAGCTGCTCCTGCATGATCGTGAAATCGGTCACGTCGCGGAAGGTCAGCAAGCGCCAGGGAGGCCCCCCATCTCCCCGGAACCAGGGGCTTCCCAGGAGGTAGAAGGACCTTCCGTGCACGGCCTCCTGGGCCTCCGCAACCACGGAGACCCGCCTCTCCCCGACCTGGCGATGCAGGTCGAGGATCGTTCGCCAGGGCTCGCGGCCGGAAAGGTCGTCGAGCTTCCGCCCGACCGCCTCCGTGAACGCCGCTCCCTCGGCCAGGGAGAGCGCGGTGCGGTTGAGGCGGACGATCCGAGCCTCCGGGTCGGCGAGCACCATGCCGAGGTCGAGGGCGTCGAAGGTCTGCCGCCACTGGTCCGCCGCCTGCCGCAGGTCGGATTCGAGACGACGCTGGTTCTCCTCGGCTCGCACCTGCTCCGAAACGTCGCGGATGGCGCTGACCCGGACCGTGCGGCCCCGGTAGGGCAGCGAACGCGCGCGGACCTCGACGGGAAGGAGCGAGCCGTCGCGCCGCCGGGCCTGGTGCAGGTAGGGTTCCTCGGAACGCGCCTGGAGGTGGCCCTCCACGATTTCCTGATCTTCGGGGGCGACGAACTCCCGGACCGGCCGGCCAATGAGGTCGGCGACCTCGCAGCCCAGCATCCCGGCCAGCTGTTCGTTCGCGTCGACGAAGGTCCCGGCCTCGGTGATGGCGATTCCCTCGAAAGCCGCCCCCGAGAGCCGCTTGAACCGCTCCTCGCTCTCGCGGAGCGCCTCGTCGGCCCGCTCGCGCTCGATCGCGGCCCCGAGGACCGCAGCCGCGGCCTTCAGGGCCTCGACCTCGGGGGCCGACCACTCCCGTTCGTACCGGGTCTCGCCGAAACCCAGGAACCCCCACCACGTGCCCCCCGTGAAGATGGGCACGGACCTCCGAGAGGTTCCTCACGAGGGTGGCCACCGGACGACCGGCCCGCAGCTCCCCGATCAACCGCTCGAGGCCCACTTCCGGCACGGACACGCCGCCCTTGATGCGTGGGTCGTCCGGGGCGACCTCGTGGCCGGGGGCCGCCCACCAGAACCGGAACTCGAACCGTGACGAGCCGTCCGGCTCCTGCCGGCCCTCCGCGATGAACAAGCGGGCGGCCTCGGCGGCCTGGCCGAGCTGGCCGACGACCTCCTGGGCCTGCGCCCGCCAGGTGCCGGTCTGGAGGAGTCGGACGGCGGAAAAGGCCACCGCCTGGAGGACCCGCTCGCCCCGCTCCCGATCCGCCTCCGCCCGCTTGCGCTCCGTGATGTCCCGGAGGCAGAGCCAGTAGTCGCGCAGGAGGCCGTCCTCGACCGCCCCCAGGGCGCTGCCGCTGATCCACCGGGTGGACCCTTCCCCGAGGGCGTGCGCCTCTTCGCTGTACACCAGGCGATAGCGGGAACGGATGAACTCCCGGATCCCCTTGAGGCGGGCGGGGTCGTCGGAAGGGACGAAATCGCCGATCGTGTGACCCGTCATCTCCCCGGGATCGCGCCCATACATGCGCGCGAAGACCTCGTTGCACTCGGCGATCCGGCTGTGCTTGAGGATCCGCTCGACCTGCTCGTCTTCCGGGTCGTCCACGCGAAGGGGAGGATCCAGCTCGAACCGGGCGATCCCGTCGCCGGTCAAGGCGAGGAAGGTGCGGTAGCGGTCGGTCCACGCCTCGAGGGCCGGCACCTCAACCGGCGCCTGGATCTCGCCCCGAGCGTTGCCCGGACCGCTGGTCATGATGGCTCGGGCACTAGTCTACCGCTTCGAGCCTATTTCTTGGGGCTGCTCCCCACCGCCATCAGGTGGCCGCGAGTGCGGAAGAAGAGGACGCCCTCGGAGACGGCGGGGGTGGCCAGCGCCACCTCCCCGAGCCGGTTCCGGGCGAGAAGCTCGAAGGCCGGCCCGGCCTTGAGCACGAAGACCTCGCCTTCCTCGCTGGTGAAGTAGACCTTGCCGTCGGCCGCCACCGGTGACGCGGTGAAGCCCGACCCGCCCTCCCCCAGGCGCTGCTGGTAGAGCCGGCGGCCGGATTTCGCGTCGTAGACGCTCAGGACCCCGTTGTCCCGGCAGTTGTAGAGCAGGCCGCCGTAGACGAGCGGGGTCTGCATGTAGGCCCCGTCGCGCTCCTGCCTCCACGCGACGTGGGCGTTCTCCGTCTGGCCCTGGGCCAGGGAGACGTCGCCGGTGGCCCCGGTCCGGATCGCGTAGATCGGGGCCGAGTCGCCGTGCGCGTTCGTGATGAAGACGAGGCCGTCCGCGGCCACCGGGGTGGGGACGGGAATGTCGCCCCCGCCCGTAAGGCGCCAAAGCTCCTTTCCGGTGGTCGCGTCGTACCCGCCGATGTGCTTCCACCCGTTCACGATCACCTGCGTACGCCCGGACTCGGCATGGACGGTCGGGGTGCTGAAGGTCGGGACGTCGGCCCGCGCGGTGCGCCACATCTCACGCCCGGTGGCGGCGTCGAAGGCGGCCAGGAAGGAGTCCTTCTGGACGTCGGCCTGCACGATGACCTTCCCGTCGTGGAGCACCGGCGAGCTCGCGAAGCCCCACTGCGCCTCCGGAACGCGGTAGAAGCCGGAGTCGAGGAGGCCCAGGTCCTTCTTCCAGAGGAGGCGTCCCTCGAGGTCGTAGACGTGGAGGCCCTCGGAGCCGAAGAGGGCGACCATGCGCTGGCCGTCCGTGGCGAGGGTCGGATTGGCCTGGGTCGACTTGGGGTGGCGCTTCACCCGGGGGACGCCGGTGTTTGCGGTTCGCTCCCAGCGCACCGCCCCCGTTCCCTTGTCGAGGCAGTAGACCCTCCAGGAGTGCATCGTGTCGTCCTGGACCGGCTGGATGTCTCCGTAGAGGCCGACCTTCAGCTCCGGGTTCGACCTTGCCCCGATCGCGGTGGTCACGCAGACGAGGTTGCGCCAGACCACGGGGCTCGAGTGGCCGAGGCCGGGGATGGGCGTCGTCCAGCGGACGTTCTCGCCCGCCTCGGCGTTCCAGCGCAAGGGCGCTCGGTAGCCCTCGGCCACGCCTCGGGCGGAGATTCCCCGGAACGACGGCCAATCGACTCCTGGCCGCGCCGACTCGGCCGGCGCCCGCACGGCTCCGGCGAGGCACCACGAGGTCAAGCAGACGGCGACGCGGGATGGACTCATGCCTGAGTGTACCGTTGACGGGTCCCATCCGGGCACGTAGACTGCCTCGCATGTCCCGCGTTTACCGTTTTTTGCTCTTCATCCTCGCTCCTCTCACCGCTTCAACCCTGTGGACCCTGCGCCCGAGCCACGCGGGGACGGCTTCGCCGCGCCCGGTCTTCGTGGCCACCGACCACGGGACGTACGCCGCCCTGGCCGTCCCCCCGCGAGGACGGCTGCGGGCCGGCGAGCTGATCGTCGCCTTCCGGCCCCCCGCGGAGGAGCGCGCCATCGAGCGGGCGCTCCGCGAGGCGGGGGCGGTGAATGCCCGCCGGGGCGCGTTCGGCTCGCGCTTCGCGGTTGCGGTGGACGACGCAGTGGGCCTGGCGCGCGCCCTCGGACGGCTCCGCACGATGGACGAGGTCGACTACGCGGAGGTGAACGGCCTCGTCCACAAGGACGCCGCCGCGACCTTCACCCCCAACGACCCCCGCTTCAGCATCCAGTGGAACTTCAGGATGGTGGGGGCGGAGCGGATGTGGGGGATCCAGAAGGGGAGCTCCTCGGTGGCGGTGGCGGTCCTGGACACGGGCATCGCCTACGAGGACTACGGCGACCCCCGGACGGGGCAGCAGTTCCGCAAGGCCCCCGACTGGGACGGGACCGTGTTCCTCCCCGGGAAGGACTTCGTCAACGGCGACGACCATGCCAACGACGACGAGGGCCACGGCACCCACGTGGCCTCCACGGTGGCCCAGGCCACGAACAACAACAAGAGCTTCGCGGGGCTCGCCTTCAATTGCGCGCTCATGCCGGTGAAGGTGCTCGACCGGGACGGGTTCGGAAGCTTCTTCGACGTGGCCGACGGTATCGACTACGCGGCCAACTTCACCCAGGGCGGGCAGCACCCGGTCAAGGTCATCAACCTGAGCCTGGGCGGCGACGCCTCCAGCGAGGACGTGCGGCGCGCGGTGGACCGGGCCTTCGCGAGCGGGGTGGTGATCGTGGCCGCCGCGGGGAACGACGGCAAGGGGACGATCGAGTTCCCGGCCGCCCTCGCCAACGTCATGGCGGTGGGGGCGGTGGACGCCCGCAAGGAGAAGGCCTACTACTCCAACTTCGGCTCCCAGCTCAGCGTGGTGGCCCCGGGGGGAGACTGCGGCCGCAACGACTCCGCGAACGCCTTCGGCTTCGATTGCGTGTGGCAGCAGGGAATGAACCCCGACCTGGTGGCGAAGGGCCGCTACGACACCTTCGTGAGCCTGGGGCAGGACGGGACCAGCTCCGCCACCCCGCACGTGGCCGCGGTGGCCGCCCTGCTCATCTCCCAGGGCATCACCGACCCGGTGGCGGTGCGAGCCGCCATCGAGCAGACCGCCGAGCGGCTGGGCGGCGCTCCCGCGGGCGGCCGCAACGACACCTACGGCCACGGCCTGATCGCGCCCGCCCGCGCCCTCGCCGGCCTGGGCTTCAACCAGGGCCCAAACGACTGAGCTGGGAGCTCCGATGACCCTCCGCGCCGCCATGTGCGTCGTCCCCCTCGCCCTCGTCCTCGTTCCGGCCTCCGCCTCCGCGGGCAGCTTCGGGGTGGAAGCGCAGGCCGGCTATTTCTCGATGAGCGCCACCAAGTCCGCCAAGGCCGTCTTCGACGGCTCGACCGGCGGGGCGACCTTCGGGGGAGCCCTGCGGTACGTCATCCGGAAGGGGTTCTACATCGCCGCCGGGGCCCGCACCTTCTCCAACAGCGGCCAGCGGGTGTTCGTGGCGAGCCCCTCGGGCCCTGTGGCCAAGCTGGGCTTCCCCTTGGACATTCGGATCACCCCGATCTTCGGGACCGTGGGCTACCGGCTCTTCGAGGGCCGGGCCTTCGTCCCCTACGTGGGCGTGGGCGGCGGGGTGACGAAGTTCCGGGAGACGAGCGACGTCACCGGCGACGTGCGCGAGGAGAGCCGCGGCAAGGCCTCGTACCACGCGCTGCTCGGCCTCGAGTACGGCGCGGGCATGTTCAAGGTGGCGGCCGAAGGCGCCTATTCCTCCGTCCCCGACAGCATCGGGGTGGGCGGGGTCTCCAAGGTCTACGGCGAGAAGGACCTCGGCGGCTTCAGCGTCCTCGGCAAGGTCGTGGTGAGCTTCGGGAAGTAGGAAGGAGGAGCGTCATGTCCAGTTTCCGCCCCGCGCCCGTGTTTGCCCTGGCCGCGCTTGGGCTCGCGGCCTCCGCGGCCGCCGGGCCGTGCAAGTCTTACCGCGGAACCTTCACCGCCGTTCGGCCCGCGGAGTGCTCTTCCCCCGTCGGCATCTGCACCCATGGGACTCTCGTGGGGGGCTTCCCCAGCACCTACGACTTCGTTGCGGACACCCTCATCCCCACCGGGAGCCCCGGCGAGTTCGACTACACGGGTCACAGCGTGATCACCACGCGTCAAGGTGCCCGGCTGTCGGGCTCCGACTCGGGCCATCTGACGATCATGGCCGACGGTACGGCACCGTTCGTGACCACGGTGCATCTCGTCGGCGGCACCCGCCAATACGAGGGCGCAACCGGACAGTTCGTCGCGCCGGGCGTGCTGACTCTCGCCACGGGGGCGACCGTGGGCAGCTACGAGGCGACCGTTTGCAAAGCCGAGGACGGCCAGTGAGGAGAAGCCGACCCTAACTGAGTATTGCGCTCAACGGGCAGCGGAAGCCCCGGACCACATCCTCTCCGTCCAGCACACCATCCGGTAGCCGCAGATCCGAAACGTCGGTCAGCGACCGGTAGACGGTTGCTCGGCCCGGCCTCGGCGCGATTACCCAGACGAGCCGGGTCCCGGCCTCCAGGTACTCCCCCACCTTGTCCATGACCTGTCGCGGCCGGTCGTCCGGCGAGAGCACCTCCACCACGAGGTCAGGCGCGAACTCCACGAAGCCTTCGGGGAGCTGCTCGTTCGGGAATCGGCCGGCCGCCACGAAGCTCACGTCAGGAACGCGGAGATTGCGGCTCGGCAGTCGGAACCCCGTGCTCGACTCGAAGACATGGCCCAGGCGGTGCTCGGTGACGAACGCATCCAGCCGGGATGCGAGCTTGACCGCTATCCGGCCGTGCCGGGCCCCCGCCGGGCTCACCTGGATCTCCCCATCCACGAGCTCGTACTTCCGCCCGTCGCGGGGCAGCTGCATGAGCTCCTCGTCGGTATAGGTCGGCCGGGTCGTCGCCATCGTTCGAGCCTCACGGCCATCGTACCACCGAGCCTCTCGCTCGGATTCTCGACGGCCGGTGGTCACGATGGGTCCTTTCCTCCGCCCAGACCCATCTCGGACAGGATCCCCTCGTTCTCCCGCCAGCTCTCGCGGACCTTCACGAAGAGGCCGAGGAACACCTTGGCCCCCAGGAACGCCTCGATCTGCTGGCGGGCCTCGGTGCCGATCGTCTTCAGCATGGCCCCGCCCTTGCCGATCAGGATCCCCTTCTGCCCGTCGCGCTCGACGAAGATCACGGCCTGGATGCGCATCAGGCCCTCTTCCTCCTTGAACGATTCGATCACCACCCCGCTCGAGTAGGGGATCTCCTCCCTGGTGTGGTGGAGGATCCGCTCCCGGATCATCTCCGCCACGAAGAAGCGCTCGGGCTGGTCGGTGAGGAAGTCCTCGGGATAGAGGGCCGGGCCTTCGGGCAGCCGCTCCACGAGCAGCGTCTCCAGCCGATCCACGTTGTCGCCGGTCTTGGCCGACAGGGGGACGACCTCGGCGAAGTCGAGCTGGCCGCGCCAGGCGTCGATCACGGGCAGGATGCGGGGCTTGGCCACGGTGTCGATCTTGTTGATCCCGAGGATGACGGGAAGGCCGGACTTCTTGAGGAGATCCCGCACGTAGCGGTCGCCGGGGCCGTAGCGCTCGCCCACGTCGACCATCCACAGGACCACGTCCCCCTGGCCGATGCTCTTCTCCGCGGTCTCCACCATGCGCCGGTTCATGGCGTGCATGGGCTTGTGGATCCCGGGGGTGTCGAAGAGCACCACCTGAGCCCCCGGCCGGTTCACCACCGCCAGGATGCGGTTGCGAGTGGTCTGGGGCTTGTCGGACACGATCGCGACCTTCTGGCCCACCAGGCGGTTCACCAGGGTGGACTTGCCCACGTTGGGGCGGCCCAACACGGTGACGAAGCCCGACCTCATGCCGGGTCGGCGACCGGGATGCGGCGGAAGCGCACGCGGTTGACCCGCTTGCGCTCGGCGTCCAGCACCTCGACCTCGAAGCCCTTGTATTCGGTCCGCTCGCCGGGGCGCGGGATGCGCCCGAAAATCGAGGTCACGAGGCCACCCACGGTGCCGATGTCCTCGTCCTCGGCCAGGGGCGCCTCCAGGGCCTGCTCGAGCCGGTCGACGTTCACCCGGCCCGCCACCAGCACGGAGCCGTCGGGGTCCAGGGAGATGGGGTCGCTCTCCACGTCGAACTCGTCCTTGATCTCCCCCACCAGCTCCTCGACTATGTCCTCCATGGAGACGATGCCCGCGGTGCCCCCGTACTCGTCGATCACCACCGCGAAGGTGGTGCGCCGGGCCTGCATGTCCCGCAGCAGCTCGGCGATCGGCTTGGTGGCGGGGACCAGGTGGACGGGCCGCACGAGGGTGCGCAGGGGCTCCCCGGGATCGCCGTCGAAGTCCATGAGGTCGCGCACCTCGGCCACCCCCACGATGTCGTCGATGTTCTCGCCGTAGACCGGGATCCGGCTGTACTTGGTCTCCCGCATGATGCGGCGCAGCTCCGCCACCGTCTGGTCGGCGGCGATGGCCACGATGTCGGGGCGCGGAGTCATGACCTGCCGGACCAGGGTCTCCGAGAACTTGGCCAGGTTGTCCACCAGCCGGTTCTCGTCCGTGTCCAGGGCCGGCGGGGGCGGCACCTCGAGGGCCGGCCGGTTCGCGGGGTTGCTCTCGTCGCTGACGGGGGGCGGCCCGCCGGCCGCGCGCTGCCGGAGCCAGGCCACCAGCCCCCGGAGGGTCTGCGCGTACGCGTCGAAGACCGGCAGGAGCAGGAGCAGCGACCGCTCCGGGTTCCGGCGCACGAGCGTGTAAGGGAGGGTCAGCCGCAGGAGCAGCAGGTACGCCATCATGGCCAGGAAGGCCACCAGCATCGCCCAGTTGTCGAGGTACTCGAGGAAGAAGGCGGTGATGACGATGGTCATCCCCATGTGCGCGGTGTAGGTGCCGATGTGCACGGGCATGAGGAGGGTCGGAGGGTCATCCAGGTAGCGGTTGACCAGCTCCGCGCGCGGGTTCTGGAGGGCGAGGTGGCTCAAGCGCCGGCGCTTGATCAGGTAGAAGGCCGCCTCCACCGAGGCCATGAAGATGCTGAGGACGGCCAGGAGGAGCAGGATCGCGAGGTGCAGGCCGATCATGCGCATCCGAGCAGCTCCTTGCGCAGGCGCCGCTCCAGGCGGTCCATGGTCCCGTCGTCGGCCTCGTGGTCGTAGCCGAGGACGTGCAGGAAGCCGTGCAGGGCCAGCACGTCCAGCTCCCGGGGGAGGGCCCGCCCGCCGGCCCGGGCATTGCGCTGCGCGGTCTCCACGCTGATCACGATGTCGCCCAGGCCCTCGGGACCGCCGGGCCCCGGGAACGAGAGAACGTCCGTGGGCTTGTCCTTGCCCCGGTAGGTCCGGTTCAGGCGATGCAGGGTCCGGTCGCCCGCGAAGACGAGGGCCACCTCCCCCGAGACCCGGAGGGCCCGCGCCGCCCCGCGCAGCACGCGCCGCAGCCGCGCTCCGTCGATGCGGCGGCGACGCTGCTTGTTGAGGAGCACGACCTCCAGGGCTGCCGCGGGCATGGCCGGCTCAGCGGGTGGGGGGCTGGGAGGCCCCGTAGGCTTCGTAGGCCTTGACGATCGCCTGCACCAGCTTGTGGCGGACCACGTCCTTCTCGTCGAAGTAGCAGAAGGCGATCCCCTTCACGTTCGAAAGGACGGAGATGGCCTCGATGAGCCCCGAGGTCTTCCCCTGGGGGAGGTCGATCTGGGTGATGTCGCCCGTCACCACCACCTTGGAGCCGAAGCCGATCCGGGTGAGGACCATCTTCATCTGCTCGCTGGTCGTGTTCTGGGCCTCGTCGATGATCACGAAGGCGTCGTTCAAGGTGCGCCCGCGCATGAACGCGATTGGGGCCACCTCGATCGCGTTGCGCTCGAAGAGGCGCGAGACCTTCTCGTAGTCGAGGAGGTCGTAGAGCGCGTCGTAGAGCGGCCGAAGGTAGGGGTCCACCTTCTCCTGCAGGTCTCCGGGCAGGAAGCCGAGCTTCTCCCCCGCCTCCACCGCGGGCCGGGCCAGCACGATGCGGGTGACCTGCTTGTTCAGCAGGAAGGAGACGGCCTGGGCCACCGCGAGATGGGTGTTGTGGTTCACGAAGCCGTTGGCCACGAACGAGTGCGTCCCCGGCACGGTCAGGTCGAAGACGTGGGCGCGGGACGGGGTCATCTGGGTGACCTCGACGAAGAGGAGGCGGCGGTCGACCAACTCCTGCAAAGGCTCCAGCATGACGGGGGGTGCGCCCCGGTCATAGAGGAGGGCCACCAGGCGTCCCAGCTTGTCGTAGCTCGGCCTCCGGCGACCACGCCGGTAATCGTCGAACGCCTTGTGCTCGGCGTGGCTCAGGTTGGTGGACCGCACGGCAGCCGTCATCGCGTTACTGATGAACGGCACCAGGTCCACGTTCGTGTTGACCCGCTTCCGCCGGCGAAGCGCACGCTTCCGCTCCAGCCGGAATCCGACCAGCTCGTCGAACCGCTCGGCCTCGGCGCCGGCGATGGTGAGACGCTCCGAGAGATGACGCCGGCCCTGATAGCGGCCACCCTTCGTTGCCCGTCCAGCCACGATGCCGAAGTTCAGCAGCACCGTGTGGACCTGCGAGGCCAGGGTGGGCGACACGGTTGAAAAGCTGATCGTTCCGTCGCGGCGGTCGACCGTGCCGTCGGCGTCGAACAGACCAGCCAGGAAGGTCGCGACGATCCGCTCGGGTGCCGTCAGGATGGCGTGCGGGATCCGCTTCGTGCGGGCGGGTCCCAGAGACAGGCCCAGGCGCTCGAGCAGCGAGTAAAGCCCGGAGCTGGCGATGACGTGATCGTACTTGCGTGCTGGCTGGGGGAATGGGTGGAGGCCCAGTCGCGCCGCCATCCCTCGGAAGGCGGCCAGCGCCTCGGGGTCGGCGGTGGAAAGCGTGATGCGGTTGCGCCGGGTCAGACAGCCGTCACCGACGAGCAGACCAAGGAGATACGCGAGTTCCTCGTCGAGAGCCTCGATGCTCACGGGCTTTGAGGAGTGGTCGTGGGGATTGAGACGAGCCGTCCAGCCGAGGCCGATCGTGCTCCCGAACAGGCGCTGCCCACGCTGCAGGCCAACAACATCACCCGGCCCCAGCGCATCCGCCCTGCGCCA
>WNFT01002418.1_pt1 | contig 21009 bp, 18 predicted proteins | sample 5400191 | NCBI WGS metagenome assembly WNFT01 (sample SAMN13153359, study PRJNA577476) | soil metagenome | isolation source: 80 cm saprolite under Madrone tree | place: USA:California | collected 2016-06-14 | reverse complement strand
CCTGCCTCTGAGCTTCTCTCAGTGTTCGTTCAGAAACCAGCAGATCGCCGGTTATCACCAGCGCTGCCGCTCCACATTCGATAGCCTTCAACTGGGCGTCCTCGCGATCACCCAGCACAACCAGGCAGCCTGGCTCAACATAATCGGCCATCGTTTCGGCCTGCATCGCACCCACAAGCACTCGATTCCCCAGCTTGCGCCGTCCCTCTACCAACACTCTACCTTTGAGTACAGAGACCAGGTTTTCGCGATAAAGTGGTATACGGTTGACGGATTGAGGGTCGAGATCATTAAAGAACAATTTGGCAAAGTCTTCAGTCGCGATGATGCCATGTACTTTGTTTTCAGCATCAACAACGGGCATGGAACGGCGTTGATGTTCCTGAAGCAGTTGACCGGCCTCCAGTATAGACTGGTCAAGGTAGGCACAGATTACGCCGCGTCTCATGACATCACGTACCTGCAGATAGAGATCGTCAATTGCTACCGGTGGATCAACGTGATAACGTTCCAGGACAAAGCTTACCTCCGGCTTCAGAATGCCGTTGCGTGCCGCGATGGCCTCTTCTTCTCCCTGCATCTGTAACAGGCGTGCATAGGCATAGGCCGAGGCGACGGAGTCCATATCGGAGTTCTTGTGTCCAATTACGTAGATTGGCCTTGCCATATCGTAAATCCCCTTCGATGAGGTGTTGCATTCGCTCCTTATTTTATTCTACCACGCAGCGTTTAGTCGTTGGTACACATCTCATGCGAGGGATTTAAACGAGAAGTCACCTAAGCGACTCGTTTCCTTCTCATGATACCTATCGCCAGGCCCAAAGCAACTACCAGGACAACTACCAAAACACCCAGCCCAATATAAAGACCAACCGCCTGCCCCGTAGTGTTGGGAATAGGGATCGATGCTACCGTGGTAGATGCTTTTGCCACTTTATCAGAAAGGCTATTATCAGGAGTGGGCAGGGCAACGAGTGGATTTGGCCGCGGTTTGCCGTCCTGGTTAAGCTGAATCGGATTGGTGGCAATTGGCTGTGTCGTTACATTGAGTACTTTACTGATGGTACGTTTCCCCGCTGGCGCGCTTACAGTCAACGTCAACGTATAGTTTCCCGTCGCTGTATAGGTATGCATGACTGCAATACCTGTCGCTTTTGTACCATCACCAAAGTCCCAGGTATAGCTCAAATCGCTGCCGCTGCCGTTCGGTTCGAATGACGCCCTGGCATCCAACGAAAGCGCACGGCCAACTCTTGTCGCCCCAATATCACTGATCGCTGCAACAGGGTTTTGATCAGCGCTGGCAGTTCCAAGAATCTCGGGCCGGTTGAGCATCCAGGTAGTGAGCATCCCCGGCAATGCAAGCGCTAGAGTAAGCGCCTGTGATTGCTGAGCACTGCCGTCAGCAAACGTATTCATTAACTGGATTGTATCCGTTGGTTGGTCGTAGGGGTACGACCATGCCGGTGGACTGCCGTCATAGTAAGTAAAGTTACCCACGAGCGTGGCGCACGGTAAACCCGCCAGGGTGAAAGGCACCTCGTCGCTGCCAGCCAGGTTATCCTCCCGCATTTGAACGTTATTGTACTGGTCGGGCGTAAAGATAGGCTGCAAGACATCCTGGTGGTTGTCACCGTGATAACTGAGCACCTGGTATCCCATCGCTCGAAACTGCTCGAAGACTGCGGAGACCGCCTCTTGCATCAATGCATTGAACAGGCTGATATTGCTGCGCTGCTGTTGCGTAAGTTTATCACGTCCCCGGTAGAAGTCGTTGTTCTGTAGTGGTGACGTAAAAATGTAGAATGGTAGCAGTGGGTTCGATGACTGGCCGAGGTAGCGCAATGGATAGGCAATGCCATTCTGTTCCTCGTTGATCATGGCGGTAACGTTCTTAATATCACCATTGATAGTGTTATCGACATAATAAAACGAGCCGTTTAGCCCCGATTCTTCCGCGTCGAAGATTACAAAGCGGAGTGTACGAGCCGGGTAAACATGGTGACTCTTCCAGTATGCAGCCAATCCCCTGGCTATCCCCAGTTCGATAGCGCAGCCGCTTCCGTCATCATTGGCCGACTGCGTTGAGGTGAGCTGTCCATCATAATGGCACCCGATCACTACCTCTTGCTCTGGATGTGTGACGCCTGGGACGCTGACTTCCACATTGAATGCCGGAACTGTGGCCGGTGCTCCTTTCCACCCGGCTATCGGAAAATTATCGCGGCGCACCTGCGGCGCAAAACCCTGTAAATCACGCGCTATCTCTTGTGACCAGTAAGCAGCAAACTGGTCATGCCCCTGATTTATATTGTAGCCCGCACTGCGATGCTGAAAGCGCGTGGCCATATAAAAAAGCTGGTTATAGATGTAGTCGGGGTCGACCGTTGGAAAATCGGCAGATGTCTCTTGCCGGTATGTGATTTTAGAAGTATTGGCACTGACCGTAACCGGTGAAAGAAAGTTGCATATGAGAACGCACAGGCAACAGATGCGTATCAAGCGAGGTAGCATGCAGTCTCTCCCCTTTGCTCAAAATCATGAATAATACCACTGTCTAATCATATAGACATATTTTACCCAAAAGTGTTGCAGAAATCTTGTCTAGCCTATTTGCCCCATACCAATGAGAAAAAAGAAACAACATAGTATACTTTGGCATAGATGAAGAGTTTAAGGGGAGCAGAGATATATGCAAACGGTCGAAATATTGATAGAAGAGAATGCGTTTGGCGCGGTTCGAGCTATGGAAGTAGCTGCTCAAGCACCTGTTGCTGAACTCGTACCCGCGCTGGTTGAGGAATTGAACTTGCCGCAAACCGACCTCTTTGGCAACCGGCTGGTCTACATGCTACGTTATGCCTCGGGCGGACAGGTTTTGCCCGATGATAAGAGTTTAACTGCATGCGGTATCGTTCCTGGTGCAAGGCTTGCCCTCGATTCATATGTGATAGAGGGTTCTGTGGCGGCTCTGATGGGGGGGAAGCCAGTATATTCACCACCTGGTTTCCATTCTTCACCGACACTGGCGGATATCGATAGTTTTATGGTACCGGCTAAGGATACTTCTGGTTCATTTCCTATTGTAAGAAGGAAAAAGCGCCGCTGGACGCGCCGGGCTTTTTTAATGCTGGGAGGAACCCTGATTGCAGCAGGTACAGCAGGTGTAGGTTATGCGGCTTATCGATCTTTGCGGGTGAATTCACCTGCCATGAAACCAATAACCCAACCTCGAGTTATTCCCACGGCAGCTCCAAAATCAACATTACCCACTACAGCAAGATCCTTACTGGTATTTACACAGCACCAGCAGGTCGTGCGTTCTGTTAGCTGGTCACCGGATGGTATGACATTGGCAAGTGGCGCAAACGATGCCCAGTTATTCGCCTGGGGACTCGATGGGGCTGTGCATCTACAGAGCAAGCAGGCTGGCCCGGTACGTACAATTGCCTGGTCGCCGGATAATCAACAGCTCGTTGCAGGTGCAGTTAACCAGTTAACGTTCCTGAATCCGGCAACGGGTGCGAGGTTAGCCCATTCCACTCATACACATACAGCGGCAGTAACAACTCTTGCCTGGTCTGCACAAAATCCCCTGCACCTGGTTTCTGGAGCCCTGGATAAGAAAGCTGTGGTGTGGAATACTGCGACTCACAGACCGCAAATTACGTTCACCCTGCATTCGGAGCCTATCGAATCGGCATCATGGGCCTCGAACGGGCAGACGGTGGCTACCTCTTCGCTTGGTGGAGTCATTCGTGTCTGGAATGGCACGAACGGCCAGCAGGTGCATGGACTCTACCTGGATGCGCAGGTCCCCATGCGTGCATTGGCTTTTGCTCCTACGGGTTCACAGCTTGTAGTGGGAGGAGATGATGGCATCGTGCGGCTCTGGAATAATGGTCTATTTTGCCAGCAACAGACTGGGGGTGAATTTGGTATGCAGTGTGTAGATGTACCGATGCGCCTGCATGCACATACCAAAGCTGTGCACACGCTTGCCTGGTCTCCAGACGGTCGTTTTCTCGCAACGGGAGGAGATGATGGCAGGCTCATCATCTGGTACCCTGTGCGCGGTCAAACACCTCTGTTGGAGGTACAACTTAACGCTCCAGTGCTGGCTCTGACCTGGTCGCCGGATGGCAAAAAGGTAGCTACAGCCTCTGGAAATGCAGTCACGGTGTGGGGATTGGTCTGAAACTGGCTACTCTTCATCGATTCGTGGAAGTAGCCTCGTTTTCCGTTCACCGGGTTGCTCTCATCTTCTTCACATCGGCCTTGCGCAGCTTTTCAACAGCTGGTACCCTCTACGAAGTGAACCAGTGTCTCCATATCATCAAGTGCGCGAGCAGCAACAGGATTGGCATGCTGCGGCACATGCGCCAGGGCCTCGTGGGCTAACCGGCACTGCTTTGCCAGAAATGCGCGGCAGTAGGCCTGGGTCTCGGTGCGTGCAAAAATCGCCAGTACTTCCTCAGCCTGTTCACTCGTCACAGGGGATGCCTGTCCATAGACCTGCTGTAAGAACTGTTGGTCGTGCAGGTTCGCGTGTTCAATGGCGTGGAGGACGGGTAAACTCTTTTTACGGCGATAAATATCGCCCGCTGCGGATTTACCCGTCTCCTGGGTGCTGGCCCATATACCCAGTATATCGTCGCGTACCTGGAAAGCTATACCTATGGCATAGCCGAAACTATGTAATCGGTCAATGGTCTCCTGGTCATGAGTTCCCAGTATCGCTCCCATCTGAGCCGCGCATCCCATCAATGTGGCAGTCTTGCGACCGATCATATCCATGTACATGGAGACAGCAATATCCTGGCGGGATTCAAAGCTGATATCAAGATATTGGCCCTCTGAAATCTCGAGGCAAGTCTGGTCAAGCAATGCCCCAAGACGTACAGCAATCCTGGCCTCTACGCCCTCGTCCAGGATGCCCCAGAGCGCCAGGCGAGCGAGTGCAAACATGCCGTCACCGGTATTGCATGCACCGGCTGCTTCAAAAGCCAGCAAGAGCAATGTTGGCCGCAATAATTTGCCTGGATTGACCGGCACAGGTGAGAAATGAGAATCGACCCAACCCAGGTGGTATTGCATCTGCCCATAATAAGATATCAACCCGGCTTCACCTGGCAGCGCGGATGCCTCGCTTGCCTGCTGCACAGCATGCCGCAGGGCCGCTAGAATCTCAGACTGGTAGCGCAAAAGTGTAGATTGCATAGTTGGTGATAATGGCATATTTCTTATAGCCGAAATGGGGATACGCTTATTGAATCTCCATTGGTTTTGGCCTTTTTCCTCTCAAAATGATTCTTAAGGGTGAAAGTAGAAGAAGACTGCACCCGCTATAGTGCCTGCGACAACAAACCAGCTGGCCAGGCTCCTGATTCCGCCTACCCGGGCGATGGGTGAGCACATGTCACAATAGCGTTTGGTATATTGATAACGGTGACCTCGCAGACCTTCACGAACAACCGTCACATCTTCAGTTTTTCGCTGTGTATGTAATTCATCACAAATATGACGACCGCATCCATGACAGCGATACTGGTCGATGAGATGTGATGTTCGCGAGAGCGACCACTGGTCAGGATAGACAGGCGTGCCGCATACGTAACAAACCTGCGTTTGCGCCAGTTTCATTTGTTTCTCGGCACAAGGAGAATGTTGTTGCTTGGGAAAGTGATCCTGGCAAAAGCCGCGATGACAATCCGGGCAGCGTCCAAGCGCCTCTTCCTTGCATTCGTGGCAGCGGCGTGCTATCGCCACAACATTGCGTCCTTTTTTTAATTCGGTAGTACTTTTCATGCAGTTTTTCCCTCACACAAGTATGAAATATCTCTCTTCTTGATGATACGTATAAAGGCTGAGAAGGGTATATATCACTTCCAATCGTAGTATAGCATTGTCCCTTGTGTGGAAGCAACGGAAGCGAGGGCGACTTGTAAATTGCCCTGCAAAAAGGATATCATGGAGTTATGAGTACACTACTACCGGCAACAACCTGGGCTAACCATCGTCTCGAATGGGGTAAACAGACCTATGTAATGGGAATCCTGAACCTCACCCCCGATTCCTTCTCAGGAGATGGTTTGGCGGAAGAGACACTGACGCAGGAGCAAATAGTCGAGCGGGCTGTTGCATTAGCCCGGAAGTTTGTCGCTGAAGGAGCATCCATGATCGATGTGGGCGGCGAATCGACACGTCCGCATTTTGCCCCTATCTCCGTGGAGCAGGAACATGCTCGCGTGCTTCCGGTGATCAAGGCTTTATATACTAATCTGCCCAGGGAAATAATGATTTCCATTGACACCTATAAAGCAGAGGTTGCGAGGCACGCGCTTGATGCAGGGGCGTGCATCATTAATGATATCTGGGCGCTGCGTCATGATCCTGATATGGCGGCACTGGCGGGTGAGCGCGGTGTCCCTATTGTATTGATGGCAAACATGCGCGGTTATCAGAAACATGAGATTGTCAGCGATATCGTGCGTTTCCTCGCGCATAGCATCGATCTGGCCCTGATAGCAGGTGTTGCATGGGAACGCATCATCATCGATCCAGGTATTGGCTTTGGCACGACACCAGAGGAAAATCTGACTTTACTGCGCCGTCTGGATGAATTGCGTGTACTCGGGCGGCCAATCTTGCTTGGTACATCACGTAAATCGACCATCGGCCAGGTACTGGGTGGTCTGCCCGTTTCCGAACGCCTGGAGGGCACGGCTGCTACTGTCGCGCTCGGCATTGCACAGGGCGCGGATATCGTGCGCGTGCATGATGTACGTGAGATGATGCGTGTAGTGAAGATGAGCGATGCCATTGTGCGGGGAAATTATTCACTTACTAAACCCGATTGAAGGATGAAAGTCAAGATTTTGTGAATCATCATGAATTATAAAGAAGCTTTATCCTACCTGTATAGTCTGAGTGACTTTGAGCGCAGCGGCATATATACGCGCAACCGCGAAGAAAATTTGTCTCGTGAATCGCGATTGCTGGAAGCGCTGGGCAATCCGCATCGCAGCTATAGCAGTACACTGATTGCAGGCACAAAAGGTAAAGGGTCAACGGCGGCAATGATCGACCGCGTCTTGCGCGAGGCAGGGTGGCGCACTGGTCTCTATACTCAACCCGACCTGCATACGTTTCGTGAGCGCATACGAGTCAGTGGCCATCTCATCAGCGAAGAAGAGTTTGCTGAACTGCTGCCGGAGGTTCGTGCTGTCGTTGAGGAAATAGAACGCGATCCCGCATCTGTCCCATATAATACCTATCAAGTAGCGACGTCTCTGATGTTCCTCTATTTTGCTCGCCAGCATGTTCAACATGCCGTACTCGAAGTCGGGTTAGGTGGTCGCCTGGATGCCACTAACGTCACACAGCCGCTTGTTTCGGTGATTACCTCGATCAGCTACGATCATATGCAGATTCTGGGTAATACTCTGACGGAAATTGCCACTGAAAAGGCTGGCATTATCAAACCAAATGGTGTGGTGGTGACATCCGCCCAGGCTCCGGAGGCTTTGCTCGCCATTGCCGCTACCTGTCGCAAACAGCATGCCGACCTCGTACGCATTGGTACCACTGGGAGCGACGCGGCGCAGGCAGAAGTCGAAGCAGGTCAATTGCCCGCGCCGGGCTACCGCTATCAACTGGAACAGACTACTGGGGAGCATCAACGCTTTACCATCTGGACGCCGGAACGAATCTATTCAGGACTGGAAATCCCCCTGGCGGGCCAACACCAGCTTGAAAATGCCACGGCTGCCCTGGCAACCCTCGACAGCCTGCGCGAAAAAGGCATAAAGTGGGATGAAGAAGCATTACGTAAGGGATTGCGTTTAGTGCATTGGCCCGCACGTATCGAGGTCGTGGGGCATGACCCTACCATCGTGGTTGATGGTGCCCATAATGCCGATTCCATGCAAAAGCTGCTGCAGGCGCTTCATGCCTCATTTTCTATGCATAGGCTCATAGTTGTGCTGAGCGTCAATCGTGACAAAGACCTTGTAGGTATAGTACGAGCGCTGGCCGATGTGGATATCGTTATTCTTACTCGTATGAAGAATCCACGTGGTGCCTCAATTGAAGAGATACGGGTATTATTTACTCTTCATGCTCCTAATGTAAGCGTTTATACTGCCGGCAACAGTGATTCAGCCATGGAACTGGCCCTTGATCTAGCAGAGGTCAACGATTTGATCTGCGCAACTGGTTCGCTATATGTTGCGGCAGAGGCTTTGCAATGGGCTGCGGTACACGGGTATCAGACGGCGAGGGAGGATATTCACGGCCTGGATCATTAAATATAAGGAGCTTATTATGGAGATGAAAGAGGGATACATTCAGGTCTCCCCATGCGTAGCACGCAGGGGACTCCTGCCGTAGCATGTTGAATTAATCCAAAATCCAATTGCATCCGTTTGGCGTATTACATTTTGAGAAGCGAAACTACTCGGTGCTATGCGCCCACCGTGGAATACAAGACCACGAAATATAGCATCGAGATGAATAGCAGGCGTACAACTTGAAGGATAACGATGTCAACCATCGAACAACATATTCTGCGGAATCTATTCTGAGTTTCTGCTTCTCTTTAGAAGAGCAGCGAGATAGAAACATATACTCTATCTCGCTGTATCGTGTATAGCTTCTTAACCTTCCCAGGATTATTTAGCGGAACTGTCAACTCTCCTGGACGCATAGCGTGCGCTCCCTTTTTTCCCGGCTGCCGAAGCTTCTTCTGCTGTCCACTGATGGGCGGTTCCCCGGGCCTGCGATGTGCGCCCTCCTTTGCTAGCAATCTCTCGACGGCGTTCCAGGCTCATAGCAGCAAGGCCACGTGGTCTTCCGTTGGTTGTGCGTAAAATCATCTCATTCTCCTCTCATGTCGTGAAAATAATTGCATAAGGCTTGAACGCTGTACAATGCTACCTTGTACTTGTCACTCTCTCTTGTGTACTACTTATGATTACGGCTCATCAATGGGGAAAGTTGCAGACCCCTTACGTTGTTACGCAATATACATCAGGCTACGATGTACAACAATAATACGCCTCATTAGCACCGACGGATACAGGTGAATAATAATTTCTTATGGACAGCATAACAAATCAGAAACCCATAGGCAAGATCATTCAGGGCATTTTGAAAAATTCTCAGCAATTTCTAATCCAATGCTCAGCTTACCCGGTCATTTGCGGTATCACAATAAAATCATGCTTGTTCCCTGGATTTTCAAATTTTCAAATAGTCTTGCAGTTCTTATGTTGGGCTTGTAGAATAGGACAATGAACAAAACCTGCTTCTGGTAGTTTGTTAGGGAGGCGCTTGATCGCGCCCCAAATGTTAGAAGTTCATACAGGAGGTACGTATGCAAGGTTTGATGATGGACTATCCATTGACGTTGCAGCACTTTTTCAACCGTGCCGTTCGTATTTTTCCGCGTAAGGAGATTGTCACACTGACCGATAGTGGATTGCATCGCTATACTTTTGGCGAGTGGGGGAAGCGTACCCAACAACTTGCTCATGCACTCTACAATGCCGGTGTCAAAGAGGGTGATCGTGTTGCAACTTTTGGTTGGAACACGTATCGACATCTCGAACTGTATTTTGGCATTCCCTGTATGGGCGCGGTCCTGCACACGCTCAACATTCGCCTGTTTGCCGATCAACTGGTCTACATCATCAACAATGCCGAAGATCAGATCATCTTCGTTGATGCTGACCTGGTACCCATCCTGGAAAATCTGGTGGATCAGCTAGCGACGGTGAAGCAGTATGTGATTGTGGGCGCTGCTCCCAATGCTACGGGTAAGCTGCAGCCATCCGTTGACTACGAAACCTTTATCGGCGGGCAGCCCGAGAAGTATGAGTGGCCCCAGTTAGATGAGAATGCCGCCGCCGCCATGTGCTATACCTCTGGCACAACGGGCAATCCCAAGGGAGTAGTCTACAGCCATCGTTCAACATTTCTTCATTCTATGGGAGTCGGACTTGCCGATGGCCCGGGGCTATCTGAACGAGATACCGTTTTGCCGGTTGTCCCCATGTTCCACGCAAATGCCTGGGGTTTTCCACATGCTGCCATCATGATGGGTTCAAAACTCGTCTTCCCTGGCCGCTTCCTCGATCCTGTTAGGGTTGCGCATCTCATGTCTGATGAGCGTGTGACTGTTGCGGCAGGTGTACCAACAATCTGGATCGGGCTATTGAACGCCCTCGACAAAGAAGTTGTAAATCTTTCCTCGCTGCGTGCCATTTATTGTGGTGGCTCGGCGGTGCCTCGCTCGCTGATCGAAGGTCTCTACCGCAAGAATCTCACCATCGTCCATGCCTGGGGTATGACTGAAACCTCTCCGCTGGCTTCCCTTTCTAAGCTTCGCAGTTACCAGGAAGACTGGCCGCTTGATGAGCAATTTCGTATCAAAGCCCGGCAGGGTACGGTGCTACCCGGTGTTGATTTCCGCGTAGTGAACATGGAGACCGGTGAGGAAGTTCCGTGGGATAATACAAGTTATGGCGAGCTGCAGGTGCGTGGTCCGTGGATTGCGCGTGCCTACTATGGCGACCCTGCTACCGGCGAAAAGTTTGTCGATGGCTGGCTGCGTACAGGCGACGTAGCTGTAGTCGACGAAGACGGCATCATTCAGCTGGTTGACCGCACCAAAGACCTGGTGAAATCCGGCGGTGAGTGGATCTCCTCGGTCGAGGTTGAGGGCCTGATTATGGGTCATCCCAAAGTCTTCGAGGCCTGTGTTATCGGGATACCGCATCCAAAGTGGGATGAGCGCCCCGTTGCCTATGTCGTGGCGAAACCCGATTTTGTTGGGCAAATCACGAAAGATGAGGTCATCGAGTACCTGCGTCCCCTGGTAGCCAAATGGTGGTTGCCCGATGACGTGGTCTTTGTAGATGCCATTCCAAAGACCAGCGTGGGCAAGTTCGATAAGAAGGTGTTGCGTGCGCGCCACGAGATGTATTCGACTTCTCACCCCAAACATACGAACTGACCGGCGCTATTATCTCGATCCCTCGCGGGTAAACATCAATCAATTGGATAAACTGTCGACCCAACTCTATCGTTTGCAAGCAGACATCGCGAACAAAGCTGAAACTGCACAGAATCAGGATCAGTCAAACGGGGTAATCACCTCTCCTTACCTGGTGCAGGTGAGCCTCTTCAACCCCATATTGGGTTCCTATCAATTGCCTGCGACATTGGAGCAGTATAACAATCGCGTCGCCGTTGTGAACGTTCCCATTGATATTCTCTCCTTGCAGATCATCGTACTTATCCTCTTCTTCGTGAGCCTGATGGCCAATTTGCTGGTTGAGCGGCAGTCAGCTGCCATTGCTATGCTGCGCAATCGCGGCGCTGTCTCCATGCTTGCCCTTGCCCAGGTAGCACGCGCTCCACGCCAGGTCGTGCGCATGACAATGCTGCTTGCTCTTGCTACCGCGTTTGCCATCTTCACCCTGGTCTTTTCCGCGTCCCAGATCCAGTACAGCCGCGATATAGCAGGCTACGAAGCAGGCGCGGATTTCAGCGGCGCTATCCCTCGACATTGTGTTCATTCTGTTGGTGGTTGTCTGTATCATCGCTCTTGGCATGATGACACGTGTTGTCTTAAATCCATCAATGAGCCAGATGCTGCGGCTCAACGAGGATTAAGGAGACTAAGCTGCTGATACTAATATCCTTTATCTTTGCGCCATGGTGTATCAGACCGTTTCATCCATCGATCGTTATAAAAAAGAAACGTGTCTTCGCGGTTGAAAAATGAATCCGTTAGATCGCATTCTTCCCAAAAGCCAACTGTGCCAGCCTCCTGGTTGACTTTTTGTACCAGGAAATCGACGATGGCAGGTCCATTGTCGAGATCAACGCCAGGGAAGCCCTCTTCGTCGATATCGCCTTCCAGTTCGATTGCATTGCCCGCCTGCGTTCCGCGTAGGATGTAGTAGATATACATAATGACCCTCGCTGCTCTGTCATGTTTATGAAATACGAATAGGGAAATAAGCTGCATGGGCCTATCATATATCAAAATGGCTATGGTGTCATTAGAAAAATGTGGTAACTGATCAGCATCTCTCCGAAAAAAGTACATCTGTACGTTGAATTTCCATGAAGCCATATGCTATACTTAACTAGGTACAATTTTTAGAAACTTTGTACGAGTACCCCCTATTTTTCGTCAATAATAGTCGGCTGGCTAGTACGGAGTAACATTATATGTCTCTGCTCCTGATTACGCTGCTCGCGGTTTCCCTTGTTGTTACAACGATCGGGTTTCTACTATCTCCTAAGCCGCAAGTGCGCAGTCAACGTGTATCATCATATCCCTATGTGCGCAACAGGCGGCGTGTTTATAATCCGGTTGACACCGAACCGCTGCGAACACATCGTTATAGTGTTCAATTCGAACAGCCTGTCGCATTCAGTCTATCAATCCCGGCAATATGGGAACGCGTCACGGGACGCACTATGGACCAACCGCCTCCCTGGAAAGTCATCGTAATTGGCCTTGTCTCTATTTTTGTGCTGGGCCTTTACTCGTTGAACATCCTGCTTCCCCATCCAGCGCTCTTTGGCTCGACGTGGTTCTTTGCGGGAAATCCTCCTGCCTCCCAACAAAATCAAGCTCCTGATCCCATCTTGCAGATACCGCAAAATGTAGCGCGTATAGGCCAGCTCGACCCAGCTCAATATAGCTCCTCGCAGGAATATAATGTATGGGCCTACTCAGCCTGCTCCTCTGCTGCTATGACAGAAGTCATAAATGCTTATGGGCATCATTACCGAATAACAGATATCTTGAAGGTAGAATCTCAGTTAAAAGAGATCACGCCTGAACTGGGACTGCTAGAGGATATTGGTATCCAACGAACTGTGGCAACGTTCGGTTTCAAGACGAATTGGGGCTACAAGCTCACTCTCGACCAGGTCATCACTATTGCGAATAAAGGGACGCCTGTAATCGTGAGCTTTCCTCCTGCTAAATATGCTGGCGGTCACCTGGTTGTTGTGACGGGTGGAAATAGCAATACTGTGAATCTGGCTGACTCCTCCATCTTCAATCGTCACTCGCTTTCCCGTTCTCAATTTTTGAAATGGTGGGGAGGCTTTTCCGCAATCGTGACCCCAAATTAAAAGTCTGGAAAATAAAACAACGCTGCCGCCGCATGGTTCCAGCAAGAGGCACCATGCGGCAGCAGCGTTGTTTTATTTTATTATTCCGATTCTCGCATGCGCGCTCGCTCATGCTGCGTCAGGTAGCGCTTGCGCAGGCGGATGTTTTGTGGCGTAACTTCGACCAGCTCATCGTTATTGATGAAGTCCAGAGACTGCTCCAGGCTCATAATAATCGGCGGCGTCAAACGCACGGCAATATCGGCAGTGGAGGAGCGGACATTCGTCTTCTGCTTTTCTTTGCAAACATTGACCACCATATCCATCGGGCGTACATTGAGTCCAACAATCATTCCCTCGTAAACAGGGGTGCCTGGCTCAATAAAAGTATCGCCACGCTGCTGTGCATTGTTCAGTCCATAGGTTACTGCTATGCCGGTCTCGGAGGCGATCAATGCTCCCATGCGTGTCGTTCCAATTTTGCCAAGCCAGGGTTCATAGCTGACGAGCAAACTGCTCATCGCCCCATTGCCTTGGGTCAGAGTCAGGAAAGCGTTACGGAAACCGATCAAGCCACGCGTCGGAATATGATATTCCAGGCGTACGTTGCCTGAACCATCATTGATCATATTGGTAAGCTGCGCCTTACGAGCCGCGAGTGTTTCCGTCAATACCCCGATATAGCTATCTCTTGTATCGATCACTAAATGCTCGATAGGCTCCAGTACCTGGCCGTTCTCACCCTCGTGTGTTATGACTTCCGGGCGCGATACCTGGAATTCGTATCCCTCGCGGCGCATCGTTTCGATCAGTACGGAGAGATGCAGCTCACCGCGTCCCGAAACAATAAACTCGTCCGGGGTGTTGCCATCTTCTACGCGCAAGCTGACGTTCGTCTCTAATTCACGATAGAGCCGCGACCGCAGTTGGCGCGAAGTCTGGAACTTTCCCTCGCGTCCGGCGAAAGGACTGCTATTTACACCAAAAGTCATCTTTAATGTGGGTTTAGTGATGGCGATGGTGGGCAAGGCTTCAGGAGTATCTATGTCGGCAATGGTTTCACCAATATTGACATTGGGGATACCCGTCAGAGCCACAATATCACCTGCCAGCGCCTCGTCCACTTCAACACGTTGCAGACCTTTGAAGGTAAAAACGAGATTGGTCTTCTGGCGCGAGACCACGCCATCGCGATTGATGTGCGCGACAAATGTGTTGGGGGTGACTCGTCCGCGTACAACGCGGCCAATAGCGTACTTCCCCTTGTAATCATCGTAGTCGAGCGCTGCCACCAGCAACTGTAAAGGTGCTTCGGTATCCACCAGGGGAGCCGGGACGGTGTTGACGATGGTCTCAAACAGCGGTTCGAGGTCACGTTGCTCATCATCTGGATGGTACATGGCTACGCCGTCGCGCCCAACAGCATAAAGGATGGGGAAATCAAGGTGGGCGTCGATCGTTGCCAGTTCCAGGAAAAGGTCCTGTGTCCATTCCAGTACCTGGTCGATGCGAGCGTCGCGGCGATCAATTTTGTTGATAACGACGATAGGTTGTAGATTAAGCTCCAGTGCCTTTTGCAAGACGAAGCGGGTTTGCGGCATCGGCCCTTCCACGGCGTCGATAAGCAAAATGCAGCCATCGGCCATATTCAGCACGCGTTCAACCTCGCCGCCAAAATCGGCATGGCCCGGCGTATCGATGATATTGATCTTAATGCCTCGATAAGTGATAGCAGTATTTTTTGCCAGGATGGTGATGCCACGTTCGCGCTCCTGGTCATTAGAATCCATAATGAGTTCGCCCACCTGCTGATTCTCACGGAAGATGTGGCTCTGCTTCAGGAGGCCATCTACCAGCGTCGTCTTGCCATGATCAACGTGGGCAATAATGGCGACGTTACGAATATCTTCGCGCCGCACTAAACGTTCTGTCTGGGTCATACTCTTTATAACCTGCATAATTTCGATATGTGACTTTCTAAAGGCATAAGAAAACCGGACGGCTATAGTCGCCCGGTCAATATAATGACTTTTTAACCGATACTTTCCACCTACATTGTATCTCTTCTTCTAAAGAACGTCAAGCGCTACACTTACGCGTCCTCAGTAGGGGCGTCGGGTTGCCAGGCTTGCCACGCCCTCGCAGGTTGATTGACCAAGTATGGGAAAGCTACGACGGTTGAGAGTCCGGTTGTGTTAGATGGTAACTTGCAACCTGTCACCAACAAAAAGACTGCAAAGGCCCTGGTGAAAGCAGAGAAACCTGCGAAGCCTGCTCGTGAGAAGAAAGTCACCGAGGGTAGTGCGGTACTGACAGGCTATTCTACTCAAGAACTGCTGGACAAGATCGCCCGATTTACTGTTGCGTTTGAGAGAACACCTGATATACTTCTCTCTATTGATGGGCAATGGAACCCGGCCAGCATAGCTGGCGGCGATACGTGGCATTTGATGTACGAGCATACTGATATCACCACTACTGGCCCATTGGGGCGCGTGAAACTGGTACTGAGTCGTCCTGGGGAAGGGGTACAGCCAGGAACGTTCGATGTGCTCTACCTCTATAACCTGGATAGAAGCATTGGGAGTTGTGACATGGAACTCGGCTCTCAAGCCACCACCAAATAGAGAACAAGTAAGAAAGGAAACACAACTATGCCTCAGCAATTTGAGAACCTGAAAATCGAAGTCAGGGGTAATCAAGTGATTATCACCATCATCGACTATACCAAAGAGTTTGGCCTGTCGGCTTCAGGCAAATCCAAGACAGTAGCATCAACGAAGGGCAATGTCCAGGTAGAGGGTGCTGATGGGCTGGTGATTGGCCTGAATGCTTACAGGAAAGCATAGCGCGTGAGAAACATCATCGGGGATTGTACACGCATCCCCAACAAGGAGAAAGGATTATGGAACGACCAAAAGAGGCTGATGGACTTGTAATCGGGCTGAATGCCTATTGCAAGGCGAAGTAGCCACTACCAGAAAAATTTCCTTCCATAGGCAGCTTCCGGCAAGTATTTTATCAGACTTTGGTTGCTGGTATATAGTGCTGTGGAGATGATTATAAGCAAGTGATATACTCCTAAGAAAAGTGACCATCATTACTTAGGAGAACATCCATGACTGCACCAATCCGCATCTTAGCCGTCGACGTCGGCACTGGAACACAGGATATCCTGCTCTTCGAAAGCGGCAAAACCATAGAGAATTGCCTTAAGATGGTCATGCCATCGCCAACAGTTATCGTCGCCGAATGTATTAAACGCGCAACGGAACGAGGTCAACCCATCCTGTTAACAGGCGTAACTATGGGAGGCGGGCCATCCCATTGGGCTGCTCGCGACCACGCGCTGGCCGGTTATGCGGTTGCCGTTACACCGCAGGCAGCTCGTACCTTTGATGATGACCTCTCCATGGTCGAACAGATGGGCTTCGAGATTATCGACGAGGATGAAGCTGCAGGACGAGCAGAGCATTCGGCTGTATTGCATATCGAACTGCAAGATTTTGATGCGCGTGCCATCATCACAGCGCTGCGCGCCTTCGATGTTGATCCCTCTGTCGATGCCCTGGCTATTGCGGCCTTTGATCACGGGGCCGCACCCCCAGGAATCAGCGATCGGCGTTTTCGCTTTGACTTCATTGCCCAGACGGTACATAATAATCCGGTTCCCAGCGCCTTCGCCTATGCCGCGCATGATACGCCCGCAGACCTGACACGTTTGCATGCAATTGCCACCAGCGCTGCACGTTACCGTGAGTTGAGTGGCTCGAATTCGCAGGCACCGTTATTGCTGATGGATACCGGCTCGGCAGCAGTACTTGGTGCCCTGGAAGACCCGCTGGTGCGCAGGCAGCAGAATAGTCTGCTCTGCAATATCGGAAATTTCCACACTCTTGCTTTTCACCTGGAGCAGAGGCGTATTATGGGAATCTTTGAACATCATACAGGAGAGATAAATCGATCTCAACTCGAACAGATGCTGGTGAGACTGGCCGAGGGAACTCTGACAAACGAAGAGGTTTTTAATACAAGCGGTCATGGGGCATTAATATTGCCTGATTCCAGACCTGATAGAAGAAGCGAAAAGTTTCCTTTCCTGGCTGTTACCGGACCCTGCCGTGAACTGCTGCGAGGTTCAAAGCTGCATCCATACGAGGCGGTACCGCATGGAGATATGATGCTGGCCGGTTGCTTTGGATTGTTACGTGCGTTTGCTGACCACGACCGGCAGATGGCATCATTTATCGAACCATCACTGCTGGCTGGCTAAATTCGCTATAAACCAGAACTCATTCCGGATTCATGCGTCAGGCTTGTAAAGCGCTTTTGAAAGATATGTATAAACTCTTCTGTTTATGCATAAATACTCATATGTACTCTTGACAGTTACGGCTTTTCATGGTACTGTTTAGGAGGAGCCGACCTTTCAATCTATTCATAGGGTATATTTTTTAGAGCTATGTCAGGGGGGAGTAGCAAAATATATCAATAGATTGGTTGCTGCCTGATACGCTTGCTGCACGATTCACATGGTTATCAAGCATATTTCTCCAGGTGTGTAGCTTGTGTGCCCATTATGTGTGGAATGAGACTTGCGTCCCCGGTCTAACACAATTGTTTTTGGTCTCATAATATGCCTGATGTGGGGGAAAGGCTATCATTCCGTTCTGTTGATGACCCGCTCCGTTACCTGTACGGCTCTTCACATGCTCGTTGGAAAGGAGCCTACTACATGAGGCAATTTATGGTCCATCGACCTCGATGGCAGATGGCCCTGGCGTTTCTTGTGCTGGCTTTTGCGCTCGCCATGGTGCCAGTATTGACTGTTTTTACCGGAGTACACGCGGCGGGAGCGAACAGGAGCACGAAACCCACTTTCGCTCACTTCAAGGGTTTAAGTTATGCGCTGGCTCAAAGCCAGAATGGTTCGCAGCCGCCTCCGCCTCCTACGGACCAGCAGTGCCGCAAGCAGATAGGCGTTCCCTGCTATAGCCCGCAGGAAATTCGCAGGGCCTATAACATTGACCCTGTGCTCAATGCTGGCTATACCGGCAAGGGTGAGTCGATTGTGATCATCGACTCGTTTGGCAGCCCGACGATTCAGAAAGACCTCAAGATTTTCGATGCCGGCTTTGGCCTGCCCGATCCGCCGTCCTTCAAGGAATATGCTCCTTTAGGGAAGGTTAAATTTAATCCCAATGATAACACCATGGTTGGCTGGGCCGCCGAGACCACGCTCGATGTGGAGTGGTCACATGCCGTGGCTCCCGATGCCAATATCGTGCTGATGACCAGCCCGGTCGCTGAGACACAGGGCGACATGGGTATGCCTGAGTTCCTGTACCTTGAGCAGTATGCGCTGAAACACCATCTCGGCAATATTATCTCGCAAAGCTGGGCCACTACAGAAAACACGCTTTTTAACCATCCCGGTGGTAGGCAGATACTCAAGAACTTTGAGACTTTCTACCAGCAGGCGGACGGTCAGGGCGTTACCATCTTTGGCTCATCGGGAGATGATGGTGTGGCCAATCCTGACGTGAACGGCAAAATTTTTCCTTTCCCCACGGTCAATTTCCCGGCATCCTCGCCCTATATCACGGCAGTTGGGGGCACCAACTTGATGGCCAGCATCCATGGCCAGTATCAGTCCGAGACTGGCTGGAGTGGCAGCGGCGGCGGTATCAGCCAGTTCTTCCCGGAACCTGCCTACCAGCAGGCGTATCTGCCTTCCTCTGACCAGCAGTTGTTAAACGGGTTCCGCGGTTTGCCGGATATCGCCTACAATGCTAGTGGAGACACGCCAGTCTTGATCTACCTGAGCTTCATACCTGGTCAGGCGGGCTGGTATCTCATCGCCGGCACGAGCGAAGGATCACCGCAGTGGGCCGGCATCATTGCTGATGGCAACCAGTGGGCTGGTCGCCCCCTCGGTTTCATCAACACGGCGCTCTACCAGATTGGTGCCGGGAAAGATGGCGCAACGTCCTACCATGATATTTTGAAAGGTAATAACAGCTCACATGGTATCCAGGGCTACAATTGTGGTCCAGGCTGGGATCCCGTCACGGGTGAGGGTACACCTAACGTGTTCAAACTCCTGCAGCAACTGATCTTGCACACATAAGGTACTCTTGGTGCATCCCTCCCTTGACTTCTCAGTGCAGCGGCGAGCAGTCAAAGATAGGGATGCGCCAACAGTATCGCATAAGAGCAGGTTATTAGAGATGGAGAATGCAAAGGGGCGCAATTGTTGCACCCCCATATCTTCTTTTGTGGATGAAATAAAGTTACGGCTTGACTGAATTAGGAGAGCGGAATGGAATAGGCTCATTTTTTTTACGCGTGCTGCTGGACGTTTCGTGTGCCGATGAATTGGATGCTTTTTTGGGCTGGATGCGGGAGACCTTTTCGCGGATCAGGGTTATTTGCGAGTGTACTGCCTGGCGAGATTGCTGGAGTTTGCGGGCGATTTCAGAGGGACGTTCACTATTGACGAGATGGCGACAGATAATCTCTTGCTTCTCTGTCAGATCAATTGCCGGATGTTCGAGAGCTTCCTTTGCCATATCTTCCAGTTCGCCATATCTGCTGCGTCTATATGCATCGAGATCATTTGGAGAAAAGAGCCAACGGTCAACAACTCGAACACCTGGTATTCGTCCTGCTTCCACGAGGTGCATAAAATGCCAGTAACTCAGGTCTAGCTGTTTTGCCGCCTCGTGCGTAGTTAACATGCCGTTGAGGTGCTGCAAGTCGCGATGTAATTCATCGCTCCTAAGAGCCATAGCGGACGCCTTTCTACGGATGGCCGTACTTTACAAGTGTCAGGCAAACACATACTCAGTCATCGTGAGTATAACACAGAAGACAGAATGATGGCAAGTCTAATCGAACTCAAGCAGATGGATTCTATGCAGATGAGCCAGGCGAGTATCCGCGCGATGCTTGCCCGGCTCTTTGTATGGGAGGTTTGGATTTATCACCTGTTTGCTGGAAATAGCTGCTGTAGCTTCATTGCGAGCATCATATCGCCTGTTACTCTCAGTTTACCGGTCATAAAGGCATTCATTGCATCCAGCTTGCCTTCCGTGATGGCGATCCAGTCTTTGTCACTGACGGTGAAGGTAACATCGGGTTTTTCAACGCCACCGGGGATAACCTCCCCAGTTCCATTGGTAACTTTGAATGCCCATTTTCCGGCCTCGTCTCCGGTGATATTCCACTGAAAGGTCTTGTTCAAACCTGCCGCTGCCGCAGGATTCATGGCGCCTGGCATTTGCTCGAAGATTTCCGCAACGGTCATTACTGTTTGCTCCTTTTACTAAATGCAGGAAAAGCCCCTGCTGGCACTGCTATAGTATAACACGAAGTTTTTCTGGTCGCTACGGCCTATTTGAAGGCTTTCAAACACTGTAGTCCAATATCCACATAAGGCGCTGTAGCTGTGCGTTCACGGGTATCCTTTTCACCACGAAGTTGCGTGCTGAAGAGACAGCCGGATTTTCCACCTGCACGGCCTGCCCAACAAGCCTTGCCATCTGTGTGATCCTGTGTGTGCGTTTGATACGCTGAGTATCATAGAGCTTCAGAGCGGTAACAACATCAGGCGCGGCACTGAGGAAGGCTCCCAAGGCCACTCCATCCTCAATGGCCTGGCATGCGCCCTGACCCAGATTTGGTGTCATCGCGTGAGCCGCGTCGCCTAACAGCGTTATCCTTCCATGGCTCCACTGACGCAAGGGTGGAAGTTCATAGATATCGTTGCGCAGGATATCTTTCTCGGCTGTTGCTTCGATCACCGCCGGAATAGGATCATGCCAGTCATGGAACAATTCCAGTACTTCGTGCTTTCGGCCGGCGGCG
>WNFT01002435.1_pt1 | contig 21013 bp, 18 predicted proteins | sample 5400191 | NCBI WGS metagenome assembly WNFT01 (sample SAMN13153359, study PRJNA577476) | soil metagenome | isolation source: 80 cm saprolite under Madrone tree | place: USA:California | collected 2016-06-14 | reverse complement strand
GTCTGGTCGAACGCCATCAATACGAGCGGCCCTACCGCCATCACTTCGCAGATCACTTTCGAGAAACGCTTTGGCCCGAAAGGGCAGCTCGAACTCGTCTTGCCTTTTTCGGTGTTGGACGGAGGACCGGGAATCGGCACCCAAGCCGGAATCGGCGATTTCGAAGTTGAGTGGAAACAAAACCTGCTCGCCAATGTCGATTCCGGCACCATCATCAGCCTGATGGGTGCAAGCATCTTGCCGACGGGAAACAAGCGGCGGGGGCTCGGCAGCGGCTCACTCGCCTTCGAGACGCATGTCTTGTTTGCCCAAACCCTGCCCGAAGATTTTATTTTCCAGGGTCAGGTGTTCGCCGCGTTTCCTCTAAAAAGCGATCTCACCCAGGAAGTGGCTTGGAATCTGAACATCGGAAAGACCTTCGCGGAAGATGAAGGCTGGGGACGGGCATGGACGCCGATGCTGGAAGTTCTCGGCAGCCATGAAATGGCCAGCGGCGCAAAGACCGACTGGGATCTCGTTCCGCAGTTGCAGGTAAGTCTTTCGCGGCGCCAGCACATCTTGTTGGACGTCGGCGCGCGCATTCCCTTGACCAACGCATCGGTACGGAACACGCAATTTCTCTTCTACTTCGTTTGGGATTGGTACGACGCCGGCCTGTTCGAAGGCTGGCGGTAATTTCAGCGTCTATTTCTTCACTTCGTGCTCGATCTCGCGTTTTGCCGTTTCCAGAAGCTCAGCCATTTGCCGCCGGATCATGTGATCGGAGACGGCGATGCCTTTCTTGTCGAAATCGCGGCGGAGCTTTTCGAACACGTCTTCCTCGCCGGGGCGTTCGAAATCGGCGGCTATGACCTCTTTGGCATAGGCATCGGCAGGAGCGCCGCTCAAGCCCATTTGGCCCGCAGCCCAAAGCCCTAACAACTTGTTGCGCCGGGCGTAGACCTTGAAGCGCAACTCTTCGTCGTGCGCCCATTTGCTCTCGAAGCCTTTTTCCCGCTTTTCAAACGCGCCAGCCATGCTTTTAACCTCTTGATTTTGCTTACTTTCTTCCAAAGCAACCGAGCCTTCTTTAGCACAATAGCCAAACCCGCGCATTCGTGCGACACCCCTTTCCGGCGGCCGAGAACCCGCGTCTTAGCAAACGTTGCTCCGCCGCCTTCGCATCCGGTAGATTCGATTCCCGACGGGGCTTTCGTTGTCGGCGAGTAGCCCCGTTGCTATTTGACTTGAGGCCGCCCTCGCCGTCGGCGTTTTTCGCTTAGAAGATGGGCGCGTTAGGACGCTTGGACCCCATGAAAAGGCGCAGGACGATCTACGAGGGCAAGGCGAAGATCCTCTATGAGGGTCCCGAGCCCGGCACCCTGGTGCAATATTTCAAGGACGACACCACCGCCTTCGACGCGAAGAAAAAAGCCGTCCTCGAAGGCAAGGGCGTGCTCAACAACCGCATCTCGGAATATTTGATGACGCAGCTGAACGGGATCGGGGTTCCGACTCACTTCGTCAAGCGCCTCAACATGCGCGAGCAATTGATCAAGGAAGTGGAGATCATTCCCTTGGAAGTGGTGGTGCGCAACGTCGCCGCCGGCTCCTTGTCGACGCGGCTCGGCATTCCCGAGGGGCAGGCGCTGCCGCGTTCGATCATCGAGTATTATTACAAGAACGATGCGCTGCACGATCCATGGGTTTCGGAAGAGCACGTCACCGCGTTCGGCTGGGCGAGCCCGCAGGACCTCGACGACATCGTCAACCTCACCATCCGCATCAACGATTTTCTCTCCGGCCTGTTTCTGGGCGTCGGCATAAAGCTCATTGATTTCAAGCTCGAGTTCGGCCGGCTCTGGGAAAACGATTTCATGCGCATCGTGCTGGCCGACGAGATCAGTCCCGATTCCTGCCGCTTGTGGGACCTGCAAACCAACGAGAAGCTGGACAAGGACCGCTTCCGGCGCGACATGGGCGGCGTCACGGAAGCCTATTCGGAAGTCGCGCGGCGTTTGGGCATCATGCCCGAATCGATGCCGCCAAGCGGCGGAGGACCCGTGCTCGTCAAATGAAGGCCCGCGTTTTCGTCACCTTGAAAAACGGCGTTCTCGATCCTCAGGGCAAAGCCATCGGCCATGCCCTGAACAATCTCGGTTTTGCCTCCGTCGGCGAGGTGCGCCAGGGCAAGGTCATCGACATCGAGCTTGACGAGCGGAACGAAGCCAAGGCCCGCGCCGAGCTGAAAGACATGTGCGAGAAGCTGCTCGCCAATACGATCATCGAAAAATATGAAATTGAACTCAGGCCTTGAGGAAGGTGGATTTCGCGTGCCGAACGAGCCTTATGATCGCCTGGGTGGCCCGCCCCCGGGTCCGCGCAAAGTGCGCGGCCCGAGGGTAAACTCAGCGGCCATGACAACGTTGGTGTTATGAAATCCGCCGTCATTGTCTTTCCCGCTTCCAATTGCGACCGCGACGCGGCAACAGCGCTCGAGCAGCTGACCGGCACGAAACCGCACATGGTCTGGCACGGCGATTCAGAAGTGCCCGAGGTCGACCTTATCGTGCTGCCGGGCGGATTTTCCTATGGCGATTATTTGCGCTGCGGCGCGATGGCGGCGCAGTCGCGCATCATGCGCGACGTGAAGGAGAAGGCGGACAAGGGCGTCGCGGTGATCGGCATCTGCAACGGCTTTCAAATCCTGACCGAAGCGCGGCTGCTGCCCGGCGCGCTGATGCGCAATGCCGATCTCAAATTCGTCTGCCGGCCGGTCGAGCTGGTGGTTGAAGAATCGCAGTCCGTCTTTACGCGCGCCTACTCCAAGGGCGATCGCGTGCGCTTTCCGGTGGCCCATGGCGAAGGCAATTATTTCGCCGACGATGCCACTCTGGACCGCCTGGAAGGCGAGAACCGGGTGGCGTTCCGCTATGCCCAAGGCGACAATCCCAACGGGTCGGCGCGGAATATCGCGGGAATCCTGAACGAAAAGCGCAATGTGCTCGGGCTGATGCCGCATCCCGAGCGGTCTTGCGATTCGCTTCTCGGCTCCACATCCGGCCGCGGCCTCTTCAAAAGCCTGCTCGAATCTCTCACATGAGCGCGATCAGCCCCGACATCGTCCGCGAGCATGGTCTCTCGGAAGAGGAATATGCGCGGATCAAGCGCCTGCTCAATCGCGAGCCCAATCTGGTCGAGCTTGGCGTCTTCTCGGTGATGTGGAGCGAGCACTGCTCGTACAAATCGACGCGCGCACATTTGCGGCGGCTTCCGACGAAGGGTCCGCAAGTCATCGTCGGCCCTGGTGAAAACGCGGGCGTGGTCGACATTGGCGACGGCGACGTGGTCGTCTTCAAGATGGAGAGCCACAATCATCCCTCCTTCATCGAGCCCTATCAGGGTGCGGCCACGGGCGTGGGCGGGATCATGCGCGACGTCTTCACGATGGGGGCGCGGCCCGTCGCCATGATGAACGCGCTTCGCTTCGGTGCGCCTGCGCACGCCAAGACACGGCATCTGGTCGCGGGCGTTGTCGCCGGCATCGGCGGCTACGGCAATTGCATGGGCGTGCCGACGGTCGGCGGCGAGGTGAATTTCCACCCGGCCTACAACGGCAACATCCTGGTGAATGCGATGTGCGTCGGGCTCGCGCGCGCCGACAAGATTTTCAAATCGGCGGCCAAGGGCGCGGGCAATCCGGTCGTCTATGTCGGCTCCAAGACCGGGCGCGACGGCATTCACGGCGCCACCATGGCGTCCGCAGAATTCAGCGAGGATTCGGAAGAGAAGCGCCCGACCGTGCAGGTCGGCGATCCGTTCACCGAGAAACTGCTCTTGGAGGCCTGCCTCGAATTGATGGCGACGGACGCCATTATCGCGATCCAGGACATGGGCGCTGCAGGGTTGACGTCCTCATCGTCGGAGATGGCCTCGAAGGGCGGCTCCGGCATCGAGCTCGATCTCGATGAGGTTCCCCAGCGCGAAGCCGGCATGACGGCGTACGAAATGATGCTCTCGGAATCGCAAGAGCGCATGCTGATGGTGCTGAAGCGCGGGCGCGAGCAGGAAGCCGAGCGCATCTTCAAGAAATGGGAGCTCGATTTCGCGGTCATCGGCGTGACCACCGACACCGGCCGCCTCATCGTCAAGCACCAGGGCGCCATCGTCGCCGACATGCCGGTACATTCGCTCTCCGAGGAAGCTCCGGTCTATGAGCGTCCCTTCAAGCGCAAATCCGCGCCGCTGCCGCTCGGCCAGGCGGCATTCGATTTAAAGCGGCCGATCATCCCGTCCTTGTTGAAATTGCTTTCTTCACCCGATCTTTGTTCCCGGCGCTGGGTCTGGCAGCAATACGATCATTCGGTGATGGCCGATACGGTACAGCCGCCGGGAGGAGACGCGGCCGTCGTGCGCGTGCATGGCCAGGACAAGGCGCTGGCCGTCACCACGGACGTAACGCCGCGCTATTGCAAGGCCGATCCCTTCGAAGGCGCCAAGCAGGCCGTCGCGGAAGCCTGGCGCAATTTGACCGCTGTCGGCGCGCATCCGCTCGCGATTACCGACAATCTCAATTTCGGCAATCCGGAACGACCCGAGACGATGGGCGAGATCGTCGCCTCGGTGGACGGAATCGCGGAAGCGTGCCGCGCGCTTTCCTTTCCCGTCGTCTCGGGCAATTGCTCGCTCTACAACGAGACCAATGGCGAGGCAATCCTGCCCACGCCCACGATCGGCGGCGTCGGCCTGATCAAGAACGTGACGCGCATGGCGACGATTGCCTTCAAGCGGGAGGGCGAAACGATCATCGCAATCGGTGACGCGCGCGGCCATCTTGGCCAGTCGCTGTATTTGCGCGAAATCGAAGGACGCGAAGAGGGCGCCCCGCCGCCGGTTGATTTGACGGCCGAAAAAAGAAACGGCGACTTAATCCGTTCCTTCATCGAATCGGGTCGCATCGACACTGTGCACGATGTGTCGGATGGGGGACTGCTTATTGCGATAGCCGAAATGGCGATTGCGGGCGGCATCGGCGCGAACATCACGATGAGCAACGCGATCGCCGTTTCGGAGGAAGAGGCAGCGTCGATCCTCGGGAAAGCCAAAAAGGCCAATGTTACCGCGGCGATTATCGGAACCACCGGCGGAACCGATGTCGTTTTAGCTGGTAGTGAGCGAATCTCAATTGCGAAGCTGCGCGCGGCTCATGAGGATTGGTTTCCTCAATTCATGGGCGACGGCCTCGCCTAGTGCCGCTGGTCTGACCTCGCGAAATTCGATCAATTTGAAGTAAATTTTGCCCCTATTGAGTAAGACTTGCTTGAAAATTGGCCGCTAAATTGTCGCACAAGCGTCAGAGCGCCTTAGCATTCGGCATCTTGACGGGGCAGTGCCAAGCTATGGACGTCCGGCGCATGAGGCGGTCGGGTATGAGTGCACAGGACGAGCATAGGCAGCGGCTGCATCTGTCCCAATTCGCAGGCTTTCCGATCTATTTCTTCGACATGGGCGCGCTGCTGAAGCTTGCGAGCTCGCTTGGCGACTGGAACGAAGGCACGCTGGCAACGACCGTCGCAACATGTCTCGCAGCGACGCTTGGCAAGAGCGATGTGAAAATCGCCGGCGATTGCGGCTTCACTCTCATCTTCACCAATCGCACCGCGAGCCTCGCAGGCGACAGAGCGCAGGCGATTTGTTCGGCCATTGTCGAACGTCTTTCGCTTCAGCGAAAATTGACTCCGGAAGAGACCGACAGATTTTGCCGGCCGCGTTCGCTCAAGGATCTGGCAGTCGAGCTTGGAATTTCCCCCGCCTCGCCCCGCGCTTTCGTGCGGCCGGGTTCGAAGCCGTCTCGTCCCGTCACGCAGGGCCGTCTCGATGGCGAAGGCGAGCAATTTGCCGAAGAGCTGAACGCGCTGTTCGTCGATCATTTGCTGTCGGGCGCCGAAGAGCACGACAATGTCCTTTATTCGCCGATCTGGGACAGCAAAAAGGGGCGAATTACCGCGTTCGGTCTGGGACTGGGCGGAATTCACAGGCGAAGAATGGAAGGACCTCGCGTGGCTGCAGATGCGCTGATGCTTGCTTCGGCGCAAAGCAAGCTCGACATCGCGGTTCTCGCGTGGGCCCTGCGCGGTGCACGCCGCATCCTTTCGCGCGGGCCGATTGCGCTCATCAGCGCGCCCGTGCATGTTGAAACGCTGTCCTGGTCGAAAACGCGAAATGCCTATCTCGACGTGCTCAGCCAGATCGAGCCAAGCTTGCTCGCGCTGGTTACGCCGCGCATCGTCGGTTTGGATGCGGGCTCCAATCTCTCGCAAGTGACGCAGTGGAGCCGTGCCTTGCACCAGCACGTGCGAGGACTTTTCGTCCATCTCCCCAGCACGAACTTCGATTTTTCGCGTACGGGCGTCTTGGGCGTGACCGGATTCGGACTGAGTGTGCCCGTCAATCGCGCGGCCCTCGCCGAAGAAGCGGGGAAGCTGTCACGCATTTGCGCGGAGCAAAATGCCGTCGCTCATGTCGACAATGTGGCTTCGGCCGCTGAACTCTCGCTCCTGAAGCGAAAAGGCATTCGTTTCATTTCAGGGCCGCTCATCGGGGCGCCGATGCCGCTCGCTCGTGCCTGTGGATCGCCGGCTTTCGCTCGCCCACACGCAGCGGTTTCGGCTTAAGCGCTTTTAACGCGGCAAGGCGTCTTGCCGCGTTGCGGGCTCTTTCCCGAGCCGGTGCGGCGCACTACATTGTCGAACATGAGCATGTCAGCCATGGAAATCGAGAAGGCCATTCGCGCCGCCCTGCCCGACGCGGAAGTGACGATCACCGATCTTGCCGGCGACGGTGACCATTATGCGGCGATGGTGGTGTCCACCGCTTTCAAGGGCAAAACGCGCGTTCAACAGCATAAGATGGTTTACGACGCGCTTTCAGGCCGCGTCGGCGGCCAACTGCATGCGCTGTCGCTGCAAACCGCGGTCAAGGATTAGCCCCGCCTTGACGACGGGCCTCGCCGACCTTAGCTAATGCTCCGAAAGGACATCCACCCCATGAGCGCTCCCGCACACGACCAGATTGCCAAGGACATCGCCGAAAACGATGTGCTGCTGTTCATGAAAGGAACACCCGTGTTCCCGCAATGCGGCTTCTCCGCCGCGGTGGTTCAGATTCTTTCCGAGCTTGGCGTGAAATTCAAAGCCGTGGACGTGCTGAAAGACCCGGAAGTCCGCCAGGGCATCAAGGAATTTTCCAACTGGCCGACCATTCCGCAGCTCTACGTGAAGGGCGAATTCGTCGGCGGCTGCGACATCATCAAGGAGATGTTCGAGCAGGGCGAGCTCGACACCTATCTGACGGAGCGCGGCATCACGCTGCAGAACGCGTAAGCGGTTTTGATCTAAGCAGATCACGCATACTCTTTTTCCGCGCGTGGACACGCGCGGGCTGGGTGGTCGGGTCGAGCCCGACCATGGTGAAGAGTCGGATCAGCGCGAGTAGAATTCCACGACCAGGCTGGGCTGCATCTGCACGGCATAGGGCACGTCCGAAAGCTTCGGCGTGCGCAGGAATTTCGCCGTCATCTTGCCGTGGTCGACATCGATATAATCGGGCACTTCGCGTTCGGGGCTCTTTACCGCTTCGAGAACCAACGCCATATCCTTCGCTTTGGCGCGCAATTCGATCGCGTCCCCTTCCTTCACCAGATAGGACGCAATCGTGACCCGTTTGCCGTTCACAGACACGTGGCCGTGGCTGACGAGCTGGCGCGCGGCGAAGGGTGTCGGTACGAATTTGGCGCGAAAGATCACCGCATCGAGGCGGCGCTCCAAGAGCCCGATCATGTGCTCGCCGGTGTCGCCCGTTTTGCGCGAGGCTTCCGCGTAATAACGACGGAACTGACGCTCGGTGATGTTGGCGTAATAGCCTTTCAGCTTCTGCTTGGCGTGAAGCTGGGTGCCGTAGTCGGAAAGCTTGCGCGATTTGCGCTGGCCATGCTGGCCGGGGCCGTAAGCCCGTTTGCTCACTGGGCTCTTGTTGCGGCCCCAAATGTTCTCGCCCATGCGGCGATCAAGCTTGAATTTCGCGGTGGCGCGTTTCGTCATGCTGTTTCCGTCAAAGAGTCCGGCGGGGCTTCCCCCCGCCAAAGGCGGCGCACTATAGCCATGGCTTTTACCCTGTCAAACCGAGCCTTAGCCTCCGGTTGGATCGTGCGGATTGCGCCGGCGCTTGCCCTTCGTCAGGGCCACGATGACGCCCCTCAAGGTCCGCACTTCCTGATCGGTCAGCTGGGCCCGGTGGAGAATGCTTCTCAAATTCCGGATCATGCCGGGGCGGTTCCCGGGCGGGAACAGAAACCCACTCTTTTCCAGCTCTTCCTCGAGATGCTCGAACAACAAGACCAGCTCTTCGCGAGCCGCCGGCGCTTGGCCGCCATGGTCGATGCGCTCCGCCGCTGTTGGATCGGCAGATTTGAACCACTCGTAGCCGAGCACGAGCACGGCCTGGCCGAGATTGAGCGAGGAGAAGCTTGCGGTCGGAATGGTCACGATGCAGTCCGCGAGCGCGACCTCGTCATTGGTGAGACCGGCGCGCTCATTGCCGAGGAGGAGCCCGGTTTTCACGCCCCGGCTCTCGGCCTCCCGCAAGCGCCTTGCCGCCTCGGCGGGAGTGAGCACGGGTTTTGCCATGGTGCGGTCGCGCGCCGTCGCGGCGAAGACGAGTTGCAGCCCCTTAATCGCTTCCCTGACGCTGTCGTAAATTTTGGCTTTCGCAACAAGATCGGCGGCACCGGCCGCCATAGCCTCGGCCTTTTCGTTGGGCCAGCCATCGCGAGGCTTGACCAGGCGCAGATCGGAAAGTCCGAAATTCGCCATGGCGCGGGCGCAAGCGCCGATATTCTCGCCGAGCTGCGGCTCGGAAAGGATGATCGCGGGAGCGGGTGTCGAATTCGGCATCGAGCGCGGTAACACTTCCTTTGACGGCGTGTGGTTCAATGGTTAAGAGAGCCCGCCATTCTATTTAAGCACGCCTGCAGGGACAAAATTCATGGCCAAAATCAAAGTCGCCAATCCCGTCGTCGAACTCGACGGCGACGAGATGACCCGCGTCATCTGGGACCTTATCAAGAAGAAACTGATCCTGCCCTATCTCGACATCAACCTCGAATATTACGACCTCGGCATCGAGAAGCGGGACGAAACGGGCGACCAGATCACGATCGACGCGGCGGAGGCGATCAGGCGCCACGGCGTCGGCGTCAAATGCGCCACCATCACGCCGGATGAAGGACGGGTGAAGGAATTCGGCCTCAAGCAGATGTGGAAATCGCCCAACGGCACCATCCGCAACATCCTGGGCGGCACGATCTTCCGCGAGCCGATCATCTGCAAGAACGTGCCGCGGCTGATTCCGGGCTGGACCAAGCCCATCGTGATCGGCCGCCATGCCTTCGGCGATCAGTACCGCGCGACCGATTTCGTGGTGCCGGGCCCAGGCAAGCTGACGATGACTTTCGTGGGCACGGACGGCAAGAAGATCGAACGCGAGGTCTTCGACTTCCCGGGCGGCGGCGTCGCGATGAGCATGTACAATCTCGATCAATCGATCATCGATTTTGCGCGCGCCTCGATGAATTACGCGCTCAATCGCAAGTTTCCGCTTTATCTCTCGACCAAGAACACCATCGTCAAAGCCTATGACGGACGGTTCAAGGACCTGTTCCAGCAGATTTTCGATGCCGAGTTCGCCGGCGCGTTCAAGGCGGCCGGGCTGACCTATGAGCACCGCCTGATCGACGACATGGTGGCTGCGGCGCTGAAGTGGTCCGGCGGCTATGTCTGGGCCTGCAAGAATTACGACGGCGACGTGCAGTCCGACACGGTGGCGCAAGGCTACGGCTCGCTCGGGCTGATGACGAGCGTGCTGATGACGCCAGACGGCAAGACGGTGGAATCCGAAGCCGCGCACGGCACGGTGACGCGCCACTACCGCCAACATCAGAAGGGCGAACCGACCTCGACCAATTCGATCGCGTCGATCTTCGCCTGGACGCGGGGTCTCGCCCATCGCGCCAAGCTCGACAACAACGCGGGGCTGGCGCGGTTTGCCTCCAATTTGGAGAAGGTTTGCGTCGATACGGTGGAGGCGGGGTACATGACCAAGGACTTGGCCGCGCTCGTCGGACCGAGCCAAAAATGGCTCACCACCGAAGGCTTCCTCGATAAGGTCGACGAGAATTTGAAGAAGGCGGCCGCCTGACGGAGCGCCGCTTCGCTCCGATTTCGCCTTCTCGATTCGGGACTACCCGATAATCTGGGCCGTCGAGCCCGTTAAGCTCCGCCGCCCGCCGCCCCCTCTCTCATCGAGGCAGCCATGCCCTTTCTCTACGCCATCGTCATTCTCCTGACCGCCGCCATCGTTGCCGTGCCGCTGGCCAAACGGCTGGGTTTCGGAAGCGTTCTCGGTTATCTCGCCGCTGGCCTCATCATCGGTCCCGCGGGATTGGGCCTGGTGACCGACGTCGAAAGCATCGCGCAGGTCTCCGAGCTCGGTGTCGTGATGTTGCTCTTTCTGATCGGCCTCGAGTTGCGCCCTACTCGCCTTTGGACGATGCGTAAATCGGTCCTCGGTCTCGGCGCAGCGCAAGTGGCGATCACCACCGCGGCGCTTGCCGGCGCCGGCCACATGGCCGGCCTGTCCTGGGCGATCGCGTCGGTTGCGGGTTTCGGGCTGTCGCTCTCTTCGACCGCGATCGTGCTTCCGATGCTGGCCGAACGCGATCTCCTCACCACACATGCGGGACGCGACGGCTTTGCGGTGCTCTTGTTCCAGGATATCGCCGTGATTCCGGCGGTCGCGCTCATTCCGCTGTTTCACGGCGATGCGACGCTCGCGGCCGATGGCGTCCTGATTGCGGTTGCCAAAGGCGCAGCGGCGCTTCTCGTCGTGCTGATCGGGGGACGTTATCTGGTGCGGCCGATTTTCCGGGTCGTGGATTCCGCGAAAACCCCGGAAATTTTCACTGCGACGGCGCTGCTCGTTGTCGCCGGCACCGCAGCGCTGGTGAATGCCGCAGGACTATCCATGTCGCTCGGCGCCTTCATCGCCGGCGTGCTGCTTTCCGATTCCGAGTACCGCCACGAGATTCGCGCCGACATCGAACCGTTCGAGGGTCTGCTGCTCGGCGTGTTCTTCATTTCGGTCGGGATGGCGGCAAACCTCGGCCTGCTCGGATCAGAGCCGGGATTTGTCCTCGCTGCCGTGACCGCGCTTATTGCGATCAAGGCCGCGATTGCCTTTGCGCTGGGAAAAGCGGCCGGCCAAGTCAATCGCGAAGCGATGCGTTTTGCCTTCGCGCTGGCGCAAGCGGGCGAATTCGGCTTCGTGCTGTTCGGCGTTGCGGTGGCAAACGCAGTCATGACCCAGGAACAATCCGAGCTGGCAGCACTTGTCATCACGCTGTCGATGCTGGCCTCGCCGTTCCTGTTCTGGTTCGAAGAGCGCTTTCTCGGGCCTCTCTTTGCGCGCGCCATCGCTGCGCCGTTCGACCCGATCAATGTGCGCAACGATGTGATCATCGCGGGCTTCGGCCGCGTTGGGCAGATCGTCGGTCGCATCCTGCGCCTGCGCGGGATCGCTTTCACCGCGCTCGATAAAAGCGCCGAGCAGATCGAGATCGTGCGCCGCTTCGGCAGCCAGGCTTATTACGGCGATGCCGCGCGGCTCGATCTTTTGCGCTCGGCCGGCGCGGCGGAAGCAAGGATTCTCGTGATCGCGATCGACGAAGTGAAGGCATCGCTTGAAGTCGTCGAGCACGCGCGGCGCCATTTTCCGCAGCTCACGATCTTTGCCCGTGCGCGCAATCGGCGCCATGCGCATCTCTTAATGGATCGCGGCGTGACGCACATCATCCGCGAAACCCTCCATTCCAGCCTGCGTTTGAGCGAGGAGGTCATGCGCGAACTCGGCGTGCCCTTGCCGGAAGCCGAGCGAACGATCGAGATATTCGCGGAGCGCGACGAGCAGCTTCTGCTCGATACTCACAGCTTCTATCAAGACGAAAAGCAGATGGTCCAGACGACCAAACAGATCACGGAAGAGCTGCAAAGCCTGTTCGAAGCCGATCAGGCCAAGGCTTAAAGACCCTTCTACGACTGGTCAGCCGGGACGTTCGCGACTCGCTTGATGGACTTGTCGGACAGCGAAGCGATCCAGTCCATGGCCGCGAACAGCACGCCCGAGGTTACGAAGGTCAAGTGCAAAACGACCAGCCAGAAGATTCTGACCTCGTCCACTTGCGTCCCCTGCGTCAACGTCATGAAGGCGCGCAGAAGCGAAATCGCCGAGATGGCGACGATCGAACCGATGAGCTTGATCTTCAATCCGGAAAAATCGAGCGTCCCCATCCAGGACGGACGGTCTTCATGGCCTTCGACGTCGATCTTGGAGACGAAATTCTCATAGCCGGAGAAGATCACGATCAGGACGAGATTCCCCGCGAGCGACAGATCGATCAGCGTCAACACGGTCAGAATGACGTCCTCGGACTTCGCCTCGAGAATATGCGGTACCGCGGTTACCAGCTCTTCGACGAAAACCATCAGCAGCATGGCAAGGGCGAGAACCAGTCCGACATAGAACGGCGCCATCAGCCAGCGCGACATGAACAGGCCGTTCTCCAGCACCCGTTCGAACGATGGTCTGTGGCCGCGCGTTGAGCCTTTAGCCATATCCCTCTCCGTGATGAAATTATTGCGCGGCTTGCAGCGTGCTTAAACGCTGCTCGATCGCGGTGAGCGCATCCTTGGCGCGCGTGCCGTCGGGGCCCCCGGCCTGCGCCATGTCGGGGCGCCCGCCCCCGCCCTTGCCGCCCAACGCTTCGGCGCCCGCGCGCACCAGATCGACTGCGTTCACGCGCGAGGTCAAATCTTCGGTAACGCCGACGACGAGCGAAGCCCTGCCGTCGACGACCGTGACAAAGGCGACGATTCCCGAACCGAGTTTCGCTTTGGCGTCGTCCGCGAGAGCTTTCAAATCCTTGGGCGCCACGTCTTCGACAAGCCGCAGCACGGTTTTCATGCCGGCAATTTCGCGACTGGACTCGCCGCCGCTTTTCTGCGGACCGGCCAGCGCAAGTGCCTTCTTCGCCTCGGAGAGCTCGCGTTCGAGCCGCCGGCGTTCCTCTGAAAGTGCCGCGATGCGGGCGGGCAATTCTTGAGGCGAGGTTTTCAACACCGCCGCGGCCCGGCGCGCGGCCTCCGCCTGACCTTCCAAATAACGGCGCGCGCCTTCCGATGTGAGCGCCTCGATGCGGCGCACGCCCGCGGCGACCGCGGATTCGCCTAGCACGGTGAAGAGGCCGATATCGCCAAGTCGGCGCACATGGGTGCCGCCGCAAAGCTCGACCGAATAGGGCTTGGCGCCAGTATCGAGAGCGCGCCCCATGGCGAGCACGCGCACCTCATCGCCGTACTTCTCGCCGAACATGGCGACGGCGCCCGCCTCGATCGCCTTGGCGGTCGGCATCAGGCGCGTCGACACGTCGTTATTCTGGCGCACGACTTCGTTGACTTCGTCTTCGACGCGCTTGAGCTCGTCCTCCGACATCGCCTTGGGATGCGAGAAATCGAAGCGCAGCCGGTCGGGTGCGACAAGCGAGCCCTTCTGCGCGACATGCGGTCCGAGCACATGCTTCAGCGCGGCATGCAGGAGGTGCGTCGCGGAATGGTTCGCGCGCGTTGCGCGCCTACGCTCGGAATCGACGCGCAGTTCGACGACATCGCCGAGTGCAAACTCGCCACGCGTTACCTTGACGACATGAATATGCAGATTCCCAAGCTTCTTTTCGGTGTCGACGACTTCACCCTCCGCTGCCTTCGCGGAAAAGACGGCGCCGACATCGCCGACCTGGCCGCCGCCTTCGCCGTAGAACGGCGTCTGATTGGTAAGGATGCGAACGGTTTCGCCGGTGCGGGCGCGCTCGACGCGGATGCCGTCCTTGACGATCGCGTTGATCGAACCCTCGGCGGTTTCGGTGTCGTAGCCTAAGAACTCGGTCGGGCCCAATTCCTCGCGCAAGCTGAACCAGAGCGTGTCGGTCGCCGCCTCGCCGGAGCCCGCCCAGGCTTTGCGCGCTTCGGCGCGTTGCGCTGCCATGGCAGCATCGAAGCCCGCAATGTCGACCAACATGGCGCGCTCGCGCAGCGCGTCCTCGGTCAGATCGCGCGGGAAGCCGAACGTGTCATAGAGCTTGAATGCGACGTCGCCCGGGAGCGTGTCGCCCGGCTTCATGCGGGCGGTCGCCTCGTCAAGCAATTTCAAGCCGCGCGCCAAGGTTTCGCGGAAGCGCGCCTCCTCGAGCTTCAAGGTTTCGCTGACGAGGGCTTCGGCGCGCTTGAGCTCGGGGTACGCCTCGCCCATTTCGGCGACGAGGGTCGGCACCAGCCGGTGCATCAGCGGATCCTTGGCGCCCAAAATATGCGCGTGCCGCATACCGCGGCGCATGATGCGGCGAAGCACATAGCCGCGGCCTTCGTTGGACGGGAGCACGCCGTCGGCGATGAGGAAGCCGGAGGCGCGCAGATGATCGGCGATCACTCGGTGGCTGACCGCATGCGGGCCTGAGATCGAGGTGCCGGAATTTTCCGCCGAGGCCGCGATCAGATGGCGAAAGAGGTCGATGTCGTAATTGTCGTGCACGCCCTGCTGCACGGCGGTCATGCGTTCCAAACCCATGCCGGTATCGACCGAGGGCTTGGGCAAATTCTCGCGCCTGCCGCCGAGGAATTGCTCGTACTGCATGAAGACGAGGTTCCAGATCTCGATGAAGCGGTCGCCGTCTTCGTCCGGGCTGCCCGGCGGACCGCCGGGGATGTGCGCGCCATGATCGTAGAAGATCTCCGTGCAGGGACCGCAAGGACCGGTTTCCCCCATCGACCAGAAATTGTCGGAGGTGGGGATGCGGATGATTTTAGATTCCGGAAGGCCGGCGATCTTTTTCCATAGGCCGAAGGCATCGTCGTCCTCGGCATAAACCGTGACCGTCAGGCGATCCTTGGCGAGGCCAAAGTCCTTGGTGATCAGATTCCAGGCGAGCTCGATCGCCCGGTCCTTGAAATAATCGCCGAAGGAAAAATTTCCCAGCATCTCGAAGAAGGTGTGGTGGCGCGCGGTGTAGCCGACGCGGTCGAGATCGTTGTGCTTGCCCCCGGCCCGGACACATTTCTGCGCCGTTACCGCGCGCGGGATCGCCCGCTTCTCCTGGCCGGTGAAGACGTTCTTGAACTGCACCATGCCGGCATTGGTGAAAAGGAGCGTCGGGTCGTTGCGCGGCACCAGCGGGCTCGAGGGCACGATTTCGTGGCCGTGCCTGTGAAAAAAATCCAGGAAGCCGGCGCGGATGTCTTTGAGGCTGTTCATGACGAACCTCATAGCAGGGCGAGCCGGCAAAACGTAAGAGGGGCGCTCAGCCGCGCCAACGGTTCGAGGATCGACAGTCGGGCTGAAATATCCTTAAAAATGCTGAAAGCGCTCCTTTTTAAGGAGCGCCTTCAGCGGGAGTCGTTCCGATGCCGACGGAAACGACTATTCCTCGGCGGCGGCGGCGGATTCGTCGCCCGCGACCGTCAAGCCGGCGGATAACAGGCCGGCATTGGCCCGGATGGCGGCCTCGATCGCGGCCGCCGCGTCCTTGTTGGCTTCAAGATATTGCTTGGCGTTCTCGCGGCCCTGGCCGATGCGGGTTCCGTCATAGGAGAACCAGGCGCCGGACTTCTCCACGATACCGGCCTTCACGCCGAGATCGATCAGCTCGCCCACTTTGGAAATGCCGTGGCCGTACATGATGTCGAACTCGACCTGGCGAAACGGCGGAGCGACCTTGTTCTTCACCACCTTCACTCGGGTCTGATTGCCGACCACTTCGTCGCGATCCTTGATGGCGCCGATGCGGCGGATGTCGAGGCGCACGGATGCGTAGAATTTCAGCGCATTGCCGCCCGACGTGGTTTCGGGATTGCCGAACATGACGCCGATCTTCATGCGGATCTGATTGATGAAGAGGACGATGGTGTTGGATTTGGAAATCGAACCGGTGAGCTTGCGCAAGGCCTGGCTCATCAGGCGGGCCTGAAGGCCGGGCAATTGGTCGCCCATCTCGCCTTCCAATTCGGCCTTGGGCGTCAATGCCGCCACCGAATCGATCACCACGATGTCGACGCCGCCCGAGCGCACCAGCGTGTCGGTGATCTCCAGCGCCTGCTCCCCGGTGTCGGGCTGCGAGATCAGCAGCTCGTCGATATCGACGCCCAATTTCCTGGCGTAGCCCGGATCGAGCGCGTGCTCGGCGTCGACATAAGCGGCAACGCCGCCCTTCTTCTGAATTTCGGCAACCGCGTGCAGCGCCAATGTGGTCTTGCCCGACGATTCCGGACCGTAAACCTCGACCACGCGGCCGCGCGGCAAACCGCCGATGCCGAGCGCAATGTCGAGTCCCAATGAACCGGTGGATACCACATCGGCGTCGACCGCTTTCTCGCGCTGGCCGAGCCGCATCACCGAGCCCTTGCCGAAGGCCCGGTCGATTTGAGAGAGCGCCGCCTCGAGCGCGCGCTTCTTTTCGGTATCCTCTTTTTCTTTCCCCACCACGCGAAGAACTGCCTGTGTCATGAGCCCGCTCCCTTATTTCACAGCGTCTGTCTGTTTCCCAGGCCGCCCGATGTGTCCGACGGCCTCTCGAATTCGCCCAATGTACATGTTTTGTTCTCTTTGACAAGGCCTCGTATTTATCCCTTTACAGCAAGTATAGTTGAGGGCTAAAAATGGCCCCCAACATCAAGGACGGCTCCCTCGGCTGGCCCGATTTACTTGGCGTCCGTGCGGTAGTTTTCCAAGATTATGATTTTCCCAGACGGCGCGTTCTTTGGGCGTGGTCTGATGGGCATGTTTGCGAAAGGTGGTTGCCCTACGGAATGCCCCGATTTATGTGGCCGATGTTTACCACCACGTTCTATCTCCTTCGGATAAACCCGAAGACTGGGAAGACGGGTGATCCGTGCGGGACCGGCGTTTTCATCGGTGTTCCGTCTGAGAAGTTTCCCGAGAAGATGGCCGTCTACGCGGTCACCGCAAAGCACGCCATAGATAAGGGGGCGTCGATTATCCGCATCAATGCGGCTCGGCAACTTCCCGGTCAAGCAGAGCCTGATATTTTCACAAGGCCCTTGGAGTTTGAACCGCACGAGTGGTCATTCATACCAGGGGGCGACGACGTGGCTGCGATTGAGGTCACGAGCGCGTTCAATCGCAACGATCTCATAAGGACGGTGCCAATATTTGATTTGGCCACGCCTGCGGTTGTAAAAACTCTCAGCATCACGGCGGGTGAAGATATTTTTATGCTGGGGCTCTTTACCGACAGTCCCGGGGTCTCGTTCAATTCACCGTGCGCCCGATTTGGAAATTTAAGTCAGATTGCTCATCCGGACCATCCGATAAAGCAAGGTCACGGATTTAAACATCCGAGCCACATTACGGATATGCACTCTCGACCAGGCTTCTCTGGATCACCGGTTTTCATATATCGAACGCCTGACCAGGACCTTGTCAGAATCGCGGGGGCGCGCACCGATAAAAATGCTCCGACACCTACCGCCTTTGTTAAATTGTTGGGCATTCATTCTGCCCAATTCAAAGAACGTGCGGAGACAGCTAAGGGCACTAAACTAACAATACCCAGCAGCATGGCGATAATTGTCCCTGCGGAGGCGGTCGAAAAGCTGCTTAATTCACCCCGTTTCGTGGAGGCTCGCCGAATGCGGGATAGAGAACATACTAGAATGACACGGGACGACCCCCAGGTGCAGGCAGAGATAGACTCAACTGAACCGGCGGCAGACAACCCCGTTCACAAAGAGGATTTCATATCTCTTGTAAGCGCGGCAGCGAAAAAGCGGCCACAAGCCGGGTGAACATTCCGGCATGCGAGTGCCGGAAATTGCGGCGGTAGGAAAACTCGCTCACGTATTTCCAGAGATGCTTGTCCGATACGTGAATATGCGTGCCACGGATTGACCGCTTGAGTTGGCCCCAATGCCCTTCCAGGGTGTTCACATGGGACGGCTCTAATTCTTCGCCGCCGAGAAAGTCCGCGATGTTCGGATAACGGACGTACTCGCCTTTGGAGTGGTCCACGGTCTGATGGCGGTAGGCGCTCGCGTGCAGGCTTTGATAGCTCTTGAGTTCGTCCGTGTGGATTGTGGAGCCCGGCTCCACGTTTTTCTGAATGAGCGGCTCAAGCGTTTTGCGCTTGATGTTCGGGATTGGCCCCGCGCGCAACATGCCGTCGCGTTCTACCATGCCCATGACCGTGGACTTGTTCTCTCTGGACCGCTTGCCCTTGCGCCTTTGCGCTCCACGCCGAACGCCGCCGATCAGGGTTTCGTCTATCTCGACTTGGCCGCTTAGCGGGCCTTGGAAATCTGCGGACGCCATCAGCTTGCGGAGTTCATGGGCCATCCGCCAAGCCGTCTTGTAGGTCACGCCGATCTGCCGCTCCAATTCCTTCGCCGCAACGCCGTGGCGCGTGCTGGTCATCAGGTACATAGCGAAGAACCAATGGGTGAGCTTTGTGCTCGATTTGTGAAAGATCGTCCCGGCGCACGGGTAGACGTGATGGCCGCACTCTTGGCAGGCATAAGCCCTGCGCTTGGTCATGGCGTGGAATTCGGCCTCGACGCCGCAGCCAGGGCAGAAGAACCGCGTGCCGCCGTATTGGGACCTCATCACCCCTGCGAGGCAGGCCGCATCGTCCGGATATTCGGCTTGGAACTGCTTGAATGTGTACTTCATGGCTGCTACCCCTGCTTGTGATGAAGGGATAGCAAATGGCCTACTTGCTGTCAAGGGATAAATGCCCAAGGCCTGAGTGAACATACTGAAATATATCAAGAATCCATGATATGTTCCGGGATCGTTCAGGGCGTATTCACGCCCCAGGGGTTAGTCCGCTGCATGCAGTGTGGGAATCGCTTTCAGCTCTTTTGCAAGCGCGCGTTCAGCCATCTCGAGATCGTAAGACTGCTGCATCGACAACCAGATTTCCGCGCCGTCGCCGACGAGCTTGCCGATGCGCAGCGCAAGGTTGGCGGTAACGGGCTGCTTTTCATTCAGCACGGCGTACAACGTCTGGCGTGACACGCCGAGAAGCCGCGCGATTTCGGTCTTCGGCTTGCCGAGCGCGGGAAATACGATCTCGCGCAACATTTCTCCTGGATGGACCGGACGAAGCCCTTTGAGCAACGGATTTCTAGCCATCAATGATAATCCTCAAGATCAAGGTCTATCGCGTCCTCTCCATCCCAACCGAATGTCATCCGAAAATTACCGGTCACTCGCACTGAAAACCGGCCCTTCTCTTGGCCTTTCAATGCATGAAAATACAAGCCCGGCAAATTCATATGCTCCGGAATCCTAGATGCATCGAGGCGTCGAAGAATAATCTCGACGCGTTGAACATTTCGGATGCTCAGTTTCGAGGCATCGCCGCTTTCGACGAACCGCTTGAGCGCTTTGCTTCGGAACGAGCGGATCACCGTTCAAAGTGTAAGGCAGCGCCTAACACGTGTCAACCACTGCCTTACGTTCCGGTATCGTGCAGGGAATCGGTGACGCGTCTTGGCGGCGCACCGGACAGCACGTCCTTCACCTTGGCGACGAGCTGCTTCAAGCCGAAGGGCTTCGGCAGGAAATGCAGCTCCTCGACCTTCTCGTCATTGCGGCGGAAGGTGTCCTCGGCATAGCCCGAGATGAAGATGACGCGCATCTCGGGGCGGAGCCGGCTTGCCGCGCGCACCAGAGTCGGCCCGTCCATATTGGGCATGACGACGTCGGAAATGACGAGATCGATCGCGCCCTGATGTTTGCGCACGATATCGAGCGCGGCTTCGCCGCCCGACGCCTCCAGCACCGTATAGCCGCGCATGCGCAGCGCGCGCGCGGCGAAGCTTCGGACCGCGTCTTCGTCTTCGACCAAAAGAATCGTGTCCTGGCCGGTGACGTCGCGCAAGGCGCTGCGGTCGCTTTCGTCCGGCGCTTCGATAACGCCTTCAGCGGCGACGTAACGCGGCAAGTAGACCTGGAACGCCGTGCCCTTGCCGAGCTCGCTCTCCACGGTGATGAAACCGCCCGTCTGCTTGACGACGCCGTAAACCGTCGAGAGGCCAAGTCCGGTGCCGTGGCCGACCGGCTTGGTCGTAAAGAACGGCTCGAAAATCTTCACGAGATTTTCCTGCGCGATCCCGGCCCCGGTGTCGGCGACTTCGACCAGCACGTAATCGCCCGCGGGCATCAACCCCGTGCCGATGGGACGCGCGGTGGCAAGCGTCACGTTCGAGGTGCGGATCGTCACCGTGCCGCCGTCCTGGGGCATGGCATCGCGCGCATTGACCACGAGATTCATGATGGCGTTGGAGATCTGGCCTTCATCGGCCCTGACCGGCCACAGATCCGGGGCTTGGACGAAGTTCAGATTGATGCGCTCGCCCAAGAGCCGGCGCAACAAAAGCGAGAGCTCGGTCATCGTATCGGCGAGAGCAAGCACTTTGGGTTGCAGCGTCTGCTGGCGCGAGAAGGCGAGCAATTGGCGCACCAAGCCCGCGGCGCGCACCGAATTCTGGCGCACCTCATTGATCTCGGCAAAGGACGGATCGCCGGCGGGATGGCGCATCAGAAGCAGATCCGTATTGCCGATGATGGCCTGCAGGAGATTGTTGAAGTCATGCGCGACGCCGCCCGCCAGCTGTCCGATCGCCTGCATCTTTTGCGATTGCGCGAACTGCGTCTCCAGCGCCTTCTGCTCGGACGTGTCGACAAGATAGAGAATGGCCTGGGGATCGCCGTCGGGCGTCGCCTTGAAAGGGCTGGCAAAGAGCTGCGCGCTGCGATCGATCGCTTTCGGCCCCGATGCGCAATGAATTTCCGCCGGTTCATGGCTTGCTTCGCCCGCGGCCGCGCGCGCGATGAGATCGAGCGCGGCACGCCT
>WNFT01004818.1_pt1 | contig 21016 bp, 19 predicted proteins | sample 5400191 | NCBI WGS metagenome assembly WNFT01 (sample SAMN13153359, study PRJNA577476) | soil metagenome | isolation source: 80 cm saprolite under Madrone tree | place: USA:California | collected 2016-06-14 | reverse complement strand
CACCACCTTGCCGCCCACGATGGTTGCCACCACGCGGATCTCCCGCAAGCGCTCCTCGGGACAGGCGAGAAAATCCTCCGAGAGCACGGCCAGGTCGCCGAGCTTCCCGACCTCGATCGAGCCCTTCCGCTTCTCGTCGAAGCTCAGGTACGCCGCGTCGGCGGTCATCATGCGCAGGGCCTCCGGGCGCGAGACCGCCTCCTCGGGGCCGTGGACGTGCCCGCCCTCGGTCCTCCGCGTCACCGCCACGTACATGGTGAGGAACGGGTTGAACGGGTTGAGGGCCGCGTTCGCATCCAGACCGAACATGTGGTCGGTGTTGATGGCCACCCTCACCCCGCCCTTGATCCAGTCCGCCAGCCCGATGAAGGGCCGGAGGCGCTCCTCGCCCAGGGCCCCCGCCAGCACGTCGGCATCCTTGTAATACCAGGCGGGCTGCGTGTCCACGCACACCCCGAGCCGGGCGGCGCGTTTCGCGGTGGCGGCGTCCACGAAGTAGGCATGGATCAGGGTGTATCGCCGCTCGCGGATGGGGCTGTCCGCGTCGGCCGCCTCCACGGCGTCGAGCACCGCGTCCACCCCCGCGTCGCCCGTGACGTGCGAGCACATCTGCCAGCCCAGGCGGTGGCCCGCGCGGATGACGTTCCGGATCTGCTCGGGGGTCAGGGTGAGGGATCCCCGGTAGGCGGCGTCGTCGAACCCGTAGAGCGCGCCCGCCTTCTGGCCGTAGGGGCTGCGCATGTAGGCGTTGCCGATGAGGATCCCGCCGTCCACCACGATCTTGAGGGGCCCGACCTTGACCCGCTCGTCGCCTTCACCGAAGCGGACGGGCAGCGCGCGGATGGCCCGCTCGGCTCCTTCCATGGTTCCGTCCGAGGCGAGGCGCAGGGTGACCGTGGCCCGGACGTGAAGGCGGCGCTCGGCCGCGAGCTTCTCGTAGGCCCGGTAGCCCTCGAGGCCGGCTCCCCGCTCGATCACGCTCGTGATCCCGACCCGGTTGTAGCGGCGATGGACCTCCTCCAGGACGTCCAGGGGAACGTCCGCCCCGCGCTCGTCGTGCGCGCCCGGCTGGAAGCGCGCGAGCATGGGTCCAACGTTGCGCAGGAGGCCGGTGGGCTGGCCGGCCGCATCCTTCACGATGATCCCGCCCTGGGGAGGGCGAGTGTCGCCCGTGATGCCCGCGGCCTCGAGGGCGCGCGTGTTCAGCATCAATGCGTAGGCTCCGTCCACCACCACCGGGTGCGCGGCGTCGCCCGCATCCAGCTCGGCCCGGGTGGGGAAGCGAAGCTCGCGGAGCCGCGGCGGGTAGGTGCGGGGGGTCCAGATCCACTGACCTTCGGGGGCCCGCTTCGCCTTCTCGCGGACCCACCCCTGGATCTCGGACACGGAGCGCAGGTCACGGTAGGGGTCGACGGCCTCCCCCGCCGCGACCCCCAGGGCGTGGACGTGGCTGTCGATCAGGCCGGGCACGACGCTCTTGCCGCGGGCGTCGATCACGCGGGTGGCGCTCCCCACGAGAGCCCGCACGTCCGCGTTCGCTCCCACCCGGACGAAAACGCCGTCCCGGACCGCCACCGCCTCCGCGGTGCGGAACGCGGCGTCCACCGTGAGCACCTTGCCGTTGAGCACGACCAGGCCGGCGGGCCGCTCCGCGTCGGCCGCGCTCTTCGCTCCCGCGAGCAGCAGGGAGGCGAAGAGGGTTGTCAGCCGGTAGCGAGCTCTCGATCCCCTGGGGTGCACCGCGTTCCTCCCGGTGTTCGGCGCCGAAGGCTACGCCCGGGAAAGCGTCCTCGTCAACGGCCGATCCGACACAACGGCGTAATGATATATTCTTTCTGCAATGCCCGCGGATATCCGTCCCCTCTATGCCCGGGTCGAGCAGGCCCTGCTCGAGCGGATCCACCGGCGCTACCGTCCGGGCGACCTCCTTCCCACCCAGCAGGAGCTGGCCCGCGAGTTCGGGACCAGCCTCATCACCGTGAAGCGCGCCCTCGACGAGATCGCGCGCCGCGGCCTCCTGCGCTCCACCCGGGGCCGAGGGACGGTCGTGCAGAGGCCGGTGGTCGAGGACGACCGCCGCGGCCTGACGAGCTGGACGGACACCATGACCGGACTGGGCCGCACCCCGGAGACGCTGCGGTGCCGCCTGCGCGTGCGCGTACCGCCCCCCCCGGTGGCCCGTACGCTGGGGCTCAAGGCTCGCGAGCGGACCGTGGTGGTGGAGCGGCTTCGTGCCCTGGACGGCGAGCCCTTCTGCCTCATGCACAACGAGCTTCCGCTCTCCCTCGTCCCCGACCTGGCGGAGGAGGGCCTGCACGAGGAGTCGCTCTATCGCCGGCTCAAGGTCCGCTACGGCCTGGTCCCTCAGCGCGCGGACGAGGAGGTGGAGGCGCGGCCGGCCACTCCCATGGAGAAGCGCGCCCTCGGCCCTGGTGCGTCGACCGTGCTGGTGGTGCGCCGCCACACCTGGCTCGCGGACGGCCGTCCCCTGGAGGTCGCGGACATGATCGCCTCCGCCCGCCGCTACCGGTACCGCGTGGGGATTGTGCGGGACAGGGCGGGGGGCCGATGAAGCGCGGAGCCGACCGTGGAACCGCGTTCCCTCCCCCCAACGTGGGGGAGGATAGGAGGGGGGGTCGACGAACGATAGGGCGGGGGGGTCGATGAACGATCGGGAAATCCGCATCGCGATGCTCGGCTCGGGTTTCGTGGCGGAGTTCTACCTCCAGGGCCTCGCGAACGTGAACGGCCAGCGGGTGGTCGTCAACTACTCGCGGTCGGGCAAGCGGGCGCGGGAGTTCGCCCGGCGGTGGGGGATCCCCGAGAGCGCCACCGATCTCCGCAACGTGGTCGCCCGCGAGGACGTCGACCTGTTCGTGATCGCCCTGCCCAACGAAGAGCACCTCAAGGCGAGCCTCCTGCTCTCGCAGGCCGGGCGGAACCAAGTCTGCACCAAGCCCCTGGCGCGGAACGCCCGGGAGGCGCGCGCCATGTACGTGGCCGCCCGGCGCTCCCGCGCCCTCCACGGCTATGCGGAGACGGAGGTCTTCGCTCCCGCCGTGGTCAAGGCCCGCGATATCGTCGAGTCGGGCGGGATCGGCCGCGTGCTCTGGGTGCGCTCCCGCGAGTCCCACAGCGGGCCGCACCGGCCGCACTTCTGGGACGTGCAGAAGACGGGGGGCGGGGCCCTGAACGACCTCGGCTGCCACACCATCGCCCTCGCCCGCTACGCCTTCGGCAAGAAGGACAAGATCGTGGAGGTCCTGGCCTGGGGGGCGCGCCTCGTCCACCACGCGAAGACGAAGGGCGAGGACAACGCCCTGCTCGTCCTCAAGCTCGCCTCGGGGGGGATCGCCCACTGCGAGCTGTCCTGGACCACGAAGGGCGGCCTGGACCTGCGGAACGAGATCCACGGGAGCGAGGGCTCGATCTTCACCGACGTCACGCGGTCGACCCCGATCGCGTCGTTCACCGGCCAGCCCGCGGGCTACGTGGTGGAGAAGGCCGACCTCGACTTCGGGTGGACGCGGCCGCTTCCCGAGGAGGCGTTCGCCTACGGCTATCAGGCCGAGATGCGCCACTTCGTGGAGTGCGTGCGCGAGGGACGGACGCCGCGCGAGACCTACGAAGACGGCTGGATCGTCAACACGATCCTGGACGCCGGCTACCGCTCGATGCGCTCGGGCCGGTGGGTCCGGGTCCGTTACTGACCGCCATGGGCGACCCCCTGCGGGACAAGGTCCTCCTGATCACGGGCTCCACCGGCATCGCGGCCGCGACCGCGGAGGCGGCGGCCGGGGCGGGCGCGCGCGTCGTGGTCGTGAGCCGGACCGAGGAGCACCTGCGCGAGCTGGCCGCCCGGGTCCCCGGCCTGGAGACCGTGGCCGGCGACCTGGTGCTGGCGGAAACCGCCGAGGAGGCCGTCCGGCGCTGCGTGGAGCGGCACGGCCGTCTCGACGCCGTCTTCAACGTGGCCGGCATCAGCGGCCGCCGCTGCGGCGACGGCCCCCTCCACGAGTGCACCGAGGAGGGCTGGGACGCGACCCTCGACACGAACGTCAAGTCCATGTTCCTCGTCTGCCGTGCCGCCCTCCGGCAGATGATCGTCCAGCCGGTGGCCCCGAACGGCCTGCGGGGCGCGATCCTCAACATGTCGAGCGTGCTGGGCTTCTCGCCCCAGGCCCGGCACTTCGCCACCCACGCCTACGCCGCGAGCAAGGGCGCGATCCTGGGCATGAGCCGGGCCCTCGCGGCCTACTACGCGCCCCAGCGCATCCGGGTCAACGTCATCGCTCCTGCCCTGGTGAGGACGCCCATGAGCGCCCGCGCCCAGGCCGACCCCGAGGTCCTCGAGCTGATGAAGGCCAAGCAGCCCCTGGTCGAGGACCTCATCGACGCCAACGACGTGGCCCGCGCCGCCCTCTTCCTCCTGGGCGACGACGCGAAGGCGATCACCGGCGACACCCTGGTGGTGGACGCCGGCTGGTGCGTCAGCGGCTAGCGGCCATGACCTTCGTCCGCACCGTGCTCGGCGACATCCCTCCTGGCTCCCTGGGGCGCTGCTACGCCCACGAGCACCTCGTGATCGAACGCAGCTACGTGACCCAGGTCTTTCCCGAGATCCACCTGCCCTCCGCCGAGAACGCGGTGCGGGAGCTCACGGACGTCCGGAAGGCGGGCGGAGGAGCCGTGGTCGAGACCATGCCCTGCGACGCGGGCCGCAACGTCGTGAAGCTCGCCGAGATCTCGCGCCGGTCGGGCGTTCAGGTCATCGCCCCCACCGGCCTTCACGTGCCGCGCTTCTATCCGGAAGGCCACTGGCGGTTTCGGCTCGGGGTGGAGCACCTCACGGACCTGTTCGTGGGCGAGATCGAGGAGGGGATCGACGCGCACGACTGCGCGGGACCCACCGTGAGCCGCACGACCCACCAGGCGGGCGTCATCAAGCTCGGCAGCGCGACCCCCGGCCTCGACGACGCGGAGCGGACGGCCTTCGCGGCAGGGGCCGAGGCCCACCGCCGCACGGGCTGCCCCGTGATCACCCACGTAGAGCCGGGCCTGGGCCTGGACCAGGTGGAGCGGCTCACCTCGAGCGGGGTTGCGCCACGCCACCTGACCCTCTCGCACACGGACCGCACCCTAGACCGCGGCTACCAGCGGGCTCTGCTCCGCACCGGAGTCTTCCTGGAGTACGACCGGATGCTCCGCGGGCCCCCGGACGCCAGCAACCCCACCCTGCGCCTCGCCGCGGACCTGGTCCCCGAGTTCCCGGGACAGATCATGCTCGGGACCGACGGGGCGCGTCCCACCCTGTGGCGCAGCTACGGCGGCAGCCCCGGGCTCGACTGGCTGCTCACGGGCTTCTGCGCCCTCCTGCGCGCGGCCGGCCTCACCGAGGCCCACCTCGCCTCGATCTTCGTCGACAACCCCGCCCGCGCGTTCGCCTTTCGGAGGTAAGACCAACCCCCGCAGGGGTCGCAATCCGTCTCCACGCGCGTTTGACCCTCGCAAGAGACAGACTTACGCTCATGTCGAGAGGTCAGGGATGTCGCAGCCGGCTGCACCCCGAGGAAGCGCCACCGTCGGCGATCTTTACCGCGTGCCCGAGAACGGCAAGGCGGAGATCGTCGCGGGGGGGCTCGTCCTGATGTCTCCCACTGGCTTCCTGCCTGGGCGCGCGAGCTGGGCGATCTGTGCCAGCTTGCGGAAGTACGAAGAAGAGACTGGCCGAGGCTACGCCATCCCCGACAACGTGGGCTTCATCGTCGACCTTCCGAATCGGCAGTCCTTCAGCCCCGACGCCGCGTTCTACGTGGGCGAGCCGACCGGGGGAAAGTTCCTGCAGGGCGCGCCGATCTTCGCCGCCGAAGTGCGAAGCGAAGAAGACTACGGCACCGCCGCGGAGAAGAGGATGGCGGCCAAGAGAGCCGATTACTTCGCCGCGGGTACGCGCATCGTGTGGGATGTGGACGTCCTTCGCGACGAGCGGGTGCGCGTGTATGCCGCAGACAAGCCCGCCAAGCCGCGCGTCTACGGTCGCGGCGAGCGGGCGGAGGCCGAGCCCGCCCTCCCCGGCTGGTCGATGCCGGTCGACGATCTCCTGAAGGGAAGCCGCCGTTGACACGCCTGCGCGTCGGCCCATAGGCTCCCGCCAGGGAGGTAGCCCATGGCGAAGCGAGTCGTGGTGTGCGCGCTGCTCGGCGGCCTGGCCATGTTCCTCTGGTCGTCCGTGATCCACATGGCGACGCCCCTGGGCGCGGCGGGCGTGTGGGAGATCCCCCGGGACCGGGAGGACGCCGTCCTGCACGCGATGCGCGATGGCATCGCCGAGGAAGGGCTCTACCTGTTCCCGGGCTTCGGCCTGGCGCCCGGCGCGCCTCGCGACGAAGCGGCGCAGAAGCGCTGGCAGGAGCGCTACCTCACGGTTCCCCACGGCGTGCTCGTCTACCATCCTCCGGGTGGCGCCCTGGACTTCCCGAGGCTCCTGGGAGTCGAGTTCCTGAGCGACGTGCTCCTGGCCGCGGTGGCGGCGATCCTGCTCGGCCGGGCGAAGCTCCGGGACTACGGCCAGCGCGCGCTGTTCGTCTCGCTGATGGGGGTCTTGCCGTTTCTCGCCATCGATGTGTCGCTGGCGAACTGGTACGGCTTCCCGCTCGCCTATGCCCTCGCCAGCCTGGTCGACCAGCTCGGGGCGTTCATCCTGGCCGGCTTCGTCCTCGCCTGGCAGATGAAGCCGTGACCCCGCTAGAAGAAAGCGAATGACTGGTACCGGCGCCGCACCGGGCAACAATGGGTCATGAACCGATACTTTGCCTCCTTTGCCGAACGGGTCAACGTGGGTGCGGCAATTCCTGAGGTTGACCCGAGGGATCTGACGTCTGCTCTGCAGTTCTTTGCTGATTTGAGAGCGCATCATGCGGGTACCGATGAGAATCAGGCCTCCGCGCCGCCCGGATACGCGTTTCTATGCACCGCTCTGGCACAACGATGCCGCCCGGACGCGGACGTGCTTGCGGTAGTGATGCGAGCCCTTGCGCTGGAAGCCGTCCTCGACCTGGATCGCGCCAATCCTGGGCGGCAACGCAGCGGCTCAGACGAGGTCGTCGTCCAAGCCCTGGCGAAAATGCATTTGGTGGCCGCAGAGTTGAGAGATCCAGCTGGCGTCCGTCGTCGTGCGTTAGGGGGTTGACAGCAGCAGGGTGGGCTAGAGCCCCAGCTCCGCGTGCACGCGGGCCACGCCCTCGACCAGGTTTCGGAGCTTGGCCCGCGCCGCCCAGCGCGCGGTCTGGCTGAGGCCGCAGTCGGGAGCGAAGGCGAGGCGCTCGGGCGGTGCGTGGCGCAGGCAGGCCCGCACGCGGTCCGCCACCTCCTCGGGGGGCTCGATCCAGTAGCTCTTCACGTCCACGATCCCCACCGCGACGTCCTTGCCGGCGGCGGCCACCTCGGAGATCCGCGGGAGCTCGGCCATCTCGCGGCTCGCCATCTCCAGGTGGATCTCGTCCACCCGGGCCGAGAGGAAGGCGGGGAAGAGAGGGGCGTACCTCCGAGGAGCCACCGCGCGCCCCTTGTAGTTGCCGAAGCAGAGGTGGGTGTCGAGCCGGCAGCGGCCCACGACGGGCGCGATGGTCCGGTTGAGGACGTCCACCAGGCGTTCGGGGTCCTCGCGGTGCGCGTAGCAGCTCATGGAGGGCTCGTCCACGCAGATCTCCCGGCAGCCCGCGGCGACGAGGGCAAGGAGCTCCGTCCGCACGACGGGAAGGAGCGCCTCGGTGATGGCCCACCGGTCGGGGTAGCGCTCGCCGGGGAGCAGGCGCCCCGCGAGGGTGTAGGGCCCGGGCACGCTGGCCTTGAGCGAGGGCCCGTCGGGGGCCACGCTTCTCAGTCGCTCGAACTCCTTCACCACTCCCAGCCCCCCCGGCGCCCGGATCTCGCCCGTCACCTGGTGGCGGCCGCGCTGATCATGGCCCGGAGGGCCGAACCGGCGCGGGGCGGCCGACTCCCGGTCGATCCCTTCGAGGTGGCCGTAGAACGAAAGGTTGAAGTCCAGACGCGTGGGCTCGCCGTCCGTGATCACGTCCAGGCCCGCCGCCACCTGGTCGTGGACGGCCGCGATCACCGCGTCCGTCTGCAGCTCCTCGAGGTCCGCGGGGCCAAAAGCGTCGAGGTTGCGGCTGGCCAGCTCGAGCCAGCCGGGCAGCGGGTAGCTCCCCACCACGGTGGTGCGCAGGGGGCGCTCCTTCATGGCTCCTTCCCCGCGCCCAGGTTCGCGTAGAGCCGGGCCAGGCGCCGCGCGTGCTCGTCGTACGCCGCCTCGAACAGGCGGGCCGACTCCTCGGCCCCCACCAGGGCGGCCGCGGTCAGGACGTGCGGCGGGTGGCCGGCGCGGGTGAGGCGGGCGGCCACCTCGGCCTTGATCGCGTTCACGAGCAGGCAGCCGCCCACGCTGGAGCCCGGCGACACCGGAGTGGGCAAACCGGGTACGGCCACCATGGCGTCGCCCGGAGGGGCTCCCGTGTCGAGGACGAGATCGGCCACGTCCGAGAGCTTGAGCCCCTGCGGGTGACGGCTCGGCGTCGCCTCCGAGTGATCCCGGCTGACGATCGCCACCACCCGGATCCCGCGGCGGCGGAAGCCTTCCGCCATCTCCACGGAGACCACGTTCCCTCCGCTGCTCGAGACCACGAGGGCGGAGTCGCGCGGCGAGAGGTCGAAGTTGCGCAGGATGCGCTCGGCCAGGCCCGGGACGTTCTCCAGGAACATGGCCTGGCGCTGGCCGTTCGCCCCCACCACGAGGCCAGGATGCGGCTGTGGCCGGAGCCGAAGAGGTGCACCATCCTCTCGGCTCCGATCGTCTCCGCGAACCAGTCCGCGGCGCGGCCGATCGCCGCCTGCTGCGCGGCGACCGTCTCGAGGAGACGGCCTCCCTCCGCGAGGTAGCGGCCCGCGGGAGAGGCCGAGCGGGCCTGGAGCATCGCGTGGCGGGCGGCGCCCATGGCCCCCGCCCGGTCGCCCAGCGCGGCGGGGACCACCCGCACCCGCTGGCCGCCGGGGCGCCACTCGACCTCGTCGAGGAAGCGGGCGAGCGGCTCGAATAGTGCGTCCGCGGCGAGGGCGATCCCCCCGCCCAGCACCACGACCTCGGGATCGACGGCGTTGACGATGGAGGCGACCCCGCAGGCGAGGCGCCGGACCGACTCCAGCCAGACCGCGGTGGCCTGGGCGTCACCGCGGCGGTGGGCCTCCGGGCCGTCAGGGTCGAGGCAGAGGTGGCCCAGGTGGCCGCCCCGGCCGACCTGGCCGGTGAGGAGGCGGCCTCCGCTCAGCACCGCGCCGCCGACGCCCGTGCCGAGGGTCAGGAGGACGACGTCGCGACCGCCCGCGGCGGCGCCCTTCCAGGCCTCGCCCAGCAGGGCCGCGTGGGCGTCGTTGAGGACGGCCACGGGCGCTCCCAGGGCCTGGGCCCAGTCGAAGCCTTCGAGGCCCCGCAGCCGGCCGGGCATGGACGCGATCGACCGGCCGTCCGGAGCGGCCAGCCCGGGAGCGGCCAGGCCGATCCATTCCGGAAGGCCGCCCGCGCACCGCTCGAGCTCGCGCACGATCTCCCGCGCGGCGTCCGCCCACCGGCCCTCGTCGTCAAGGGTCTCGCGGGAGGCGGTCGCGAGGATCTCGCCGTCCTCGGTCGCCGCCACCGCCTTGATGTGCGTGCCGCCCAGGTCGATGCCGAAAGCGTGGTTCAAGCCGGCGGTCTCCCCATGGTCGAAACAGCACAAATCATATACTTTTTCCCCCGGGTCGACGCCGGAGCACGGGACGGGAATGCCTCCCGGGATCGGGCGAGAACCCTTCCGATTTCTCCGGGCAGGAGGGGCGCCCTCGACGGCAACCCCAACATGCGACGAGGGTAAGGGGCGCGTAGCCGACGGCACGCCCCTTGCCCCCGTAAAGGCCATGGGTCAGGAACAGCCAAACCCGGAAAGCGGACGACCGGCGGAGCAGCGCGGGAGCGTCCTCGTCGCCGACGACTCGCGGCTCGTCCGCTCGATCGTGGCCTCGTACCTCAAGACCGCCGGCTACGGGGTGGAGGAGGCCGAGAACGGCGAAGCCGCCATGCGGCTCCTGTCGCGGGGCACCTTCGACGTGATCATCACCGACCTCCGGATGCCCGAGCTGGACGGCTTCGGCGTGCTGGCGGCGGTGAAGCGCCTGGGGCTCACGGTCGAGGTGATCATCCTCACCGGCGCCCACGCGCAGGACATGAGCAGCGCCGTGCGGGCCCTGCGGCTGGGCGCCCACGACTACCTCACGAAGCCCCCCGCCAGCGCGGACGAGGTGATCCTCACCGTGGAGCGGGCCATCGAGAAGAAGCGCCTCCGCGAGGCCAACCACCGGCTGCTGCGCGAGCTGCAGTCGCTGAGCCGGACGGATGGGCTCACCGGCGTCCCCAACCGCCGGACCCTGGATGAGGCCCTCCCCCAGGAAGTCGCGCGGTCGCGCCGGCACGGCCACCCGCTGGGGGTGGTGATGCTGGACATCGACCACTTCAAGAAGGTCAACGACACCCACGGCCATGCGGGAGGCGACGAGGTCCTGCGGTCCTTCGCCCGGACGGTGGCCAGCACCCTGCGCGAAGGCGACGTGCTCTACCGCTACGGCGGGGAGGAGTTCGTGGCCGTCCTGAGCCACGCCGGCCTCGCGGGTGCGATGAACGCGGCCGAGCGGATCGTGAAAGCGGTCGCGGAGTCGCCCGTCCAGGTGGGATCGACGACCATCGAGATCACGACCAGCGCCGGAGTGGCGGCCCTCGCGAGCTCCGACGCCGACGGGTCGAGCCTCGTGGCCCGCGCGGATGGGGCGCTCTACGAAGCCAAGCGAAGCGGCCGGAATCGAGCCCAGGCCAGCGGCGCGCACCTGGCCCTGGTTACCGCCGGCCGGCGGGCCAGCTAGCTGATCCGCAGTGTTCGGCGGACCCGACCCGCCGCAGCGGTGCGGAATGACACGACGGCGCGGCGTCGAACTGGAGGCTAGATGAGCATCCGAGGAGTCGTTGTGGACAGCGTTCTCAGCAGCATTGTGGTCGCCGGCTCGGGCGGCGCAGGCGGCGGCGTCGCTGCCAAGCCCTTTCGGCCGCTTCCGCTGGGTTTGGAGACTGGTCATTTGGTGCAGTCTATCCACGGTCTTCCAGAGCTGAGGTACCAAGGCTGGGCTGAGCTCGAGATGACGGTCGGTGTGACGACTGACGGACAGGAGGCTACCTACATCGCGACGACTAGGGTAGGTCTAAGCGAGAAGGACAGCCTCCAAGAAACCCATAGCGCCACGGTCCGTCTGTCTAACTGAGCGCGAGTGGAATGGCGCACACCTGCGGGTGCAGCCCCACAAGCGCTCGAAGCTGACTTGAGCGCGGTCCGGTTCGAGGGACACTCTGATACGCGCAGAGATCGGCTCCCTAGGCCCGAGGGCCCCCGGACCCCCCGGGCGCCATGGGGCCCCCGGACCCCTTGGACGCCATGGGGCCCGACGCGACCTGGTTGCGGCCCGCGCCCTTCGCCGCGTAGAGGGCGGCGTCGGCCGCGCCCCGCCAGGCGTTGAGGTCCATGCCCGCGGGGTCGAGCAGGGCGACCCCGGCGCTGAAGGTCACGTGAAAGACCGAGCCGTCCGGCGCGTGGTGGGCCTGGGTCGCGAACTCGGCCAGGAGCCGCTGGAGCAGGCGCACCGCCTCCTCCTGGCTGAGGTCTTCGAGGAGCACCGCGAACTCCTCGCCCCCGTAGCGCCCGATGGTATCGGACTGGCGCAGGCGCCGCCTCAGCAGGGCGGCCAGCGAGGTCAGGACCCGATCCCCGGTGGGGTGCCCGTAGCGGTCGTTGACCGTCTTGAAGTGATCCACGTCGATCATGACCCAGGCCACGGCCCGGCTCGCGTCCCGGCGCCCGCTCGCGAGCACGCCCGCGGCCCGTTCGAGGAAGGTCGTGTGGTTCAGCAGCCGGGTGAGGCCGTCCCGGCCCAGCAGGCTCTTGACGAAGCGCGCCCGCTCGATGCGGGCGGTCACGGCCGTGAGGAGCAGCGCCGGGGGAGTGGGCTTGACCAGATAGTCGTCGCCCCCGGCCCGCGCCCCCTCGATACGCGCGTCGATTTGCCCCTCGGTGGTCAGGAACAGGACGGGAAGGGTGGCGTGGCGCTCCTGCTGACGGAGATAGCGGGCGAGGTCGTACCCGCTGATGCCGGGCAGGAGCACGTCCATGAGCACGAGGTCCGGACGGAAGCTCCCGAGGTCCATCTCGAAGTACCGCGGATCGTCGCAGACCCGGACCTCGTAGCCGGCGGAGCCCAGCACCGCCCGTACGAACGACGATTGCTGGGGGTCGTCTTCCACGTAGAGCACGCGGCCCGACTCCGGCCGGCTCCGGTCGAGCAGGTGCAGCAGGCGCCGCATCAGCGCCTCCCAGTCCACCGGCTTCTCGAAGAAGCCGTCGGCCCCGCAATGCATGGCCTCGACCTTGTCGAGAAATCCGGTGAGCACGCTCACGATCAGCACCGCCGACGCCTCCCCCTGGGGTCGCTCCCGCAGGAACTCCACGAGCTCGTAGCCGAACCCGTCGGCCAGGCGCACGTCGGTGATGAGGCCGTCCGGCCGGCGGCTCTCGATGGCCCGGATCGCCTCGGCCTTGGTCGTGGCCCGGCGCGCGGCCATGCCCTCCTGCTCCACCCGCCGCACCAGGAAGTCGAGCACCGCGGGGTCGTCGTCGACCACCAGGATGTCCACCGGACGCGCCGACGGCTCGGAGGGGGTGGTCGGCGAGGAGGCCGTGGGCGCGCTCGACGAGGGGACGAGCGCGTCCCGCATGGCCGCCAGGAGCCGCCGTCCCTGTTCCAGGTCGGCCGGCCCCGGCGGAGCCCCCGCGTGCAGGAGGCGGTTGCAGGCCTGCTCGCCCTCCAGCCCCCGATCGGTCACGCTGGGGAAACCGTAGGTGCTTCCCGAGCCCGCGAAGCCATGGAAGCGGCGCATCAGGTCGCGGAGGCCGTCGCGGTCGGCGGGATTTCCCGCCAGACGGCCGAGCAGCCGCTCGATCTCGTCGAGGCGCGGCCCCGCCTCGCGCAGGAACTGGACGCGCAGCTCCTCGAAGGCGTCGTCCCAGGACTGCATCAGGGCCTTTCCAGGCAGGTCTTCAGCTCCCGGGGCAGGGACATGGGGTCGAAGGGCTTGGTCAGGACGCCCCGCGCTCCGAGCCCCAGGAGGCGCTCGATCTCCGAGGCCATGGCTTTGGCGGTCAGGAACACCACGGGGATCCCGGCGGTGGCCGGGTTGCTCCGGAGCGCCGACAGGGTGGCGGGTCCGTCGAGCCCGGGCATCATGACGTCGAGGAGGATCGCGTCGGGCCGCTCGGCGGTGGCCTTGCGGACGCCCTCGAGCCCGCCGCTCGCGTCCACCACCTCCATCTTGCCCACCCGGCTCAGGCTGAGGCAGGCGATCCGGCGGATGTCGTCCTCGTCGTCGATGATCAGGACCTTCATGGCTCGCTCCGGAATTGACCCGGCGTCTCGAGCAGCTCGAGGACGAGGGCCTTGAACTGCGCGTCGCTGGCCCTCGACTTGGTCAGGAAGCGCGTGGGGCCGAGGGTCAGCCGCTCCCGCTCCTCCCCGCTCAGGTCCCTCCCGGAATAGACGAGCACGGGGATCTCCCTGGACTCGGGGCGCCCGCGGAGGGTCTCGATCACGTGGAAGCCGCTCGCGTCCGGGAGGTCCACGTCGAGCACGAGGAGGGCGGGCGGGGTTCGCGCGGCCTCCGCCACCGCCTCCTGGGCGGTGCGGGCCGCGCGCACGGGAAGCCCCGCCTGCAGCAGCTGCCGCGTGAGCACCCCGAGCAGGGCGGTGTCGTCGTCGGCCAGGAGCACGTCGTGTCCCAGGACCTCCTGGCCGCTCAACGCCTCCACGAACCCGTCGACCTCGGGGGCAGGCTTGGGCCCGGGCCCGGAGGGGATGCGAAACCAGAACGTGCTGCCGCGACCCGGCTCGCTCTCCACCCCGATCGTGCCGCCGTGCTGCTCGACGATGGCCTTGCAGATGGCGAGGCCCAGGCCCGTGCCGCCCTTCTGGCGGGAGTCCGCGGCCTCGACCTGCTTGAAGCGCTCGAAGATCGCCTCCCGCTGGTGGGCGGGGACTCCGCGCCCCCGATCCTCCACGCGCACCTCCGCCCCCCCGTCCTTTTCCACCACCGAGGTGGTGACGCTCGCGCCGCGCGGGGAGAACTTCACGGCGTTCGACAGCAGGTTCACCAGGACCTGCACCAGCCGGTCCCCGTCTCCGAAGATCCGGGCGCTCGTGGCCGGCACCTTCAGCGCGATCCCTTGCTGCTCGGCGAAGGCGCGCACGGACTCCACCGACCGGTCGATCACCGGGCCCAGGGGGATCGCCTCCTGGTGCAGCTCCAGCTTCCCGGCCTCCAGCCGCTCGAGGTCCAGGATGTCGTTGATGAGGGTGATCAGGCGGACGGTGTTGCGCTCCGCGATCACCACCACGTCCCGGGCCTCGTCCGGCAGCTCGCCCAGGGCCCCCCCCGTGAGCAGGCTCAAAGAGCCCCGGATGGAGGTGAGAGGGGTGCGGAGCTCATGGCTGACGGTGGCCACGAACTCCTGCTTCATCCTCTCCAGCTTCTTGCGCTCGGAGATGTCCCGGAGGTGGCCCGCGAAGTGCCGTCCTTCGTTGGTCTGGAAGGCGAAGAGCGAGAGCTCGAAGCGGAACAGCTCCCCGCTCTTCCTCCGGCCCTCCCACTCGGTGAGGCGGCCCAGGGCCCGCATGGCGGCGTCCTTGAGGAAGGCGTCCGCGGCCTGGGCCGTGGACCGGGGCATGAGGATCCTCAGGTGCTGGCCGATCAGCTCCTCCGCGGCGTAGCCGAACATGTGCTCGGCCGCCGGGTTCACCTGCTCGATGATGTTGCGGTCGCTGATCGTGATCAGCGCCTCGAGCATGTTCTCCACCACCGCCCGCATCCGCTCGTCGCTTCCCCGAAGGGCCCGATCGGCCTCGTCCCGCTCGAGGAACTGCCCGAGCTGCCCGCCCAGGGCGGCGAACATCTGGAGCCACTCCGCCTCCGGCTTCTCCGCGCTCCGGGCGAAGAGCTCCATGACCCCCCGCACCTCGCCCCCCACCACGACCGGGAAGGCCACCGCCGTGCGCAGGCCGTCCTGGGCGGCCGCGGCCCCGCGCAGGAAGCGAGGATCCCGGGCCACGTCGGCGATCCATTCGGGCCGCCCGCTCTCCCAGACGCATCCCGGCAGCTCGACCCCTCGCGTGAAGATGCAGCCGGCGGTCGCGGTGAGGAACGCGACCGGCGGATCGGCGGCCACGTGCCAGGTGCCCGCGAATCGCATCACGGCCGCGTCGCGCTGGATGCGCCAGAAGGCCCCGCAGGTCCAGCCCAGGGCGCCACCGATCGCCTCGAGGATCTTCGGCCCCGCGTCGTCGATGGTGAGGCTCTCGGCCAGGATGCGGGTCACCGCGTGCTCGGCGGCGCGCCGCCGCTCGGTCCGGCGGGGGGCGGTGATGTCCCGGATGATCGCGATGAAGGTGTGGCGGTCGCCCTCGCACATCTCCGAGATCGCGAGATCGATGGGGAACCCGCTGCCGTCGGCCCGCCGTCCCTCGGCCTCGGCATGGAAGCCGTCCTTCAGGCCTCCGATCGAGCCGGGCACCAGCATCTCGACGCTCCGGCCGACCACGCGCGAAGGCGGATACCCGAAGAGACGCTCGGCCGCGCGATTGTAGATCTCGATGGCCCCGCCTTCGCCGTAGGTCACGAAGCCGTCCGCCACGTTCTCCACGATCGCCCGCACCTGGGCCTCGCTCGCGGTCAGGGCACCCGTCATGGTGCGCCGCAGCGCATCCTCGGCCCGGGCCACCTCGGCCAGGGTGCGGTCCAGCTCGCGCACCTGGCGCCGGATCTCGAGCTGGGCGACCGCCTGCCGGCCGAGCGCGCGCAGGGCCTCCCGCTGCCCGGGCTCGAGCCCGCGTGGTGCAGGGTCCATGACGGACAGCGCGCCCAGGACGTGGCCCCCGTCGTGAGAGACGAGGGAGAGGCCCGCGTAGAAGCGGATCCTGGGCCCCGACGTGACCAGCGGATCCGCGGAGAAGCGCGGGTCGGCCGCCGCATCCTCGACCACGAGAAGATCGCTTCCCGCCGCGGCGAGGGAGACGAACGCCGCGTCGGGGGGCGCCGCCGAGGCCTCGAGCCCGATGCGAGCCGCGCACCACCCGGGCTCGCGGTCGGTGAGGCTGATGAGGGCGATGGGGGTGGCGCAGATGCTGGCCGCGAGGCGGGCCAGATCGTCGAGAGCGGTTTCGGAGGACGTGTCGAGCATGTGGTGACCCGGTTCGACGCGGTGCGCCCGCTCGTCAGCCCAGATGCTTCTCGAGCACGGCCCGGAGCTGATTGAAGTCCAGCGGCTTGGCCAGGTAGTCGTCCACCTTGAAGCTCTTGTAGGCCTCGGTCTGGTACTTGACGCTGGTGTAGAGAGCCGTCATCACCACGACCTTGATGCCGGCGGTCTCGACATCGGCCTTGATCTGGAGGCACATCTGGCGCCCGTCCAGCTTGGGCATCAGGGCGTCGGTCAGCACGAGGTCCGGCCGATACTCCTTCGCCAGGGCCAGGCCCTCGGCGCCGTTCCTTCCCACGATCAGGCCGTAGCCCAGGCTCTCCACCGTCCGGGTGGCCACCCGCAGGATGTCCTTCTCGTCGTCGACCAGCAGCACGAGAGGGCGGACCACCTCTCCGGGAGCCGGATTGGGCTTGGAGGCGAACTCGCTATTGTGCTCGGCGAACTTCCGGTCCCAGAGGCCTCGGGGCGCGGCCGACCAGAAGCTTCGCTTGTAGGGCGCGGGGGCCTTGCAGAAACAGGTCAGGCAGCTCGGGCAGACCAGCGTGCGCTCCGTGACGAGGCACGAGCACCAGGGAACCTCCATCGCGTCGAAGGAGTGCTGGCAGGTGTGGCAGGCGACCTCGTAGCTCTGGGGCGCGCCTTCCATGTGCAGGAATCGTAGCACGACCCGACGTTTCTGCCTGCCCCTGCACACTGCCATCCCGGCGGGGGCACGGGAAGTGTGGCCTCGAAGATCGGCTACGCCGACAATCCCTCGGCCTGGCTGTCCGCTCTCGTCCGTACCGCCTGCTTGAGGCCGTGCAAGCCGTCCTGGAGCCTTCGCAGGCTCCGGCAGAGGGCCTCGACCGCGCGAGTGCGATCTTCGCTCAACGGGCCAGGCATGTCCGCCTGAAGCGTATTCGAGAGGCCACGGATGGAGGTGACTCGGTGCGCCAGCAACTCTCGGCACTCGTCCAGGGTCGTCCCGTAGCGCTGCATCGGTCAGCCTCCCCTCGAGCGGCGCTCGTGCGCCGCGCACTCTCCTAGTAGCAACGAGCGTACCGAGCCGAGCCTTGCCCGGAAAGGCTTTATTATTAGTGAGTTGCGCTGTCAGGGATCGAGGACGACCCCTCCCATTCTTCCCGATCGCGGGCAGAACTCCCGGGGGCGGTCCACTCGCGCGGGCCACCCGGATGAACCTTGCCTTGGAGACTCCGCAGCCCGGCAGGCTTGCCGGCGGTCGAAATTCCCTGAACGTCCACTTGACATTCAAGTGCAATTCCGCGAGCCTCCACGACGGGAGACTACTTGAATGACCAGTAGAGCGACGGAACGGGTGGAGCTTCTGCAGGGAACCCTCGACCTGATCGTGCTGCGGGCCCTGGATACGATGGGGCCACAGCATGCGTACGGCCTCGCGGCCCGCCTCGAACAGGTCGCTCAGCCGTCGCTCACCCTCAATCAAGGTACGTTGTACCCCGCTCTCGTCCGGCTGGAGCAGCGGGGCTGGATCAAGGGTGTCTGGCAAAGAACCGAGACCAATCGCGAAGCCAAGTACTACAGCATCAGCCGGGCCGGCGGGAGCGCCCTGCACGAGCAGGCCCAGCGGTGGCGCCGTCTGGCCGGTCTGGTCGAGAAGCTCCTCCTGAACGAATCCTGAGCAGAGGGAGAGAACGATGTCCGCCCTCAGGCGGTTCCTTCAGAGGCTCCACAACTTCCTGCGCCCGGCCCGAACCGAGCCGGACCTCGCGCGCGAGGTGGCGTCCCACCTCACCCTTCTGGAGGACGAGCTCATCCGTCGGGGCATGACTCCGGAGGAAGCCCGACTCGCGGCAATGCGCGCCTTCGGGGGCGTGGAGCAGACGAAGGAGCTCCATCGTGACGCGCGGTCTTTCGTGTGGCTGGACGACGCGCGGCGTGACCTGTGGCATGCGGTGCGGACGCTCCGCCGAGCGCCTGGATTCACGGCCGCCATCGTCCTGACCCTGGCCCTCGGCATCGGCGCGAACACCGCCATGTTCAGCGTGATCAGCGGCGTGATCTTGAAGCCGCTCGGCTATCCCGACGCCCATCGCATCGTGGTCGTGCTGAACCGCTGGAGGGATACCGGCCAGACCCAACCCAACCTGGCGGGCGGCGACGAGATCGACATCAGCGCCCACCTCGAGACCTTCGACGCATTCGCGTACTACCAGGGCGGCGAGGCGGGGGTGCGGGTGGCCGATCGCGCCGAGTTCGTCGGGACGGGGTTCGTTCATCCGGACTTCTTCCGCGTGTTCGGCATACCGGCGGCGTCGGGGCGGCTGTTCAACCGCGATGACGCGCAGCAGTCGGCGATCGTGAGCCTGGGATTTGCGCAGCGCAACTTCGGAAGCGCGGCGGGGGCATTGGGGCAGTCCCTATCCATCGGGACCCGGCCGTACCAAGTCGTGGGCGTGATGCCCGCGGCCATGCAATTTCCGGCCAGGACGGACGTGTGGGCGGCCGCTCCCGTCGAACCGGAGAATCGCAACCGCGGCGGCCACAACTACCTTGCCGTGGCCCGGCTCGTGCCGGGCGTGTCCGTCGAGGCGGCCAACGCACAACTCGCGGCGCTGGCCACCCAGCTCGGCCAGGCGTTCCCGGACACCAACCGGCGAAAGACGTTCGTGGCCGTTGCGCTGCGCGACGACCTGGTGAGCCGGGTCAGAGCGACGCTCTTCGTCATGATGGGCGCGGTCGCCCTCGTCCTCCTGATCGCGTGCGCCAACGCCGCCAACCTGATCCTGGCCCGCGCCTCGGGACGGTCACGCGAGCTGGCGGTCCGGGCGGCGCTCGGCGCCGGCCGGCGTCATGTCGTGAGTCAGTTGCTCGCGGAGAGCCTGGTCCTCGCCGTGGTCGCGGGAGCCGGCGGCCTGGTGTTCGCTCGCGTCGGCACGGAGGCGCTGTTGCGCGTCGGCTCTCGGTACGTGCCATTGCCGCGCCTGGACGATGTCCAGACGGACTGGCGCGTGCTGCTGTTCACGGCCGCGGTGTCGGTGATCACGGCCATCGCGTTCGGCCTGATGCCCGCCCTTCGGGCCTCGCGGGTGGACCTGAGCGAGACCCTCAACCAGAGCGGCGCGCGGGGGACGCTGGGCGCCGGCTCTTCACGCACCCGCAACGGGCTGGTGGTCGCTCAAGTCGCGCTGTCGTTCATGCTGGCCATCGACGCGGGCCTGCTCTTCCGCTCGTTCGCCGCGCTCATGGACACGCCGCTGGGCTTCCGGACCGAAGGCATCCTCGTTGCGTACGCGAATGCGCCCGCGCGCGGCTCGATCTTCGACAAGAGCGGCCTCGAGGACTACCTCCGCGTCGGCCAGTTCTTCGACGATGTCTTCGCGCGGTTGCGGGAGATCCCGGGCGTGATCGCGGCCGGAGGAGCGATGGGGCTGCCGACGGGTGCCTACGACTCGAACGGCTCGTACGCGGTCGAGGGCAAGCAGACCTTCGACGGCGACTTCCGCAGGTTGCCCTCGGCCGGCTTTCGCCTGGCGAGTCCCGGGTACTTCCGCACCATGGCCATTCCCCTCTTGCGGGGCCGGGAGCTCGACGACGGCGATCTGTATGACCGGCCGTTCGTGGCCATCATCAGCGAATCGCTGGGGCGGCAGAGCTTCGGTGCGGACGATCCGATGGGGCATCGGATCAGGTGCGGCTTCGATTCCGACAAGTGGATGACGATCGTGGGCGTGGTCGGTGACGTCCGGCAAGCCTCGCCAGCGTCGCCGCCCGGTCCGCAGCTCTACATGCCGCTGCGGCAGCATCCCTATGCGGCGACCAACGTGCAGATGGTGATCCGCACGAGCGTCGACCCGGAGTCCCTGGTCGGAGCCGTGCGTCAGGCCGTGCGCTCGATGAGGCCCGAGGTCGCGATCAAGTTCACGACCATGGAAGCGTCGGTCAATGACTCGATCGCCGCTCCGCGCTTTCGGATGACCCTGGTGTCGACCTTCGCCGCCCTCGCCTTGATGCTGGCGGTCGCCGGAATGTACGCGGTGATGAGCTACCTGACGGCCCAGCGGACCGCCGAGTTCGGGCTGCGGGTGGCGCTGGGCGCGAAGGCCGGCGACGTGGTCGGGCTGGTGCTGCGCGGCGCCGCGCGGCTGGTGGCCATGGCCGTCGCCCTGGGGCTGGTCATGGCGCTGGCCACGAGCCGCATCATCGCGACCATGCTCTTCGGGGTCACCCCCATGGACACCCCGGCGTACGCGGGGGTCCTCCTGGTGGCCATCCCGCTCCTCATCCTTGCCGCGGTCATTCCGGCGATCAAAGCCGCCCGCGTCGATCCCATGATCGCGTTACGAGAGACATGAGCTGACTCGACAAACCGTAGCCCAACGGATCACGGATTCCCGAAGAACAGTGGGTGTAGTTCCTCCTCCGGAACGAAGCGGCACGCCTGCCGAAAGATCGCGCGCAGCGTGCCGGGGGCGAGCTCTCGGTGCAGGGGGACGGTCAAGGTCTGTCGCAGACCGTCGGGAGTCATGCGCCGCAGCTTCGCGTGGCTGCCGCGCGTGGCCACCATCTCGAACCCGAAGCGGCCAAGCGCCTGACACAATTCCCGCGAGGACAGCCGTCGCAGGCGCGGCGACATCAACCGATTCGGGCCGTGACCTCATAGGTCAGGGATACCCTCGGGTCCG